>Ga0137409_10006745_pt1 | contig 11872 bp, 10 predicted proteins | sample CZODoug1_16funga_FD_122059 | JGI IMG/M metagenome (GOLD analysis project Ga0137409, IMG submission 122059) | Vadose zone soil fungal communities from Angelo Coast Range Reserve, California, USA - CZODoug1_16fungal (Hybrid Assembly) | ecosystem: Environmental > Terrestrial > Soil > Vadose zone... | reverse complement strand
ATTCTTCAGCGTTTCCTCGACCGCGTTCACCAGCACCGGGTGTCCGCCGATGAAGTTCTTTTCTTTAATCCGTCCATCCGCGCCAATCACCACTTGCACCTTTACGACGCCGCTCAAGTGCATCCTCCTGGCGACATCAGGGTAGGCCGGAACGGGATTGGAGAGTGCCTTGCGGCTGTCCTGCGCCTGCGAATTTGCCGCGCCCAGACTCAGCGCCATCGCCAGCAACGCAACGCCCAGGATTCTTCCCTTACGCTCGTTTCTCATTTTCGACTCTTCCTTTTGAACTAGCGTCCAGTTATCTCTTGGACGCTTGGATTTCCCATGCTCGGGACATTCTTGGGACTACTCTCAAAAATTACCCGGAATCCACTGCCTTCGCATTCTTTCCACGGAACAGGTGTTTCTCCCGCAAAACTGCTCGACCGACCTAAGGAAAAACCTGTAGAAGGGTCAGGCGGTCCGCCTTAACCACTTCCACCACGCTTTGCTAAACTTTTCCTTCACTTCCGTTCGCCCCCGTGCTATTCTTTCTCTCGGAATGATGTCTACCACCGCCAAGCGAATTACGTCCAAGTCGTCCATGTCGATTACCTCGACTACGACTAAGACGACTATTTCCGCTTCCGGCGCGTGGAGAAACAGCTAGCAAGCTAGAAAAAGTTTCCAACCCACCGCCATAAGCGAACCTGGCGGTGGGTTTCTTCTTTTAAGCCCCCTCCAGAGACGCTCCAGCGGCAGTACCGGAAACAACAACCAGGAGCGCAGGTCATGAATCTCGAGAACCTTCAGGAAGATGTAGCAGGCGAACCCAGCCCCGCCGCGTCGCACCATCCAGTGCTTTACTCCGGCGGGGTCAGCAAGCGGCGCCGCAACGCTGTCGCCTTCAAGTTTGGAGGGAGTTCTCTTCTCGGTGCCGATCGCATGCTCCACGCCGCAGGTCTAGTTCTCGCCGCCGTAAAAACTTCCAGCGTCACCGTGGTCGTCTCCGCCATGAAGGGTGTCACCGATCATCTTCTCTCCATCGCTCACGCGCTCGCCGATGGCAAGCTCGCGCACGCCCGCCGCGAAGCTGAGCTGCTTCTGGATCTTCACCTCGACGTGCTTCACGATCTCCATCTCAGCGACAGCGTTGCTCCTGGCTCGGTCCGCGTCGTTCAAGATTCTGACCTTCGCGTCCGCCGCGAGTTGCAACTCCTGGGCCGCGACCTTCTTCATGAAATTCCCTTTCACGGCAGAGTCGCCGCCGGTGCCGAACTTTTTGATCGTCTCACCTCCTTTGGTGAACGCCTCAGCGCCAGGCTCTTCGCCGCCGCTCTCGAAGAGTCCGGCGTCCCCTCCGTCCCCGTAACCTCTTCGGATTTTGTCCTGACCTGCGACACTTTCCGAGACGCCCAGCCGCATCTCGAACAAACCAAACAGCGCGGCCGTGACGTTCTTCTTCCCCTTCTTGAAGCCGGCGTTGTCCCCGTCGTCACCGGCTTCATCGGCGCGACTCCCGACGGCCGCATCACTACGCTCGGCCGCAACAGCTCCGATTTTTCCGGAGCCATCGTCGCCCACGTCGTGGACGCCGATGAGCTGGTCATTTGGACCGACGTCGACGGCATCTACAGCGCGAATCCCCATGAATCCGCCGAGGCGCGGCTCCTGCATGAGCTCAGCTACGATGAGGCCCACGCTCTCGCCGCCAGCGGCGCGAAAGTTCTCCACGCCAAGGTTCTTCCTCTCGCCGCCCAAACTGAAATGGTCGTCTGGGTCCGCAACACTTTCAATCCGCAGGCCCGCGGCACGCGTATCGGCTCGCCGCGTGTTCCGGAGCATCCCGCTCCCGCCGCGACAAGAACATCTCGGCACGGCGGTGCGGCATGAATTCCCCATCCCAAAACAACGGAGATCAAAACATGCAGGCGAAACGTCCGGAGAAAAAGTGGAAAGCGGGAGTCCTCGGCGCCACCGGTGTCGTCGGCCAGCGCCTCGTTCAAACGCTCGGCAACCATCCCTGGTTCGATCTCACCGAAGTCGCCGCCTCCGAGCGTTCTTTCGGCAAGACCTACGCCGAAGCCGTTCGCTGGCATCTCGACGCGCCCATTCCGGAATCCGCACGCGGCCTCGTCGTCAAGGGCCTCGATCCCTCCCTCGACTGCGATTTTGTTTTCTCCGCGCTCGATTCTTCCGTTGCTGGTCCCGCGGAAGAGGATTTCGCCCGTGCCGGTTATCCCGTCGTCAGCAATTCACGCAATCACCGCATGGATCCCGATGTTCCTTTGCTCATTCCCGAAGTGAACGCCGCCCATCTCGACGCCATTCCCCGCCAGCAAAAAAATCGCGGCTACGGAACCGGTTTTATCGTCACCAATCCCAATTGCTCCACCGCTGGCCTGGTCCTTGTTCTAAAACCGCTCGCCGACGCCTTCGGCCTCGAGAAAATTTTCGTTGTCACATTGCAAGCCATCTCCGGCGCAGGCTATCCAGGCGTCCCCGCGATGGACATCCAAGGCAACGTCGTTCCCTTCATCAGCGGCGAAGAAGAAAAAATGGAGCTCGAGCCGCAAAAGCTCCTCGGCAAATGGGATGGCTCTCGGTTTGTTGACGCCGGCCTTGGTCTTAGCGCCCACTGTAATCGTGTCCCGGTGGTCGACGGTCACCTCGAATGCGTTTCCGTCGGCCTGAAAAAAATCGCTTCCCTCGACGAAGTCCGCGAAGCCCTTCGCAATTTCACCGTGGACGCCGAGCTCGCCTCTCTTCCCACCGCCCTCAAAAATCCCGTCGTCGTTCTCGATGAAGAAAATCGCCCTCAGCCCCGCCGCGATGCCAACGCCGGCAACGGCATGGCCGCCGTCGTCGGCCGCGTCCGCGAATGTCCGCTCCTCGACGTCAAGCTCACGCTGCTCTCGCACAATTTGGTCCGCGGTGCCGCCGGTGCTGCCTTGCTCAACGCCGAGCTCCTCGCCGCCCGCGGCTTCCTAAATCGCGGCGCCTCCGTGCCCGCTCAAAACGTCGCCGAATCAGTCTCCCGTTAACCCTCGCGCAAATTTCGCCCATGTCATGTAGGGACGGCTTTCTTCGGCCGTCCGCGGCTATGCCATCCTCCGCTCCTCCGAGGCGCTGCCCTCAACGACAACTGCCGTGAAACCCTCACATGCCAACCGCCGTCCTAGATCAAGGGCGGCCTGAGATAAGGATTATCCATACCGCCATCAGGCAGACGCCAGATTTCAATCCGCTCGCCACGATGGTTTAGGCGCGACTTTCTATAAAAGGACGCAGACGTTCCCGTTGCCAAACGGAGGCCTTTCCATGAAAGACAGACTATTCTTTGTCCTCCTAGCCGCTTCCATCTTGTCGGGTTGTGGAGCTACGGGTCGGCTCTATCCCGTTCGAGGTCCCCTATCTGCTCAAGCGCCTGCGCCGGTCTTGGTTGCCAAACTCACGGGCGCATTCAATTCAGGAAACATTTCCGTTGTGCTCGCCGATGGCGAGGTATGCAAAGGGCGCTGGGCAACTGTGCCTCGCCCTCGAGTTTCCATTGGCTCGGCTGCCGCCACTGCCGCGCCTGCCGAGAACATGTCCCCTGAATGGGACACCGTCTACGGAACCGGTTTTTACGTCTCCCATGTCCTGGGTGCTAGGCTTTACGCTCACGCGCAGCTTCAAGGAGACCGCGGCTCCGTCCTGACCGTTGAAATGTGGAAGCCCGAAGAAAGAGAAGGAAACAATGTCGGCGCCATGAAAGGCGTTGCCAAAGACACTAAAGAGAATGTCTACAAACTAGCTTTCTAGTTTATCGGCCTGCCCTGCCTTTTCCCTCCAAGTGTAGGGCACGCCCTCTGTCCACCCTTTGCCTGAAGCCGGTCCCTCGTTCGTTTACTGTATCCAGGCCGGTCAGCACTGTGGTAAATCATCGCAGTATGAGCTGTAGTCGGGGAGGAACTTTGAAGAATCGGATTCGGTCGCGCACCAATTCAGAGCGCCCCTTTTCAGAACGCCCAGTTTCGCGCCGCAAGTTCCTGGCGCAAACTGCCGCGGCCGCGATCGGTCTTTCCATCGTTCCGCGCCGGGTGTTGGGCGGCGCCGGGTATGTTCCGCCCAGCGACAAGGTCAACATTGCTTTCATCGGCGTAGGCGCCCAGGGTTTGCGCGTCATGCTTCGCTTCTTGCGCGAACCCGACGTTCAGGGTGTTGCCGTCTGCGATCCCAATACATCCAGCGCGAATTACCCGCAATGGGACACCCATGAGTTCTGCAATTCCGTCCGCAAATTGCTCGGCGTCGATACCGGCTGGGATTGGCTCAGCCCCGACCAGCCCATTCAGTTGACCCATTCTCTCCGCGTCACCGGCGGCGTTGCCGGCCGCGAACCCTGCCAGAAAATCGTGGACGCCTGCTACGCCACGCAGCAGCGCTCCGGCCAGTATCGTGGCTGTTCCGCGTACAGTGACTTCCGCGAGCTCCTCGAGAAGCAGAAGGATCTCGATGCCGTCATTGTCTGTACCGCGGACCATCTTCATGCTGCCGTGTCCGCCGCGGCGATGAAGAAGCGCAAACATGTTTTTTGCCAGAAGCCTTTGACCCACACTATCTATGAGGCGCGCCGCCTCGCCGAAATCGCTCGCGACACTGGCGTGGCTACTCAAATTGCTGTTGGCAACCAGGCTTCCGAAGCCACCCGCTTGCTCTGCGAATGGATTTGGGACGGCGCCATCGGCCCGGTGCGCGAAGTCGCAAACTGGTCGAGCCGTCCTTACTGGCCACAGGGCCTCGAACGCCCCAAGGAGCCCGAAGCCGTCCCCGAAGGTTTTGATTGGAACCTCTGGCTCGGCCCGGCGCCGGAGCGTCCTTTCAACCACGCCTACTTGCCTTTTGTTTGGCGCGGTTGGAGCGACTTCGGCTGCGGCGCTCTCGGCGACATGGGTTCCTACAGTTTCGACACCATTTTTCGCGTCTTGAAGCTGGACGCGCCCGCAAGTGTCGAAGCGAGCTCCAGCGAGCGTTACGAAGAAACCTATCCGCTGGCTTCCGTCATCCACTACAATTTCCCGGCTCGGGGCGACATGCCTCCTGTGAAATTCACGTGGTACGACGGTGGCCTGAAGCCGCCGCGCCCCGAGGAACTCGAAGGAGACCGTCCCCTAAGGGGAGACGGCGAAGAAAATGACGAAGGTCTTCTTTTCGTCGGAGATCGCGGCAAGATTCTCTGCGCATTTAATGGTGCCCGTCCAAAGCTGATTCCGGAATCGAAAATGACCAGCTACAAACAGCCGCCAAAAACACTGCCAAGATCCCCCGGCAACGAACGCGAATGGCTCGATGCCTGCCTCGGAAGCAAAGTGAAGCCCGGCGGAAATTTCGAATTTTCGGGCCTCGTCACGGAGACCTTGCTCCTGGGGAATCTCGCCGTTCTCTCGGGACAAAAACTCAATTGGGACCGTGCCAACCTGAAAGTCGTAAACTCCGATCTCGCGCAGAAACTCGTCCGCCCGGATCGCCGCCCCGGATGGGAACTCTAGCGAATCCCTTGTAATGAATTAAGAATGAATAAGGAGCCGTCCATGCCTGAAATTTCGAGAAGGGAATTTATTAAGAACGCGGCGACGAGCGCCGCCGCTGCCGGTTTTCTTTCAATAGGTGCCTCGGGGCTTCGCGCCAATCCTCTCGGCATGCCCATTGGGTGCCAGACCTGGCCTGTCAGGGAAATGATCGCCAAGGACTTTCCCGGCACCATCAAGCAGCTTGCCGCTGCCGGATTTCAGACCATTGAACTGTGCTCGCCCGTAGGTTACGCCGACTCGGGCTTCGCCGGCCTCGCCAAGTATACGGGAGCCGAGCTCCGCAAGATTCTCGGCGATGCCGGCGTCACCTGCGTGAGTTCTCACTTTGGCATCAAGGAACTCCGCGAGAATCAGGAGTCCCGCATCGCCTGGGCGAAAGATGTTGGCCTCCAGCAAATCATCGTGCCCAGCCTCGACGGCCCTGCCAAGCCCACTTTGGACGATGTAAAGCGCGCCGCCGATGAATACAACAAAATGGCCGAACTGTCTGCCAAAGCCGGCATCCAGCAGGGCCTTCATAACGAAGACTTTGAGATTTCGATGGCTAACGGGAGGCGAACCTATGACCTATTGCTGGAACTTCTCGATCCCAAGCTCGTCAAGTTCCAGTTCCAGGTTTCCACCATCAGCCGCGGATACGACGCCGCCGAGTATTTCACCAAGTACCCCGGCCGCTTCTTTTCTATGCACGTCCAGGGCTGGTCCGCGCAAACCAAAAAAATCATGCCAGTGGGACAGGACTCTCTCGATTGGAAAAAAATATTCACCGCCGCGAAAACTGCCGGCATAAAGAACTATTTCGTCGAGATGAACCTGGACATGATGAAAGCCAGCGTCCCCTACCTTCGCTCTCTCCAAGTCTGATTTGGTCCCGTCCTTGTAGGGGCGCGGCCTGCCGCGCCCCCTGCGGCCCTCTGTACCTTGGTAGCGTCAAAGAGCGCCACGAAGTGGGGTGTCGCAGCATGTCGCTTGCGCTACCGGTGATGGAGCGGTAGCGTGCTCGCTTCGGGTCAAGTAAGGAAGCAGCGCTGCGCGGAGGTGATTCATGATTCGGCGCAATCGATCGTCATTCTTTTCATTTGGGTTTTCGGCCGCACTGTGGGTAAGCGCTTTGGCTCTAGGAGGTTGCAGTGGATCGCAATCGCCGACGCCGGTGACGCTGACGTCCATAGCCGTGACTCCCGCCAATGCGAATCTGGCGCTGGGCAACAACCAGGCATTCACCGCCACCGGCATGTTCAGCGACGGGACCATGAAAGACCTCACTCTTACAGTGACGTGGAGCTCTTCCGCAACCACCGTTGTTACCATCAATACCACGGCGGGCCGCATCGGCGTGGCTAATCCGAGAGCCGTTGGAACGGCGACGATCACCGCGACCTCAGGCTCCGTGCACGGTTCTACCGGACTTACCATTTTTGCTCTCAAGCCGCGCTTTGCGTTCATCGCCAATGCAGGCGACGACACCATCAGCACGTTCACGGTGGATGCTGGCACAGGCCAGCTCCGCTCCTCCGGTTATCACCTCGCGGGCCCACGACCGAAATCGCTACGCCTGCACCCCAACGGCAAATTCATCTATGCAGGGAACGGGGGAACCAACGCCGTCTCGGCTTACAGCGTCGGCAGCGACGGCCGCTTGCGCGAGGTCGCCGGGTCTCCGTTCTCGACCTCGGAGCTTTTCACCGTTCTTGATGTGGAGTTCCATCCCTCAGGCAACTTCCTTTACGCCGCGGACGGGAAGGTACTCGTGTTCCGCGTGGACGCGACAACCGGTGCGCTGGCGGAGATTACCGGCTCGCCATTCTCGACCGGAGGAGTAGTTATAGCCACCGTCGCCGATCCAACAGGAAAGTTCCTGTACGCCGTAGACAACCGTAACAACTCGGTGAGCGCTTTTACCGTCGACGGCGCCACTGGCGCGCTCACTTCGCTGGGCACGCCCGTCGCTGTGGGTCCCTCCCCCAACCACATCACCATGGATCCCGCCGGAAAGTTCGTCTACGCAGCCAACACAGGAGTAGACACTATTTCCGCTTTCTCGCAGGATGCCGTTACCGGCGCGCTGACGCCCGTCCCTGGTTCGCCGTTCCCGACCTCACAAATGCCCATTCATCTGAGCACGGATCCCGGCGGCAAGTTTCTTTTCGTGGCCAACAGCTTCGATACCAAGGTGAATATGTTTGCCATTGACCCGGTCACCGGTGCGCTCACCAAGACGGCTGACGGCAACACTACATTTGGCGGTTCCTGGGTAGAAGCCGACCCCGGCGGACAATTTCTCTACGCGGTCAATAGTGGCGGCGAAACCGTTTCAGAGTTCCGCATCGACGCCGCGGGAAGCACGCTGGTGAATGTGGAGCGCTCCAACGCACGTCGGCAGTCTACAGCCTTCGCGATCCTCGGCGGGCAGCAAGCCGTCAGCCGCGTCCCCCGCTTCCTGTACACCGCCAACATCGGTGCGAGCAGCGTGTCGGCATTCTCCATCAAGGCTGGCACCGGAGTCTTGATGCCGGTGGCCGGTTCTCCATTCCCGGCCACCGGCTCGCCGAGTTCCGTCGCCGCTACCGCCGACGGCCGCTTCGTGTATGCCACCGATTTCTCGAACTCCAAAATCACGGGATACTCGGCTGATCCTGCAACAGGGGTTCTGACGCCGGTTCCGGGCTCGCCTTTTCTGGGGGCCAACGCGCCGGTGGCCATCGCCGTCGATCTCTCGGGACGGTTTCTTTACGCGGTAAACCAAAGTGGGGCCAACGTCTCAGCCTACACGATCCAGTCCGACGGCTCCCTGGTCGCTTTGACGGGCTCGCCCTTCGCCACCGGTAACGCGCCGGTGGATCTGGCGTTCACGCCCTCAGGGCGATTCCTGGTGACCGCGAACTCCGCCGATGCTACCTTACGCGTGTTTAACGCTGCGACCGATGGCAGCTTGAGTTTCGTTGTTCCCAGCGCGACCTCGACCGCTTTCTTCCCGCGCGGTCTCGCCTTTGACCCCACCAGCAGCTATCTCTACGCAGCCATCGCCAGTTCGTTCATGGGCGATTCCACCAGTGTCTACGGATATCAACTGTCAGCCAATGGCGCGGGTGTGGTGGCGGCGCCCGCTTCGCCCTTTAACACGGGAGGAAAGAACCCCGTGGGCGTCGCGTTCCACCCGTCAGGGCGTTTTGCCTACATTGCGAACAATGGCTTAGGAAATCAGATCAACGACAAGCCGCCAAGCGTGGGCGCATTCCAGCTTGACCCCTCTACCGGCAACCTCACTGCAGTGGCCGGATCGCCGTTTGTCGTGCCCAACGCTCCTGGCTACGTGACGGTGGAGGCTTCGGGTAAATTTCTCTACGTAGTTTTCGATGGTGGCGGGATCGGCGCTTATGCGATTGACCAGACCACCGGGGCGCTCTCGGCCATCAATGGGTCACCGTTCGCAAATCCACAGGCATTCGGCCTGTCAACGACGTACACGATGCAGTGATGCCACCCGAGGGGCACGCCGCGTTGCTTACTAGGCTTCGTTGCTTGTCTCGTTCCTCGTGATAAGCCGTAATCGCACGTCCGGCTTTTTTGCCATCACCGTGCCCTCGCCCCGCCTGTCATGCCGACCGCAGTGGAGAGCCTGCCCTGAGCGAAGTCGAATGGGGATCGTGGCAACGCGCATCCGCGCCTCGACCGATGGAACACTCCAAGCCTGTCACTGCCAAAGAGCCATCTGGCAGAAATTTTCCCTTGTTTTCCACAGATTTTGGGGGTAGTTTTCCACACACCTTGCAATGTCCTGTTCCTCCTCGCCACTACTCCTGCAGCCATGCAAGGCTCAAGGTGCTTTGTGTCGCCCTTTTCGCAAACACCTTCCTACTCGCGGCGCCAAACCTCTCGCGTCGAAACACCGGACGGTGTCTGGGTCTATTGGCGTTGTAATGGCAGGGATGACGTTTCCCGCGTCCTGGATCTGAGCGCCGGAGGTCTGTTTCTTGCTGCTCCAAGAAGTCCACGGTCTGTGGGCACGAAAGCTAGGCTCGATTTTCTCGTCCAGGAAGGCCAAATCCGCACCGAGGCGATCGTGCGGCATATTGAGCCCGGTAGCGGTCTGGGATTCAAATTCACAGCCGTGACAGAGCAGGACTCGCCGCATCTCGCAGCATTGCTTACTAGGCTTCGCTACCTCTCTCGTTCCCGCGGTAAGTCGTAATCGCCCTTCGGCTCCTGTGGCACAGCCAACCTCTTCTCCATCGCGCGGTTTCTGCGCGATGAATCTTGGCTGTGCATTTGTAGTGGCCTGTCTTCAGACCGGTGGATTTGCTTGTAGCGGCGCCGGAATTTATCCCGACCCGGTCGGGACGCCGCCATCCTTCAGTTCGCCCTGTCTTGTCCTTGTCCGGATCTTTTCTTTAGGGGGTCGGAGCGGTGCCCGTCCCGATTCCGATCGGAGCTCCCACAACAACGCTTTCACTTCGGCCCGGCTTCAGACGCTGAAGGATTGGTTCTGCCTCTGGCATCCAGGCAAAATAGCCTCCAGCGCGTTCACAAAAGCGGAGAGCGCGAGCAGGAACCACAGGACTTAGGCAGTAATCTCACGCTGGTTTGTTTTGTCAGGTCTCTTCGCGCTGTGCAGCACTGAATGGGTTGAGGGTGCTCGCCCGCCAAATCTAGTCCTTCAATAGCAACAAGGTTTACCCTTCATTGCTTCCCATCCCTCGCGCACAATCAGCGGCAACAATGCTAGTGCCGCCGCGGGATCTGCCCAACGCACTCTCCAAACCGCATTGACGACCAAACCAGCTAAGGCAATCAAAGCCAGATAGCCACAGACCGCCGACTCGGCGGCATCGGCTCTCAACGCGGCGCTGGCGGTCGCAATTGAAAGTTGCCGCTTTTGCGCTGCAAGCCAAGGCATGACCATTGCGGCAAGCACGAGCAGGGCCATCCCAAGAACACTGGGCTGGGCTTCGAGGTGTCCTAAGAGCGTTAGAACTGAAGTAGTAACAACAAATGCTGCCAGGACAAACAGCAAGCCGCCCGCAATTCTGCCCGCTCGCTCGTCTGCGTGCTCTCGGTGCGATGGCGAGTAAAATTGCCAAAATACAACCGCCGCTGAGAGAAGTTCCACTGCGCTATCGCCCCCGAAGGCAAGAAGGGCTGGACTGCGGGCGATCCAAGCTGCTCCCAGCGACACCACCGCTTCCACACTCATCCAGATGAGGGTTAGGGTCTGAATCCGCATAACCCGCCGCAATACCCTGGGCGAGATGGCGTTTTGTTCAGCGGACATATTGATATTATGGCTCGCCACCTGACGCCGCGGCACCATTCGTTCAATTTTGCTAAGGGCAGTAGAGGCAACGCGCCACTCAGAGAAGTGGTTTTAGCTCCGATTCAATGACATTTGTGTATTCAAACCCGATGACTTTCTTCCGAAGTATTCCTTGGCGGTCGTAGAGAAGCGTGGTCGGTAAACCTTCAATGCCGCCAAACTTCTGCTTCAAGTCATCATCAGCCACCGCCAGCGGATAACGGATGCCGATCTTCTTTGCAAACAGGTCTGGGTCTTCCATATCTATCATGATGTCAAACTTGAATCCGACAACCGCGAATCCGCGAGAGCCGTAGCGATCTAAAAGTTTCTGATAACCCGGCATCTCCTTTTTGCATGGTTGGCACCACGTGGCCCAAAAATCAATCAGCACCACGTGGCCTCGAAGGTCAGCCGAAGAAACTTCGCGCCCTTGCAAATCCTTCTCATTGAAGTCAGGCAATCGCGAACCTATTTCGCCTGGCGCGATTACAACTTCTCTCGGCTGAGGGGGGCTCGCCGAATGCTGATTACATCCGGCGAGTGCAGCCGCAGCGAGGCTCAGAAATAACAGAGGTTTTCTCAGCATCTATTCCTTCTTCTGAACTTCCAGAATCAGCAGCTTCAGGGGAGCCGAAGGGTCTGGTTTCTTTTTCCCTGGCGGCTTTTTGTACAACTGGGCACGAACGGTGACCATCGTTTGGCTATCCACGAGGGGTTCAAGTCCTTTCGACAAATCGTTCGGTGTAAGCGCGAATGACCGATTCGGTGCAACCTGTAAAGCAGGGCTACCCGAAGAGTCCTTCACGATTTTCCCGCGTGCGGTCATATCCATCTCCGCCGCAGTCACGCCACTGTCGTAGGTCGCCTTTAGAAGCTGAGCAGGGTCAATCTGCCCGTCCTCTTTGGGTGTGACCTCAACTTTTCCATCGATCAAACTGACTTCCACGTTTTGAACGCCAGACTGGCGTCCGAGGTGTTGCTTCACCCCGTAGGCTCAAAAGTTTCAAGTCATGCCTTCGACGCG
>Ga0137409_10006743_pt1 | contig 11873 bp, 8 predicted proteins | sample CZODoug1_16funga_FD_122059 | JGI IMG/M metagenome (GOLD analysis project Ga0137409, IMG submission 122059) | Vadose zone soil fungal communities from Angelo Coast Range Reserve, California, USA - CZODoug1_16fungal (Hybrid Assembly) | ecosystem: Environmental > Terrestrial > Soil > Vadose zone... | reverse complement strand
GTGGGACCGGCCGGAGTTCCACCAGCGCAAACGTGTGACCTGATGACCGCCCCGTCATCCGGCAATGCGATCCGCTACGGTGATTACCTGCAGCTGGACGCGGTCCTGAACGCCCAGCATCCGCGCTCGGGCGATCCCAACGAGTGGCTCTTCATCATCCAGCACCAGACCACCGAGTTGTGGATGAAACTCGCGCTGATCGAGCTGCGCGGCGCACGCAACGCGATCGCCACAGACGAACTCGCGCTGGCCTTCAAGATGCTGGCGCGGGTCGCGCGCATCATGGAGCAGCTGGTGCACGCCTGGTCGGTGCTGGCAACGCTGACACCGTCCGAATACAGCGCGATCCGCCCCCACCTGGGCACCAGTTCAGGTTTCGAGTCGTGGCAGTACCGTGAAATCGAATACATCCTGGGCAACAAGAACGCGGCCATGCTCAAGCCACACCAGGATCGCGCCGATATCCATGAACAGCTGGAACAGGCCCTGGCGGCTCCGTCGCTTTACGACGAGGCGCTGGCGCTGCTGGCTCGCAACGGTTTTGCCATAGCGCCTGAAGTCCTCGCCCGCGACCGGCGGTTGCCCCATCAACCGGATGTTTCGGTCGAGGCGGCCTGGCTCGAGGTGTACCGGCAACCGAACGAGCGCTGGGGGCTGTACGAGTTGGCCGAGGAACTGGTCGACCTGGAAGATGCGTTTCGCCAGTGGCGGTTTCGCCACGTGACCACGGTCGAGCGCATCATCGGGTTCAAGCGCGGCACCGGCGGCACCAGCGGCGTTGCGTACCTGCGGCGGATGCTCGACGTCGTCCTGTTCCCGGAATTGTGGAAGGTGCGCACCGACTTGTAGTGGCGCTGCGAGGGGTTTTCGCGAGCAGGGAGAGAAACCATGACGTTCATCAAGCCCTACATCATTCGCCTGTCTCACTGCGATCCGACCGGTTTTGTCTTCTATCCGCACTACTTCCACATCTTCAACGCGCTGGTCGAAGACTGGTTCTACGAAGGGCTCGAGGTTCCGTTCGACAAGCTGCTGATGGAGCGCCATCTTGGCGTGCCCAGCGTGAAGCTCGAGACCACGTTCCTCAAGCCGACCCGCATGGGCGAAACGGTGGACTTCTGGTTGACGGTAAGCCACCTTGGCCGCAGTTCGATCCGCTTCACGATGGGCGTCGACAAGGACGGCGACCAGCGCGTGCGTATGAACCGGGTGATCGTCTGTGTCGATCAGCGCTCCGGCAAGGCCGTGCCGGTGCCGCAGGACATCCGCGAAAAGATCCAGGCATTCATGCTGGGCTGAGCCACGGGCCAGCCCGCACGCGCTCGTTCGCTACGTCCTCATTGTGCCGCGGCCTGCGGCTGGACGACGGTGCCGGGCCGCCGCAAGCGCGCCATCTCGTGGTCATACGCCGCAAGAAAAGTGCGGTTGAACGACTCGTCGAAACCGCCCGGCCCGCCCGCGATCTCGCGTAGCTGGTCCATGAACGCGTCCCAGAGCGCTGCCTTGCGGCGCGCCGGCATCAGCGAATCGAACATCCCGCCCGAGGCGAGTTTTTTCTCCAGCACCGCCGGATCGACCCGCCCCAGCAACTGCTGGGCGGCCGCGCGCATCGCGAACATCGTCGCGCGCATATGCGCTTCGAGCTCGGCCGACGTCTCGTCGACGGCCGCCGGACCGGCCAGAAACGTCGGTAGCGGCGGCTTGATGAGGGCGGTGATGGCGCGCGCATCGTCGAGCGCAAACTTGAGCGGGTTGTTGTTCTTCGAGCGGATTGCGCCCAGGTCGGCATCCGAATCGCGCCGCACGAGCATGCGCAGGCCAAGTTGCTTGCGCAACGCCGTGATCGCCCCGCGCACCACGGCGCCGATCGTACGCATCATCTCGGGCCGCAACCCCTGCTGCAGTTCGAGCTGCAACCTGGCACCTTCTTCGAACGCCGCCCATAGTTCAGCGGGTGTTGCCGGTGGTCCGCCCGCCGCCGCGACTGCACTGCGATCGATCACCAGGCGCGTGCGCTCCTCGGCGTCCGCACCCTCGTCCCAGTTCGTCTGCTCTTCCACAAGCGCGGGCTGTGCGTCACCGATCTCGGCGCCGACCAGGTAATGCGCAACCTGGATCCGGTCGCCCGAGTTCAGCTCGACGCGCTGGCCGGACTGCAGCACCTTGTTGTTGACCGCAATCGGGTTCGGGCTGCCCATGTCCTCGATGAAAAAATGGCCGTCAGCAAAACTGACATGGGCATGGAAGCGCGACACCGTGCGCTTGGGATCGGGCAGCTTCAGGCGCGCGCTGTCGGCCCGGCCGACCAGGCCGCCGGCCGCGTCGAAGCGCGCCACCAACCGGGTCAGTTCGCCACCCTCTGCCGAGGACAGCACACGCAACGTAAGAATCACCGACTCTCCTCCACCTGTGCGCCTCGAGGACCCGGCTGCAATGTATTCACGGCAGCTTCTTGCGTCCGCCCGCGGGCGTACCTTGCATCCCTTCGCGCCCCAACCGCGCCAGCCGCAGCGCGAGCGGGTGCGTGGGCTCGTTTTTTAGCACCTCCTCGGCGCGCTCGATTGTGCACGTGTACCGCTTGGCCACCAAACACTGGCGCGCTTCGCGCAGGCTCTCATGCGCCCAATTGGGCGTGCCCGCCACACTTTCCGGCTCGTCTGCGGATCTTGTGGTCTCCGCGGCGACCGGCTGCGGCGTCGCCGCCACGGCTTTCCGATGCACCCGGTTGGCGACCAGCACCGCGAGCGCAAGGCAAATGCCCGCGCATACCCAGAAGCTGGCACGCGACCGAGGCCTGCTCGCCACCGGCGTCGGCGCGCGTACCGGTGTGGTCAGTAGCGCGGTCAGCGGCGCGGTTGGCGGCACAACGCCGAGGACGGGCTCGATCCGCTGAACGTGCGGTCCGACAGTCGGCGCGACCGGCGCGCGCGTGCGCAGCCCAAGCGCAAGACGCCAGGCAGCAACATCCTGTGGCCGGTCCTGAGGCAGCGGCGCGAGTGCATGGTCGATCGCCGCCAGGAACTGGTCGCGGTAGCGGCCCAACCGGGTCGGCAAACCGATCAACGGTTCGTAGGCATCCTGCAGCAGCCGTCCGACCGCCTGCGGCGGCGGCTTACCGGTGATCGCCGCGTGCAACACGGCGGCCAGCGCGTAAATGTCGGTCCACGGTCCCTGCTTCAAGCCAGCAGTTTCGTCGTACTGCTCGATCGGCGCGAAACCCGGTTTGAGGATCACCGTGAGGGCCTGGGTTTGCTCGCCGATCACGCGGCGGGCCGCGCCAAAATCGAGCAGCAGCGGCATCGGCTGCGGCCCGTCGCCACCGAGCAGCAGGATGTTGTCGGGCGAAACATCGCGGTGCAGGCAGTTCTCCCGGTGCAGCAAGCCAAGCACGTCGAGCAGTGGTTCGACCAAAGCGAGCAACCACCCTTCGTCCGGTGGCGCGCCGCCGCGCGCTGCGCGCGCCCGCAGGGCCTGTTTGAGCGTGCCGCCCTCGTATAGCGGCATCGCCATGTAAGCAGTCCCGTTCGCCTCGCAGAAGCGATGCACTTTCACCAGGGCCGGGTGGTCGAACTGCGCCAGCAGTTGCGCCTCGTTGATGAAACTCTTCATGCCGGCGAGGAACGTCTGCACGTGCTCGCCCGATTTCACCGACACGCGCTGTGTGCCGCTGCGCGCCGCAAGCACGGCGGGCATGTATTCCTTGAGCGCCACCGTCCGCCGCAACGAATGATCGCGCGCGCGGTAGACGATGCCGAATCCGCCTTCGCCCAGGGTGGCGAGGATCTCGAACTCGTTAACGCGCGCGCCGATCGGCAGCATGCTCGAAGGACGCGCAACGACCGCGGGACGCGGCGCGCGCGCGGCGATTTCGGGTGAGCCTCGATCGGTCATAGGGGCATGGCGAAGGCCGGGCCAGGCTAGGAAGTCCCGGTGCGCGCTCAACCCTCGAATTGGCGGTCCGGAACGGCACGATTTGAGACGTAGAATCGATCGCTTCCGCCCGAGGGACTGGTCATGAACGCTCCCCACAACACCGCGCGGCTGAGGACTGGGATCAAGACGGCCGAGTTCAAATGGGATGACCCGCTGCTGCTCGATACGCAGCTGGATCAGGACGAGCGCATGGTGCGCGAAGCGGCGGCGCGTTATGCACGGGACAAGCTTGCGCCGCGCGTGCTCGATGCGTTTCGCAACGAGAAGGCCGACCCCGCGATCTTTCGCGAGATGGGTGCACTCGGCATGCTCGGGCCAACGCTGCCCGCCGACTACGGCGGCCCCGGCCTGAACTACGTCTGCTACGGGCTCATCGCGCGCGAGATCGAACGGATCGACTCCGGTTATCGCTCGATGATGAGCGTGCAGTCCTCGCTGGTGATGCTGCCCATCTACGAGTTCGGCTCGGAAGCGCAGCGTCGCAAATACCTGCCGAAGCTTGCGACCGGTGAGTGGATCGGTTGTTTTGGCCTCACCGAACCGAACCACGGTTCCGATCCCGGCAGTATGGAAACGCGCGCCCGCAAGACCGAAGGCGGCTTCCGTATTGCGGGCGCCAAGATGTGGATTTCCAATTCGCCGTTCGCCGACGTGTTCGTCGTGTGGGCAAAGAACGATGCGGGCAAGATCCGCGGTTTCATACTCGAAAAGGGAATGCAGGGCCTGTCGGCACCGCCGATCCACGGCAAGATCGGCTTGCGCGCATCGACCACCGGCGAGGTCGTCATGGACGACGTATTCGTGCCGGCGGAGAACGAGCTGCCGAACGTCGAGGGCCTGAAGGGTCCGTTCACCTGCCTCGATTCGGCGCGTTATGGCATCGCCTGGGGCGCGCTGGGCGCGGCCGAGGACTGCTGGTTCCGTGCGCGCAACTACGTGCTCGAGCGCAAACAGTTCGGCCGCCCGTTGGCCGCCAACCAGCTGATCCAGAAAAAACTCGCCGACATGCAGACCGAGATCACGCTTGGCCTGCAAGGATGCTTGCGTCTCGGCCGCATGAAGGACGAAGGCACCGCATCGGTCGAGATCACCAGCCTCATGAAACGCAACTCCTGCGGCAAGGCGCTCGACATCGCGCGCCTGGCGCGCGACATGATGGGTGGCAACGGCATCTCGGATGAGTTCGGCGTTGCGCGCCATCTCGTCAACCTGGAGGTCGTCAACACGTACGAGGGTACCCACGACATCCATGCGCTGATCCTCGGTCGCGCACAAACCGGAATCCAGGCGTTCAGCTAGCGTCGTAACCGGTATCCCAGGCAACCGACCGGGGGTCCCCTGCCGATCCGCGCCGCCGGCCCGTAGACAGCAGGATTGGGCCAGTCCAGGCGCCCTTATCCAGCCGTCGGCGCGCCTATGCCCGTGATGTAGTTGGAAAGCCGCCCTCCGGGCAGGCGTCGTTTTTTCCATCGAACCGACATCCACGGGCTCTGCGCGCGCGCTGCATGCCAACACGTTCGACCACTGCGATCGCGGCGCTGCCGAACTGGCGCGAGCTGGCGGTTGTTCTCCTGCTGATCGTGCTTGGCGCCGGGGTCCTGGTTGCAGGACTCACCGGCAGAGCGATCGACCGCCATCGCACGGAGTTGAGCGAGCTGATGCGCGCCGAACTCGACGAGCTGACACCGACCATCACCGCGGCGGCTGCTTTCGGTGAGTATTCCCGCATTCAACAAGTGCTCGACCTGCACGCGCGCCGGCCCGCAATGCGGGCCTTGTACTGGTCGGATAACCGCGGCAGCACACTCACCGCGCTCAACGACGCACCCACCGACGAAGCCGTGCCGTCGTGGTTCGCGCGCAGGGCCGACCTGCGTGCCGCACCGGCGACCCGCGAGCTCGCGATGGGTGGCAAGAGCTACGGCCGCTTGCAGGTGGAGACGTCGATGCTCGCCGCAACCGCCGGCGCCTGGCGCCACGCCAGGGACGACGCCCGCCTGGTCGCCTGGGGCGCCGCCGGCATGCTGGTGATCGCCATGTTGCTGCTGTTCGGCCGCGCTCGCCTGCGCCAAGCAAAAGATTCGGCCGAGGCGGCGACTGCGGCGTTGCAGGAGCAAATCGCCGAACGCGAGCGCGTCGAACGTGCACTGGCCGAGAGCGAAAGCAACGTGCGCGCGGTCAACGACAACCTGCCGGTGATGATCTGCCGCGTCGATGCGCAACAGCAATGCCGGTACGCCAACCGGGCGTTCGCCCAGCACTGCGGCCTCCTGCCAGGCGAACTGCTCGGCAAGCCGATGCGCGAGGTGCTTGGCGCTCAGGCCCATGGCGACGCGATGCCGTACGCGAGCAACGTGCTCGCCGGCCGGCGCCAGCGGTTCACGCGCGAGCGCGTCGACGGTGACGGCACGCGCCGCTGGTTCGATTGTGAATATCTGCCGGACGTCGGCGCAACCGGCGAGGTGCTCGGCTACTACGGCCTGGTCACCGAGATCTCCGACCTCAAGCGCATCGAACTCACCGCCCGCAACAACGAAGCGAAATTCCGCGCGTTGACCCAGCTCTCGTCCGATTGGTACTGGGAGCAGGACGATCAGTTACGTTTCACGATCACCGCGGCACGCAGCGACGAACGCGGCGGCCTGACTCCGCAAGTGCACGTCGGCAAGCGGCGCTGGGAGCTTCCCGGCACCGAGCCGGTCAACACAACCTGGGCCGAGCACCAGGCACTTCTGAATGCGCGGTCGCCGTTCTACGAGCTGCTGCTGCGGCGGCCGGACGAGCAGGGCGAGACGCGCTACGTGCTGGTGAGCGGTGCACCGATCTTCGATGATCGCAAGACATTCGCCGGGTATCGCGGGGTGGCGAAGGACGTCACCGATCGCGAGCAGGCACAGATCGCGTTGCGCGAGGCCAAGGAAAACGCCGAAGCGTTGAGCCAGGCGAAAAGCCGCTTCGTCGCCAACATGAGTCACGAAATCCGCACGCCGATGACGAGCGTGATCGACATGGCAGACCTGCTGCTGGGAACAACGCTCGATCCCGCGCAGCGACACCACGCAGAAACCACCCGGCAAAGCGCCATGGCCTTGCTGCGCCTGGTCGACGGCCTGCTGGATTTTTCGCTGATCGAAGCCGGCCGGTTCGCACTCGAACACCAGCCATTCGACCTGCATGAACTCGTGCAGGCGGCGATGGATACCGCCGAAGCACGCGCGCGCGCGAAGGGATTGCACTTCGCGTGCCGCATCGATCCGCGACTCACACCGGAATTTTCCGGCGACGCCGCGCGACTGCACCAGGTGCTCGGCAACCTGGTGAGCAACGCGATCGCGGCGACCGACGAGGGTGAAGTGATCGTCGAAGTGCAGCCGGCGCCGGCGGCAGCCAAAACCGCGGGTGCAGCCGGCCGCAGCCGTATCGGCGTGATGTTTCGTGTGCGCGATACCGGCGTCGGCATGGACGAGGCGGTGAAGCAGCGCCTCTTCACGGCGTTCATGCAGGCTGACGGTTCTCCCGCACGCGGCCTGCGTGGCTCCGGGCTTGGCCTGGCCGTATGCAAGCAGCTCGTGGAGTTGATGGGCGGAACCATCACTGTCCAGAGCAGGCCGGGCGTCGGATCGACGTTTTCCGTGGCTGTGCCGCTCGAGGCGGTCGACCGCGCCGGTCAGGCCAGCCTGTCGCGCGCCGAGCCAGCACTCTGACCCGCAACACGGTCCTCACGCCGCCAGCTCAGGCCTTGGTCAGCCCCAGGCGCTCGATCAGGGCGCGCTCCCTGGCGAACGTCGACCGATAGCACGGATCCCGGTCAAGACGGTCGGGTGCCGCGAGGTGCTTCACTCCGCATGCGCGGCAAAGCGCGTGAGCGCCGTATCGACGTCGCCAAGTTCCAGCTCGATCGCCAGCAGGCGCTTCACGTAGTGCGACACCGCGTATTCGTCGGTCATGCCGATGCCACCATGCAGCTGTACCGCCTGTTGGCCGATGCAGCGAAACGCCCGGTGCGCAATCACCTGTGCCGCGTCGACAGTGCGCGCATCGAGTTTCATCGCCGCCGCCCATGTCAGCGACTGCGCCTGCTCGCACTGGGTCAGCAGATCGGCCATACGGTGCGCGAGCGCCTGGAAGCGGCCGATCGGCTGGCCGAACTGCTTGCGCGTGCGCAAGTATTCAGCAGTGCTGTCGAGAACGGTGCGAGAAAGCCCGACGCCTTCGGCGAAGCGTCCAACACGCGCCGCGGTGCGGCCGGCCTGCCATGCCGCCTGCGCCACGTCGCCGCTGCCGAGCGCGATCGCATCGGCAGCGGAGAGCTCCACCTCCGCCGCAGCGCAGCCGTCGAACTGCCGATAGTTGCGCCGCCTGGTGGCCTTGGCCGGAGCCAGCAGCAGTTTCCCATCGACCAGGACCAGCACGCCGTCAGCGTAACTTGCGTGTGCGGCATGACCTCGTGTGCGCGCACCCTGCATCTGCGTGTCGGCGAGCGGCACGACGATGCGGTCGCCGCTTGCAATGCCCTCCAGCCACTCAGTGCGTGCGCTGCTGGCCGGCGCGCCGCCCAAGGTCATGGCGGCGGCCAGTGCACTGTCGATGAACGGCTCGAGCAGCCAACCGCGTCCGAGCGTCTGCGCGACCAGCGCGCCATCGATCAACGGCCGGCCGAGTCCACCGGCATCTTCCGGCACACAGAGCGCCGTGACGCCAAGTCCGGAGAGATCCTTCCACAGCGCCGGGCGTGTCGCGGGATCGGTCTTCAGTAACGCGCGCCGCGCTTCGAAACCGCAACGCTCGCGCACCAGCCGCTCGCAACTCGATGCGAGCATCGATTGCTCCTCGCTGAAATCGAAATCCATGATCTTCGCCTTCCTCTCTGCGTCGAGCGCGTGTCCGAACTAGAGTTCGAGCACATGTTTCGCAATGATGCTGCGCTGGATCTCGTTCGATCCACCGTAGATCGTCACCTTGCGCAGATTGAGATAGAACGCTGCCTCGGGCGCAAGCGCCCAACCGTCAGGGGCGGAACGTTCCGGTCTGCTGCCCAACGCGTTGGCGCCGCGGCACTCGAGGATCAACTCGGAGATGCGCTGGAAAATCTCCGAACCCTTGATCTTGAGCATCGAAGTCATCGGTCCCAGCGTGCCTTTGGCGCGTCCTTCGGCCAGCACGCGCAGGTTGGTGATCTCGAGCGCCATCAGGTCGATCTCGACTTCCGCCAGGCGCGCCGCGAACAACAGGTCTTCCATGAAAGGCCGGCCGTTGCGTTTCGATTCGCGCGCCATGCGCTTGGCGCGCGCCAGTTCGCGTTTGCTGAGCCCGATGCCGGCGATATTGGTGCGCTCGTGTTCGAGCAGGTACTTGGCGATGGTCCAGCCCTGGTTTTCCGCGCCGACACGCTGCTCGAGCGGAATTTCGACATCATCGAGGAACACCTCGTTTACTTCGTGCGCACCATCGAGCAGGATGATCGGCCGTACCGTGACGCCCTTCGATTTCATGTCGAGCAGGACGAAACTGATGCCTTCCTGCTTCTTCGCATCCGGATCGGTGCGCACGAGACAGAACATCCAATCGGCGTGTTGCGCCAGCGTGGTCCACGTTTTCTGCCCGTTGATCACGTAGCGATCGCCCTTGCGCACGGCGCGCGTGGACAAAGCCGCGAGGTCGCTGCCTGCACCCGGCTCCGAGTAACCCTGGCACCACCAGTGCTCGGCCGACGGAATGCGCGGCAGGAAACGGCGCTTCTGCGCTTCATCGCCGAACTTCATCAACACCGGCGCAACCATGCGCAAGCCGAACGGCAGCTGGCGCGGCGCGCCGGCAAGTGCAGCCTCTTCCTCGAAGATGTTCTGGCGGATCGGATCCCATCCCGGGCCGCCCCATTCCTTCGGCCAGTTGGAGGCGCCCCAGCCCTTGGCGTGCAGGATCTTCTGCCAGCGCACCATGTGATCGCGGTCTGCCCGTTCGCCCGACTCGATGGTTTCGCGGATATCGGCCGGCATCGCCATGCGCATGAAGTCGCGCACCTCACGGCGAAACGCTTCTTCTTCGGGCGTGAAGTTGAGATCCATCGGTGAACTCCCAGTCTGAATCTTTGGCAAAGATCGGCGATCAGCCGATCACCTGCCACACAAATCTCCCCTGTCCCGCAAGCGGGAGAGGGGCGGGGGTGAGGGGGCATGCGGCCATTGGTTCATGCGCTCAGTCTCCATGGGTAAGCGACAGCCCAAGCGTAGCCCGGCGCGTGAGCCAGGTGCTCGCCCGATAGCGTGCATCGCCGGTGGCCGCGAGCAGGCCGTCGAGGATGCGACGAATGGTCGATGCGCCCGTGGTATCGCCCCAGGTGAGAGGCCCGTGCGGATACCCGAGGCCGAGTTGCACAGCGCGATCGATATCGGACGGCGTGGCGACGCGCTGCTCGGCCATCGCACAAGCGATGTTGACGATGTGCGCAATCACACGCTGCCCGATCAGCCCGGTCGAGTCGCGTACCAGGTGGACGTCGACGCCGGGCGCCGCGAACGCGGCGCGCGCCGGCTCGCGCCACTCGGGCGCAAGACCGGGATTGGCGAACAGGCACTGCACCTTGCGACCGGGAAACACGCTGTCGAAACCCACCGTGCGCTGCGCGTCGAAATCACGCGCAGCGATCGCGCTGGTGGTGTCCGCACCGACCGGCAGCGCCACGATCAGGCTGCCGGGCGCCGGCTTCGCGCCAGTGTCCACATCGACGCCCGGCGCCAGCACCGCGCGCACCGCCGCAGCGGTGGCGTGGTTTGTATCGATCCACACGCGCGGCGGCGCCACGCCAGGCGCAGTGGGCGCGGGCGGACGCTGTTGTTGTCCGTCAACGTAACGATAGAAGCCGGCGCTGCGTTTGCGACCGAGCAGGCCGCCCTCGAGCATGCGACGCGTCAGCACCTGCGGCCGAAAGCGCGGCTCCTCGAAATACTGGTGGTAGATCGATTCCATCACCGGATGCGATACATCGAGCCCGGTGAGATCAAGCAGTTCGCACGGACCGAGCTTGAACCCGCAGGCATCACGCAGCACGGCATCGAGCGTCGCGGGCTCGCACACACCTTCGGCGAGGATGCGCAGCCCCTCGGTGCCGTAACCGCGTCCCGCGTGATTGACGATGAATCCCGGGGTGTCGAGCGCGCGCACCGCGGTGTGGCCGAACCTTTGTGTGAGCGACGTGAGCGCGTCGCAAACGCGCGCATCGGTTCGCAACGCGGCGATCACCTCCACCACCTTCATCACCGGCGCCGGATTGAAGAAGTGATAACCGACTACGCGCTCGGGTCGAGAGCATGCGGCCGCCAGCGCGGTGACCGAAAGCGAGCTGGTGTTGGTGGCGAGAATCGCGTCGTGCGCGACCTGACTCTCGATGTCGGCGAAAAGCTTGCGCTTGACCTCGAGATCTTCGATCACCGCTTCGATGACGAACGTGGCCTTTGCAAGGTCGGCCAACTCGCGCACGGGCGACAGGCGTCCTACCAGCGCGGCGGCGGCGCTTGCCTCGAGCTTGCCGCGCGCGACCAGTTTGTCGAGGTCGGTCGCGATGGTCGACTTTGCTGCCTCGGCAGCGCCGGGCTGCGTATCGAACAGGCAGACCCGCAGCTCCGCCTGCGCCAGCAATTGTGCGATGCCGCGCCCCATGGCGCCGCAGCCGACCACCGCGGCGACGGAGCCGGCCGCGACGGCCTGGCGATAGTCGACGTCGGGCATCGCTCAGGCTCGAAGGTCGAACATGCTGGTGGCCTCCAGCTCCAGCGCGTCGCGCCCGTCGGCGTGCTGCAGCTGCCAGCGCCAGCGCAGGATGCCGAGCTGCGGCTTCCGCTGGGAGCGGCGGACCTCGAGCACCTCGATCCGCAGCATCAGCGGCTCATTCGGGCGAACCGGCGCGAGCCAGTTCAAGTAGGCGACGCCCGGCGAGCCGATCG
>Ga0137409_10006740_pt1 | contig 11876 bp, 9 predicted proteins | sample CZODoug1_16funga_FD_122059 | JGI IMG/M metagenome (GOLD analysis project Ga0137409, IMG submission 122059) | Vadose zone soil fungal communities from Angelo Coast Range Reserve, California, USA - CZODoug1_16fungal (Hybrid Assembly) | ecosystem: Environmental > Terrestrial > Soil > Vadose zone... | reverse complement strand
CGAGCGCAGCGCGAGCACTGGCAGGCGCGATGGCAGGCGCATCACGAGGCGTCCCTCGCGCGACGCGAGCAGCGGCGGTCGGCGTCGCAGGCGTCTCGAGAGCGGCGGCGGACTCAGCGTGAGCGCCGGCGGTTGGCGTGGCGAGCAACCCGTGAGCGCTGGCAGGCGCAGTGGCTGGCGTATCAGGCGAGGCGGCGCGCGGGACGCGAGCGGCGGCAATTGGCGCGGCAGGCGCGATGGCAGTCGTGGCAGGGATACCAGGACCGGTGGCTGACGCGGTTCACGGAGCCGCCGCGGCAACTGATCGCGCTCGCGCGACGCCGGCGTGACGAAGGTCTGCAGTGGACGTACTCCAATGGCCGCGCGCTCGCGGCGAGCGTCGCCGGGGCCCTCGTCGTGGCCGGCGCGATGGCGTGGACCACGATGTACTGGCGCGCCGAGAAGAGAGCCGAAGCTCCGGCCCCTGTCGCCTCCCTCGTCGCGCGCGACTTCGTCAGCGGAGGCGAGCTCGGTATCGACGCGGTGAGCCAGCCCCCTGGCGCCGCGCCGCAACGACTCGTCAGGCGCGAGACCGGTGGCACGGCCAACCTCACCCCGTCGCGCCCCGTGCCGGTGGCGACGCCGGGCGACGACCGACCTCGTTCGGAGCAGATCGAGACGGCGCGTGCCCCGGAGCGAGTCACGCCACGGTCAGAGAGCCCACTGGAGTCAGCGCAACCGCCGGCCGAGCCGACCCAAGCCCTGGCGCGGGTCGGCGGGGCGCTCTCCTGGCCGCAGATCGCTCGCATCCAGGCTCAGGCGGAACAGAAGCTTCGGCACCGAGGTCTTTTGCGGGTGAGCGCGGCCGATCGCTGGGGCGTCACCATCGAGACTGCCCCGAGCGGTGAGGTCGCCCTGGGGGGCGTGCTTCGAGACATGGCGCTCTACGACGAAGCCGTTCGGCTCGTCCGCGAAGTGCCCGGCGTCAGGGCGGTGCGAGGCAGCGTCGAGGTCTCGAACGTGGGACCCGCGTCGATCGTGCAGAGTGATACGGCCCGGATCCAGGCCGAGATCCAGCAGAAGCTGCGGAGCCGCGGGCTCTTGCGCGAAAGCACCGCCGATCGTTGGGGCGTGACGGTGGAGGTGAACCCCGACGGGGACGTCATCCTCGTCGGCGCCGTGCGCGATGTCGAGATGTACTCGGAAGCGATGCGGCGAGCCCAGGAGGTCGCGAGGGTACGGCAGGTGAAGCAGGACATCAAAGTGATGGAACGGGACACCGCACAGTGAGGCCCGGGCTGTTCCGCGCCTTCGGTCCGCCGCTGCTGGCCGGGTCGATCAGCCTGGCGGGTTGCGCAAAAGACCCGCCGGTGGTGGCGCAGCCGGCCGTCGCCCCGACCCGAGTCTACGTCGCGAACGAGAGCTCGAACTCCGTGACGGTCGTCGACGCGGACAGTCTTCAGGTGATCGCGACGATCGATGCGAAGAATCACGCCACGCACGATCTCGCGCTGTCGCGCGACGGGCGCTTTCTGCTCGCCACCAATCTGGCGCCGGGCCGCCTGTCCGTGATCGACACTGCGTCGATGGAAACGGTCGCCTCCGTGTACACGGGCGCGCGGGCGCACGTGGTCGCGTTCACGAACGACGAGCGCCAGGCGTGGATCGCGAACATCGCCGAGGACAACGTGTCGATCCTCGACATCCGCACGCTCCGGATCGTCGGCACTCTTCCGACCGGCAAGGGGCCGACGGGCCTCGCCTTCTCCCGGGACGGGCGCTACGCGTATGTGAGCAACCAGGGGGACAAGACGGTGGCGGTCGTGGACACCGTCACCTACGCGGTACTCAAGCACGTTCCGGTCGGCACGAATCCTCACTTCCTCACGCTCGGGCCGGACGGTCGCGTCTGGGGCTGCAACACGGGATCGAACGACATCTACGTGATCGATCCCGCGACCCAGCAGGTCATCGCCTCGTTCCAGGTCGGGCCGGCGCCCCAGCAGATCGCCTTCGGCTTCAAGGGGCTGCTCGGGCCACTCGCCTATGTCACGGTCGCCGGGTTCAACAAGGTTCTCGTCCTCGACGCGGACGCAAAGCGCTTGCGCCTGATCGAGGAAATCGACGTCGGCGATGCGCCCAACGGGATCGCGGGCAATCCGCAGGGCACGCGGCTGTTCGTCGTGCACGAGCGTTCGAACGATCTCCGGGTGATCGACACCGGCACCAGCCGGGTCATCGCGACGGTGCCGGTCGGTCGAAAGCCGATCCGCGTGGTCGTGTCCAAGTGATGAAAACGCCGGCCGGACTCGCGGTGATCGCGCTCGCGCTCCTGGTTCTCCCCATGTCGGCGGGCTTCGCGCAGTCGGTGCCGGCGGGAACCGCCAAGAATGCGGTCGGCGTCCTCGTGGTGGTCCGGACCGACGGCGTGGAGACCCGCCTGCGAGGACGCGGGGCCCTTCGGGTCTTCGAGGGCGATACCCTGCGGATGGACGGAGGGGGCAAGGCGCTCATCGAGACGGCCGAGGGGATCCAGCTGGCGGTGAACGGTGACTCCGTCGTGCAGGTCCTCTCGCGGTGGGAGAAGGAACAGGGTGTGACCCGCGTGGTGAGGATCCAGCGGGGAGAGGTCTGGGCGCGGATCAGCGATGCGCGTCGCGGTCTCGAGGTCGAGACGCCCGTGGGCGTTCTGGCAGCTCGCGCGGCCGAAGTCAACGTCAGGCTCGTGTCGGACAACGAGGCGGTCGCGACCGTCGTGACGGGCGTCGGTGAGTTCTCGACTCCATTCGCCACGTGTCAGCTCCGCGCCGGCACCATGAGCTTCGGCCGTCGGAGCCAGGCGTGCACTCCACCCACGGCGACAGACGTCCGGACGGTCATCGGCTGGAGCCGCCCGCTGCTTCCCTGACGCTCATGACGTCGCGCGAGACGGCCGGTCTGCGCTCGTCCTCCACGGCGCGCTGAGGCATGTACCTCCAGGACTTCGGCCTCCGTGAGCGTCCCTTCTCCCACGCCCCGGATCCTCGATTCGTCTACCTCGGCGAGCACCACGAGCGCGCGCTCGCGCATCTGCTGCGCAGCGTCCAGGTCCAGGGCGGCGTCGCCCACCTCATCGGGGAAAGCGGCGTCGGCAAAACGACGATGTGTCGCATGCTGCTGAATCGGCTGCCCGAGCGCGTCGACGTGGCGTTGATCCTCAATCCAGTGCCGACGCCCCAGGAGCTGCTCTCCGTCGTCTGCGACGAGCTCGGCGTGGCCTACGGGACGGACGCGCCGAGCCTGCTTCTCGGCGATACCCTCTACCGCAAGCAGGTCGCCGGCCTCGGCGAGCGGCGCACGGTCGTGATCGTGGACGAAGCCCAGAGCCTGAGTCTCGACGTGCTCGAGCAGCTGTACCTCCTGTCGAGCCTGGAAGTCGACGGGCAGAAGCTTGTCGCGGTCATCCTGATCGGCGAGCCGTGGCTCATCGAGCTCCTGGCTCGCGCGGCTCCACAGCGGCCGTGGCAGTCGACGGGCTACCATCTCCTGCCCTTCACGGAGAATGAGACGTGCGCGTACGTGCGCCACCGCATGACGACCGCCGGCGGCGGCCGCGACATCTTCGACGTCGACGCCCTGCGCGACGTGCATCACCTGTCGTCGGGAGTGCCACGCCAGATCAACACGATCTGCGCCCGGGCGCTACTGAGCGCGGTGGCGCAGAAGCGCCGGAACGTCGACCGGGCGACCGTACGCGCCGCTGCCCGCTCCGCGCAGGCGATCGAGGTGCCCGACGAAGCTCCGCGGATCGAGCCGGTGAGGATCCCGCGGGCGCCGGCGCCGGTGCCGGCCCTGGCGCCGGCGGCGCGCAGGCGGCGGCCGCTCTGGCCCTGGCTCGTGACCGGCGGACTCGTCCTCAATGCGGTGGCGATCGGCGCGGTCTTGCTCGCGCCGCGGGCGCCGGACGTCGCGCCGCTCGCCGATACGCGCGCGGAAGCGGAGGCGCCCGCGGCGGTTTCTCCGCCGACCGAATCGCCCGCGCCGCCCACGCCGGTTGACGATCCACCGCGCAATGCTCGCCGGCTCGACGAGGACAAGCCGATGACGCAGCCAGTGGTGACGGCGCGGCCGATCGCACCTCCGCCGGCGCCGGCCCGGCCCGTCACGCCGAGGGTGGGCGGCGCTCCGGAGCCCGCCGCGCCGGCAGACGAAACTCCACGCCAGCGACGTCGGCGGCTCCGCGGCGATTTTCGGCCGCCGACGGCATCACCTCCTCCGGCATCCAGTCAGGTGCTGCCGGCCCCGGAGCTGCAGCTCAAGATCGACATGCTCGTCTGGGCGGCCGAGCCCGGGCAGCGGATGGTCTACGTGAACGGCCACAAGTATGTCGAGGGCGAAACGCTCGAGAACGGAGCCGTCCTCGAGCAGATCCAGGAGGACGGCATCGTGGTGATCCAGGAGGGCAAACGCCTCCGGCTGCGATCGGAGGCCCGGTGAGCGTAGATCACTTTTACTCCGGTAGATCAGTCAGTTACGGTACGAGGCTCAAACTTTTCCTGCCATGACCGCCGATCGCGGCAATAGAATAGTCTTGTCATGTCGCGCGAGCCGGGCGATATCGCGTCCACTGGGCGGCTGCTGAAGCGTAAAGTCCTGCTGGCGCTCACACTTTCCTCGCTGGTGCCGCTGCTGGTGCTCGCCTACGTCGTCTATCGCTACGTGAGGCCCGAGCTGCACCCGGCTGACGTCACGACATTCTACGGACTCCACGCCCTCCTGTTGTTCACCGTGCTCGCGATGGTCGGCGGGGCGTACATCATCTGGGATCTCGGACGGGCCTTCGCGAAGATCGCCGAGCTGCTCTCGCGCGAGCCGAAGCTCGCCGAGCTCGGCGGCCGCAGCGACGAGGTCGGGACCCTGATGCGGTCGTTCTCGAACATGCTCGGGACCGTCGAGCAGCAGGCCATCGACATCAACACCTTCGCCATGCGGCTCGACGCCGCATACCGCGAGCTCGAAGCCACCAACGCCAAGCTCAAGGAGACCTCGTTCAAGGACGAGGTGACCGGCCTCTACAATCGACGCTTCTTCTCGCTCCGCCTCGAGGAGGAGATCTCGCGCTTCAGGCGGTTCAATCACCCGGTCTCCGTCGTGGTGCTCGACCTGGACGGGTTCAAGAGCGTCAACGACGAGTTCGGCCACGCGGTCGGCGACGAGACGCTGCGCGACGTCGGGCAGATCCTCATGAAGCACTCGCGCGGCATCAACGTCGTCTCCCGCTACGGCGGCGACGAGTTCGCCGTCCTGCTGGTCGAGACGTCGAAGAGCGGCGCTCGGCTCTACGCGGACCGGATCCGGCAGGTCGTCGCGACCTTCCCCTACTCGCACGGCAAGCGGGTGACCGCGAGCTTTGGCGTCGCCAGCCTCCCCGACGACGAGGCCTCGACGTCGGAGGAGCTGTTCCGCGCCGCCGACGGCGCGCTCTACGCCGCAAAGCGAGCGGGCAAGAACCAGGTCGTGGCGGCAGGTCCGGGCCAGAAGGTAGATTGACATGGGGCAACGAGAAGTCCTGATCGTCGACGACGATCGGCAGGTCCGCGACGTCCTGCACCAGATCTTCCTCGGCGCCGGCTATAAATGCTTGCTCGCCAACGACGGACAGGAAGGGGTCGAGGTGTTCCGCGCCTCGATCCGCGACTCGCGCTCGCCGCTGACGGTCACCGACCTCAAGATGCCGATCATGGGCGGCATCGATCTGCTCCAGCACGTCCGTCAGGCCGACCCCGACGCGGCCGTGATCGTCCTGACCGGCGCGGCCGACGTGAAGACCGCGATCGCGAGCCTGAAGCTCGGCGCGTACGACTTCATCATGAAGCCGGTGAACGTGGACGAGCTGCTCATCGCCGCCGACCGCGCGCTCGAGCGGCGTCAGCTCCTGATCGAGCACCGCCACTACCAGGAGCTCCTCGAGCGGCGGGTCGAAGAGGCGACGCGCGGGCTGGCGCAGCTCAACCGCGAGCTCCAGGACGCCTACCGGACCACCCTGGAGGCGCTCGGGTCCGCCCTCGACACGCGCGACGTGGGGACCGAGTCTCACTCGCGCCGTGTGCACGGCTACGCGCTGGCGACGGCGCGCGTGTACGGCGTACCGGAGCCGGACCTCCCGGCCCTCGCCCACGGGGTGCTGCTCCACGACATCGGCAAGATCGGCATTCCCGACGGAATCTTGCTGAAGCCCGGGCCGCTCACCGAGGACGAGTGGAAGATCATGCGGCGCCATCCGGAGATCGGCAAGCAGCTGATCGAGAAGATCCCCTTCCTGCAGGGCGCCGTGCCGATCGTCTACTCGCACCACGAGAAGTGGGACGGCACCGGCTACCCGCGCGGCCTCAGGGGCGAAGAGATCCCGCTAGGCGCCAGGATCTTCATGGTGGTCGACGCCTTCGATGCGATCACGTTCGACCGCCCGTACTCGAAGGCGCAGCCCTTCGACGTGGCCAAGGCCGAGATCAAGCGCTGCTCGGGCAAGCACTTCGACCCGACCGTCGTGACGGCGTTCTTCAACGTGCCCGAGAACCTGCTCGAAGAGATTCGCCGAAAGAGCGTCGAGCCCTGAGCGCGCGCTACCCCCGGGCGTCCATCCCGAGCTCTTCGCACAGGCGGCGCACCCGCGCGAACGCCGCCACCAGCTCTTCCTCGGTGATCCCGAGCTCCACGCCGCGCTTCACGAGCGCGTGGAGCTCTCCAGCGGCGACGATCGCCTCGTCGCGGCTGCCGGCCTCGGCGAGGCGGCGGATGGATAGCGCGCGCACCGCCGCGATGCCCTCCAGCGTGCGGACGACCGCCGCGCGCGTCTCGGCCTGACGCTCCGGCCCGATCGACGTGAAGCGCAGCGCGTGCATGAGGGGGTCGAGCGCCTCTTCGTAGTCGCCGGCGTCGAGCCGCCGGCTCCCGAGCTCGGCGTAGCCCCACCAGAGCCGCTGGTCGACTTCGTCGCGACGCGTCGGCGGAAGCGTGTCGGGGGGGATCGCCCGGAGCAGATCATCGGCGCGCTGGAGCACGCCCAGCGCTTCGGACTCGCGCCCTTCCTGCATGCTGAGGATCGCCTGCGCCGTGAGTTGACCGATCTCGCCGCCGAACGTGCCGGAGAGGAGCCCCCGGAACCCCGCGGCTCGGGCCGCGGGGAGCTTGGGGTCGTCCAGAGCCTCGTGCAGGATCTGTCGCGCCCCCGGGAACTCCTGCCGCTGGAGGAGCGTCGTGGCCGCCTGCTCGTAGGCCTGCCAGAGCGCGTCGTGCGAAGCTTCGCGCGTGTCGCTGAGCGCCGGATCCGATGGCACGGCCGCCAGTCCCCGCTCGGTCCACACGATCGCCGAGCGGATCACTTCCATCCGGTCGCCGGGGTCGTGGCTGGCGGCTCGCGCGAGGCGCGCCTGGGCGGCCTCGAGCGCGTGGGTGGTGAGGTGCCGCCGATAGGTCGACCGCTCCGGCTCGAAGGCTGCGTCGACTGACGACGCGAGCGCCGCGTGCGCGCCGTCGTCGTCGCCGAGAGCTTGCTTTGCGAGTCCGACGACGGACCAGAGCGCCGCGGCCTCGCGTGAGGGTCCCGCGGTCGCGTCTCGTTGAAATCCGACGAGCGCCTGCTCGCCCACCGACAGAACCTCATCGAAGCGCTTCTCCTGATACAGGGCGAAACATCGCTCCACGAGTGGCGAATCCCGTGTGAGCTTCGCATCGATCCCGGCCGGGGCGCTCTCCGGAGCGCTCTGAGGAGGGAGCGTCGACTTCGCGGCAGCCTCGGGCGGAGCCGGCGCCGGGAGATTGGTCGCCGGTCGCTCGGCGGTGCGGCTTTCCTGGGTCGTCGGGCGCAGCACTCTGTGCGGTCGCGCGTGCGGTGAGATCTTGCTCCGGCGCCGGCGCTTGGGGGGTGCGGGAGGCTCCGCCGGCAGCGGCGGCTGAGCCTGCTCGAGCGGCGGCGTGGCAGGCTCGAGGGACGGCGCGATCTGTGCGATCGGCTGCGGCTCGGGCGTGATCGGTGGCGGAGGCGCCTCGACCGGCGTCGCTTCGGGCTCGACGACGGGCGAGCGAGCCTCGACCATCGCTGGATCGGGCTCGAATCTCGGAGGCTGTTCCGGCTCGAATCTGGGAGGCTCCGGCACGAGCGAAGGCGGCTCCGGTTCGAGTCGTGGCGGCTCGGGCTCGAGGGGCCGCGGCTCAGGTTCGAGGGGCTGCGGCTCGGGTTCGAAGGGCTGCGGCTCGGGTTCGAACGGTGACGGCTCCGGCTCGGCGAGCCGGGGCGCGGGCTCGAGCGGTCGCGAGTCGGGCTCGACCAGACGGGGCTCGGGCTCCAGTGCGAGAGGCTCCGCGTCGACTGGAGCCGGCGCGGGCTCGATCGGCTCCGGCTCGACCTCGATGGCCGGCGGAGGAATGTAAGGCGGAATCGTCGCCTCTTCTTCGGCCGGCACCGACGGCCTGACCACGCCGATCGGGCGTATGGGCAGCACAGGCTCGGCCAGCCGAATGGGACGGATTTCCTCGCGCGGCGGCGGCGGCGGCACATAGTCGGCCGGCGGCGGGAATACGAATCCGCCGGCCGGGCGCGAGGCCGACGGCGAGTCGATCAACCGCCTCGGCAGGATGCTCTGGGCCGGACGTGGAGGCGCGGCGGCGACAGGGCGCGCGGCCGCCGGCTCGACCCGGGAACGACGAGCGCGACGCGGCCGCGTCGGCCACACCAGCTCGAGCACGCCGAGCACGAGCAGCACGCACGCGCCCGCGACGGCGGCCAGGATGAGCGCTTCTTCACTCAGCACGCGAGGTTAACCAGCTTCAGCACCGAAGACCATTGAACCCGGGGAACGGCGGTCACAGCAAGAAGAATTGGTCGGGCGGCCGGCCTCCTCGGGCAGCGATCCGGTCACGAATTTTAATGCTAGCATGCGATCAGGAGGACGCTCATGCGCCGGGTCGCCGTGATCGGGGTCGGAGTGACGAAATTCGGGCTGCACGACCGCACCTCGGCCGAGCTCTTCGCCGACGCCGCCGGGGACGCGCTGACCGACGCCGGCATTGCGGCGAGTGCGGTGCAGGCCCTCTACTACGGCAACGTCGTCGGGGGCGAGACCGAGCATCAGCTCCACACCGGACCGCAGGCCGCGTCCGTCCTCGGCATCCCGTCCGTGCCCACGACCCGGTTCGAGACCGCGTGCGCGAGCTCTCACGCCGCGTTCCGTCACGCCGTGATGGAGATCGCGGCGGGCGTGTCGGACGTGATCCTCGTGGGCGGCGCCGAGCGCGTGCTCAACGTCTCCACGGCGGAGTCGACCGAGTACTTCGCCTACGCCTCCGACGCCGTCTGGGAGCAGCCGCTGGGCCTCACCTTCCCCGGCGTGTTCGCGCTGATCGCGCGGGCGCATATGGAGAAGTACGGCACGACGGAGGCCCAGATGGCGGCGGTCGCCGTGAAGAACCACCGGCACGGGGCGCTGAACCCGAAGGCGCAGTTCCAGAAGCAGATCACGATCGACCAGGTGCTGCGGTCCGCGTACGTCGCCGACCCGCTCAAGCTCTTGGACTGCTGCCCGTTCAGCGACGGCGGCGCCGCCGTCGTGCTCGCCTCGGAGGAGGTCGCCCGCCGGCATCGCAAGCCGGTGTGGGTGCTCGCCTCGGCGGCGGCTTCCGACTGGATGCTGCTCGGCGACAAGCGCGACCTCGCGCGCGTGCCCGCGACGGAGCGCGCGGCGGCGGCGGCGTACCGGCAGGCCGGCCTCGGCCCCACCGACGTGGACGTCGTCGAGCTGCACGACTGCTTCACGATCGCCGAGATCGTCGCCACCGAGGGGCTGGGGCTCTTCGAGCCCGGCGCCGGCGGCGTGGCCGCCGAGAACGGTTGGACGAGCCTCGGCGGCAAGGTGCCCGTGAATCCGTCCGGGGGACTGAAGGCCAAGGGCCACCCGATCGGGGCGACGGGCGCCGCCCAGGTCGCCGAGATCGTCACGCAGCTGCGCGGCGAGGCCGAGCGGCGCCAGGTCGACGGCGCGAAGGTCGGTCTCGCGCACACGCTGGGCGGCAACACCGCCACGGTTCTCGTGAGCCTCTTCGGCCGTGACTGAGACGGCGGTCACGCTGAGCCAATTCTTCGCGGGGGCCCGCGAGGGCCGCCTGACCGGCGTGCGCTGCGCCGGCTGCGGCGCCCTGGCGATCCCGCCGAAGGAGTTCTGCCCGGCCTGCGGCCGGCGGGGGTGGGAGGTGGTGACGCTCTCGGGCGAGGGCACGATCGCCTCGTTCACCGTGATCCGCGTTCCGCCGCGCGCTTTCGCGGGCGAGGCGCCCTACGCGATCGCGGCCGTGACGCTCAGGGAAGGCGTGTCCATCCTCGGCCGCGTCGTGGACATCCCGCTCGACGCGCTCGTCGTGGGTCTTCCCGTCCGCTTCCGCCCGCTCGCCTCGAAGGATCAGACCTCCCTCGGTTTCGGCCCGGCCTGAGCCTGGGCGTCAGGCGCCGCCGAGATAGGCGCGCCGCACCGCCTCGCCCGCCGCGAGCACGGCCGCCGGCCCCTCCAGTGTCACGCGCCCGGTCTCGAGGATGTACGCGCGGTCGGCCACCTGCAACGCCTTGCGCGCGTTCTGCTCGACGAGGACGATCGTCGCGCCCTCCCGCTTCAGATCGGCGATCGCGCCGAAGATCCGGTTCACCGCGAGCGGTGCGAGACCCAGCGACGGCTCGTCGAGCATGAGCAGCGCCGGCCGCGCCACGAGGGCCCGGGCGATCGCGAGCATCTGCTGCTCGCCGCCCGAGAGCGTCGCCGCGAGCTGGCTCCGCCGCTCGCGCAGCACGGGAAAGCGCTCGAGCACGTCCTCGAGGTCGCGCTCGCCCGCCGAGGCGCCCCGGACGTACTGGCCCATCTGCAGATTCTCGCCCACCGTCATCCGCGTGAGGAGTCCGCGGCCCTCCGGCACGAGCCGCAGGCCGAGCCGCGCGACCCGGTACGGCGGCCAGCGCGTGATGTCCCGCCCGTCGAACTCGACGCGACCCGACGCGGGAGTCAAGACGCCCGCGATCGCGCGCAGCAGTGTGGACTTCCCGGCGCCGTTGCCGCCGAGGAGCGCCACCACCTCGCCGCGCCGAACGGCGAACGACACGGACTTCACCGCGCTGATCTTGCCGTGGAAGACCGAGAGGTCGCGCACGTCGAGCATGGGCGTCGTCACGTCAGTCGCCCTGTCCGAGGTACGCCTCGACGACCAGCGGATCCCGCCGGACCTCGGCCGGGCTTCCCTCGGCGATCTTCTGGCCGAAGTTCAGCACGGTCACCGTGCGCGACAGCTCCATGACGAGGCCGATGTCGTGCTCGACGAGCAGGACCGTGGTGCCCGCGGCGACGATCAGGCGGATGAGCCGGTTCATCTCCTGCTTCTCGGCCGCGGTCATGCCCGCCGCGGGCTCGTCGAGCAGGAGCAGCGCGGGCTCGCTCGCGAGCGCGCGCGCGATCTCGAGACGCCGCTGGCCGGCGAGCGGCAGCACTTCCGCCGCCTCCGCCTCGCGCGCCGCGAGCCCGACCAGCGCCAGCAAATCGCGCGCGCGCCGCTCGGCCAGCCGCTCCTCGGGGAGCCGCGTGAACGGCGGCCGCGTCCACGCGCGAAGGAGCCCCGCGCGGGTCCGGCAGTGGCGGCCGACGAGCACGTTGTCGAGCAGCGTCATGCCGCCGAAGAGATGGATATTCTGGAAGGTGCGCCCGACCCCCAGCGCGCAGCGCCGGTGCGGGCGCAGCGTGTCGATCCGCGCGTCGCGGAACCGGACCTCGCCGCCGTCCGGCGCCAGGATGCCGCTCACACAGTTGAGCAGCGTCGTCTTGCCCGAGCCGTTCGGGCCGATGAGGGCGTGCACCGCCCCCTCCGCGAGGGAGAGATCGATCCCGTCC
>Ga0137409_10006739_pt1 | contig 11882 bp, 11 predicted proteins | sample CZODoug1_16funga_FD_122059 | JGI IMG/M metagenome (GOLD analysis project Ga0137409, IMG submission 122059) | Vadose zone soil fungal communities from Angelo Coast Range Reserve, California, USA - CZODoug1_16fungal (Hybrid Assembly) | ecosystem: Environmental > Terrestrial > Soil > Vadose zone... | reverse complement strand
CGGGCTCGTGGTGACAGATTCGAAGCGGGCGACGGACACCGCGCAGATGACCGTGACGGTCAGGGACACGACTCCGCCGCGCCTGGAGCTCACGATGAGTCCGACGGTCCTGTGGCCCCCGAACCACCGGATGGTTTCGGTGCAGGCGGCGTGGCAGGTGACCGACGCCTGCGATCCTTCGGCCGGGGTCATGCTTGTCTCGGCCGGCAGCAGCGAGCCTGACGATGCGCCGGGAAACGGCGACGGGAACACAACGGGAGATATCGTCGACGTCTCCCCCGGTACGCCGGACGCGATGCTGCGGCTGCGATCCGAGCGTTCGGCCGACGGTCCGGGGCGCATCTACACCCTGACGTATGCAGCACGGGATGCGTCGGGGAATACGGCGTCGGCCCTGGGAATCGTGAGTGTGCCTCACGACGAGGGGACCGGGCCGGAGCCCGTGATAGTCAATCTCGAAAGCATCGGGAGTCCGGGACTGGCCCGCATCTACTGGAACGCGGTCGCCGGGGCGCAGATGTACGACGTGATCCAGGGCGACCTGGGCCGGGTGACCCTGTCCAACGGACAAACCTGGCTGGGGCCGGTGCATGTTCTGGCATCCGGACAAACCGCAACCAGCTGGTCCGATGCTCCGACCGGCGAGAGCCCGGCGACGGGGACCGCGTTCTTCTACCTCGTGCAATACCGGGAAGGCCAGAGCGCGAGCGGCTGGGGGACAGAATCGAGCCCGTGGCCAGCGCAGCCTTCATCCTGCGACATCGGCTGCCCGGGAGAACCAATCGGTACGTCCGCTGTCGCCGCGAACCGTACCAGGAAGTGACGCCTTCCTTAGAGATCCGGGCATGGAAGCAGCGGGCAGAGCGCCTGGGTGCAGACTAGCGCGCACTCCGCTCCCTGGCAACGAGTCCCCTGAAACGAGCCGTGCACCTGACAGGGGAAGCCGGGGCCGCAGGTACCGTCTGGATCGGAGACGATAAGACTGGCCTCGCCCGTGAAGCTGTTGTCGCACAGGGTGGCGACGTCGTTTTCTTCAACTCTCATATTGTTACAGGTTGTGTCGCGCGCCACGGTGCGGACGGAAGTCAGGGTCATCGAGCTCCCCTGAAGGCTGCCTGTATATCGGGTGTTGAAGACACAGCAGCAGTCCTCTCGCAGGACGTCGAGGGAGGATCCCGTCTGGACCATGTCCACGATGGAGGCTAATGGATTCACGGTGCTGGCAAGACCGCAGGAGTCCGAATCGACGTTCAGGGTCACCCGCCATTTGGTTTTCACAGGCCCCACCGGGGGGATCCCCTTCCCCAGGATACCCTCCGACTTCTGACACGAGATCAAATCGAATGCGCTCACGCACACAAGCGCGAGTGCAATTCCAGCAACGCTCAGTCGCATGGTCGGCCCCTCCCAAGGCGCCCGGCGGCCCTGCATCCTCGACCCCAGGCCTTCTGTACGCTCTGCTGTGGAATCTACCGCGGGATCAGTCCCGCTGTCGGGCAGGATCAGGGCGCGGCGCGGTTTCGGAGCAGCGTGCCATTCGTCACCGCCACTCCGGTATTCACCCTAATTCCGCGCCGGAACGGCTCGCATGAAGCATGGTGGTATGCTCTGCCGCGGAGGCGTATCCTGGCCAGCGCGTTCAAACGAGGCGTTCGCGAACATCCTCTCCGGTTCTTTTTCCCGCTCGCTTTTCTGCTGTCCTGGTATCCCACGCTGCTTTCGTTCGTCGGTGTGCACGCTTCCGGTATCAATCCCCTGGGCGTCGTGGCGGCCGCGCTCGTCGTATCCGGCCTGGCCGGGGGAAGACCCGGGGTCACGGCGCTGCTGCGCCGCATGATTCGCGTACGTGTGGAGCTGCGGTGGTATCTGGTCGCCCTGCTTCTTCCGGCGTGCTTCGCCTTCCTGTCGCTCGGGCTCAACCTTCTCTTCGGCGCGCACCTGCCGGCACACGAGCAATGGGCGACCTGGCCGGGAATCGTCGATCATTTCATCATCATGTTCCTGTTCGTCGGACTCGGCGAGGAGCCCGGCTGGCGGGGATTCGCCCTGCCTGAATTGCAGAAGAGCAGGTCGGGTCTCGAGTCGGCGATGCTCGTCGGTGTCGCCTGGGCGCTGTGGCACATTCCCCTGATGGGGACGGAGTTCCACTGGAACAACGTGCCGCCGTTCCTCCTCAGCGTCTTCGCGGGCAGTGTCGTCGCGGCGTGGTTGTTCAATTCGGCGAAGGAAAGCGTCCTGCTCTGCATGCTGTTCCACGCGAGCGTCAACGCCGTGTCGAGCGGCTATGTGTTCCCGCTATTCGGCGACGCCGACCAGGCACGACTCTGGTGGATCTACGCACTGGTGTGGGTCGCCGGTGCCGCGGCCATCGCGTGGCACTCGGGGCCTGCGCTGCGCTCCGGTGCGCGGTCCTAAGAGAGAAAATCCCTGAACAAGGAGCGCTGGTTCGCGAACCTGGTCCTTCTCGCCGCCTCGGCGGCGAGCGCGGGGGCGGGGCTGCTGGCCTTCACGACCGCCCGTAGTTTCCATGCCGGGATCGCCCGGCAGGCGCTGCTGGTGGGAGGGGCGTTCTGCGTGAGCGCCGTGTTTCTGGCCTGTCTTCGGCTGTCCCTCTCCCGGCGGGTGACGCTGGCCGTGACGCTTCTTTCCCTCGTCGCGGCCGCCTATATCGCGGAGGCCTACCTTCGGGAGCTGCCGTTCCTGCGGGTCCGGCTGGCGGCCCGGCGGTTCGGAATTCCCTTCGACGCTCGCGACCAGTTCCAAGTGGTCCGTGACCTCCGAAAACAGGGACCCGACGTCTATCCCGTCACCTTTCCCGCCTGGCAGGGATTGCCTTCCGCGGATGCACCCCTACTGCCTCTGGGCGGGATCTCGGACGTGACGACCGTGTTCTGCAACGAGATGGGGCAGTACGTCGTCTACCGAAGCGACGAGCACGGGTTCCACAATCCGAAGGGGATCTGGTCGTCCGCCCGGTTCGACCTGGCCGTGCTGGGTGACTCCTTCACCCAGGGAGCCTGCGTTCCGACGGAACAGAATTTCGTGGAGCTGCTGCGCCGACGGTACCCCGCGACCCTCAACCTGGGGATGGTGGGGAACGGACCGCTTCTGATGCTTGCAGGATTGAAAGAATTCCTCACGGAGCTCAGACCGGGCGTCGTCCTCTGGGTCTATACGGAGGGGAACGACCTCACCTTCGATCTGAACCGCGAGAAGCGCTTCACCCGACTCACGGACTACCTGCTCCCGGACCATCGTCAGGGCCTGATCGGGCTCCAGGCGGAGTGCGATGCCTTCCTGCGAAGATTGACGGACAGCGAGTACATTTCCCGCGAGACCGACACGATGCAGATGTCGGCTCCGGGTCGGTTCTGGCGACTGTGGTCCCTGCGACAGGCTCTGGGGCTGCAGGTCGGAGAGATCACGCTGGACTCCACGCGTGTCGATCTCCCCCTGTTCCGGCGGATCCTCGATGAGGCGCGCCGGACCACCGGCGGATGGGGCGGACGGCTCTACTTCGTCTATCTCCCCGCCGAGGCCCGCTATCATGAGGATAGATACCGCCGCGAATACGACTGGGCCCGCGGGCAGGTCCTCTCGATCGTGGAGGACTTGCAGATCCCCCTCATCGATCTGCATCCGCCGATCTCCCGGCACCCGGATATCTCGGAGCTCTACTCTTACCGCGGTGCTCATTTCAGCCCGGCCGGCTATCGCCTGGTGGCCGAGACGATTCTCGAGGCGCTCCAGACGTCCTCGAGTCGATGAGCGCGCCGACCCGGGAGATTGCGACTGCGGCCGACGCGGTCGCCACCGCAGGACGTGCCGGAGTCGAACCGGACGACCCTGGAGTATGATCCCCGCCTCGAGGGGAGGACCCATGAAGAAAATCCTGATCGTCGCCGTGACGGTGCTCGCGCTGACCGGTGGATTCGTCGTCGCCGGAAAACCGGTGAGGAATGTGAGTCCAGGACGGCATCCCAATCTTGCCGCGGCGCAGAGGCTGGCGCGGGAGGCGTTCGAGAAGATCGCAGCCGCGCAGAGGGCGAACGAATGGGACATGAACGGTCACGCCCAGAAAGCCAAGGAGCTGCTCGACCAGGTGAATGTCGAGCTCAAGGAAGCGGCCGAGGCCGCGAACCAGAACGCTCCCAAGTAGCGCGGTCCCGCTGAAAATCCTGGAAAGGGCGGTTCGCGGGACAGGGCGATTCCTGGCCGGCGCGTTGATCCTCGCCGTGTCTCCCGCTTTCGGAATCGATCGCGCTCCGTTCGCCACGAAGACTGAGACCCGGCGTCCGATCCTGGTCACCGTCGACGACCTGCCGATCGCGTCCGGCAGGCTGCACGTCGAACCGGCGGAGAGGGAGAGGATCACGCGGGACCTTCTGGCCGCGCTCGATCGCCACCATGTCAAGGCGGTCGGTCTCGTGATCTGGGGCACTGTAGGCGTAGGCGATGCCGGCCCCGGTCTGCTCGATCTCTGGCTGAAGCGGGGACACGAGCTCGGCAACCATTCGTTCGGTCACCTCGACTACAGCGCCACCGACGAGGCGGCCTACATCGCCGACGTCGAGCGAGGCCGCCGGGGGCTCGCCGATTTCCTCGGCACGCGCGGCGCGTCACCGCGCTTCTTCCGGTTCCCCTTCCTGGACGAGGGGGAGACGGGGGGGAAGCTCGACGCGATGCGGCGCTACCTGCGTTCGAGCGGCCAGCGGAATCTGCCGGTGACCATCGACACGCAGGACTGGTCGTTCGAGGAACCCTGGGTCGCGGCCCGCCGCGCCGGGGATCAAGGGGCGCGCGCGGAGGTTACGGCCGATTACCTGGCCGCCCTCAGGCTCGAGGTCCGGTCGCACGAGCGTCGCGGTGACCGCCTGACCGGCCGTCTGACGCCACAAATCATTCTCCTGCACGCCAATGAAGTCGGCGCCGCCCTGTGGGACGATCTCTTCGACTGGCTGGAGAAGACCGGGCACCGCTTCGCGACCGCCGACGAGGTCCTGGCCGATCCCGCCTTTTCCGAGGAGCCTCGGTTCATCGCCCGCCAGGGGTGCGGTCTCTGGGATCGTCTCGAGCACGAGCGGAGCGAGCGCGCCGCCCGACGCGAGATCGAGGATCTCCTCGCCCGGCAGGCGGCCGCCTGGAATCGCGGGGACATCGAGGCCTTCTGCTCCGTCTACGCCGACGATGCGACGTTCCTCTCCCCTACCGGAGTCACGAACGGACGGCAGGCGGTCATCGATCGCTACCGCTCGCGCTATCCCGATCAGGCGGCGATGGGACAGCTCAGCCTCGAGATCCTCGAGGCCCGCCCCACCTGGGGGATGGAGACTGATCTGATGCAGAACGCCGCCCCGGGCGGCGTGCAGGGAATGACGGTCGCCGCCCGCTGGACGCTCACCTACTCCGGGAAGGCACCGGCCACGGGATTGACGCTGCTGGTCCTGCGTCCGCGCGGCGACGGCTGGGCGATCGTGCAGGACGCCTCGATGTGATCGGACCTCGCCTCGGACTATCCCAGGGGTCCCACAATCAGCGTGATCGGCAGAAGCAGGATGAGGGATGTGAGCAGCCACCAGTCCACCGATGGGTCATGCCGCGCCGAGAGGAGCACGACCGACAGGGCCATGAGACCGCGATTCACGCATCCGAAAACGGCGACGGGCGTGAAGTACAGACCGGTCACCGCGGCGGGTGCAACCGCCGGCAAGGCGATGTGTCTGATCAACGCCGGGAACAGCGGCCTGGCGGTCTCCATGCCGGCCAAGATAATGTCGGGCTTGGGCCGAGGGCAAGCTCCGTCGGGTGACCCTCGGATCACGACACGCGGAGGGTCGGCTTCTCCGGCACACTGAAGAGGTAGGTGGGACTCCCCGTGCATGTCCACGAGTGGCGCGATTTCTTCTCGAAATCCCCGTCCGGCTCGCGGTGGAGGGGCCATGAAGCGAATCTGGATGGTGGACGGCCACAACCTGATCTTCGCCATCCGCGGCCTCCACGAGATGCAGGTCTCGGGTCGCGGTGACGAAGCGCGCGGCGCCCTGGTGGACACGCTGCGACGGTTCGCGCAGACCAGGGGTGAACAGATGCTCGTGGTCTTCGATGGCAATGAGTTGCCCAGGAACCCGGACGTCTCCCGGGAGCCGTTCCTCGAGACTGTTTACACGCGGCGGAGTGATGGAGGGGCCGACGAGCGGATCATCCACGAGGCGATACGGCGAGCGGAGCAGGGACAGCATGTGACGGTCGTGACCAACGACGTGCGCACGCTGGCGGTGAGGCTGCCGAAGAGCGTGCTTCGCATGAAGGTGCACGCGTTCTGGCTGAAGCACATCGAACGCGCCGCCGATCCGGAGGGCAAGCCGGTCGAAGGCGACTTTTCGGACATCGAACGCGAGCTGAAGGCGCGGGCCGCTCTGGAGGATCCGGTGCCGGTGGTCCGGGACGACGGCCTGAAGCGGCCGGCCCCGACTTCCGCACAGGCGGGGCCGGCCGAAACGATCCGGCGAAAGAAGGAGAGGGGGCGCCTCCGCCAGGAACGTCGGCTGCGGCGGCGCCCGAAGGCCGGGCGGCGGCGCTGACCGGGCCGGAAAAGTTACATCCTTTCACACGTCCCTTGCGTCTTTTTACGGACCGCCGCTCCCACCGCGTGCTAGCCTGGCCGCGGACTCCATGGCCGCCTTCACGCTGACGATCAATGGACGGAAGCGCCGGGTCGATGCGGATCCGGAGATGCCTCTGCTCTGGGTCCTCCGCGATCTCCTGCACATGACCGGGACGAAATACGGGTGCGGCGCCGGTGTGTGCGGCGCCTGCACCGTCCACGAGAACAACGTGGCGGTGCGTTCCTGCCAGATCGCGGTCTCCCAGGCCGCCGGCAAGCGCTACACGACGATCGAGGGGCTCGCGGACGCCGGCGATCATCCGTGTCAGAGGGCCTGGATCGAAGAGGACGTGGCCCAGTGCGGCTACTGCCAGCCGGGGATGATCATGACGGCCGCCGCATTGATTCGAGACAAGTCCGATCCGACCGATGCCGACATCGATACCGCCCTGTCGGATTCGGTCTGCCGTTGCGGCACCTACCAGCGCATGCGTCGGGCCATTCATCGAGCGGCCCGCGAGGGGAAGCGCACATGAGGGTCTCGCGCCGGGCCTTCCTGAACGCGGGCGCCGCCGCCGGGGCGGGTCTGATCGTCGGCTTCCGGATGCCCGGAGTCGCGCAGGCGGCGGACGCCCCGCCGGCGGCGTTCCGGCCGAACGCCTACATCGAGATCGCCCCGGACGACACGATCACGCTCTGGGTGACTCGCTCCGAGATGGGACAGGGGGTGCGCACCACTCTCCCGGTCCTGCTGGCCGAGGAGCTGGAAGTGGACCCGGGCAGGGTGAGGCTCGAGCAGGCGATGCCCGGCGCGCGCTTCAAGGGCATCCGGCTGCGCACCAGCGGCAGCGGCAGCAGCTCCGGGACGTTCCGCGCCCTGCGACTGGCGGGAGCGACCGCGCGCGAGATGCTGATCGCAGCGGCGGCGCAGGTCTGGCAGGTCGATCGCTCCAGCTGCCGCGCCGCGCTCGGTTCGGTGATCCACACCCCGTCGGGCCGGACGCTCGGCTACGGCCGCCTGGCCGGGGCGGCGGCCCGGCAAACACCGCCGAGCGATCCGCCGCTGAAGGACGCCAGGAATTTCCGTCTGATCGGAACGCGCGTGAAGCGCACCGATGGTCCGGCGATCGTGCGGGGCGGCGCGGTCTACGGCATCGACGTGCGCGTGCCCGGCATGCTCGTCGCGGTGATGGAACGGTGTCCCTACCTGGGCGGCAAGGTCGCAGGCTTCGACGCGAGCAAGGCCCTGGCGATCCCCGGTGTGCGCCATGTCGTCCCGATCAAGAGCGGGATTTCGACCGGCGTGGCGGTGGCCGCGGACAACACCTGGGCCGCCCTCAAGGGCCGCGAATCGCTCGGCGTGACGTGGGACCCCGGACCGAACCGGGACTTCGATTCGGAGCGTTTTATCCGGACGATGGAAGAGGCGTTCTCGAAGGATGGTTATCCGATTCGCCGGGACGGGGATGCGGAAGGTGCGATGGGCGCCGCGGCCACCACGCTCGAGGCGGTCTACGAGTATCCGTTCCAGGCGCACGCCCCGCTCGAGACGATGAACTGCACGGCCGACATGCGGAAGGAATCGTGCGAGGTCTGGGCGCCGACGCAGACGCCCGAGACCGCTTTCAACGACATCATCAAGACCTACGGCCTGCCTCCCGAGGCGGTCAAAGTGCACACGACGCTGCTCGGCGGCGGCTTCGGGCGCCGGCTCTTCGTGGACTACGTCCACGAAGCGGTCGAGCTGTCGAAGGCGATCGGCAAGCCCGTGCAGCTGCTCTGGACCCGGCCGGACGACATGCGGCACGGCTTCTTCCACCCGGCCTCCGTCGATCGGCTGCGCGCCGGTCTCTCCGCCGACGGAACGGCGCTGGCCTGGCTGCACAAGGCCGTGGGCTCGGATCTGTCGATGTTCGGTCTCCCGAGCGAGGAGGAGAAGAAAGACCTGCAGCGGTACGCGAAGAATGGATCCCCCTGGGGGGCGTACGACAACCCTTATGGTTTCCCGGCCATGAAGGTGGATTACGTCCCGGTGGACTGCCCGGTGCCCACGGGCGCATGGCGCGCCGTGGAGTATCCCTCGCGTGTCTTCGCCCGCGAGTCGTTCATCGACGAGATCGCCCGTGCGGGAGGGAAGGACCCGCTGCGGCTGCGCATCGAACTGCTCCAGCCCGGGGACATCCTGACGCTCGGCGATCAGCGCATCGATCGCGGTCGGATGATCAAGGTCCTGGAGATCGCCAGGGACAAGACCGGCTGGGTCACTCCCCTGTCGCCCGCGAAGGATCGGCTGCGGGGACGCGGCGTGGCCGTCAACTCCTACTTCGGCGAGAGCTACGTCGCCGAGGTGGCCGAGGTGTCCGTCGCGCGCGACCTCAGCGATCTTCGGGTGGACCGCGTCGCGTGCGTCGTCGATTGCGGAGTGGCGATCAACCTGGCCGGTCTCGAGGGCCAGATCGAGAGCGGAATCACCTGGGGACTCTCGGCCGCCCTGCACGGAAAGATCGACTTCCGCGACGGCCGGGCGCGTCAGGAGAGCTACACCGACTTCGAGGTCATGCGCATGGACGAGTCGCCCGCGATCGAGACCCACGTCGTTCCCAGCCAGGCGCCCCCCTCGGGATTCGGAGAACACTCGGTCCGGCCCGTCGCCCCCGCCGTCGCGAACGCCGTGTTCGCCGCGACGGGGCGGCGCGTCCGCAGACTTCCCATCACGCCGGCCAGGCTGCGCGCGTAACCGTCGAGCGCCCGCGGCGATGGCCTCCCGGCTTCGGAGCCAGGCCGCCATGCTATGCTGTTTCCCTCGCCGGGAGACCACAATGCGCCGCATGCTAAGACGTGGAATGTCCGTGACCGCGACCGCACTGGTCGCGTCGGCGGCTCTCGCCGCCGGCGGCCCCGCCGATGCGCCGGCCTCCGGCCCGTCGCGGGCCTTCGAGTTCAAGTACACGGTCCGCGTGAAGGAGCCTCCCAGGGACGCGGCCCGCCTGCGGCTCTGGATTCCGGTTCCCACGTCGGACGCCCAGCAGGAGATCTCGAATCTCAGCATCAAGAGCGCCCTGCGCTACGAGATGCATGAGGACGCGGAGTATCACGACCACTACGCCTACCTGGACTTCGACCCGCGCAAGCAGCCGGCGCCGATCGAGATCGAGATGACCTTCAAGGCCGTGCGGCGGGAGAACCGGGTCGCTGTGCGCAACGCAGGCGCCCCTTCGGCGGCCGTCTCCAGGCCGGCGGATCTGACGCGATCGCTCGCACCCGATCGCCTCGTGCCGCTCGACGGTCTCATCGCCCGCCTGGCGTCCGAGCAGACGAAGGGAGCGGAGCGGCCGCTCGACAAGGCGCGGGCGATCTACGACTACGTCCTGTCGGCGATGCGTTACGACAAGACCGGAGAGGGCTGGGGCCGGGGGGACGCGATCTACGCCTGCAACATCAAGAAGGGAAACTGCACCGACTTCCACGCGCTCTTCATCGGCATGATGCGCGCTTCGGGCATCCCCGCCCGGTTCGAGATCGGATTCCCCCTGCCCCGCGACAGGAAGAGCGGCGAGATATCCGGATACCACTGCTGGGCCCAGTTCTGGATCGACGGTCTGGGGTGGATCCCGATCGATGCCTCCGAGGCCTGGAAGGACCCGGCGCGCCGCGACTACTTCTTCGGTGCGCACGACGCCAACCGGATCCTGTTCACCCGGGGGCGCGACATCCGACTCGACCCGGCGCAGCAGGGCGACCCGCTGAACTACTTCGTCTATCCCTACGCCGAGATCGACGGCAAGCCCTGGACGGGGATCCAGTCGACCTTCTCGTTCAGCGATCTCGCGCCCACGGTCGCGGACGCCTCATCCCCGCGGGGCGCGGCCGACTGAGACTCGTCCCCGCGGATTCCGTCACCGGGAGTCGCTCGTCTGCGAGGCCCGTCGCTCCTGCAAGGCGCGGACGAGGAGGTAGGCGCCGAAGATCATCGGAGCCACCGGCCACCACTGCTCGACCCAGTCGAGCGACACTCCGAAGCGTGTGTTGAGGAGCAGGATGAAGCCGGCCACGATGAGGGCGGCGCCCCCGAAGATCGACCCGCGGATTCCGGGGCTCTTGAAGTCCTGCGGCAGCTCGATCGAGGCGTTCCCGGCGAGGGCGTCGTTGTAGAGGGAGGCTCGGCGGGCCGCGTCGATGATGTTGTAGAGCCAGAAGAACGCCACGAACAGCCCGAAAAGGGGGCTCAGGCGGTCGAGCGTCCCCGAGGAGATGATCGTGATCAGGGTGGCGATGACCGCCGCGTGCACGAACCCGCGCTGGTAGTAGCCCACGTACACCTGTCCCAGGCCAGGCATCATCGAAAGGATCGCCGCGATCGCCGGCGACTTGCTCCGCGAGTCCCTCATCCCGGTCTGCAGCGGGACCACCGGGGGTGCCTGGGGATGGGAAGGGACGTGCGGCACCGACGATTCCTGCATGGCGTTCATCTGGGTCCTCCCTCGTTCGTTTCCTGCTTCGTCTGCTGAGACGCAATCCGATCCCACACGGTTCCAACTTCCTTCTTCAGCCCGTCCCATGCCACTTTCGAGCGACGCCTCGCCGTGGTCGTGAGCTCACGAGTCGCGTCCTGGACCCGCGCCTTCGTGCCGTCCCAGCGCGAGCGCACCGCACTGCGGATCCGGGGGGCTTCCACCGCGGCGGCGTCCGCCGGCAGCGAGGCCTGCACCGTCCGGACGAGACCGAGCGCCCTCCCCGGTACGTCCGCGAACGGCGCGTTGGGAGCGCCAAACAGGAGGAGCACGAGGAGCGACCCGGCGTACGCCCCTTCCCAGGCGATCCTCGGGCGATGCGCGAGCCGCCGCCAGCCGGCTGCGAGACGCGCCATCCAGACGGAAGACGGCGCCGCGCGCCCCGAGGTCCGGGCCAGGACCCCGGGAACAAAGAGCGCGTCCGGTTCCAGCTCGGCGAAGGACGGAAGATCGGTCGCGAGCCGTGCGAGGGCCGCCGCCAGGCGGCCGCAGTCGTCGCAGCCGTCGAGGTGCATGCGAACCATCTCGTCGTCCGTCGGCCCGAGCAGCCGGTCGACGTGGTCGCACAGCCGCGCACGGGCGCTCCCGCACGTCGAGCCGCTGGTGCGCGCCAGGACCGCGCCGAGAAGACTCGCCGGCGGAGAGACCGGCGCGCCCGCTTCGGCCAACAGGCTCTTGAGGTCGCGGCACAGGGCGCACGAGCGGAGATGCTCTTCGACCGCCCGGCGATCCGCCTGGCTCAACCGCCCCTCCAGGAGATCGTCGAG
>Ga0137409_10006738_pt1 | contig 11882 bp, 11 predicted proteins | sample CZODoug1_16funga_FD_122059 | JGI IMG/M metagenome (GOLD analysis project Ga0137409, IMG submission 122059) | Vadose zone soil fungal communities from Angelo Coast Range Reserve, California, USA - CZODoug1_16fungal (Hybrid Assembly) | ecosystem: Environmental > Terrestrial > Soil > Vadose zone... | reverse complement strand
CCCGGGCGACATCGACTTGGGAGCTTTGCGTCATTGGAAACGAGTGGTGCGCCAGAGGCGGAGGCCGCAGACGGCGAGAAGGATTAGAGAGACGACGGAAAGAACAATTGCGGGCGTCCAGCGCGCCGGAATGTCCGGCACGCGCGCGATGGATGCGAAATAGATAAAGACTGCCGTTGCGAGTGCAACGAAGAGCCAATCGAGCAGACCGCGCGATGGAGCGGATTCTTCGGCGGATTGGCGGCCATCCATTCGAGCCTCCACGAAATCAGCCGAGAGTGCATAGCGATTCGATTCGCGCAGGGCTGCCACTTTCCATTGGGCGCTTTCTCTTGGCGAGGCGCTGGAAAGTGCGATGGCAGCGACGCCAAGAATCATGAGGAGCGAGCCGCCGATGACTTCCGTGTAGGTTGTTGTGGTGCGGCCGTGGAGTTCGCCGAAGACTAGCACTCCCCAGAGTAATCCCCAAAGCTGATTGGTATTGGAAAGCGGAATGCCACGGCTGATGCCGATGTATTTTGCGGCGTATTGCTGGAAAAGATCGCCGAGGACCCAGATGAAGCCGCCGAGCATGAGCCAGAAGATGACGCCGCGCGCCGCAGAGAGTTGCGCGAAAAGATTTTGTGCGCCGAGAGTGCCGAAGGAAAGCGAGGACATCATGCCCAGCTCGCCGATGGTGAAGAAAGTGACGAAGCTGAGCGGATTCATTCCGGAGAGGTAGGCTTTGCGGTAAGGGATGTACATCGTGCCCCAGAGGACTCCGGCGCCGAGCGCAGCGAGGACGCCGTGCGCAGGATTAATGCCGGGCGCATGTGTGCCAGAAGAAGCAATGGCGAGAATTGCCGCGCCAACGCACATGACAAGCGTGCCGCCGAGAACGCCGAGCCAGCGGCTGAGACCTGCGCCGCGAAGTTCATTGAAGAAAAGAAATCCCCACAGAATGCCGAGTAGACTGTTCGAATTCCAAAGAGGAAACGCGATGCTGAGGCCGATATCGCGAATGGCGTAGACGGTGAGCGTGTTGGCGACAGCCCAGAGGCAGCCAGCGAGAATCGCCCAGAGAATAAGATGCGGCGCGCGACGCGCGTCCGCGCGGATCGAACTGGCGCCGAGGATGAGCGCGGGGACGCTCCAGCGCGCGAAAAAAACTCCTACGACCATGACGAGAGAAATGACCATCGGCGAGAGGCCGAGCGTGACCAGCTTGGTGGGAGCTTCCGCAGCCCCGAGCCAGGCACCAGCGGTGAGTCCGGAGAAAATTCCGAGGAGTTGGAGGGTGCGAGAACGGGAGGGGAGAGTTGCGTCGACGGCGATTGGCGGGGCGGACATTTTTAGCGGATCCACTCCAGGAGCAAAAGGCCTGCGAGGAGAACGGCGAGGGGAACCCAGAATTGGACGTCAGTGAAAACGCTGGCAAGGCGATTGCGCGAAGGTTGGGGCGCGTCGATTCCGTTCGTCACAAAGTTCCCTTTCGAAAGATGGCGGTTTGAGTGCGCGGACAAGATAGCAGAGGTGAGGAGGAAAAACACGCGTTGCGGCATAGAAAATATCTTGAAGCTCAAGAAAGATTCTCGCCGGCTGGAAGCCGGCGTTACAAATGGAGCGATGCCGGACGGGGGCGGAGATTTCTTCGCGTTTATTTTTTGAAGAGGTTGTCGAAGGCCTGGCGGGCATCGAGCGGGCGCGAGGGAGTGGCTGCTTCCACGGCAGCGGTTTGCGCGGGCTGAGAGTAGGTTGTGGGCGCAGTGTCTTTTTCGATGGTCATGCGAAATTCGTAAAACGTGCAGGCGTTTTTCGCGTCTTTGGGCGAAATGCGATCAGGGACAGGCTGCGTACATTCAAATTGCGCGCCGGTGTCGAAGAAGCGGCACTGCTTGCAGCAGTGAAGCTCGAAATTGCACTTGGGACACTTACCGTTGGGATCGAAACCAGGAGTGAGCACCGCGCCGCAATTGGAACAACGTGCGCGTGTAACGGTGCCGACCATGCGCGGTGTGCGCGGGCCTAAATGATCGTTCTGCCCTCTCGGGCCGCCTTGCGGAGGCTTGCGATCCTGACGATGTTCCTTTTTGTCCTGCTTTTCGCTATCGCGATAGCCGCGATGGCCGTACTTGCGGTCCACGTACGCCTCCGTCTTACCGTCCGGGCGGGCGGCAACTACCAACGCTCACACTCTTAGTTAAACTGAAAAACACAGCCTGGTTAGTATCCAATCGGATTGCTACACTCGGCGCGGCAAGCGACTTCCAAGGGGTTTCGGAAAGGAATTGCCAACAGCCAAGAGCAGGAGATGAGACAACATTGTTTGTAGCGCTATGGGAGTTCGAAGTCAAGCCAGGATACGAAGAAATGTTTGAGAAGGTATATGGGGCTGATGGGCCTTGGGCGAAGCTGTTTGGGCGGGACGCGGCGTATCGCGGGACGCGGCTGGTGAAGGATGTGGAGCGGGAGCGGGTGTATTTGACGTTGGATTTTTGGGAGACGCGAGAAGCGTACGAGAAATTCAAGAAGGAAAATGCGGCGGAGTATGGGCGGATTGATCGGGAGTGCGAGGGAATGACGACAAAGGAATGTAAAATCGGAGAATTAGAAACATCACAAGAAAAATAGAGAAAGGATGCAATGCCAGAGAAGATTCAATGCGCAACTCACGGTGAAGCTTGGCAAACCTTTGTATGTGTTCATCTGATTGGCGACAACTTTGGCCTCGGATTCAACCGGAATGAGCCAACGGCAGAGAACGAATTTCCCGATGCTTGGTGCGACGAATGCGAAAATGCCCGCGTCGAACACGGCGGATGGAACGAGCAATCGGAAAAACTAACCAAGATCAAGCTACTTTGTTCCAGCTGCTATGAACGGACTCGGATCCGAAACACGCGCACCGCGCTTGCAATGCGGGATTTGGCGGGTTTCCGGTGGAAATGCGGGAGCTGTGAGGAGTGGCACACAGGCCCATGCCTCGACTTTTCTTATCACGAACCTTATTACTGGGATGAAAGCCTGGATGCCGGAGCGGTGGTTGGCGCGGCGACCTTATTGGCAGAGTTGCCAGATACATTTTAAGGCCACCTCATGGCACTACCTTACGCAAAGAGCTTGGAGAGGCCGGTGGGAGTGAGGTCTGGCTGAAGGAATTGGGCGGGGGAGCCGGCGGAGCGGAAAACGGCTTCGGCGGCGAGGTATCCGCTGCGGACAGCGCCTTCCATGGTGGCGGGCCAGCCGGTGGCGGTCCAATCGCCGGCAAGGAAGAGACCGGGCGTGTTCGTGGTTTGCGCGGGACGGAAGCGGTCGACGCCGGGTTCGGGTGAAAACGTGGCGCTCGCTTCCTTGATGACTGTAGCTTTGACGAGTTGGGCTTCGCGGGCGGCTGGAAGCGCCTGGCGGATTTCCTTCAGGCAGAGGTCAATGATTTCTTCGCGGGATTTTTTCAGTAAATCGTAAGACGCACTGATGACCAACTGGAGATATTGTTTTGCGCCGGGAACCGGAGCATCTGATTGATCCGTGTAAAGAGCGGATTTATTGAAGACCCATTGGACGTTGGTGTCGAGCAGCGTAATGAAGGGTTCGGCGGTGACTTCTCGGTCGAACCAGAAGTGCACTCCAGTGATGGGTGAAACTTTGATTTTTTCGAGCGAGGCGAGCGCGGGATTTACAGATTTTATTTCCTGTGGAAGTAGCGCATCGAGTGCGGCATGCGGGACGGCGAAGATATAGACATCGGCGGATTCCTCGCGCGCATTGTCGAACTGAACGGCGGTGATAGAACCGTTTTCGACGCGGATGCCGCGCACTGGGGCGCGGAGCGTTACTTCCCCGCCTTTTTTTTCGATGGCGATGCGGCAACCGTCGTAGAGTTCGGCGAGCGGAACGGCCGGTACTCCCATGCGGTAGCCAGTGCGATTCGAAAGAAATGCTTTCCAGAAAACATCAATGCCGAAGCGGGCATCGGTGCGGTCGAGCTCTTCATCGAGCGCGCTGACGAGGACGACGCGCCAGAATCGTTCGATGGCACGCGTGGTTTGCTTCTGGCTTTTCAGCCAATCGAGCATGGACATTCCTGCTGGCGTGGCGACTTCTTTTGGTTTTCCGGCAGTGAACAAAATTCGGATCATCGCGCGGGCGATGGAAAGTTTGTCGCCAAGCGAGAGTGGAGCGAATGTGGCGAACGAACCCGTCATGTGAAATGGCGCGGGAAGAATGCCGGCCTGCATGGCGCCACTGCGGCCTTGCGGGTCGAGGAAAAAGAGGCGATCGAAGAATTTCACTTTGTTGGCGGAACCGACGCGGCGATAGAAATCGTCGAGATTCGTGCAGCAGCCGAGCGTGACGTGCTGGCAATTGTCCACGTGTTCGCCGCTGGGGAGAACGTACGACGTGGCGCGGCCGCCAAGATAAGGTCGCAGTTCGAAGAGTTTTACTTGCCAGCCGAACTCAGCCAGCGCGACGCCGGCCGCCAGACCGGCCAGCCCGCCGCCGATCACGATCACGTTTTTCGAGGACATTTTCCCTTGTGTGGCGCCCGAATCGAGCGCGGGCGATAGAAAGAATTTTTTCCGGCTTCGAGAGACGGACGCGTTCTCCGAATACGGCATAATCGAGCGATTCGATGCGCGCGAGAAGCGCGGAGTACGTGTGAACGAGCAGCCAAAGCGTGCCCCGGCTGTCGGCGTCAATCAGGTCGAGGAGTTCCGCGCCTTCTTCGTAATTTTGCCAGGCACGTTCGGCTTCAAAGCGGAGCAGTTCGCGGACTCCGAGTGTGGCTTCGTTTCGGCCGAAATCTTCAACTGAGACGTTGTAACGGGCCAAGTCCTCGTCCGGAATATAGACTCTGCCGAGTGAAAAATCTTCGTGCACATCGCGAATGATGTTTGTGAGTTGGAATGCAAGGCCGAGCTTTTCCGCGAGGTCGAGCGCGCGCGGATCTTTGAAGCCGAAGATATGCGTGCACGTCAGACCGACGGTTCCTGCGACTCTATAGCAATATTCGCGAAGGCGGTCAAAGGTCGGATAGGTCTGGATCGTGAGATCCATTTCGGCGCCAGAGATGAGGTCATGCAAATAGCGCGTTGGCATGTTGTACCGGCGAATCGTGTCCACGAGCGCGGGAAGCGTTTCGGCAGCGTGGTTGGGCGCGGAATCAGAGAGCGAGAGTGCGACGGTACCATCGAAGACTTGGTCTATGCCGGTGACGGCTTCGTCGAGTGCAGCGCGCCACTTCGCGAGGCCTCGTTGTTTGACGGCGAGGTCGTGGCCTTCGTCGGCGACGTCGTCGATTAGACGCATGAAGGCGTAGAGAGCGACGATGCCATCGCGCTTAGGTTTCGGAAGCAGGAAAAATGCTGGATAGAAACTGCTGTGCGCAGAACGCGCGATGGCGTGGCAATTGTCGTAGGAGCCAGAGACCCATTTGTGCGAGGGGGGTAGTTCGGCTGGTATGGAAGCAGAGCCACGAGATATTGGATCCGGCTGCTTACTTGAAGATTTCTTGAACAGCTGAGATAGAAGAACGCTGCCCAGAAGGCGGGCTTGCTTGGCTTTGCCGATTGACGGGCGGCGATTGAGCGTGTCGTAGCCTTGCGCTTCGATGGCGTCGAGCACGGCGACGCCGCCGCGGCTAAACATTTCGAGGTCGACGCTGAGGCGGCCATCCACCATTTTTGCGAGGGGATAGCCTTCGGCGAAAAGCTGGCGCGTGCGGGCGATGAGGTCTTTCATCAGGGAAATGTAGCGGTCGCTGAACTGACGCGTGACGATTTCGTTTTCGGTGACGGCGTGCTGTGCGGCGAGATCGACAGGAATGTAGATGCGGCCTTTTTCGAGATCCCGCGAAACATCCTGCCAGAAATTTGCGAGCTGCAGCGCAGTGCAGGTAGCGTCGGAGAGCTTTTGACGCAGCTCATCGCGGTAGCCGCAAAGATAAAGGACCAGGCGACCCACGGGATTCGCGGAATAGACGCAATAGCCAATCATCGCGTCCCAGGATTGGTAGCGCTTGGTGGTTTGATCCTGGCGAAAGGCTCTCAAAAGATCGGCAAAGGGCTGCTTCGGGATATTTTTTTCACGAATCGTTTGGTTGAGAGCGATGAAAATCGGATGCGACGGTTTGCCGTCGTAGCAGAGGTCGAGTTCGCTGTCCCACCAGTCGAGGAGTTCCAGCGCACGGGCGGCGTCCGGGATTTCGTCGCCCAGGTCGTCCGCCCAGCGGCAGTAGGCGTAGACGTTGTAGAAATGCTGGTGAAGTTCTTTCGGCAGGAGCCAGGAGACAACGTTGAAATTTTCGTAATGATGCGTTGCGAGCCCCTTGGTGAACTGCTGCGCGGTTTCCGGCGAGCACCCCGCAGCGGGAGCGTTCGCGGCAATTTCGAGTTCGCCAGGACGCAGCATTAGAAAAGGATATCGTTGTTTGGGGAAAAAATCAGTTCAGTAAGCAGAATTTGCGGCACGAAATTAAGGACGAACGGCGACTTTGATTTCGCCGCTGCGGGCTTTCATGCGTTCGAAGGTCTGGGGAAGATCGGCGAGGCTGATCTCTTCGGTGACAAAATCTTGCGCGGAAATGTCGCCACGCTTGACGGCTTCGAGCGCTTCGCGGATGAATCGCGGCGTGTGGTGAAACGGCGAGATGAGGCGAATTTCCGAATAGTGAATCTGCGCGGGCTCGATTTCGACTTTTGTGCCGGACGGCAAGCCGCTGAAGAAATTGAGCACGCCACCACGGCGAACTATGGAGAGCGCCATTTCCCAGGCAGCGGGATTGCCGGCAGCCTCAACAACGCCGTCGGCGCCACGGCTATCGTCGGTGAGCGCTTTGACGGCGGCTGCGACATCTTTTGTTTCGGTGACATTGATCGTGGCTATGGCGCCCAGGCGGCGCGCTACATCGAGCGGCGCGGCCCGGCGGGCAAGCGCAATGACGCGAACGCCACGACGCGTGAGCATGCGAACGAATTTCAGGCCGATGGGGCCGCATCCGATGACGACAGCGGTGTCTCCGGTGCGCAATTCCATTTCATGAATCCCGCGCAAGACGCACGCAAGCGGCTCAACAAGCGCGGCGCTTTGGTCGTCCACGCTGTGCGGCACTTCGAGCATGTTTTCCACGACGATGCGGCCCGGGATGCGCATGTACTCGGCGTACGCGCCATTGTTGAAGAGCAGGTCTTCGCAAAGATTTTCCTGGCCGCGGCGGCAATGATAGCAGCGCAGGCACGGTGCGGAATTTGCTGCGATGACTCGCGTTCCAAGGCGCCACTTCTGGTCCACGCGCTTGCCGACGGCGACGATATCGCCGACAACTTCATGGCCGAACACGGCGGGCGGCTGAATCATTTTCGCGTGATAGCCGCGCTTCCAGACTTTCAAGTCGGTGCCATCGGTGAGCGCAAGACGCACGCGGAGCAACACTTCTTCGGCGCCGACGCTCGGGACGTCAACCTGTTCGATGCGGAGGTCTTCGCTGCCGTAGAGAACCGCAGCGGTCATTTTTTGCGGCAGTACGCGCCGCGCAATAGCGACGACTTCATCAATGGCAGCTTCGATCTTTTTTGTGGTTGAACTCTTCATTTGTGCGTGATCAAGATTTTCAGCGACTGCGCCGTAGGACGAGCCGCCAGCTCGAGCGCTTCCTGAATATTATCCAGCGGATAACGATGGGTGACGATATCCATGACGGGAAGTTTCTTTTGCAGCACCAGAGCCGCCGCTTCTTCTTGGATGTCTACGGCCGCGCTGTAGCTACCTAGAATTTCCTTTTCGTCGATACCAACCGCCGCCGCGGGAAACTCAATCCGGGTTACCGGATCGTTTGCCGCGAACAGAAGGATCCGTCCGCCGGGCCTTGCCGCTGCGAGAGATTCCTCAACGACGGCTGGATGTGCGACTGCGACTAACACGGCATCCACCCCGCGGCCCTCCGTTCGGGCCTTGACCTGTTCCACAAGCTTACCACCGCTGGGGTCAAAAGACTCGACGGCCCCCAGATTTAGGCTCTTGGCGCGGCGTTCTGGCATGGGGTCGCTCGTGAAGAGGCGGGCGCCGAAGAGTTTGGCGACCATCAAGAGTTGGAGGCCAATGGGACCGCAGCCGACGACGAGGACGTTTTCGTTTGGCGCGACGCGGGCTTTTTGGACGGCTTTGTAGATGGTGTTGATGGGCTCGATGAAGGTAGCTTCTTCAAAGGTGACGTTATCCGGCAGAGGAATGATTCCGTTGGCAGCGACCCAAGGCATGGCTTTGACGTATTCGGCGAAGCCTCCGCCATTGGGCGTGAATCCGGCGGTGAGGCCGGTGGTTTTGTACTGCTTGCATTGAGAGAACGAGCGGCGCTCGCAGAAAAAACAGGTGCCGCAGGGGATGTGATGAAAACTCATCACGCGATCGCCGGGCTTGAATTTGGTGACGCCGCGTCCGGTGGCGACAACGGTGCCGGCGAGTTCATGGCCGAGGATTTGTGGCGGCTCGACGTAACGCTGGAAGATTTTCTTGATGTCAGTGCCACAGACGCCGCAAGCGGCGACTTTAATGAGGACTTCATGGTCGCGGACTTCGGGGACGGGAACTTCCTCGACGTGGACAATTCCCTTTTCGCGGTACACACCAGCGCGCATGGTTTTGGGGATGGGACCGAGAGTGATTCTTGATTCCTTGATTGTGCTAGTGCTGCTCATACTTTGTATGCCTTGGCCGGATTACCTACCTGATTCGACGCAGCGAGTGTTGTCACCATCTTTTCGAGCACCTTGGCAAGTCTTTCCGCTGCCTTGCGACTTTGCTTGCCAAAACGGATAAGAGCAAGAATGGATCCAGGAGACTGAACGACTTCTCCTAACACACGTGGCATACTCACATCCCCCAAATCCGTTGTCACTCGATTGAAATCCAGAGGCAAGTCTTCCTCAACGGAATCGCTAATTGCGCGCACGGCTACAACTCTTGCGCCAAAGGTCCACGCCTCGTAAAGAATATCTCCGCTCTCCATATCCACAGCGTCGGCAATCTTGCCAAGCTCCCTTTTATCTGAGGAGAGAACCACCACGCGGTCCGCGCTATAGAGATCACCGACAATCTTCGCACCAGCCGCCACAGCCACTTCCACTAAATCACCGGCGGCCCGAACGACGGTTTTCCAATTCGGAGCGTGTACGTTCCGCGCTACAAAGACGTCCTCTGGACGTTGCTCGTCTCGCAAACCGCCTGCGAGGCCACTTGAAATGCAAACTTCTGTATCACCATCCCAAATAATTTTTGTGGCTTCGACCCACGCTTTTTTTCCACCTATGCCAGTCAAAACAACATCAAGACGCATTCCGTCGATAGTTGTCGAAAAAGCCGAACAACCCTCAATCTCTAAGCGCTCAAATTGACGCAGCTTTCGCCAGGGGGCGAATTCGGCTTCGACGGCAAATGTGACAAGGACTCGCATATCAGGCAGCGCGCGCGGCGGCGATCTTCTTGGCGCGGTGCGGTGAAACGTAGCCGTTAGCTCCGTACCAGCGGACGGCGCGTTCGAGTGCAGCGGATACAGAGCCCGGCTCGAAGCCGAGTTCCTTTTGTGCGCGGGTGGCGTTGACGAACATCATGTGCTGCGCGATTTTGACCCCCTCCACGGGAATCTGCGGCTCGCGACCGAGCAACCGCGAAAACGCTGTCTCTAGATAGGCTACACCCAAGGCGAGGCCATGCGGGATTTTCAGTTTCGGCGCGGGGAGGCCGGTGATTTTGGCGAGAGCGTCTAACAGTTCTTTGAGCGTGAGATTTTCCGCTCCTAGCAAATAACGCTCGCCGATTTTTCCCTTGTCCGCAATAAGCAAGTGGCCTGCGGCGCATTCTTCGACGCCGACAAAATTCAGGCCGGTCACGACGTAACCCGGAATCTTGCCGTTGAGAAAATCGAGAATAATTTTGCCGGTAGGCGTGGGCTTCCAATCCCAGGGGCCGACGGGAGTCGTGGGCATGGCGATGATCGCAGGAAAGCCGTTCTTTGCGGCGTCGAGCACTTCCCTTTCTGCTTGCCACTTCGAACGCTTGTAGTGGCCGACCATTTCGTCGAGTTTTGCGTCGGTGAACTCGTTGGGAAGCTCGGGACGATCCACGGCGATGGTAGCGACGGTGCTGGTGTAAATGAATTGCGTAACGCCGGCGCGTTTTGCGGCGTCGAGCAGATTCTTCGTGCCGCCGACATTGGAATCGTAAATGTCCTGCTTTCGTTTTGCCCAAAGGCGATAGTCCGCGGCCACATGAAAGACGCGGTTGATGCCATCGAGTGCTCGAGACAGAGATGCTCTGTCGCGAAGGTCTCCAGTGACATATTCGAGCGGAAGATCGGCGATGGCGCGGTTGTTGCTGGATGCGCGCAGAAGGACCCGGACTTTTTCGCCCCGGGCCACGAGTTGCCGCGCGACGTGACTGCCAAGAAAGCCGGATGCGCCGGTGACGAGCGTAGGCATGGCTCAGTCGCCTTCCTCAAAGACGTTTTCATTTGGCGCGGAAAGTTTCTCCAGCACGCGGGCCGGGGCCGCGGCGTACGAGGCTTCCAGGAGGCGAGATAAATTCTCCCAGCGGCTAGAGCGAATCATGGCGCGGACGTCCGCCAGCATTTCGGCAAGGGATGCGTTGCTCGACGCGGAAAATTGACGGCCGGAAGAGGCGATGAACCCGTCCATATCTTTTTGGTCGAGGAATTCGATAAGCTCGCGAGCGTCGCAGGCGTCCGTTTCAGGCGTGACGGTAATGTGCGCGGCTACGAGAAAGCCGGAAAGTTTCGCGGTACGAATACTCTCCAGAGCGCGGCGGAACGCATCCGGTCGCGCGGCGATCTTGTTGTGAGCTTCTTCACGACCGGCGAATTCCAAGGTCAGGAAGAGGCGCGAGTCCGGGCGGAATTCGTGGATGCGCTGACGCAGGTCGTAACCACTCGTGTGAAGAAAGACGTGACGCTCAGATTCGACGAGCGCGTTGGCAACTCCCCCAATTCCCGGCTGAAGAAGAGTTTCCGTTCCACTCAGCCAGATTACGGGCGAGCCGGCGTTTTTTGCGCGTGCAACGCATTCGTCGCCGGGGACCGCATGAAAAATCGCGGGCCTTGAATCACCAAAGAGACGCGAGGCTTTTGCTTTGAGCAGGTCGGCGCTAAGCCGAAGGGGAAACCGCATTCGTGGCTCTTAAAAACCGCTGCGCAGCCGGAACTCCTCCGGCTGGAAAAGAAATGCGCGAAACTCCTCGTTGCACAGCGATTGATTGTGAAGGCGCGCGAGCGCATAGACGGGAAACGAATTGCGGTAGAGGTGGTATTTCAAATAGAAAACGCATGGGAAACCAGTGCCTGTAAATTCTGATTCGCTCCACGAGCCGTCTTCGTTTTGTTGCTTCACGAGATAGGCGGCAGCTTTTGCGATGGCAGGATCGCCCGGGTCAGCGGCGGCTAGAAGACCGATGAGCCCCCACGCGGTCTGCGAAGCGGTGCTGTTTCCCTGCCCCTTGGTTTTGGGGTTGTCGTAGCTAAGCAAAGATTCGCCGAAGCTGCCGTCGGTTTTTTGGACGCTTTTGAGCCAATTGACTGCTCGCTTGCAATAGTCTTTAGCGTTGAGCGAAACGGTTTCGAGCGCGCGAAGAACGCCGCTTGTGCCGTAAACGTAATTCACGCCCCAACGGCCGAACCAGGAACCATCTTCGCATTGATCCTTGAGCAAGAATTTCAAACCGCGCTGGACGGAGGGATGCTCCGCTGGCCAGCCGAAGCGGCCGAGACACTCCATCACGCGCGCGGTTACGTCCGCGGTCGAAGGATCGATCATCGCATTGTGATCGGCGAACGGAATGTTGCAGAGAAAATTGCTGTCGTTGTCACGATCGAACGCGGCCCAGCCACCGTCACGATT
>Ga0137409_10006737_pt1 | contig 11883 bp, 11 predicted proteins | sample CZODoug1_16funga_FD_122059 | JGI IMG/M metagenome (GOLD analysis project Ga0137409, IMG submission 122059) | Vadose zone soil fungal communities from Angelo Coast Range Reserve, California, USA - CZODoug1_16fungal (Hybrid Assembly) | ecosystem: Environmental > Terrestrial > Soil > Vadose zone... | reverse complement strand
GTGAGTCGCTTGCTGCCCATGCTTCGAGACGCTCGCGTCGCTCGCTCCTCAGCATGAGGTTGTTGTGTTTCAACAAGCTAGACCTCATCCTGAGGAGGCCGCGAAGTGGCCGTCTCGAAGGATGGGCTGCAATACCGATTTTTGATTCCAGGAACTAGTGAGAAATTCGGTTGAGGGGTTACGGTCTATCGAGAGAGTGTGCCCCCTCACCCGGCGCTTTGCGCCGACCTCTCCCCATGGGAGAGGTGAAGAGTAAACAGCATGGAGGTCAGCGATGCCGACTGAACGTTTCCAATTCACGGGTGTGGGCGGCCATCAACTGGCGGCCTCGCTGGACCTGCCCGAGCGCGAGCCGGTCGCCTATGCGCTGTTCGCGCATTGCTTCACCTGCGGCAAGGATGGGCTGGCGGCCAAGCGGATCGCGGTGGCGCTGGCGGCAAAGGGCATCGCGGTGCTGCGGTTCGACTTCACCGGTCTTGGTTCGAGCGAAGGCGATTTCGCCAATTCGACGTTTTCCTCGAACGTCGCCGATCTGGTGCGGGCCGCCGACCATCTGCGCGAAACCCGCAAAGGCCCGACGATCCTGATCGGCCACAGCCTCGGCGGCGCCGCCATCCTCGCCGCCGCCGGGCAAATTCCGGACGCCAAGGCGGTCGTCACCATCGCCGCCCCTTCCGATCCCGCCCATGTCACCGGCCTGTTCAGGGATCGCATCGAGGACATCCGCAAGCAAGGCAAGGTCGAAGTCTCGCTCGCCGGCCGGCCGTTTCACATCAGCAGCGAATTCCTCGACGACATCGCCGAGCATGGCCTGATGGCGCATATCGCCAAGCTGCACAAGGCGCTGCTGATCATGCAATCGCCGACCGACGACACCGTCGGGATCGACAACGCCACGCGTATTTTTGTCGCGGCCAAGCACCCGAAGAGCTTCGTGTCGCTGGCAGGCGCCGACCACCTGCTGACCGGCAAACGCGACGCTCCCTATGTCGCCGATGTCATCGCCGCCTGGGCCGAGCGCTACATCGATCCCGCTCCTCCCGAGCAGGCCACCGTTTCAGGCGAGGCAGCGGGCAACGTCGTGGTTCGCGAGACCCGCAACAGCAAATTCCAACAGACCGTTTCGGTCGGGCGGCATCGCCTGCTGGCCGATGAGCCCGCTGCCGCCGGCGGTGAGGACACCGGGCCCGGACCGTATGACTTTGTGCTGGCGGGCCTTGGCGCCTGCACGTCGATGACCATGCGCATGTATGCCGACCGCAAATCGCTGCCGCTGGAGCGGGTCACGGTGACATTGAAGCACAGCAAGATCCATGCGGAAGATTGTGCGGAGTGCGAGACCAAGGAAGGCATGCTCGACCAGATCGATCGGGTCATTGCCATGGAAGGCGCGCTCGACACCGAACAGCGCAAGAAATTGATGGAGATCGCCGACAAATGTCCGGTGCATCGCACGCTGACCTCGGAGATCCATATTGTGACGCGCGCGGCGGATTGACGCACAATCGCGCTTCCTTGCGGCGCTCCGCCACAGCTTCGGAACAACGAAACCCCTCCGGAGCGCAAGCGCTTTCTGCTAAAATTGACCGACCTCAGCGAGCATCTCAATAATGCTGCTGCCGGCGGGGTCTTTGTTACCCAGTGCAAATTGCCGAGGGGAGCAAAATGATAGCTTCCAATACGAGCTGGATAAGGAGAAATGCGCCTTCGCGGGAACCGTTCGGCATACTCGCGCTGTTGAGCATGCTGATTGCGGTCCCCGCATTCCTGATGATCGGCGTGCTGGAGCCCGGACTTGTCCTGCCTGCGTTCAGCATGCTGCTTTTCGCGGAAGCAGCGATCGCCGCCATTGTGGCCCGCTCAATCCACGTTCACAGAAATTCGGAGAACATAACGTTATGGGATATTGCCGGCGCATTCACCCTGATGGGCTGCGCAGCGGCGATTTTCAGCGAACCGGATCGAGCGGCACAGTTTTTCGAGCAACCGATCGAACAACATCCGGATAAGCCGCTATAGGAGACAGTCACCAGGCCGGGCCCCTCTGGCAGCCAGCAGGCTGCGATGTCGGACTGGAGTTAAGTTGGAGTGGCCCCGTTTTGATATGCGGCGCGGGATTGCGGCACGTATCGGTGAACCCAATTGCACACCTGCGCATTGCCAAAAATCGCGTCAAAAGACGGGCCATTCTCCCGACAACAAGGGGAGCGTGACCCGTGTCCGAATTTCTCAGCCCAGACGTCCTGACCGCACTTGTCCAGGTCGTTCTGATCGACCTCGTGCTCGCCGGCGACAACGCCATCGTCATCGGCCTTGCTGCCGCGGGCCTGCCTCAGGCGCAACGAGGCAAGGCAATTCTGATCGGCATCGTCGCCGCGACGATCCTGCGCATTCTGTTCGCCGGGTTGGCGACGCAAATTCTGCAGATCGTCGGCCTCCTGCTCGCGGGCGGGATTCTGCTGCTGTGGGTATGCTGGAAAATGTGGCGGGAGTTGCGCGCGTCCTCCGCAGAGCCCATCGAAGCGAACGAGACTGCTGGAGCCGTCGCAGCAACAAACGCCGAAGGCAAGCCCCGCAAAACACTCGTCCAAGCGACCTGGCAGATTATCGTGGCTGACGTTTCCATGTCGCTCGACAACGTCTTGGCCGTCGCAGGAGCGGCACGCGAGCATCCAGTGGTTATGATTTTCGGCCTGGCGCTTTCCATTGCGATGATGGGCGTGGCCGCATCTTTCATTGCGCGCCTTCTGCAAAATCATCGATGGATTGCTTACGTCGGCCTAGCCGTCATTCTCTACATCGCAGTCGAGATGATCTTTCGCGGAGCATTGGATGTCATGAAGGTTGCGTCAACATGACTTTTGCCGAACCGGTGTTGAGGCCGCACCCGTTCGGACGTCAATGACCGACGACAGCGAACTGCGGAGAGCGTCAACTAATGTCCTGCGCCGAAACCAGCGGCTGAACGCGAAGTGCCCCGCGCAGACCCGCCGCCGTGCCCAACAAAATTCCGGCGACGGCGACGAACGATGCCAGCGCCAGCGTCGACAATCCTGTCAGCCCCTGCCCGATCGAGCAGCCATAGGCCATTGCACCGCCTGCGCCCATCAGCGCCGCACCGCTGGCCGAGCGCAGCATATGACGCGGCGAGGTGTAACCTTCCAGGCGAAAGCGGCGCGTGACCAGCGCCGTCAGCAGGCTGCCGGCGAACACGCCGGCAACGGTGGCGATGCCGAAGTTCAGCGTCAGTCCGGTCGACAGCATGACATATTGCAGCATATCGGCGATCGGCGCCACAAAGGTGAGCGAGGTGACCGGCGTCGGATTGAAGTCGTCGGCGCCGAGATAGCCGGTCGTGAACCATCCCGCCGCGACCAATAGCCCGACCGCGAGTCCCGCGGCGATCTGGCCCCACGCGCGCTGAAACGGCGCGTGGGCGAAGGCGAAGATGATCAGGGCCCCGCTGATCGCCGAGGCGGCAAGCATCCTCGCCGTGGTTTCGGTGAGGCCAAGCTTGGCCAGCAGCGCCGGCACTGACGTCACCGCCGGCGTCATCTGCGACCACTGCAGCAAGGTAATGCGCGACGGCGCGATCAGGCCTTTCAGTGTCATCTGCGCTGATATGCCGAGCACGATCACCACAACGAACGAGCGCAGATTGCCGCGGCCGAGCAGCACCAGCGCGCGCGAGCCGCAGCCGTTCGACAGCACCATGCCGTAGCCGAACAGCAGGCCGCCAAAGAACATCAGCGGCGCGGAAAACGACGGCTGCAGATAGATCGATTTGCCGAGATCGACGACCCCGCGTGCGGCGAGAAGCTGCGCGACGACGATCGCCACGCCCAGCGCCAGCGCGTAGGTCCTGACCAGGCGGCTGTCGCCCTTCGCCCACCAACCACGCAGGCTGCTCATCAGGCAAAACCCGCTCAGCAATCCAACCGCGCCATAGGTAAGGCCAATGACGAGACCGGCAAGGACGACGATGTTGGCGCCTGACGGCACTGGCTTTGTCCCTTCTATTGAGAAGGCCGCAGGATCACGCGATCGCGCGATGAACCGGCGACCGCGAGAAACGCGTCCCTGGCGCTTTCCAGCGGATAGATCGCGCGCGGCAGAATCGGAAACGGCTTGAGGTGTCCGCCCGCAAAGCCGTCAACCAGTTCTTTCAGGACCGCGCCGGTCGCCACCGATGACAGGCCCAGCGTGTCGATGCCGACATAGGTGTGCTGGCCGCGATAGAATTCCAGGATGTTGAACTGCACGATGCGCTCGATGGCAGCGATCAGGATCTGACGTCCCCGCAGCGCCAGCGATTGATGCGCCGCCTGAAAATAGGGATCGCCGACGGTGTTGAACACGATGTCGGCGCCCTTGCCCGCCGTGAGCTCGCGAACGCGCGCGGCGACATCGGTCACCGAGGCATCAATGACTTCGACACGGGAATTGGCGTGGCCCTCATAGGCCTCGTTCTTACGCACCACGCCGATCACGCGCGCGCCGCTCCAGCTGGCGATCTGCACGGCAGCCTGCCCGACCTTGCCGTTCACGCCCATCACCAGCACGGTTTCGTTCTTGTCGGGCATCCCGGCGCGCCGAAAGCCTTCCATCGCGGTGACAAAGGGAACGCCGATCCCGGCGGCCTCGTCCCATGACAGGTTTTTCGGCTTCGCCACCACGGCATCGGCTTCGACGGCGAGATGGGTGGCATGGGTGCCGTCGCGCCGAATCCCGAGATCGCCCGAGGAGCCGAACACCTCGCGCCCGATCCAGCCGGCCGGACCGTCGATCACGGTACCTGCGTAATCGCGCCCGGGCGTGCGCGGAAACACCGCATAGGCCATCAGGCCGGTGGCCGCCTTGACGTCGGACGGGTTCACCGCCGCCGCCTTGACCTCGATCAGCAGCTCATTTGCGGCCCGCGACAGCTTGCGGCGCTCGACCGTCGGCGCGAGCGAAGCCGGGTCGTCAGCTTTCCCGAGCAGACGTACGCAGCGCGCCTCGACCGAGACCGGACCATCTTTTTTGGGGGCTGCCATCAGGGTGTTCCCGATTTCGAGTGCGACTTCGAATGCGATTTGACGCCCGCAGGGATCGTTGACACCATGGCCGCTTCGCATCATGACTAAACGACTGATCGCTTAGTTCAAGAGGCTTGTTTCAACAAGCCCGGCAGCGACATGGGAGAACGTCTTGAATCCGATCCTGATCGACAGGCGGCCGCGGACATGCGCGTGGAGAGCGCCGTGAACGTCAAGGCCACGCTTACGCCGGACGATCTCGCCCGCGCCTGTGCCGAGGCGATGTGGCAGGAGGATGACGCCAGCAAGGGTCTCGGCATGGAAATTGTCGAGATCAAGCCGGGCCAGGCGACGCTGACGATGACGGTCGGGCCGGAGATGGTCAACGGCCAGCGGATCGCCCATGGCGGCTTTATCTTCACGCTGGCCGATTCCGCCTTCGCTTTCGCCTGCAACACCCACAACGAGCGCACCGTCGCAGCCCAGGGCAACATCAGCTTTATCCGGCCGGGCAAACTTGGCGACCGCCTGGTCGCGACCGCACGGGAAATCTCGCGCAGCGGACGGTCCGGAATTTACGATGTGCGGGTCACCGCGGGTGACGCTGTGATTGCCGAGTTCCGCGGCCACTCCCGCACGATAGCCGGCACATGGCTGCCGGTCGCGGAACCCGAGGTCAAATAAATCAGACACAGGACGACGCGCGATGGCCACGACGAAACTTCAATCCAGGGGAAGTGGTTACAACGCCGAGCTGGACGACGCCGAACGGGCGTCGCGCGACGAGATCATGGCGCTGCAAACCAAACGCCTCGCCTGGTCGCTGGCGCACGCCTACGACAACGTCGCGCATTACAAAAAGGCCTTCGACAAAGCGGGCGTACATCCGCGGGATTTCCGGCAGCTCTCCGATCTCGGCAATTTTCCATTCACGGTGAAAACCGATTTGCGCGAGAATTACCCGTTCAGCATGTTCGCGGTGCCGCGCGAAAAACTGGTCCGCGTCCACGCCTCTTCCGGCACCACCGGCAAGCCGATCGTGGTCGGATACACCAAGGCCGATATCGAGATGTGGTCGGATGTGATGGCGCGCTCGATCCGCGCGGCGGGCGGCCGCAGCGGCATGATCATCCACAACGCCTATGGCTATGGCCTGTTCACCGGCGGCCTCGGCGTGCATTACGGCGCCGAGCAGCTCGGCTGCACCGTGGTGCCGATTTCCGGCGGCATGACCGAGCGGCAGGTGCAGCTCATCAACGATTTCAGGCCGGACATCATCACGGTGACGCCGAGCTACATGCTGGCGATCCTGGACGAGTTCAAGCGCCGAGGTCTCGACCCGCGCCAATCATCGCTCAAGATCGGCATCTTCGGCGCCGAGCCCTGGACCAACGCGATGCGCGCCGAGATCGAGCAGACTTTCGACATGGACGCGACCGATATCTACGGCCTTTCCGAGGTGATCGGCCCCGGCGTCGCGCAGGAATGCATCGAGAGCAAGGACGGCCTGCACATCTGGGAAGATCATTTCTATCCCGAGGTGATCGATCCCGACACCGGCGCGGTATTGCCCGACGGTGACTTGGGTGAACTGGTTTTCACCTCGCTGACCAAGGAAGCCTTTCCGGTGATCCGCTATCGCACCCGCGACCTGACGCGGCTGTTGCCGGGTACGGCACGGCCGGGCATGCGGCGGATGGAGAAGGTCACCGGGCGTTCCGACGACATGATCATCCTGCGCGGGGTCAATTTGTTTCCGACCCAGATCGAGGAGATCCTGCTCGCGACTGACTGGTGCGGCGGCCACTTCATTCTCGAGCTGACGCGCGAGGGGCGAATGGACAGGCTGACGATCCACGCCGAAGCGCGGCCCGAGAGCTGGGACGGTAGCGGTCTGACCGACCACGCCGAGCAGGTCAGCCTGCACATCAAGAACACCATCGGCATCACCGCCCCGGTCATGATCGTCGCCCCCGACACGCTGGAGCGCTCGCTCGGCAAAGCCAAGCGCGTGCACGACAAAAGGCCGAGGGAGTAAACCTCTTGCCATCATTCCGGGGCAGCCCCAACGGGTCGGCGCTTCGCGCCGCCCGATGACAGGCTCCGGGCTGAACCCGGAATCCTGGGGTTGGCTTGCTTCGTTTCCCCCATATCGAGATTCCGGGTTCGCGATCCAAGTCGGCTGTTGCCGACTTGGACACTTAATATTGCTGAACTCGGGTAGACCCGAGTTCAGTCGCGCGCCCCGGAATGACGGGGGAGGACGATCACACGTGGTCGTAATCCACGACCACCTTGTCCGTCACGGGCTTGGCCTGGCACGTCAAAATAAACCCCGCCTTGAGCTCCCAGGGCTCGAGCGAATAATTCACGTCCATCTTAGCCTGCCCCTCGACCAGCTTGGCGCGGCAGGTCGAGCACATGCCGCCTTTGCAGGCGAACGGCAGATCGACGCCGCCGCGCAGCGCCGCATCGAGGATGGCCTCGCCGTCCGCCACCGGCACCTCGCGCCGCTTGCCGTCGATGATCAATGAAGCGAAGGCCTTCGGGGGCGCCGACGGCGGCACGACCGCTTTCGGGCGCGGCTTGCCGCCGAACTCGGACACGAAGCGCTCGACATGGATGCGATCCTCGGCGAGGCCGATGGCGCGACAGGTCGCCTCGATCTCCTCGCTCATCCCGGCCGGGCCGCAGATGAAGATATGGTCGACGCTTTGCGCCGGCACCAGCGAGCGCAGCAGCACCCTCACCTTCGCGCCGTCGAGCCTGCCGTGCAGGATCGGGATGTCCTGCTCCTCGCCGGAGATGACGTGGAATACCGAGAGGCGGTCGATGAAACGGTCCTTCAACTCCTCCAGCGCCTCGCGAAACAGCATCCCTTCGGTGGTGCGGTTGCCGTAGAACAGGAAGAACCGGCTCAACGGTTCGCGCGCCAGCACGCCCTTCACGAGCGACAGGATCGGCGTGATGCCGGAGCCGGCGGCAAAGCCGACATAGGTGCGTGCCTCGTCCGGCGCGGGCGCCACGCCGAAGCGGCCGGTCGGGGTCATCACGTCGAGTTCGTCGCCGGCTTTCAGCTCATCGGCAGCCCAGCTCGAGAACGCGCCGCCATCGACCTTCTTCACCGCGATGCGGAGTTCGCCGTCGTCGGGGCCGGAGCAGATCGAATAGGAGCGGCGCACCTCCTCGCCGTCCATCGTGGTGCGCAAGGTCAGATATTGGCCGGGGGCGAAGCTGTAATCATCGGCGAGGTCCTTCGGGATCGCCGGCCGGTCGAGCGCGATGTCGCGCGCCAGCTCCCACATGTGGCGGTGGCCGGCCTCGTCGCGCGCGTGGGCCTCGAAGAGCGCGCCCAGATGAGCCAACGCCGTGCCGCCGACCGGGTCCGCCACGCGTTCGCCGAGGGGCGGCAGGGCGACCTGGCGCAATACCTCGCCGCCGAACCCCTCGATGATACAACTCGGCCTTACATCAAACGATCGGGCAAAAATTACTGTTACATTTCATTCCTGTCAAGAGAAATCAACACAGAAATCAACACGCTCACCCGGCAACTTGGGCGCCGACACCGCCGAGGGTCGGAGAAAAGGAAGATTGCTTCCTCTGAAATGCAACCTAATGATAGTTGCATCACAGACCCAACGCGCTGTCCATCCGAACACCGACTGCGACATCTTCGGTGCTGCGCGGCCACGGGCTCGCTCAGATGTCGAGTCGTTGGGCCGTCCTCGTGGGTTGTCGTCTGGGCCCCAAAATTGTTGGGTTTGCGAAGAACCACGAGGCAGTTAACCGGAGGGTTACAGGTTTCGAGGCCCCTTGTGTCTCGGTTCTCCCAGCAGAACCCAGCAAACCCCGCACGATTCCTGTGGAGGAACGGGCGGCCTTGACGCGGGGGAAGTTTTCGGACACAACGCTCTACGCTTGAGCCTGGGCGACAAGTCGCGCCTTCCCGCAATTTCTCTCCCGCGGCAAGTCCCTGTGCGCGAACCAGGGACACGGGTTGTGGTCAGAGCGTTGGATAAACGGCCCAGCCAAGAATTCGCGGATGCCTAATTCGATTGAAGCTCCAGGAATCCGATGGTCAACTGTGCGTTGTCCGTTTCGATGAGCACCGCTCGCGAGGCGTCCACCAGATAGTAGGCGAAGTGGTGCACGGCGGGAGTAGATGAGGTATCGAGGCCTGCCAGGGTGCCAGTGAAGACTCCATTGGAACTCGAGCTGAAGTTGCCGCCTAACGGCAGATCCGATCCAGGTCCATTAAGATCCACGAATCCCGCAAGCTTACCTGCACCATCGGCTCTAATCGGACCCGTACCGTTTTGCCTCGCCTCGCCACCGCCGTTTGGCACCACGTGCCGGACGTTCAACCCGTAGGAGCCGCTGAAAGTACCGGCGGTGAACGGTCCAGGGCCTTGCTGGAAACCCTGACCGGCAATCACGGCGTCTTGGTCCATCAAGATCAGGAGTCCCTCGCCGTCCCCGGTCAAATAGAGCTCCAAGTCGTAGTTGAAGGTGGGGTTACTGACGCTATCGGTCAGGCCCGCCAAGGTTACCCGGCCGGTTCCGGCTCCGACGCCGGTGGTATCCAAGGTGTAAGTTCCAGCAGCCAAGGGGAGCGGCGTTTGGTTAGCCACTCCGGTATGGTCGTTCCAGCTAAAGATACCGGTTACGTTCCCGGTCACGGCGCCGGCTGTGCCGGTGTTCGGTCCAGCGAGGAGCAATCCGGCGGCCTGGAGCGCTCCATTCGGGTCTTCGCCGGCCGCCCCGAACACAAAGTTGGCGCTCGAGATCGAACTGCTGGTGAAGGCTCCGGTCTGACCCAGGGCCGTGCCGCCGGTGAAACCTCCGTAGGCGTCGGTTGTCTCAACCAATCGGATGCGCGTGGCGTCAACCACGTAGCCCACTAGATTGATTTGCGCGATGCCTGAGGCTGCGCTGGGGACCAGCTTGAACTCAACTCGCCCCATGCGGTCCGGAGCGGTGATCGTGCTGGCCGCAAAAGACTGAGCGACCAAAGGAGCAGCGAGGCCGGCGTCGTTGAGGTCGAAAACGCTTCGGCTGCCGGAGATTGTGCCGGAGCCATCCACGTTGACGACGCCACCGATGACCGTGGCGGAGTTGGACGAGTCTCGCCCAAACGCGAAAAACGCATACCCGCCCGATGGCGCCGCTGTGCTGGTCTGCAAATCCAGCGTTCCGCTGGAAGTAGCCGAAGAGTCGAATTCGATGAGCGAAGCTCGCGAGCCGGAAAGCAGCGTCGCATCGAGGGTTTCAACGCCACCCACACCGATACTGGAGTCTCCGGTCTCGAGCGTGATCCACAAGTTACCGTTGTCGATGGCAAGGATGCTGCCGCCGGCAATCGTATCGCTTTTCGCTCCAGCCGAGTCCACGAAGTCCTGCTCGCCGCCGGTAATCGACCCATTGTTGACGGTGAAGACGCCGGACACAGAATAAAACCCGTGGGGGTTTGTTCCGCTTAGCTGAAAGACGTAAGAGCCGCTGGCTAGCGTTGTGGGCTCAAGGGAGATGAAAATCGGAATCGAGAGGGAATCGCCTGGATTGGTCACCGAGGTGGCCGTCACGGTCACGGTGCTACCCACACCAAGGACGGAAGGGGCAGTGAACGTGGCCGCAACACCACTGGCTGTCGTGGCGGGAGTAAACGAGCCGCAAGGCGCCGCGCCATTGCCGCAGGTCGCCGACCAGCGCACGCCGTTATTCGAGGGGTCCCCGGTTACGACTACGGCGATGGGCGCCGAGGCGCCGACTTGCAGAGCGTTTGGCGGATAGGCACTGGAACTAAAGGCAAGACCAATGCCAGGCGCAGTGATGGTGATGGTGGCCGAGACGGTTTTGGTGCCATCGGTCATCGAGGTAGCCGTCACCGTCACGGAATTGTTATTGCCGGACGGAAGAGCCGAAGGCGCCGTGTAGGTGGTAGAGGTCCGGGGACCACCGGTGCTAAAAGAGCCGCAAACGCCCTTGCTGCCGCAGGTCACCGACCACTTTACCCCGGCGTTGGCAGAGTCGTTGGTGATCAACACCGCGAGCAACGCCGTGGCATCCACCTGCAGGGCGGCTGGCACGGCGGAACTGAAAGAAACGGCAATCGGCGGGGTTGGCGTCGTGCTCATAGTGGAGGAGCCGCCGCATGCCACCAACCCCACACTCATGCTTACAGCAACAAGCAGCAAGCACGATTGGCGGAAGGTCATCGTGGGCCTCCAGTGCGCTCATCCGTGGTGGTTTTTGTTTACTGCAAGCATGATACTCAAGTTAGTAATATTCACCAGTCGTGGAGTCTAGCAACGCGCCCAAAGCGTCAGCACCGAAGGGAACATTCCTCTTCTTTAGATAGACGACTGCATCCAGTCCCATGACTGCCTATCCTATTTCAGATGAAGGCGAAACTCTAGGAAAGATCTGAGACTGTCAACTGTTGTAATCAGGCGAGCACATTCACGACCCGGTCAATGGGTATAATTGCGATGTTACGCCAGTTAAGCAATCAAGGCTTCCCAGGCTCCTGCGCGTCTTGCATTGCTCCGCCCGCGCCCGCCTGCGTACAGCATTCGCCGCTACAATGGTTGGGAAGGAGGCTCGGGGTGATCCTTATAGTGCGCATTGTCGCGCTCATCTGTACGGGGCTGGCAGCCGGCATTTTTCTCGGGCACCGAGCGGGAGTCTCTCGCGCCATGCCCGTACTCAACCCTTCGAGTTTCATCCAGCTACAGCAAGTCATTCACAAAACGTTCGCCCGCATGATGCCCGTGCTGATCCTCATTGGCAATGATGCGCATCCTGGCGATGACGGGGGCTGTGAACATTCCCATCAATAAACGACTAATGACCTGGAATGCTG
>Ga0137409_10006735_pt1 | contig 11887 bp, 9 predicted proteins | sample CZODoug1_16funga_FD_122059 | JGI IMG/M metagenome (GOLD analysis project Ga0137409, IMG submission 122059) | Vadose zone soil fungal communities from Angelo Coast Range Reserve, California, USA - CZODoug1_16fungal (Hybrid Assembly) | ecosystem: Environmental > Terrestrial > Soil > Vadose zone... | reverse complement strand
GCCCTCCGCGCTGCTCTCTCATGTACGGGACCACTACTTGCGAGCAGAGAAAGACGCTCTTCAGGTTGACATTCATCACGGAGTCCCAGACGTCGTCGTCGCAATCCTCGATGCGCATCAGTTTGACGATGCTTCCGGCGTTGTTGACCAGGATGTCTATCCGTCCGAAATTATCCATGACGTCCGCGATCATCTGCGCGACCTGAGTTCGTTTCGTCACGTCGGCGCGGACCAATAGAGCGTTGCGGCGCATCAACTGGATGTCGGCCACGGTTTCGGCCGCGCCTCTTTCATTTTTGAAAAAGTTGACGACGACCGCCGCGCCGTTGCGCGCCAGCGCGATAGCCGCCGCGCGCCCGATGCCGGAACCCGCGCCGGTGACGATGGCGACTTTTCCTCGTAAGTCGTATTGAGTTGCCATATCAGTGGTGGTTGGTGATTGGTGGTTGGTGGTTGGCGCCTTATTTCAACCAACCACTAACCACCAGCCACTATTTGTAATATTTCCGATCCTTGAGCCTCTCCGGCAGACAGGTCATGTCGCTGCGGTCTTCTTCGTAATCGTGGGCATATTTGTAATCTTTGCCGTAGCCAAGACCTTTCATCAATCCGGTCGGCGCGTTGCGCAGATGGAGGGGCACAGGTTCGCTTTGTGTCGCGCGGGCGTCTTCGGCCGCGGCCTCGTAAGCCATACAGACCTTGTTCGATTTAGGAGCGCGGGCGAGATAGACGGCCGCTTCGGCCAGCGTCAGACGGGCCTCGGGGAGTCCGATCAGATGCGTCGCCTGCGCGGCCGCGGCGGCCAGAATGAGCGCCTGCGGGTCGGCCAAGCCGACATCTTCGGCGGCATGATGAACGATCCGGCGCGCGATGTACATCGGGTCTTCGCCGGCTTCGATCATTCTGGCCAGCCAGTAGAGCGTCGCGTCGGGATCGGAATTGCGGATCGATTTGATGAAGGCCGAGATCAGATTGTAGTGCTGTTCGCCCGATTTGTCGTAAAGCGCCGAGGCGCGCTGCAAAGCCTCGCTCAGGTCGTCGTCGGTTATGACGCGACCCTTTTGACCCTCTCGTTCATCTGGTCGCTCATCTGGTCGCTCATCTGGTCGCTCATCTGGCCGCTCATTAGGCCTCGCCGAGAGCGCCGCTAGTTCGAGCGTATTCAAGGCCGCCCGCGCGTCGCCACCCGTGTGAGAGGCGAGCCGGAGCAATTGCTCCTGGCTGATTGAAACATTCAATTCGCCCAGTCCGCGCGTCGAGTCGCGCGCGGCTTCGGCGAGGATCCTGGCGATCTCGTCTTCGGTCAGTTGGTTCAGGACGAAGACCTTGACGCGCGAAAGCAGAGCCGAGTTGATCTCGAACGAGGGGTTTTCGGTCGTCGCGCCGATCAGAATGATCGTCCCGTTTTCGACGTAAGGCAGGAATGCGTCCTGCTGCGCCCGGTTGAAGCGGTGGATTTCATCAATGAAGAGAACCGTGCGGTGGCCCAGCTTCGAGCGGACCTCGGCCGCTCCGTTCATCACCTGGCGAATCTCCTTGATGCCCGATGTGACCGCGCTGAACGGGACGAACTCCGACGCCGTGCGGTTGGCGATGACTCTGGCGAGCGTGGTCTTGCCGGAGCCCGGCGGCCCCCAGAAGACCAGAGACGTCAAACGGTCTTCTTCGATCAAGCGCCGCAATATCCTTCCCTCCGCGAGCAGGTGGTCCTGTCCCACGAATTCATCGAGCGTGCGTGGGCGCATCCGCTCGGCGAGCGGCGCGGTCGAAGGTTCGCTATCGAACACTTTGCGAGACATTGCGGATCGCTCCTCCATCTCCGGCCCTTCCATCTCCGGAAAGAGACTCGATGATCTTTTGATCGTCGGCATGCGCCAGAGCATAGCATGATTGCCGAGCCTGACGGTACACAGGCTCGAAACGTGCGCAAAAGTCAAGATCGCGCTAAAGTTCTCAATCCAGAACAAATGATTCAGGCGCGTTTGACGGAGAATGGCCTTCTTTCTAGCATGCGATAACCACCTGAACTGTTCCGAGTTTTAGGCCGGTCTAGTAGAAAAATTAGAATTTTTGGCGCTGGGGCCAAAAGGAAAGAGGTGTACCTTTATGTCGCCAGGCGAGGTTTCGCTAAGGATTCATTTTGCCGAAGCGTTCCGCCAAATCACCAAGCGGGCGCAGTCGCCGGATATTCACGTAACTTTTTACCCCTTCGCGGGTCTAAACCATACAATTCGAATACGCAAACAGCGCGTTTATGTGCGCATCTCCGACATTATGCGCGACGCTCCGGCCTCAGTGCATCGCGCGCTCGCATTCATCCTCGTCTCGAAACTCTATAACAAACGCGTGACGGCGGAGCATCAAGACCTGTACCGTCAATACGCTTATCACCCGCAAGTGCAGCGCGCCACCGATCTAGCCCGCCAGCAGCGCGGCCGCAAAATACTGACCAGCGCCATCGGCAGGGTCTACAACCTGGACAAACTCTTCGCCCGGCTCAACCGGCGCTACTTCGGCAACGAATTGCCGAAGCCGGTCCTGAGCTGGAGCGTGCGTCGCACCAAGCGGATTCTGGGCCATCACGACTACGTTCACGAAACGATAGTCATAAGCCGTTCACTCGACAGCTCCACGATCCCGGAACACCTGGTCGAATTCGTACTCTACCACGAAATGCTTCATATGAAACACCGCCCGCGCACCGTCAACGGCCGCCGCATCTATCATACGGCGGTGTTCCGCGCGGACGAACGGCGGTTCGAGCGCTATGATCAGTCGATGACCGAATTGGAGAAGCTGAATAACAGAAGATGAGTGGTTGGTGGTTGGTGGTTGGTGGTTGGTAAGTGTTTCCCACCAACCACCAACCACCAACCACCAACCACCCAAATGCATATCGGAATAGACGCCCACGCCATCGGCGCGCAGCAGGGCGGAAACGAAACCTACATCGCGAACCTCATTAAATCTTTAGCCGAGATCGACGGCGATAACCTCTATACCATCTACCTGGCCAACGCAGGCGCCGCGGCCCAATGGCGCGAAGGGTTCACGAATCGATATAAGAATTTCAGCGTAAGATTGTTGCCGCCGCCCACGCCGCTGGTGCGCGTTCCGGTCTATCTGACCTACGAACTGTTCAGGCGTCCGGTTGACGTGCTGCACGTGCAATTCACCGCGCCGCCGTTCTGCCGCGTTCCCGTCGTCGCGACGATTCACGACCTTGCGTTCGAGCGCATGCCGGAGACGTTCACCCGCCGGGGGAGCTTTCAATTGAAGTTGACCGTGAGGCGGACGGCGAAAAAAGCGGCGCGGATCGCGACGGTCTCGGAATACTCGCGGCAGGATTTGCTGAGTATCTACAAACTCACTCCGGAAAAGGTCGTCGTCACATATAACGGCATCGAATCGAGTTTCGCCCCGCGGCCGTCCGTCCCCAACGAGGCCGAAGAGGTTCGCAGACGCTTCGGCGTCTCGCGCGATTTCCTGCTGGCCGTCGGCAGTTTGCAGCCGCGGAAGAACATGGTTCGATTGATCCGGGCCTACGCGAGATTGCGGAGCGAGCGCGAAGACTTTAGGCCGCAACTGGTGATCGTGGGGCGGAAGTTGTGGCTGGCGAGCGAAATCTTCGACGAGGTGAAGCGACAGCGCTGGGCCGATGATGTGATCCTGACAGGATACGTCCCCGACGAAGATTTACCCGCGCTATATCGCGCGGCGCGCGCTTTTGTGTATCCTTCGCTCTTTGAGGGCTTCGGGCTGCCGCCGCTCGAAGCGATGGCCTGCGGGACGCCGGTCGTGACCAGCGACGTCTCCAGCCTGCCCGAAGTCACCGGCGACGCCGCGCTGTTGATCGATCCGAACGACGAGCGGGCGCTGGCGAACGCCTTGATCGAAATTGTGAATAACGAAGGCCTGCGCGCGGAACTGCGCGAGAGGGGGATCGCGCAGGCGAAGAAATTCACCTGGCGCGCCGCGGCGGAGAAGACTTTGAGCCTTTATCAGGAGGCATATTCCATATTTCATATGCCATATGAAATATGAAATATGAAATATGCGCCGGCTTTGAATCTCGAATCTCGAATCTCAAATCAAGAATACCCGCCCTGCGATCTTTGCGGCGCGGCCGAATCTGACCTTGTCCTCACGACGCCGCGTCTCGACGGCCCGCTTGTTAGGTGCCGCGATTGTGGCCTTTTTTATGTCGTCCTTTCTGAAAATGGGCCTGGGAATGGGGACGTGGTACGGACTTTAGTCGGTCCCACGCCTTCGGTCACGTCGGAGATGGTTCGGCTGGCGGAACGCGCGCGCGCGCTTGAGCTGATTGACCCGGAGGTCGAGGCTGGCGAACGGCCCTGGCGCGAGCTGGCCGCGCGAGAGAGGCTGGGTGATCTTAAGCGATTCGGCGCCGGGGGGCGGTTTATCGAGATCGGCTGCTCGACCGGCGAACTGCTCGACGCGGCGAGTTCGTCTTTTACGGTTATGGGCGTCGAAGCCGATGAGAGGACCAGCCGCGCGGCCGCGATGCGCGGTTTGGATGTGTTCAACGGAACACTCAGTGACGCGCGCTTCCCGGACGGCCATTTCGACGTCGCCGCGATGTACCACGTCATCGAACACGTCCCGAGCCCTCGCCGGGAGTTGAGCGAGTTGCGCCGCGTCATCAAGCCGGGCGGCTGGCTGATTCTCGAAACGCCGAACATCGCGACCGTCTGGTTTCGGTTGTTGGGCGGGCGATGGCGGCAATTCATTCCCGACCACATCTTCTTCTTTACGCCGCGAACGATTACCAGGCTTTGCGAAAGCGGCGGGTTCGAGGTCCGCGAGCTTCGCAGCGTGGGCAAGGCGATGAGCCTGCGGTTGTTCATCAACAGGCTCGGACGTTATCACCGCCCGTCGGCGAAGCTGCTCGAAGCCGCCAGCGATCGTTTGAATCTGAGCGACTTCACGATCCGCCTCAAACTGGGCGATGTCATGCGCCTTTACGCAAGGAGGATTGAGGATTGAGGATTGAGGATAGAAAATCGCGCCCTTCACTCGGGGCGCGGTAAAAATGTCACGCCGGACTTCTCGCGCGCTACCTTCATGCGATCTTCGGTCCTCGATCTTCGGTCCTCGATCTTCGGTCCTCGATCCGCAATCTCGGTGATCGGCCCTACCAGGGAAGCCTCCCAACTAATGTTGAACTTCTCAATCCTCATCCGTCCCTGTTTTTCAACCGCGCGCGCGAAGACGAGTTCCGCAAATCTGATCGAGCCGCCAGTCGAATTGAAGGTCGACGCCGTGTAAGATTGCGCGACATAAGTTTGCCGTTCGGGCAGATTCAGCTCGCGTCGAATGCGGTTAATCAGCGCCTCGCATTCCCCCAGTCCCTCCGGGTCGTCCACGGAGTCGCGCAGGCCGAGCGTCGTATGTCCGAGTTCATGCAGGATCACGAGGCCCAGGTCGAACGCCGCCAGCGCCTGTTGGTCGCCGCGCAGTTTCGAGAAGTCGCTGAAATCTATCTCCAGCGGGAAGACGTCAATTTTTGCTCCCGATGAGTAGTGTAGATAGGCGACAGGCTTGGCCAGTCTGGCGAAAGCGACTTGAGATGAATACATGTGAGATTCCAGGTCCACCGCGTGGGGCATTGACGCCGCCGCGTCGAGCAACGCGCGCGCGGTGGCCGATCCGCCGGAGAATTTCGTCTTGTCGCCGAGCGTCAGGAAACCGTTCTCGTCGAACCGCATTTCGAGTAGCCCCGTCTTGTCGCGCAGGCTTGTGATGACGGCGTCCAATTGCTTCGCATTGAGTTTGCGTTTGCCGGGGCTGTTTCGCAACCCGCCGCGATAGCGCAACGGATCGTCGGACGCCGCGCGCGTCTGGGGAAACAGCGCGCAAGTCGCGGCAAATGAGAGCGCTATTGCGCGGACGCAGTTAGTTGAGGGTCTTTGCCAGACATGGCGAATTATGGCAATGCTTCGAACGAAGTTGATCATTTATCCTCCCGCGGAAAGTTAACCGCCGAAAAATGAGGGTCGAGGATCGAGGATCGAAAATTGAGGATCGAATGAAGGTGGCGCGCCAGAAGTCCGGCGTGACATTTTTACCGCGACCCGAATGAAGGGCGCGATCTTCCATCCTCAATCCTCAATCCTCGACCCTCGGTCTTTCATCTTTGATTTTCGATCTTCTGATTTCCTGCTGGGTCTTACTCCGAATCGCATCGCCGTGTTCGGCGCGGAGGGCTGAAAATGCGGCGTTTGAGGCTCCACGCAGGCGAAAAAAACGCGTTGATAAAGCTATGGTTGATTCTCAAACGGGTATCTGGCGATAGTTAAAAAGCGCTTCCACGAATAGGCTGAAGCCTTGTAGGCCGAGGCCTCATTGCCACGAAGGCCTTACAATCATTCGGCTTTGCTTTAGTAATTGTTGGATATGGTGGGCTGGCGCATAATCTTCCGCATGAACGGACAAGACACAATCGAAGTAATCGTCAACGGCGAAGCGCATCAGGCGCCCTCGGGCGCGAGCGTCACTGATTTGGTCAAACAACTCGAACTTGCGCCGGAACGACTGGCGATCGAATTGAACCTTTCAATCCTGCCGCGCGCGAAATGGGTAGAGACTGAGTTAAGGTCGGGCGACAGGCTCGAGGTGGTGCATTTTGTGGGCGGCGGGTGAAGCTGAGATCTGGTCAGTAGATCACGAAATGGATGAAGAGTTCCATTTGTCATTTGTCATTGCCAGAGAGATCTCGATTCAACGCCCAACGAACATTGGGCGATTTCTGGGCAATGACAAATGACAAATAAACGATGACAAATGAACAATTCTCTTCTTTCCTAATTTCGCGATTTACTGACCGGATCGCAGCTACTCGTGTCGCAAGGCTTCGACTGGATCGAGGCGTGAGGCGCGCACCGCCGGGTAGATCCCGAAGACCAATCCCACGGCCGCCGAGACGCCGAAGGACATGGCGATCGAATTCCAGGTCACGAAGGTGTTCCATTCGGCGTAGAGCGCGACCACGCGCGAGACGACGAATCCGAAGGCCACGCCGATCAACCCTCCGACAAAACTTATCGACAGGGCTTCGATCAGGAACTGCTGCCAGATGTCGCGGCGGCGCGCGCCAAGGCTCCGGCGGACTCCGATCTCGCGCGTCCGCTCGAGGATGTTGGCGAGCATGATGTTCATGATGCCGATGCCGCCGACCAGCAGCGAGATGCTGGCGATGCAACTCATGACGATGTTGAAAATGCGCTGCGTGCGCTGGTTCTGTTCGAGCAGTTCGCGCGGTACGACGATCGAATAATCGTCGGCCTTGCTGTGCGTGTTCGAGAGCACTTCGCTGATCAAGACCGCGGTAGGTTTGAGGGCGTCGATGTTTTTGAGGCTCAGCGTGATCTCGTCAAGCTCCGATTCGAAGCGCTTCAGCTCGAATTTCTTGAGCGCCGTCGCGAGCGGGATGTAGATGTCGTTGCTGAAATCCTGCAGCTTGACGCCTTCGAACTCATCCTTCGTCAGATTGTTATCGGCGAGCACGCCAATGACCGTGAACCACATCTTGTCAATCTTGATGGTCTTGCCGACGGGCGACTCGGCGCCGAAGAGCTTCTGTTTGACGCGCGAGCCGATCACGCAGAATTGTTCGTAATCCTTCTGATCCGTTTCGGAGATCAGGCTGCCCTCGGCAAGGTCGTAACGGGCGAGCCGGAAATAGGAAGGGGTGACGCCGACGACGTTGGAGTCGTCACTCTTGCCCTTGAACGAGAAGATTTGAAACGTCTTGACGCGTTTGCGGGCGGAATACGAATCGAGGTCGGGCGTAACCGCGTTGATCGCCTGCACGTCGCGCGTCGAGAGGCCGATCGAATTCTCGCGGACTTTCTTGAGGTCTTCGTCTTTGAATTCGCGATCTTTGACGATGACGTTGCGCAAGCCCATGGTGTCGATGATGCGCAGGCTCTCTTTTTCGGCGCCGGCGCCGATCGAAAGCATGGCGATCACCGCGCCGACGCCGAAGATCATCCCGAGCATCGTCAGGAACGTGCGCAGCTTGTGCGTGTACAGGTTGCCGAAAGCCAGATTGATTTCAGTCAGGTAGCGCATATTACTTCGCCTTCTTGTCCTCGTCCTTCGATTCGCGTTTAACGTCGGGCGGGTTGAGCGCCAGCGATTGTCCGGCCTGCAGCCCCTCGGTCACGACCACTTGAATCAGGTCGCCCTGTCCGAGCTTGACCTTCACGGGCTCGAACTGTCCGGGTGATTTGCGAACGTAGACGACTGAGTCGGAATCTTTTTTGACCACGGCGCTGCGCGGGATGATTATCACCGACTTCAATTCGCTGGCGCGGATTTGGGCCTTCATCTTGACGCCCGGTTTCATCAGGTTCGGATCGGTTTTGTCTAGCGAGACGATGATCTGGAAGTATTTGACCGGCGATCCCTGGTCAATTGGCCGCGCGAGGTTGTCGATGCTTTTGACCTTGCCGGCGAACTCCTGGCCTGGAAATGGATCGAGCGTGACCGTCACGGGCTGATCTGTTTTCAATTCGCCGGCGTCTTTTTCCAGGACGAAGCATTTAGCCTCCATCTTGTCGGGATTGACCAGGTTGAAGAGCGTCGAGCCTATCCAGACAGTGCGGCCCGCCTGGATCGAGAAGCCGCCGAAGAAGTATTCGGGATTGTTGTACACGACTATGCCGGAAGCCGGCGAGACCAGTTTGAGCGAAGCGAACGCGCGTTCGATCTGGCCGATCTTGGTGTCGGCCTGTTGCCGTTCGAGCAGCAGGATCGCCTCATCAAGCGTGTAGACCTTGCCCTTTAACGTCAATCGGGCGTCGGCGAAGACCAGTTTCTTCTCGCTGAAGTCCTTGTTGAGTTGGCCTTCGATGATGTCGCGCTGCGAATATATCATGGCGTCGCGCGGCATGAATTCGTTGATCTTCTGCAACTCAAGCTCGGCGATGCGCTTGTCCTTGACGATATCGGTCTTCTCGACGTTCGAACCTAGCTCGCCTTTGTTGATCTTCTGGTTGGACATCTCGAGGTTCGTCCGCTGTTCGACCATCTGCAGATCCATCTCCTCCTGATCGAACTCGACCAGCGTATCGCCTTTGTTGACGTGTCGACCATCGGCGATGACTGAGGCGATCCTCAACCGCTCGATAGGGACGGACGGAACCGCGATGGTCATCGATTCGGCTGATTGCAATTCGCCCTCGGCGTAGATCTTCAACGTGAAATCGCGCGGCTGAACCGGAGCGACGAGCGGCGCGATATCGTAGGAGCCGGACGGCCAGGCGCGGCGCGCGGCGTAGATGGCGACCGAGACGGCGGCCAACAGGACGATTGCGATAATTATCGCGCGGACCAGTTTTGGAAGTCTTTTGATCAGTTTCATATTCTTGTTTTTTGAGCAAGAGATATTCGGTCAAACTCACCACGGGGAGCACGGGGAAAAGAAAATGAAGGATTATGCTCCTCCTCTTCATCCCCGTGATCCCCGTGTCCCCCGTGGTTGGTCAGTCTTTGCCGTTGTCACTTCGCTTTGGCGAAATTGGCGCCGATCCGGTCGCCGGCCTTCAAGCCTTCGAGGATCAGGACCTCGGTTCCATTCGATTCTCCGAGTTTGACCGGTTGTTCGCGCCACCCCTGATCGGTCTTCACTTTGATCATCGAGCCTTCGGCCGTCGTGCGAACAGCCTTGAGCGGGACAGCCAGGCAATTCTCGATAGAGGACGTTTTGATCTTAGCCTTGACGCTCATCGAGGGACGCATGATCGAAATGTCCAGTTGATCGAGCGCGATCTGGATGTCGAGGATTTTGTTCGGAATGTCCCAGGCCTTCGGGTGAACGAGCGTCCCGACGCTTTTGATCGAGCCTGAATAAACCTTGTCGGGGAAGGCGTCGATTGTGACGTCGGCGCGCTGCCCCGGTTTGATCTTGCCGATGTCGACTTCGGGGACATAGGCTTCGGCGATGATCGTGTTCAGGTCGGGGATTTCGAGGATCGATTGGCCCATCCAGACGCTTTCGCCGACACGGAATTTCTCGCCGTTCCACTTCGTTTTATAGATCACCACGCCGTCGCGGTCGGCCTTGGCTTGGAAATTTTCCATGCCTTTTTTGATCTCATTGACCTTGTTCTCGGCGCGCGCCTTCTTACTGACAATGATCTGATAGGTGGCCTCGCTCGATTTCTTGTGCCAGTCGAGGCGCTCTTTGATCGCCTCGACTTCGCGGCGCGCCTGTTCGAAGGCCAGGCGATCCTCTTCGACCTTATTCAGCGACTCGATTCGCAGGTCGCGAGTCTGTTTCAGCTTGAGTTTCTCGTAGTTGTTTTCAGCCGCCGCCAGCTTCGATTGCAACTCCTGCCGCTCGAGGTCGATCTGCGTCCTGGTCTTTTCGAGCTCTTTGTTGGCCTGATCCAGCTCGTTCTGGAACCGCTGCAGATCGTCGCGGATCCTCTGCGCGTCGAAGGTGATCAACTGCTCGCCCGCCTTGACCTGTTTGCCTTCGGCGATGAGGTTGACGATCTGGAATTGCCAGTAGTTGCCGAACATAGGTGGGCCGCCGAAGTTCTGCACCAAGGTCGCGCGCAGTAATCCAGTCGAGTCGACGCCGAAAACCAGGGTCTTCGGCGCGACGACCACCTCGTCGCCCGTCGCCGTCGCTTTGGGCAGTAGCGATGAGAGTTTTGAGCCGAAGAGGATGTACGCGGCGCCGACAGTGGCCGCGACCGCAAATCCGATAATGACGCGTCTCTGTTTTCTGAGCATTATGCTTCCTTTTCATATTTCATATGCCATATTTCATATGAAATATGGCATATGAAATATACGTCCCATAAGTCCTATTTCGCCAGAATGCGGTCGCCTTCCTTGAGCGCGCCGTTATCGGCGACCAGATAGTTCAACTCATCGGCGGCGAGGATAGTCACCGCGACTTCGCGCCGCGCGTCAGCGCTCTCGATCCGCGTGACCTTGGCCGATTCGCCGTCGAATTTGACTGTCGAACGGAGAACGAGCAGGTTCGGCTGGCTCTCGCTGATTGTGACCGAGACCAGCGCCGACATCCCAGGCTTCATAATCTCCATCAACGTCTGATCGAGCGAGATCGTGACGCGGAAGATTTTCGCCTTCGCCATCCGGCTCGCCTTGATCGCCGTCTGCGAGATGTCCTTGATCTCGCCGGCGATAGCCTTGTCGGGATAGCTGTCGAGCTTGATCTCGGCGCGGGCGCCTATCGAAAGTCTGGGGCCGTCGACTTCGTTGACCTGCGCCAGTACTTCCATTTCGGTCAGGTCGGGCAACTGCACGACGGGCCAGCCGGGCCAGACCAGGTCGCCGATCTGAAGCTTGCGGCGCTCGTTCCAGTGGTCGTTGTAAAGAACCATGCCGTCGGTTGGCGCCTTGATCTTCATTCCACCCATGTCGCTCCTGGCGCGGTCGAGCTGAACCTTGAGTTTATCTTTCTCTATGATTTTGACCTGCAACTCGGCGGCCTGCTCCTTCTTCTTTTGCTCGATCTTGTTCAGGTGGTTTTCGTATTCGGTTTTCGCCTTTTCGAGCGCAAGCTGCGCCTCTTGAAATTCACGGCGCGACACCACTTCATTCGGAACCTTCGCCTTCAGCTTTGCCTGTTCATACGCCAGCCAGAGCTTGCTCAACTCGACCTCCAGATCGCGCAGAGCCGATTCGTCCTGCGATCTGACTCTGACGATCTCGTTCTCGGCGGCGACGATTTTCTCATCGGTGTCTTTGATCTTATTCAGGGTGTTAGTGCTGTCGAGTTCGAGCACCATATCGCCGGCCTGATGAACGTTCTCGAGCATCCGCGCGGCGTGCACACGCATCCCCGCCGCCACCGTCGTGCTGTTGGTCGCGGCGTGCAGCGACT
>Ga0137409_10006734_pt1 | contig 11887 bp, 8 predicted proteins | sample CZODoug1_16funga_FD_122059 | JGI IMG/M metagenome (GOLD analysis project Ga0137409, IMG submission 122059) | Vadose zone soil fungal communities from Angelo Coast Range Reserve, California, USA - CZODoug1_16fungal (Hybrid Assembly) | ecosystem: Environmental > Terrestrial > Soil > Vadose zone... | reverse complement strand
CTCGGCGACAAGCTCGCCAAGGAGCGGCGCGCCCTGCCCTGGGAGGCGGTGACGAAGGACTACGTTTTCGAAGGAGCGAACGGGAAGGAAACGCTCGCCCAGCTCTTCGACGGCCGCAGCCAGCTCGTCGTCTATCACTTCATGTTTGTCCCGGACTGGGACGCGGGCTGCCCGCACTGCTCGCGCTGGGCCGACAACTTCAACGGCATCATCGTGCATCTCAACCAGCACGACGTGACCATGGTCGCCGTGTCGCGCGCGCCGTACGCGAAGCTCGCCGCCTACCGCCAGCGCATGGGTTGGACTTTCAAATGGGTGTCGTCGTCCGCGACGGACTTCAACTTCGACTACCACGTCTCGTTCACCCCCGACGAGTTGAGGAAGGGCAAGGCTTTCTACAACTTCAAGCTGCAGAACCCCGGTGTCGCCGATCGCGAGGGCGTGAGCGTCTTCACCCAAGACGCGAAGGGCAGGATGTTCCGCACCTACTCGGCGTTCGCTCGCGGAATCGAGTTGCTGAACCTGGACTACAGGTATCTGGACATCGTCCCCAAAGGCCGCGACGAAGGCGGACGCGGGCCGTACTGGGTGCGGCGCCACGACGAGTACGCGCGCTAGCCCGCCGCGCGGGAGAATTTGTCGCCGCCAGGCGACAGTTTTGACACCTCTGGACGGCGCCCGAGGCGCGGCGGAAGTGCTACATTTTCACAGTCGCGTTCTCGTCATGGTGGTGGATGCGCCTTGCGTCCCCTACCCTTGCGCCTGCGTGAGATACCCGTGGACCCGCTCGTGTTAACCGGAGAGAGATCATGACAATAAGAGCGCTGATTCCCCTGATCGCCCTGCTCGCGTTGTCCGGATGCGGCGCCACGATTCGCGGAACGGTGCAGCTCGTCGACGGCCGCGACCAGCCGGTCGCAAACGAGAACCCGAAGGGCACGCTGGTCAACATGATCAATACCAGCGCCGCGGTCGAGAAAGCCTCGGCGTCGGCGTCGGCGGACGAAAAGGGCGAATTCGAATCACCCAAGGACAGCCTCACGACCGGCGTCTACAAGGTCGAGGTGAGCCGTATCGGCTACGAGACCCAGACCCAGACCGTCGAGGTCGGCAACTTCGGCACGAAAGTCCAGGTCAAGCTGCGCAGGATCGAGGATGCCAAGCGCAAGTCGATCAAGGGCTCCACCACCGACGAGGACAAGATCATCAATCCCGGCGAGGTCAATATCCAGCCGCCCGCGATGTAAGCGGGACCGTCCGCCCGGACCGACGCAGTCAGCACAAGGGGATCTCCATGGACACACCGCGTTTGCGTTTTCTTTTCGTGCCGCTCGCCGCGGCCCTCCTCGCAGCTTGCGGCCAGCGTATCGACATCGAGGTCAAGGCGCGCATCGACGGCAAGCCGGTGCCGCAGGCGGTCGTCGTCGTCGACCACGAGCAGCTGGGCGTCACCGACGCTCAAGGGCTGTTCGCCCAACAGATCCGCAAGAAAGCCGGCGCCGAGATCGAGGTCTCGGTGAGGAAGGAAATGCCCGGCTACCGCATCGAGCCGTGGAAGACGACCTTCCTCGTGAAGCTCGATCAGCAGAGCGCGTACCGCTTCGATGCCGATCTCAGCGCCACGCGCTACGTGACCCTGCGCGTGAGCGACAACGGCGCGCCCCTGGCGGAGGCGGAGGTGGCCGCTGGCGGGAAGAAGGCGGGAGTCACCGACGCCAAGGGCGAGCTGGTGTACGAATACCGCCAGCAGCCGCCGAAGGGAACCGAGTTCGCGGTCGCCAAGCCCGGATACAGCGGCCACCGCGCAATCTACGAGTTCGAAGCGGGCCAGGTGATCGAGATTCCGATGAACCGCGAAGCGATCCTCGCGATCAAGGCGCTGACCGACGAGTATGGCCGTGCGAGCGGGGTGCCGGGCCTCGCGGTGAGCATAGACGGCAAGACCGTCGGCAAGACCGACTCGCAAGGCGCTTATACGTACACCTACCGCGGCGAGCCCGGCAAGAGAACCGTCGTGGCGCTCGCGGCGCCCGGCTACATCCCTGGCACCTGGAAGGCCGCTGTCAAGATCGAGGGCCAGGTGAATCTCCAGCGCTACTTCTACCCGACCACGCCCAGGCCGATCCGCATCGGCATCTACCGCGTCGTCGGCAACACTCCCGGCGTGGACTTGAAGGACATCGCCGCCCAGGCCGAGCAGTCGCTGGCGACGCAGCTGTTCCGGTTTCCGGCGTTCCGCGAAGTGCCCAGGGAGACCCTTCAGGCCGAGATCACGCAGCGCAAGCTCAATATCGAACGCATCGCGACCAAGGGCTGGCAGGACACGCCCCTGCGCGCGACCGTGGACATGATCGTGCTCGGAAGCGTCGCCAAGGACGACGACGGCTACCTGACGGAGGTCAAATTCCACACCGCGAACGGCAAAGTCATATTCTCCGAAATTGCGCGCGCTCGCAGCGCGCGCGGCATCGACGGCGCGGTGCGCGACATCGTGAGCAACGTCGTCGAGCGCTTCCCGCTTGAGGGCACGGTGATCGGCGAAGAGGGCGATCGTTATCGAATCAACATCGGGAGGAGCTGGCGCATCGGCCGCGGCACCGAGTTCACGCTGACCGCGCCGACGCTCGGCGAAGGCGGCAAGGTGGCGGGCTACCGCGAGACCGGCCGCATGGAAGTGAGGCGCGGCGAGGATGCGAGCTCGCTCGTCGAGGTCACCACCCTCAAGCAGGGCGCGAAGGTGCAGATCGGCGACCGCGTGGTCCGGCGCAGCGCGCGCGACGAGGAGGGCACCGTCTTCCTCCTCAGCGTGAAAGGCGGAGTCGGCTCGGAGGTCAACCCGCTCGCCGGCGCCAACGTCTACCTGAACGGCGACTGGAAGGGCGCGACCGGCACCGACGGCCAGGCGGAGATCCCGCTCAGGCTCGGCCGCAGCTATGCGCTCATGCTGTACCGCCACGGCTACCAGCAGTTCGCCGGCAAGATCAGCGTGGCCAAGAGCGGCGAGCCGCACGAGTTCACGCTCGCGGCCAACAGCGCCGTGCTCAGGCTTGACTCCGAACCGTCCGGGGCAAGCGTCACCCTCGACGACGAGCAGATCGGCAAGACACCGATCACGGGCGGCAAGCCGGTCACGCTGGGCTTTCACAGCCTGCGCCTGACCTACGGCGAGGACTACCGCGACTTCTTCGAGGTGATGGAGTTCACCAAGAAGGAAGAAGACCGCACCGGCGAGCGGCGCATCGTGCTGCAGAAGGACTTCCTCAAGATCGGAGACGGCGCCCGCCAGAAAGGCGATCTCGAAGGCGCCATCAAGGCCTATGCCTCGACCGGCCGCGACCACCCGGACTACGCCGAGGCGCACCGGCGCCTGGGCGACATCTACCTCGACGACAAGGAGGACTACGACCGCGCCATTGCCGAGTTCGAGACGGTGCTGGCGCTGCCGGAGAACGAGCAGCTCATCTACAAGCAGTTCGCGGTGACGTTCACCAACCTCGGCCACGCGTATTGCGAAAAGGGCAATCGCCTGGCGAACAGCGACCGGGACGCGGCCTCCCAGTTCTACGCCAAGGCGATCAAGGCGCTCCAGACCGCCAAGCAGAACACCCGCTTCTTCCCCAAGGACGAGTACGACGAGGCGCTGCACGACACCTACTACTACACGGCGCTGTCGTACCACAAGCTGTACCTGCTCACCAAGCAGCCGGCGGTGATGAACAGCGCGAGCCTCGCGTGGCGCGAGTACTTCGACTTCTTCCCGAAAAAGCTCGAGAGCAACCCGACGTTCGCCGATGCCCGCGACGCGGCGCGTCGCTACCGCGACCAGATCCGGGAACCGTGATCGCGCCCGCGACCCGGCCCCGACGCGATGCGTTCCGACGTCACCTGGCGGTCCTGTCCGTCGCGCTCGCGCTGCCCGCGGTTGCGTTGCGGGCTGCCGCCGAAGAGGCCCCGGCCCCGCGCGCGGGCGACGCGATCGAACCGGAGTACGTGCGGCCGCTCGTTCCCGTCACCCGCGGGCGCAACGACTCGAACCCGGTGTGGTCGCCCTCGGGCGACACGATCGCGTTCGAGCGCGCGCGCGGTGACGACAAGGACATCGTGGTCGCGCGAGTGAACGGGGTGGTGCTCCAGACCCTGCACCAGCAGTCTCCGCCCGCGCCCGGGCAGAGCCCGTTCTTCTTCCCCGGGGTCGTGGAGCCGACGAGCTACAACTCCGGCATCAGCTGGTCGCCGGACGGAAAGCGCTTCGTGTTCATGAGCAACGGCGGCGAGGGCAACTACGATCTGTACCTGCGCGAGTCCGACGGGCGGATCGCCCGCATCACGACCGACAAGGAGAAGGACGGACACGCGGACTGGTCGCCCACCGCCGACCGGATCGCGTTCATCTCGGGCCGCAGCGGCAAGGGCGACCTCTACGTGCTCGATCTCGTTGCGAAGACAACGACGCGCCTCACGCACGGCGAGCAGCCGTATCTCTATCCGCAGTGGTCGCCCGACGGCAAGCGCCTCGCCTTCATCCAGGGCAGCAACGAAAACCACGACATCGCCGTGCTCGAGCCGGGGCGCACGCCGCCCGCGCCGCCGAAAGCGCTCAGCACCTGGCCCTACGACGATCTGCGCCCGGTTTGGTCGCCGGACGGCAAGCGCGTGGCGTTCTACACCAACTACAACGCGGCGGGCGATCCCAAGACCTGGGCCATAGCGGTCGTCGCCGCAGACGGCACCGACCCGACCGAAGGAGAAGGACTCGCGGCGCGGGTGGTGGCGACCGACGTGGTCCCGGACGTCGAGCGCGGTCCGGCTTGGCTGCCGGATAACCGCCGCATCGCGTATGTCCGCGACGAAAGGCAGGCGTACTACCCGATCTACGTCGCCGACGTCGAAACCCGCACGAGCACGCTGGTGCGCACCGGGACCAAGATGAACCACGATGTCACCTGCTCGCGCGGCGGCCTAATCGCGTTCCGCGCGCAGGTCGACCAGTGGGATCAGGTGTACGTCGCGAGGCTCAGGGACTGAGCCGTGATCCGCCCCCTCTCCCTCTTCGCCGCGTCGACCGCGCTCCTGCTCGCGCTGGGGCTCGCCGCACCGGCGCGCGCCGCGGACGATCCGCTGGGCGCCGCGATGAAACTCTTCGAAAAGCGCCGCTACGAGCAGGCGACGCGCTCGCTCGAAGACGCGCTCGCGCGCCTCGACGCCGAGCACCGGGCGCAGGCACAGCTCGTGCTCGGCATGATCTACCTGCGCAACGCCGATCTGCACGAGGCGCTCGCGCGCACCGCCGCCGCGGCCGAGCTCGATTATCTCGACCAGCTGCTCAAGGCGGGTGCCGAAGGCCGCAGCCGCTATGCGCGCCTGTACCTTGCCGAGGCGCTGCTCGCGCGCGGAAACGCGCGCGAGGCGGGAAGGCATTTCGAGCAGGTCCGCGCCGACGCGAGAATCGAGAGCCGCTACCGCGCGATCGCCGGCATCGGCCTCGGCAGCGCACTGTGGGCGCAGCGCGACTCCGAGCGGGCGCGCGGCCTGTGGCAAGCGGCGGGCGGCGCGGCGGAGATCGCGCTCGCGCGCGCCGCGGCTCAAGGGCGCGCCCGGGTCGTGGACGCGAAATCCCTGCGGCGCGTGGCCGACGATGCGGGCCGCGCCAGGGAACCCTCGCCGCGCGCGCGGCGCTATCTCATCGAGATCTACCTCGCGGCCGGCGCGCCGGAGCGGGCGCTCGCCGTAGCGCGCGCCGCCGACTGGGGAACGGCCTCCTACGTCGAGAAGTTCAAGGTCACCAGGGGGACCGCCACGAGCATCAGCTTCTACGATCTCGCCCTGCTCACGGACCTGGCGCAGCTCTATCGGGAGCTCGCGCGGCTGCGGCTGGTAGAGGCCGCGGCCGACGCGCGCATGAAACCGAGCGCGGAATACTATCTCGCCGAAGCGCTGAACGGCCTGGGCGCGAATGACGAGGCGGCGGCTTCCGTGCAGGCCTTCCTCGCGCGGCCGCAGGCGCCGGCGCAGTTCCGCGAGCGCGCGCGGGCGCGAGCGGCGCTGATCGCCTACCGCCAGGGACGGGCCGCCGAGGCGGAGAGCGCCTGGACCGCGATGGCCGAGCAAAGCACCGACCCCGAAGTGCTGGCGGACATCGTCCTCGGCTGCAGCGAGGCCCAAGCGCAGTGCGCCAAGGCGCTAGCGCGCGTCGGCCAGGTGGCCGAGGCCGGAGACGCCCGAAGGGTCCGGCGGCTCAACTACGCGCTCGGCAGCTATCAGCTTCGCAAGAAGGATTACGCCCGCGCCATCGCCTACATGGAAGCCGGGCGTGACAAGAGCAACAAGAACAAGATCGAGGCCAACGATCCGGAGATGCTCGCGGGCCTCGCCGAGGCCTATTTCCGGACCAAGCAATTCTCCGAAGGCCTCGAGATCTTCTTCGAGATGAGCCAGGAGTTTCCCGTGGTGCGGCAGATCCAGGAAGCCGTGCAGGGCGTCTACTCCGTGGAGCAGCGCAGCGCCGGCGACGTGAGAATACTTTGAGCAATCGCCTACCGGGAAGGCGAAAAACTTTGAAAGCCGAGAAGAGGTCCCCCATGAAAACTATCCTTAGAATTGCAGCTCTGGCCTTCGTCGTCCTGTGCGGCCCGGCGCACGCCGCGCCCAAGAGCGACGGCCGCCCAGACGGCGGCGTTCTCAACTACAGCGAGTTCGGCCGGACGGCGACGGTCGACCCGATCACCAGCAACGAGACCATCTCGCTACGCATCACCGAGCTCGTGTTCAACGGCCTGGTCGGCATCGACGAGAAGCAGGAAATCGTGCCGGAGCTGGCGGAGCGCTGGGAGATATCGAAGGACGGGCGCGTGTTCACGTTCTTTCTGCGCAAGGACGTGAAGTGGCACCCGCGCGAAGGCGAGGAGCCGAGACCGTTCTCGGCCGACGACGTGGTGTTCACCTGGAACATCATGATGCACCCCAAGACCATCACGCCGCTGAAAGTGCGCTACGAGTTCATCGAGAAGGTGCAGAAGACCGGCGATTACACCGTGGTGTTCACGCTCAAGCGTCCGATTCTCAACGCGCTGGCGAAATTCACCTTCAAGATCATCCCCAGGCACGGCCCGGCGAACCCGGAGTACCTGACGCGCGAGGACCCGTTCGCCCGCAACCCGATCGGCACCGGACCGTACATGCTCAAGACCGTGACCGGCGACGGCGAGGTGGTGCTGCTCGCGAACCCCGACTACTTCAAGGGGCGCGCGCACATCGACAAGTTCATCGCCAAGCCCTTCGCCGACCAGAACATCATGGCCCAGGCGCTGATGTTCAACGCCGTGGATATGATCGTGCTGGTCAACCCGCGCAACCTACCCGAGGTGCAGGGCGACAAGCGCTTCGTGCTGCAGCCCTATAACGCTCTGTCGTACGCGTTCTTCGGCTACAACGTGCGCAATCCGCTGCTCGCCGACCGGCGGGTGCGCGAGGCGATCGCGGAAGCGATCAACCGCCAGGAGATGCTCAGCTCTTTCTTCAACGGCCAGGGCACGCTCATCTCCGGCCCGTTCGCCCCCGGCAGCTGGGCGTACAACCTCGACGTCAAACCGCTGCCGTTCAACCCCGAGCGGGCGCGCGCCCTGCTAGTCGAGGCGGGCTACAAACCCGGCGCCGACGGCGTCGTGGAGAAGGACGGCAAGAAACTCGCGCTGTCGCTCAAGGTCCCGATCGAGAAGGAGAGCGAAGCGGTGAAGCGCGTCGTGCTTGCGTTCCAGAACTACCTCAAAGACGTCGGCATCGCGATCACGGTCGAGTTCAAGGAGTGGCAGGCGTGGAAGGAGGACGTGTTCCTCGAGCACAACTTCGACATCATGTTCGCCTCCTGGGTGTTCGACGACTCGGCGGACATCTCCTCGCTGTTCCACTCCGCCGAGATCGGCGATTGGAAGAACAACTTCGGCGGCTACTCCAATCCTGAGGTGGACGCGCTGATCGTCGAGAGCAAGCTCACGCTCGACTTCGAGAAGCGCCGGACGATCAACCGCAAGCTGCACGCGATCCTCGCCGCGGAGCAGCCGTACGCCTTCTTGTGGACGCTCACCAACTACAGCGCGTACCACAGGAAGGTGCGGCGGGTGCAGATCCATCCGTACAAGTTCTTCTCGTTCGCCGATGAATGGTTCATTCCGGCGAGCGAGCAGAAGTGACGGCGACTATGGCGTCGGCGTCATCCTGAGCGCAGCGAAGGATCTCCTTACGCGTGCTGGAAGAGATCCCTCGCTCCGCTCGGGATGACAATGCCAGAGGGAGGCGGCTGAGGTGAAGCTCTCCGCGATCCTGCCCGTCGCCCGCGTGCTCAGGCGCGAGCTCGCGATGACCGTGCTCCTGCTTCTCGGCGTGAGCGTGGTGGTGTTCGCCGTCCTCTACCTCGCGCCCGGCGACCCGCTGAACGTGCTACTCGAAGGCCAATCGCCGCGCTCGCAACTCGCACTGGGCGCGCGCGAGGCGCTCGGCGTCCCACAGACCTGGTACGGTCGGTACGGCACCTGGCTCCTCAGGGTGCTGCAGGGCAATTTCGGCAACTCGATCCGCACCGGCCTGCCGGTGCTGCCCGAGCTCGCGCGCGTCGGCGTCAACACCCTCGTTCTCACGCTCGGCTCGCTGCTCCTCACGCTCCTGATCGCCGTTCCGATCGCCGTGCACGCGGCGGTGAACGGCGACACCGCCGGCAACACCGCGGCGACCGTCGCGGCGTATATCGTGTCGGCGGTGCCGGTGTTCTGGTTCGGCTACATCGTGGTCTACGTCTTCATCCACGAATTCGGCATGTTCCCGCTGCTCTCGGGGACGGCGGCGAAGCAGCCGCACGCCTGGCTGTATTTCCTCGTGCCGATCTTCGTCCTGGGGACCGCGAGCGGAACGCTCGCCGAGCTGATCCGCCATCTGCGCGAAGAGCTGTCGCGCGTCCTCGCCGAGGACTACATCCGTACCGCGCGCGCTAAGGGCGCGCCGGTCTGGCGCCATGCGTTCAAGGAGGGCTTCCTCATCCCGGTCACCGAGATCATGAGCGCGAAAATCCCGTTTCTCCTCGGCGGGGCGGTGATCGTCGAGCAGGTGTTCAACTGGCCAGGAATGGGCCGCATGGCCTGGCAGGCGGCGCAGGACCGCGACTTCCCTGTGATCATGGGCATCGCGCTCGTCGCCGCCGCGTTCGTGCGCACGGGCAACCTGCTGCAGCGCGTGGTCTTCACCGTGGTCAACCCGCGCGCGTCCAGGGAATAGTTCGTGCGCCGTTACGTCCAGACCGCGGGTGCCGTAGGCGAATTCTCGGCCCTGCCGCTCCTGCAGCGGACCGAGACGCGAGACCTGGTCTACGTCGGCTACGGCCTGCTCACCGTCGCGCTGGTGCTCGCCTCGTACCTGCTCGGGGCGCTGGGCTGGCTGCCCGACGATCCGCGGGCGATGAACGTCGGGCTGATCAACGCGGCGCCCTTCACCCCGGGGCACCCGCTCGGCACCGACTTCCTCGGGCGCGACCTGCAGGCGCGGCTGATCCTCGGCATCCAGGCCTATTTCCTCCCCGGCCTGCTCGCGATCGCGATCTCCGTCGCGGGGGGAAGCGTTCTCGGCGTCCTCGCGGGCTACAAGGGCGGCTGGCTGAACACGGTCATCACCTACTTCGCCAACCTGCTCGACTCGTTCCCGCGGCTGGTCCTGATCCTGCTCGTGATCGCCGCGTTCAAGGCCGACATCTACGCCATCATGGTCGTGGTCGGCATCACCGGCATGCCCGAGACCGCCAACCTCATCGCGGGCAAGATCTCGTTCCTGCGGCAGAAGAACTTCATCGAGGCGGCTCACGCGCTGGGGCTGCCCGCGCACACGGTCATCCTCAAGCACATCCTGTGGCTCAACTGCCGCGCGCTGCTGGTGATCCAGGCCACCCTCGGCATGGCCGAGGCGATCCTCGTCGAGACCAGCCTGTCGTACCTCGGGTTCGGCGTGCAGGAGCCCACGCCCTCGTGGGGCAACATGGTCCAGGCCGGCGCGAACTATTTTCTGCAGGGCAAGTTCTGGCCCTCGACCGCGCCGGCGCTCGCGATCCTCGCGACCATACTCGGCTTGCAGCTGCTCGGCGACGGCCTGAACAACATCCTCGAAGGCAAGCGGAGGCGATGATGGACGCGCCTGTCCCGAGCGGAGTCGAAGGGCCGCTGCTCGCGATCGAGGCCCTGCGGACCTACTTCTATTCGCGCGCCAAGCGCGCCTTCATCCGCTCGGTGGACGGCGCCAGCCTCTCGGTCTCGCGCGGCGAGACGCTCGGCATCGTCGGCGAAAGCGGCAGCGGCAAGAGCGTCATGGCGCTCTCGGCCGCCGGCCTGGTTACCGCGGGGCCGGGCGTAATCAGCGGCCGCATCGAGTTGCGCTCGAACGGGACTGGGTACAATCTGCTCGACGGCCTGGAGAAGTACGCGCGCGTCACGCAGGAGGATGGGCGCGTCACCGCGGTGGAAAAGGACGAGCGCGGTTGGCGGACGCACGCGGAGAAATTGATGGCGGGCGTGCGCGGCAAGAAAATCGCCATGATTTTCCAGAATCCGCGCTCGGCGTTGAACCCTTACTCCACGATCGGCAAGCAGCTCGTGGAGACCATCCGGCTGCACACGGCCTTCAGAGGTGAGCGGGAGGCCAAGAAGCGCGCGATCCACTGGCTGGAGCGCGTGCGCATCGACTCGCCGCGGCTGCGCTTCGACAATTTTCCCTTCGGCATGTCCGGCGGCATGTGCCAGCGCGCCATGATCGCGATGGCGCTCTCCGCCGAGCCCTCGCTCCTGATCGCCGACGAGCCGACCACGGGCCTCGACGCCACCATCCAGTCGCGTGTAGTGGATTTGCTGGCCGAACTCAAGGCCCAGACCGGCGTCGCCACGATTCTCATCAGCCATGACATCAGCGTGATCCAGCGCCTCTCGGATCGCGTTGCGGTGATGTATGGCGGCACCGTGGTGGAGACCGGCCGCGTGGAAGAGGTGCTCGCGCCGGAGGTGAAGGTGCGCCACCCGTACACCGCGGCGCTGCTCGCCTCGATCCCGAATGCGGAAACGATACGCCGGAAAAGTTATCTGCAGGCGATCGAAGGCGATGTGCTAGATACCATCGATGTGCCGCGCGGTTGCCGCTTCTACGGCCGCTGCAACCGCGTCACCGATGCGATCCGCGAAAACTGCGCCGGTCTCGAGCCGCCGCTCGCCGAGGTGGCGCCCGGTCACAAGGTGCGCTGCTGGCTGTACCCTGCGGCGGGGAAAGCATGAACCGCGCTATTCTTGAAGTCACCGACCTGCGCAAGCACTACAGGCAGCGCACCGGCCTGCTCTCGGCGCTGACCGGAGAGGCGCGCGTGATCCCCGCCGTCGACGGCGTGAGCTTCTATCTCAGGGAGAACGAAACCGTAGGACTGGTCGGCGAGTCCGGCTGCGGCAAGACCACGATCGGGCGCACGGTGCTGCGCCTCACCGATCCGACCGGCGGGCGCATCGTGTTCGACGGGCGCGATATCACCCGCTTGAGCCGCGCCGAGCTGCGCCCGCTGCGGCGCGAGATGCAGATGATCTTCCAGGACCTCGACGCCGGTTTGAACCCGGCGATGCGCGTGCGCGACATCCTGCGCGAGGCGCTCACCGTCTACGAGCGCCCGGGCGATGCCGAGATCGCCCGCCGCATCCGCGAGCTGCTCGAGCAGGTGAATCTCAAGGACAGCAAGCTGGCGAACTTCCCTTCCGAGCTTTCCGGAGGCGAGAAGCGCCGCGTCGGCATCGCGCGCGTGCTCGCGGTGCGCCCGCGCCTGATCGTCGCCGACGAGCCCACCAGCGCGCTCGACATCTCGATCCAGGCGCAGGTCGTCAACCTC
>Ga0137409_10006733_pt1 | contig 11887 bp, 8 predicted proteins | sample CZODoug1_16funga_FD_122059 | JGI IMG/M metagenome (GOLD analysis project Ga0137409, IMG submission 122059) | Vadose zone soil fungal communities from Angelo Coast Range Reserve, California, USA - CZODoug1_16fungal (Hybrid Assembly) | ecosystem: Environmental > Terrestrial > Soil > Vadose zone... | reverse complement strand
AACGTCCGGCTGGCGAGCAAGCTCATCGGCTGGGACATTGACATCAAGAGCGAGGAAGAGAAGCGCCAGGAAATCGAGGAACAAATGACGGCGCTGACTGCACCCGTGACACCGTTGACTTCGCTCGCGGGTGTGGGCGCGAAGACCATCGAAAAGATCGAAGCGGCGGGGATCACCTCCGTCGAGAAGCTTGCGGGAATGACGCCGGAGCAGTTGATGGAGATTCCGGGCATAGGCGAGAAGATGGTCGACAAGATCTATCAAGCGGTGAACCGCTTCTATGAAAGCGGCACCGAAGCTGCCGCCACCACGGGCGAAACCGCCGCGAGTGAAGAGGCCCCGGCCGAAGAGAGCGAGGCGGCAACATCTGAGGGGGCAGAGACCTCGGAAACAACGGAATCCGCAGGAACCGCAGAAGCGCCTGAATCCGCCAAAGTGGCAGAGGAAGCTCCGGCTGGAGAAGAGAATGTGGCCGAGGCTGCGCCCGCAAGTACGGATAGCGAAGAAGGCGAGCAAGCGGAAAAGGCGAAGTCGTAAAAGGACGCATGACCGACGCAAATCAAGTCCGAATTAATGAGCTGGCCCGCGAACTCGAGGTCAAGGCGAAAGCCATCATTGACCTGTTGCCCGGGTACGGCGTAACGGAGAAAAAGACACACTCGAGTTCAATCCCGGCTGATGTCGCTGAAAAAGTTCGCAAGAATATTCTGGGACAGGCGGAGGAAGAAGCCAAAGCAGAATTCGCCGCCAAAGCAGAAAAGGAAGCCAAGGAGGCGGCTGCGAAGGCGGCGCGGATGAGACCCGCTGCTCCAGCCGCTGCGGCGCCGCAAGCCAGCGTAGCGCCTGCCGTCACAAAACCGGTTGCACCCGTCACGCAGATCGCAAAGCCGGCTGCGCCAGCGGCTACGGTTCCTGCGGCAGTGCCGGCTGCAAAAGCACCCGCTGCTGTGCCTGTGGCGCCGGCGGCGGCGAAACCCGCCCCAGCGCCGTCTTCCCCGGCGGCAACACCAATTCGTCCGGCATCGCCTGCGGTACAGCCCTCCACGGCACGTCCTGCAGCTCCCGCGAGCACGCAGCCGACTGCTGTGCGCCCTGCGGCGGCTGCCGCGCCCACACGTCCGAGTGCTGCAGGGCGACCGGGTGCTCCTGCTCGATCTCTGCCCACCGGGAATAGGGGTCCCATGCCGACCGGCAATCGTGGGCCATTACCCGATACCTCGCGAGATTCACGCCCGAGCGGACCGCGCCCAGGCCAGCCGATGCGCCCGCAGCAACCTGGCCAGGGGCGGCAGTTCACGCCGCGCCCCGGAGGAGCGGGTGGCGCACCAAGCCGGCCTTTTGAGCAACGCCGCGGACCCATGCCGACGGGAACGCGTCCTGGACCACGTGCACCGGGTCGTCCGGGCATGTTGCCGCCATTTCCGGAGAGATTGCCGCCGAAGGCGGAGCCCGGAAAACCGCTTTATACGAGAAAGCCGCCTCAGCGCCAACGGCCCGTCTTGGACAAACGGGAGCAGGAGGGCGAGCGCAAACTGCATCCGACGCGTCAGCGCCCCGGAGCGGGACGCGGGGGTGTCGCCGCAGTGATCGCGCCGCCGGAGCCACGGTCGCCGCGCGACGTCACCATCACCGAAGGAATCACAATTCGCGAACTTGCGGAAAAACTGGACGTGCGCGCCAAAGATTTATTGAAAAACCTGCTTGATCGCGGGGTATTCGCCAGCATCAACCAGGCCCTCGACGTGCCTACGGCTACGACCCTTGCGGAATCGTTTAGCGGTGTGGTCAGCGTCGTCTCCCTTGAAGAAGAGATGGTGCTGGAAGTTGCCAAGGAAGAGACAAAAGAGAGCCTGAAGCCGCGACCACCGGTGGTGACTGTTATGGGCCACGTCGACCATGGCAAGACGAGTTTGCTGGATGCCATCCGCGAGGCGGATGTGGCGGCTGGCGAAGCAGGAGGCATCACGCAGCACATCGGGGCGTACAAAGTCGTCGTTAACGATCGCGCCGTGGTGTTTGTTGACACGCCGGGTCACGAAGCCTTTACACGCATGCGCGCGCGCGGCGCAAAGGTCACCGACATCGTGGTGCTTGTCGTCGCCGCCGATGACGGGGTCATGCCGCAAACCAAGGAAGCGATCGACCACGCCAAGGCCGCAAAGGTGCCTATCATCGTGGCGATCAACAAGATCGACAAGCCGGAGGCACAGCTGGATCGCGTCAGGCGCCAACTCGCCGACGTCGGCCTGATGTCTGCCGACTGGGGCGGCGACACGGAATTTGTGGAAGTGTCCGCGAAACAGAAAAAGGGCATCGACAAACTGCTGGAGACGATCTTGCTTGTCGCGGACTTGCGCGAGCTTAAGGCCAATCCGGATGCTCCCGCGACCGGCACGGTTCTCGAGTCGCGCGTGGACAAGGGCCGTGGCCCGGTGGCCACCATCCTGGTGCAGAACGGCACGCTGAACTCCGGAGACTTTTTCATCTGCGGCTCGGTGTTTGGCAAGGTTCGCGCGATGTTTGACGATCGCGGCCGGGTCGTCGCGGATGCACCTCCCTCCACTCCTGTGGAAGTTCTCGGATTACAAGGAATACCGGAAGCGGGCGACCTGTTTCAGGTTACCGATGAAGCCAAGGCGCGGCACATCGTGGAATACCGCCAGGGCAAGCAGCGCGATGCGGCGATGGCGCGCATCAGCGGCTCGCGCATCACGCTGGACCAGCTCCACGAGCAGCTCAAGGCCGGCGACGTTAAGGAATTGGGTATTGTCATCAAAGCGGACGTGCAGGGCTCCGCTGAAGTGCTTAGCGAAATGCTGCCGAAGCTTTCGACCGACCAGGTGAAGCTGAAGATCATCGGTTCGGGCGTTGGCGCGGTCACGGAAAACGACGTGCTGCTAGCCTCCGCGTCGGGGGCGATCGTGATCGCATTCGGAGTTCGGCCGGACCGCAAGGCTTTGGACCTGGCACAGCAGGAACATGTAGATATCCGCACGCACACAATCATCTACGAAGTTTCCGACGAGCTGAAGAAGGCCATGGAAGGCTTGCTTGAGCCGGTAGTCACGGAAACGTACCTGGGCCGCGCGGAAGTGCGCAACACGTTCCGGGTCAAGGGAGCAGGTACGGTGGCAGGCTGCTACGTGGTCGACGGGATCCTGAAGCGCGAGGCACAGGTCCGAGTGCTGCGCGATGGTGCGGTTATTTATACCTCGAAGCTCAGTTCTCTGAAGCGTTTCAAGGATGACGCCAGCGAAGTACGCACGGGTTTTGAATGCGGCGCCGGCGTTGCCAATTTTAATGACATCAAGGTCGGCGACATCCTCGAATGTTTCACGGTTACGAAGATGAGCGCCGCGGAAGCTGCCGGACAGGGCGGCGGGCCCGCCGGCAAGAAATAGACCGCATAGCTGTCCCCCGGAGCCGCACATGCCGGTCGGCTTGCTTACCCTCGAGCTGCATATCCCTGACGCGCAATCGCTGAAGGACAAACGGCAGGTTTTGCGCAGCTTGAAGGATAAGCTGCGGCGGGAGTTCAACGTTGCCGTGGCGGAGCTGGAGCATCACGATACCTGGCAGCGGTCGGTGGTTGGCATTGTCACGCTCTCGAACGAAGAGAAGCACGTCAAGGAAGTGCTGCAGAAAGTTTTGGATGAGGCGGATCGCATCCTCGGCTCGTTCTTGATCAACCAGGCGGTCGAAATCATCTAGAAAGTTCACCAGAGAAGCAGATGAGTCCAGCAAATCACCGACACGAACGCGTGGGCGAGGAGATCGCTCACGAAATCAACGCCATGCTCGCGGGTGAATTGAAAGATCCGCGGCTTGAAGGCAGCGTGATCGCCAGCGAAGTACGCGTCCAGCCGGACATGAAGCACGCGCGCGTTTTCATTAACGTGCAGGGTACCGATAAGGAGCAGTCCGACGCCATTAGGGCTCTCGAACATGCTTCGGGATACATCCGGCGGGAACTTGTCGAGCGGCTGCAACTTCGCCGCGTGCCGGAGCTGCACTTTACTCTGGACCTCTCCCAGGAACACATTGAACGCATCGAGCAACTCCTGAAAGAAATGAAAAAGGACAAGCCCTCCGCACCGTGAAGTAAGAATGCCACCCCGTCCACAGCCTGCGCCGTTTGACGGCGCGCTCGTCATTAATAAGCCGAGGGGAAAGACGTCGCACGACGTTGTGGATGCAGTGCGGCATTTGGCGGGCTTCCGGCAGATCGGGCACCTTGGCACACTCGATCCGCTAGCGACCGGCGTCTTGGTGCTTCTGCTGGGACGTGCCACCAGGCTGGTGCAGTTCTACAAGGGGCGCCGCAAGAGATATACGGCTGGTTTTCGATTCGGCTTTGGTACCGATACCTATGATTCCGAGGGTGAGGCGCAAGCTCCGGACACGGCGCCGATGCTGGATGCGGCGGTGCTGCAGAAGCTGGCCGCGGAGCGCATCGGACGCTTCGAACAAATGCCGCCTTCGTTTTCCGCGAAAAAGGTGCATGGCCGCCCCGCTTACGAACTGGCACGCAAGAAACAACCAGTCGAGCTTAAGCCCGTCGAAGTGGAGCTGTTCGAATTCAAGCTGATCGAGAACGAAGGCAGCATCGCGCGTTTTGTCATCGAGTGCTCGTCGGGAACATACATTCGTTCGCTAGCGCATGAGATGGGGCAGGAGCTTGGGTGCGGCGCGCACCTTGCGGAAATTTCGCGCACCGCCGTGGGAGAATTTTCATTGGAACAGGCCATCCCACTCGAAGAACTTGCCGAGGCGAAGCGGGCAGGCAAATTCGCGGATTGCGTGATCCGGCTGGAAAATCTACTGCCGAATTTTCCACGGGCAAACGTTCTTCCCGTGATTGAGAAGCGCGTGCGTCACGGCTCAAAGTTCAGTATTTCGATCGCGCAGATTCAACCGGGCCGCGCCGAACGAGCGCCGGGCGCAACCATGCAGTTGGATGGGGGAGAGCCAAAAGCGCCGCGTCTGCGCGTTTTCAGCCAGCAGGACAAGCTCATTGCGATTGCGGAAGCCGTGGTGCCCCGCACCTACCAGCCCATTGTAGTTTTTGAACCGCTGCCGTAGATCATTCGCGAATTCACGAGTCTGCATCCCGGGAGAGATTCGTCGTTTTCATTGAACAGTGGGAGCGAAAACCAGTGCCTCACCCGATTATTGCTGAGGCTGTGGAGTGGGAGATTGAAGAGTGCCGGGACCGGTTGCTCCGCGGCCGCTCGCATCGCCGCGGCCCGCAAAAATCGTCCGTGTGAAATGGTCCGCCACTCGCAATCTGCGCGGCGTAACGAGAATCAGGAGTTCCGTGTCCTGCAGCGAATTGTTCCGCTGTCCGAACGCATAGCCCGCGCCTGGAATCTCCGCGAAGCCCGGCAAGCCGGTGATCGCGCGGGTCTCTTCCGTATCGGTGAGCCCGCCGATTAGAGTCGGTTCGTCTTCTTTGACGCGCACCGTTTGCGTCAATGTACGGTTGGAAATGATGGGAATCCCGTTTACGCTGCTGCCGGAGAGGGCCCGAATCTCAAATTCGAGTTGCAAGGTCACTTCATGGTTGGGATGCAGCGCAGGCGTGGCTTTCACCTTCACTCCGAGGTCAATGTATTCGGAAGCGGGATAGGGCTGCTGGGTCAACCCGGAACTAGAAAACAGACTTGCAGGGCTCAAGACGACGGTGACGTCGCCCGCGGCGCCCGTCACATTGTTGGTGATGGCCACATCAGGGAAGCCGCCGCTCACCAGTTGTGCCGTCACGATCGCCGTGGGAGTAGACCCTGACGGGCCCGCGGGCGGTTCAAACCCGAGTGTGAAGAGGCCTGCGGCGACTCCGAAAAATACTCGAAACGTATTCGTGTCTCCGCCCGTGACGGCGATATCCGCTTGACCATCTTGGTTAAAGTCCGCAAGGGCAATACCCGTGGGATTAGTAGCCGTGCTAAGCGGTGAATTCGGCCCGGCAACAAAAGTTGCGTCTCCGTTGTTCAGGAGCACGGTGACGGAATTGTCCGTCTTGTTCACGATAGCGAGGTCAGGGCTGGAGTTTCCATTAAGATCTCCGGAGACAATGGCGACGGGATTTTGTCCCACTGTAATCGGAGAGCCGGGAAACTGCGTGAAAGTTCCATCGCCCTTGCCTTGGAGCACCACTACATTGCCTTGCGCCACGGAGGGATTGGCGAGCGTGGTTTGATTGACGATGGCGATATCAGGCTTGCCGTCGGCATTGAAATCAGCAACGGTCATGGCGACGGGGCCGCTGACATTCGTGGGGAGAGAAAAGGGAGAGCCTGCCACCTGGGTGAAAGTGGGGTTTCCGGTCGGGACGTCAATGCCTCCCAGAAAAACTGAAAAAGTGTTGTCGGTGAAATTGGCCACTGCGAAATCCTGGTGGCCGTCGCCGTCGAAGTCCGCGGTGACGATGGCGCTCGGCTGAGTGCCAACCGGGATCGACGTGGCAGGCGTCTTAAACGTGTCGTCGCCATTGCTGAAAAGAATCTTGACGTCGTTTGCGGTAGGGTCGGTGATGAGGAGATCGTGAAAGCCGCTGGACGTGAGCACCGCGGATGCGATGGCAGGCGCACTCGCCGGCGCCGTCGTGCGGCTCGCACCCAGTGAAATGGGCGAATTGACGGCCTCGACGAAAGACCCGGGGCTACCACTCTGATTCACCAGGATCGTCACGGAATTGTCCAGCTGGTTTACCGCGGCGATGTCGAGTATGCCGTTGTTCTGAAAATCGGCCGCGAGGAGGGCTACCGGGCCAACGCCCACCGCATAGGAAGTGCTGGGGAAGGGATTGCTCGCGCCGCCTGGATTTGCCAGCGCGCTCGAGGTACCAAGGCTGCCGGAGAGCAGCGCGAGCGTGACGGGGAAACGATCGCCCACGAAGAATGTCGCCGGCTTGCCGTCCTGGGCGCGGAGCAGAACCTGCCGCCCGCTGTGCACCAGGGAAAGGGCATTGGAAAAATCCAAAGCCGCTCCGGGCAGCGTCAGAAGAAATGTAGTCTTGCCTCCACCCACGGCAACCAGCGGTGGAATCAGGGAGCTGACCGATGTAGCCCCTGCGTTTACAGCGGTACCGAAGATGCCTGCGAGGAGCGTTTGCAGCGCCGAAAGATTGTTGGCCTGCGTCAACTGGCTGATCAGATTGGGCGGGATGGTGAAGAGCTGAGCCTTCGAAGGCGTTTGAACGCCGAGCTTCCGAGCGGTGTCGCGATCCACTTCAAGGAGCTCAATCTCCAGCATCACCTCGCCGCGCGCTTTTTCGACCTGCCGGATCAATTCTCCGGCAACGGCCAGACGCTCCGGTGTGTCGCGAATGGTGATGGTGCGGCTGCGCGTGTCCAGCTCGATGTGTGTGGCCCCGGTCATCTCCCGCAGAACGCGGAGCATTTCCGTCACGTCTTCGGGGCTGGCGGCACCGGAAAGCGGAAAAGTCTGCTGGGCTTCAGGGGCATATTGCCGGCGTTTCTCCAGGGTGTCCGGCGTGACGAAGATGAGAGTCGGATTCAGCGGGCGCCAGAACGTCGCCGTTTGGGCGCTCAGAACCGAAGCGGCCGTGAAGAAATCTACGTCGTTGAGGCGAAGGCGCACCGTCCGCGGACTTAAGTCCGGATCGAAAACAGCCTTGATGCCGAACGTGGCGGCTACCTGTTCATAGACCGTTTTCGAGTCGCCGCGCAGGTCCAGGTTGTGTTTTTCGGCCAGGGGCTGGAGCTTTGGCAGGCCGGAGATTTCCGTCGCTGGTTTTGCAGGCGGCTCGTCTGTCATCGTTTTCATTTGGGCGAGGCGCTCCGCAACGATGGTATCTCCCGGATCGATCCGCAAGGCAGCGGTTAACTCCTCGGTGGCCTGATCCATGTGGCCTGCCAGGGCGTCACGCTCGGCGGCCTCGGTAAGGGCACGCACCAGCTTGGAGCGCAGCGCCGCTGCACGTTCGACGATGGCTGTGTCCTGCGGCGCCAGCAGAGCAGCCTCCTGATAAGCCGCCAGCGCTTCCTCGAGGCGTCCAGCCGCTTCGGCTTTGGCCCCGCGCTCTGACGCCTTCTGGGCTCGCTTGGGATTCGGGTGTTCCGTGGCTGCCGCGGACTGTGCGGTTGCCGGCGTCTGCGCGAGCAAAGGCGCGCATAGGAGCAGGGCGGCCGAGAAGACGGAAGCAATTTGTCGAAAGGTGCGCATGGGCAGCGAACAGGATAACCTATTCGTGGCCGGATGAAATCGGACCAACTTGGTCCGGTTGACGGAAGGCTATGGCTGCGGTACACTTAAATCGTTGTTGCAAATGATTAACAACTGGAGTTCCTGTGCTCTCGGCCTTTCTTCTTGCCCTTCGCGAAGGTGTTGAAGCCTCTCTCGTTGTCGGCATCATCCTAGTCTACCTCTCCCGGACGGGACGAGGGCAGCTGGCGCGCTTTGCCTGGTACGGGGTGGCGGCGGCTGTGGCTCTCAGCCTTGGAGTTGCGGTGGCCCTGGAACGCTTCCGAATCAGCGAAGACGGATTCGAGGGACTGCTCCTCCTTGTGGCTTCCGTGTTCGTAGTTACGATGATCGTATGGATGAACCGCGTTGCGCGCCACCTGAAAAAAGAAATTGAGCAAAAAGTCGAGGCGTATGCAGGACGCACGGGGAGCGCCGCAGGCTGGGGGATTTTTCTATTCGTGTTTCTGATGGTCTTGCGCGAGGGCGCCGAGCTGGCGCTGATCCTGCGTGCGGTGGAACTCTCGAGCGAGGGGTTGCAAACCTGGATCGGGACGATTGTGGGCATCGGGGCGGCCGTGGCTGTTGGTGTGTTCTTCTTTAAGGGCACTTTGCGCATTCCGCTCCATCGGTTTTTTGCCGCGACCAGCGTCATCCTGATGCTAGTGGCATTTCAGCTGGCGCTGACGGGCTTGCACGAGCTGAGCGAGGCCCGCTGGCTGCCTGCGAGCAAGCAGGAAATGGCGCTGATCGGTCCCATCGTCCGCAACGAGCTGTTTTTCTTCGTCTTTATTTTTGGGGCGGCGGCGCTGCTAGTGCTGCGCGAGTGGCAGTCGGCGTCGCATGCCAAGGCAGCGAAAGAAGCTGCCGGTGAGGCCGAGAAAAGACTACTCGAAGCACAGAATCGCCGCCAGTGGCGCTGGATGATCGCAGCGGCCGGCGCGTGCCTGGTGGTGATTCTGGTGCTGACCGCGGACTTTATTTATACGCGTGCGAACTCCGCTCCGCCCTCTGCACGGGCGGTTGCGGCTGAGGGCAACGAGGTGCGCATCCCGATCAGTGAAGTGGAGGACGGCACTCTGCACTTGTATACGGTCAACGCCGGGAATCAATCACTGCGATTCCTGATCATCAAGAAGCCGAATGGCTACGGCACGGCGTTGGACGCCTGCCGGATTTGCGGTGCGGAAGGTTATCGCCAGGACGGGCAAAACGTCATTTGCCGGCACTGCGGCTCGGCGATCTATGTGCCATCGGTGGGAGATCACGGTGGTTGCAACCCGATCGGTGTTCCGTCGCACGTGGATGGTGGCGATCTGGCTATCGATATTTCGTCATTAACGCAAGCTGCGAAGGAGATTCCTCAGTAGGGCGCAATCGATTTATTGTGCCCCTACACGGACTGCCGCGAACCCCATGTTCCTGCGACTTGTTGCCGATTCCTTTGGACGACGCCCGCGCCACAAGCTTCTCACTGGCGCGGCGCTGGCTCTCGGCATGGGCGTGGCCACTGCTGCGCTGAGCGTATCGCTCGATGTGGGGGACCGGCTGGCAAAAGAATTTCGCAGCCTCGGTGCAAATCTTCTTGTCACGCCACAGGCCGATTCGCTGCCGCTCGAAATCGGCGGAGTTGACTATCGCCCCGTGAACGCCGGCGCGTACCTTCCCGAATCCGACCTGCCAAAACTCAAGACTATCTTCTGGCACAACAACATCATCGCGTTTGCCCCGGTTCTTGAGGTCCGTGCCAAGGCTTTGCCGTTTGCGCTCGAAAATGGGGAGCATCGGCTCGGGAATTGGATTACCGATGTTCCTCTCGTTGGAACGTGGGCTTACCATGCCGTCCCGCTCCCGGATGGCGAGAAATTTCAGACTGGAATTGCCAAGACGAACCCCTGGTGGCAAATCGACGGCAGGTGGTTTTCAGACGATGCCAAGGAGTGCGTGGTTGGAGCGACGTTTGCGCAAAAATATCACATTAAGATCGGCGACTCAGTTTCCTTGGCAACGGGCGACGTCACCAAGATTCCAGCTCCGCTTAAGGTCACGGCCATCCTCACTTCGGGTGGTCCAGAGGATGAGTCTATTGTGGTCTCACTCTCCCGCGCACAATCGCTCGCAGGTAAGCCAGGCGAGTATAGAAAGTTGTACGTGAGCGCGCTGACGAAGCCGGAAGACGATTTTGCGCGACGCGATCCGAAGACCATGAAACCCGATGAGTTTGAGCGCTGGTCCTGCAGCCCGTACGTCTCGTCCATTGCGTATGCGATCCAGCAGGTCTTGCCGGGCGCGGATGTGCGCGTGATTCGCCGGGTTGCGGAGGGCGAAGGCCAAATCCTCACGCGGGTTCGTATGTTGTTATGGCTGGTCACCGGCGCGGCACTGCTGGCAGCGGCACTGGCTGTGGGCGCGTCGGCGGCAGCGTCCGTGATTGAGCGGCGCACGGAGATCGGCTTGATGAAAGCGCTTGGCGCAGGTTCCGGCATGGTTGGCTTTCTGCTCGCGGCAGAACAGCTCTTGCTTGCGTTTGTCGGCGGCGGAATCGGCTACACGCTTGGAATCATTCTGGCACGTATACTAGGACGGAAAATCTTTGGCGCCGCCCCGGAGCCTTCGCCCATTGTCTTTTTCGTGGTAATCGCACTTGCCGCCGGCGTCACGCTGCTCGGCAGCGCGTTGCCGTTGCGCCGTGCCTCGCGTTACCAGCCGGCGCCCATCCTGCGAGGCGAATGATGGCTGCCCACCTCACAGCCAATCGAGCCATGTTCTGGCGCATCCTCCGCCGGCTTCTCGGTGCCAACCCCGGCCGCCTGTTCGTCATTCTTCTTGCTCTCGGTGCGGGCGCGGCCGTCACCGCCGCTCTGCTGAATCTTCAAGTGGACGCCAAGCGCCGCCTCACCACAGAATTCCGCGCATTCGGTCCCAACGTGCTCGTCCTCCCCCCAAATTCTTCGCCGTTCCGCACCGAAACATTGCCCGAATCCATTGTCAACTCTGTGCCGGTGAATCTCCAAAGTGGCCGTGTTGTGGTATTTTCCCGTCTTTATCTTGTGGCGCAGCTTTCTCCTCCTGGGCACGGAGGAACTTTCTCGGCGGTCGTCGCTGGTAGTAACCTCTTAGCCTTTCTCACAGTGAGCTCTCTGCCCACCCACCCCGGCACTCCCCCTGTCGCTCCGCCAATCACGGGCCACGAGTGCGTTGTGGGCACCAATGTTGCGCGTCAGTTGAACGCCGAACAAAACGCAGATTTTACGTTGACGAACTCTGATCGGCGCGAGGCCTGCCGCGTCGCAGGTTTTTACCAAACCGGCGGGCCGGAAGACGACCGGGTCACCATCGGATTGCGTGCCGCACAGCGACTGGCCGATCTTCCTGGCCGCATCAGCGCAATCGAGCTGATCGTCCCGGGTACGCCAAGGGAAGTGCAAACCTATATCAGTGAACTTCAGCGCGTTCTTCCTGACGCTGACGTTCGTCCCATTCGCCAATTTACCGAAGCGCAGGCAAAGACCTATGGCCGCATCAGCGGTCTTTTGTCCGCGACAGTCGGGATTGTGTTGTTGCTCACAGGGCTTTGCGTGATGGCAGCGATGACGAACGTGGCCATGGAACGGAAGATGGACGTTGGCTTGATGAAAGCCATCGGCGGCTCGATGCGGCGCGTGCTGCGGCTGTTCCTTGC
>Ga0137409_10006732_pt1 | contig 11888 bp, 7 predicted proteins | sample CZODoug1_16funga_FD_122059 | JGI IMG/M metagenome (GOLD analysis project Ga0137409, IMG submission 122059) | Vadose zone soil fungal communities from Angelo Coast Range Reserve, California, USA - CZODoug1_16fungal (Hybrid Assembly) | ecosystem: Environmental > Terrestrial > Soil > Vadose zone... | reverse complement strand
CGGATAAAGACAATGACGCTTTTTGATCCGCGTTTATCCGCGTTTATCCGCGTCAAGGTTTTTCCTGTCATGTCCCGGCGCTCCGCCGCTTGAGCGTGAACGGAAGGACATTTCAGCCGCGGATTTACGCGGACGAACGCGGATCCAAATGCGAATCTGGATTTATCCGCGTCGATCCGCGTCAAGGTTTTTCCTGTCATGTCCCGGCGCTCCGCCGCTTGAGCGTGAACAGAAGGACATTTCAGCCGCGGATTTGCGCGGATGAACGCGGATTCAAATGCGAATTTGGATTTATCCGCGTCAATCGGCGTCAAGTTTTTCGTGTTCATGCCTCGGCACTCCGCCCCTTCAGCGCAAACAGCCCCTGCGGGCGTTTCTGGATGAAGAGGATGATCATCACCAGCACGAAGATCTTCGCCAGCACGGCGCCGGAAAACGGCTCGAGGAACTTGGCGATTGATCCAAGGCCGAGCGCAGCGATCACGGTGCCGGCAAGCTGGCCGACGCCGCCCAGCACCACCACCATGAACGAATCGACGATGTAGCTTTGGCCGAGATCGGGGCCGACATTGCCGATCTGCGAGAGCGCGACTCCGCCCAGGCCGGCAACCCCGGAGCCGAGGCCGAAGGTCAGCATGTCCACCCGATGCGTGGGCACGCCGGTGCAGCTTGCCATCGCGCGGTTCTGCGTCACGCCACGCACGAACAGCCCGAGCCGGGTGCGATTGATCACCAGCCACACGGCAGCGAGCACTGCGAGCGCGAAGCCCAGGATCACGATGCGGTTGTAGGGCAGCACCGGGCCACCGGCGAGCTGGATGCCACCCGACAACCACGACGGGTTCTCGACTTCGACGTTTTGCGCACCGAACACGGTGCGGGAGGCCTGGATCAGCAGCAGGCTGATGCCCCATGTGGTGAGCAGCGTTTCGAGCGGCCGTCCGTACAACCAACGCAGCACGCCGCGCTCGAGCGCCATGCCGATGATTGCGGTGACCAGGAACGCGACCGGCAGCGCCGCGATCACGTACCAGTCGAACGCGTTCGGCAGGTACGCGCGGAACAGGCCTTGCACGATGTACGTGGCATAGGCGCCGATCATCAGGAATTCGCCGTGCGCCATGTTGATGATGCCCATCAAGCCGTAGGTGATCGCGAGGCCGAGTGCCACCAGCAGCAGGACCGAGCCGAGCGACAGGCCGGTGAAGAAGGCCACGCCGAGTTCCACCGTGCGCAGCCGCCGGTTGATCTCGTCGAGCGATCCCTGCGCGGCGGCACGCACGCGCTCGTCGGCTTCGGGATAAGAACCATCCTTCTGCCTGGTGAGCATCGTCGACAGGATCTGCCGCACCTGCGGATCCTCGCTTGCCGCGAGTGCCTTCGCCGCCTGCACGCGCTGCTCCGGTTCGCTGCTCTTCAGTCCGATCGACGCCGCCACGAGCCGCAGGATTACCTTCACCCCAGGGTCGGCTTCCTTGGCCAGCGCCGCCTGCAGGATCGGCAGCAGGTCATCGTTGTCACTGCCCTGCAATTCCTTGGCGGCGGCGAGCCGGCTCTCGCGGTCGGGCGAGGAGAGTTTCAGTGTCGCGAGCGCGCTGTCGAGCTCGCCGCGCAGGCGATTGTTGACGACCACGGTCTCCAGCCCCGCGGGCGCGCTGCCCAGCGCATTGCCGGTCGCAGCATCGACGATATTGGTGCCGGAGACGATCACCGCGCGCCCATTGGCGATCGCCAGTGCGTCCTTGGCGATTGCCTGCAACACGGCTCCGGCGCGTGCGTCACCGCTGGTGGCGACCTTGCGCACGGCAGCGACGCGGACGTCGGGGTCGTCGCTGCCGAGTTGGTCCAGGAGTGCCGGGTCAAGCGCGGCGCGCGCCGGTGCAGCAGCCAGCCAGAGCAGGCACGCGACGATGACCAGCATCGTCGCGCGCACGCAAACCTCCAGCCTGTGCCCTCGGAGTGCCCGGGCGCGCATCGTTGCTTCCTTGTCCGTGCACGGCGCGAGTGCGCCTTCGTGAAGACAGCGACGGCGTCTGCCGTCACTGCCTCACGCAACCGGGATCAGACCGGCGTGTCGGGCTTCTTGTCGTTGCCCGGGATGAACGGACTCCAGGGTGCTGCGCGCACCGGGCCCGGCGTCTTCCAGACGACGTTGAACTGACCATCCGCACGCACCTCGCCGATGAACACCGGGCGATGCAGATGGTGATTCTTCTCGTCCATTTTCACCGTGAAACCGCAAGGCGCGGGGATCGACTGGCCGCCGACCGAAGCGATGACGGGTTCGATGTCGGTGGTCTTGGCTTTCTCGACCGCCTGCTTCCAGAGGTTCATGCCGATCCAGGTGGCTTCCATCGGATCGTTGGTGACGACCTTCTCGGCGTTCGGCAGGTTCTTCGCTTTCGCGTAGTCCTTGTAGGCCTTGATGAACGCGTCGTTGGTCGGGTTCTTGATCGACATGAAGTAGTTCCACGCCGCCAGGTGCCCGATCAGCGGCTTGGTATCCACGCCGCGCAGTTCCTCTTCACCGACCGAGAACGCCACTACCGGCACGTCCTTGGCCTTCAGGCCGGCATTGCCGAGTTCCTTGTAGAACGGCACGTTCGAATCGCCGTTGATGGTCGAGATGACGCAGGTCTTGCCGCCGCCGGCGAACTTCTTCACGTTGGCGACGATCGTCTGGTAGTCGCTGTGGCCGAACGGCGTGTAGATCTCTTCGATGTCCTTCTCGGAAACACCCTTGCTCTTCAGGAACGCGCGCAGGATCTTGTTGGTGGTGCGCGGATAAACGTAGTCGGTGCCGAGCAGGAAGAAACGCTTGGCGGCGCCGCCGTCCTTGCTCATCAGGTATTCGGTCGCCGGGATTGCCTGCTGGTTGGGCGCAGCACCTGTATAGAACACGTTCTTTTCCAGCTCTTCCCCTTCGTATTGCACGGGGTAGAACAGCAGGTGGTTCAGTTCCTTGAACACCGGCAGCACGCTCTTGCGCGATACCGACGTCCAGCAGCCGAACACCACCGCCACCTTGTCCTGGGTGATGAGCTGGCGCGCCTTTTCAGCGAACAGCGGCCAGTTGGATGCGGGATCGACGACCACCGCTTCGAGCGGCCGGCCCATCACGCCGCCTTTGGCGTTGATCTGGTCGATCGTCATCAGCGCCGTATCCTTCAGCGCCGTTTCAGAGATCGCCATCGTTCCTGACAGCGAGTGGAGGATGCCGACCTTGATCGGCGTCTTGGTTTGCGAAAACGCGGTGGAAATGCTGGTGCAGGAAAGTGCCACTGCACCGGATGCCTGCAACAGCTGCCGGCGGTTCATGGTCATGAGTCTCCCTCCGAGGGCTCGCGTCGATGCGACGCGCTCGGAAAGGGAACACAAGAACCGTGCCGCCCGCGTGCGCCAGCGGAACCAGCGGAAGCGGCGCGCAAGCAGTGCCTTGTGCACCGCGCTGGGGCGGATCGTCCGGATCTGCGCACGCGCGCGGTGCGACGAGGCACGCGATTGGACGTGCGGCGTCCTGTGATTGCGCTACCGGGAGTCGAATCCGGTGCGTGGCCGCACCGGCCACCAGAGAAGCAAATCGTCGGCGCTCATCGGTTTTGCGCAGTAATAGCCCTGCACCGCGTCGCATCCCATTGCGCGCAGCATCGCGAACGTCGCAGCGTCTTCCACGCCTTCAGCGACTGCGCGCAAGTCGAAGTTGTGCGCCAGGTCGATCACCGAACGCACGATCTGCAGATCTTCGCGGCGCGCGGTCATGCTGCCGACGAAAAGGCGATCGATCTTCAACTCCGCCAGCGGCATGTCGCGCATGCGCGCGAAAGAAGAATGGCCGGTGCCAAAATCGTCGATCGACAAGCGTGTGCCGAGTGCGTCGAGGCGCCGCATCACCGCCATCGTCGCTTCGCCGTCGCGAATGATCGAGTTCTCGGTGACCTCGAGGATCAGTCTTCCCGCCGGCAGGCCCCAGGTCGCGAGCGCCTGCGCGACCCGATCCGGCAACCCGCCGTCGGCCATCATGCTCGGCGACAGGTTGACGGCGATGTCCAGTTGCGCGCCCTGCTTGTCGAACGTCGCCGCCTGGCGCAGCGCGGTGTTCAACACCAGCCGGGTCAATCCATCCATCAGACCGTGGCGTTCGGCGAGGTCGACCAGGCGCCCGGGCGAAAGCGGGTTTTGGCCGGGAGCATGCGGCCAGCGGATCAGCGCTTCGATGGCCGACCAGGTGCCGCGCACAAGGTCGTACTGCGGCTGGAACGCCAGTGCCAGCGCGTTGATCTCGAGCGCGCGTTGCAGTGCCGGCAAGTGCAGGTCGTCGTCGTGATCGGCCATGTCCGCACTGGCGAACGTCACGCGCGGATGCGCGGTGGCCGCCGCCTCGCAGGCGACGTCGACCGCGCTCAGGATCTGTTCGATGCTGCGTCCCGCGATCGGAGCGATGGCCGCGCCGATCTGCGGGCGCAACGATGCACCAGCGCTCATGCGCCCGAGCGCACGAAAGATGCGATCGGCAGCCAGCCGCGCGACGCCTTCCTGCACCACCTTGGAAAGCAGGATCGCGACTTCATCGCGACTGCAAGCGGTCAGCAGATCGTCTTCGTGCAGTACGCCGGCAACCCCCTGCAGCACTTCGCGCAGCACGCTGTCGGCCCCTTCCGTGGCGAGCAGCTTGACGCGGCGATCGCTGCGACGCAGGCGCAGCAGCAGGATGGTGAAGCCCGGCGCCGGTGCGGCTGACGTGTCTGTCAGCAGAGCCGCGCAACGGTGGGTGAGCTCGGCCTCGAATGCGGAGCGCCCGACGACGCGCGCTGCCGGATTGAGATTGCGCGCAGGCAATCCGTTGGCGGGCCGCGCCTGCGCGGCGCTGGTGTTCTCGGTGTGCATCGGTCCCAACATCGCAGATCCGTCTCAGCCCGCGTAAAGCGCGGCGAGATCCAGCCTGTGGTCGGCTTCGATCAGAAAGCCCTGGAAGGCGAAGGGCGTTTCAGACCAATCGCGATCCAACCCGGAGACGAACAGTCCTCGCCGGAGCGATTGAATCGGGATCTGGATCTCGCGAGACCTGGTGGCTGAGCTCATGCGAACGCGCCGAACCGCACGCGCAGTTCGTTGCCGCAGTTTCCGGGGGTGGGGTTGGCGCGTTCACTGAAGTTGTCGTGGAAAGCATGGTCATTTCGTCCCATGCTGCGGATATAAGCGCTTGCGTCTATAGCGCGGCGCATATCCCGCCTACAATTGCCGTCCGACTCGAAAGGCGAAACCGATGGGCCCGCAGAATCCCGCCGAGGACGGGCCTGTTGCCGGTGTGACCGGGCATCCGGCGGCCGTCTCCCACAGCGCTACCGACACCGAACTTCGCCTGCGCGATCTGCTCGCGCGCCGCATCCTGATTCTGGACGGCGCAATGGGCACGATGATCCAGCAGCTGCGCTTGACCGAAGAACAGTTCCGCGGCCTCGATCGCACGCAACGCTTCGCCGCGCACGACATCGATCTGCGCGGCAACAACGAACTGCTTTCGCTGACCAGGCCGGAAGTGGTGCAGGAGATTCACGAGGCGTTTCTCGAAGCCGGCTCCGATCTGATCGAAACCAACACCTTCGGCGCGACCCGCATCGCGCAGGAGGACTACAAACTCGGCGCCATCGCCTACGAGTTGAACGTCGCCGCCGCCCGCATCGCGCATGCGGCGTGCGCCAGGTTCACCAGTGCCGAGCGGCCACGGTTTGTCGCGGGCGCAATGGGACCGACACCGCGTACCGCGTCGATTTCGCCGGACGTCAACGACCCGGGCGCGCGCAACGTCACGTTCGATGAGCTGGTCGCCGCGTACGGCGAACAGGCGCGTGGCCTGCTCGACGGTGGCGCCGACCTGCTGCTGGTCGAAACCATCTTCGACACGCTCAACGCCAAGGCGGCGATCTTTGCGATCGAAGCCGAGTTCGAGCGACGCTTGCAGGCCGGCCAGACGCGTGTCCCGGTAATGATCTCCGGCACCGTCACCGATGCGTCGGGCCGGATCCTTTCCGGCCAGACCGTCGAAGCGTTCTGGCATTCGGTGCGCCACGCGCGACCATTGACGGTCGGCCTGAATTGCGCGCTTGGTGCAGCACTGATGCGGCCCTACATCGAGGAACTGGCTTCACTCGCCGATACGTTCGTCAGCGTTTATCCGAACGCGGGGTTGCCGAATCCGATGAGCGAGACCGGCTTCGACGAAACGCCCGACGTCACGGCGTCGTTGCTGGCGGAATTCGCGCGCGCCGGTTTCGTCAACATCGCCGGCGGCTGCTGCGGCACCACGCCCGATCACATCCGCGCGGTGGTCAAAGCGATCGCCGGGGTGGCGCCACGCAAGGTGCCAACCGCACCCGCGGTGCTGCGGCTCTCGGGGCTCGAACCGCTGAAGATCGGCGCTGACTCGTTGTTCGTCAACATCGGCGAGCGCACCAACGTCACCGGTTCCAAGGCGTTCGCGCGGCTGGTGCTCAACGACAAGTACGAGGAGGCGGTGGTCGTCGCGCGCCAGCAGGTCGAAAGCGGCGCGCAGGTCATCGACGTCAACATGGACGAGGCGATGCTCGATTCAGTCCATGCGATGTCGCGGTTCCTGAACCTGATCGCCTCCGAACCCGACATCGCGCGCGTGCCGGTGATGATCGACAGCTCCAAGTGGAGCGTGATCGAAGCCGGCCTGAAGTGCGTGCAGGGCAAGTCGATCGTCAATTCGATCTCGCTCAAGGAGGGTGAAGCGCCGTTCCTCGAGCAGGCGCGCCTTGCCCATCGTTATGGCGCGGCGGTGATCGTGATGGCATTCGACGAGACGGGCCAGGCCGACACGTTCGAACGCAAGATCGGGATCTGCAAGCGCAGCTATGACATCCTGGTGCACCAAGTCGGGTTCGATCCGCAGGACGTCATCTTCGATCCGAACATCTTCGCCATCGCTACCGGCATCGAGGAGCACAACAACTACGCGGTCGATTTCATCAACGCGACCCGCTGGATCAAGCACCACCTGCCGGGCGCGAAGGTGAGCGGCGGCGTGAGCAACGTGAGTTTCAGCTTCCGCGGCAATGATCACATGCGCGAAGCAATTCACACGGTGTTCCTGTATCACGCCATCAAGGCCGGCATGACGATGGGCATCGTCAACGCGGGCCAGCTTGGCGTGTACGAGGACATCGAACCGGAGCTGCGCGAGCGGGCCGAAGACGTCGTGCTCAATCGGCGCGCCGATGCCGGTGAGCGGCTGGTGCAGTTCGCCGAGACGCTGAAGGCCGGCGGCAAGGAAAAGAAGGAAGACCTTGCGTGGCGCCGCGATCCGGTGGAAAAACGCCTGGCCCATGCGCTGGTGCATGGGATAACACAGCATATCGTCGAGGACACCGAAGAATGCCGGGCAGCGATCGCGGCGCGCGGTGGTCGCCCGATCGAGGTGATCGAAGGTCCGCTGATGGACGGCATGAACATCGTCGGCGATCTGTTCGGCGCCGGCAAGATGTTCCTGCCGCAAGTGGTGAAAAGCGCGCGCGTGATGAAGCAGGCCGTGGCGCACCTGATTCCGTTCATCGAAGCCGAGAAAGCGGCGCATGTCGCCGCCGGCGGCGAAGCGCGGGCCAAGGGCAAGGTCGTGATCGCCACCGTCAAGGGCGACGTACACGACATCGGCAAGAACATCGTGGCGGTCGTGCTCCAGTGCAACAACTTCGAGGTCGTCAACCTCGGCGTGATGGTGCCGGCCGACAAGATCCTGCAAACCGCGCGTGAGCAAAAGGCGGACATGATCGGGCTCTCCGGCCTGATCACGCCCTCGCTGGAGGAAATGGCACACGTGGCGCGCGAAATGCAGCGCCAGGGTTTCAGCATGCCGCTGCTCATCGGCGGTGCCACCACCTCGCGCGTGCACACCGCGGTGAAGATCGCTCCCAACTACACCCGCGGTCCGGTGATCTACGTCTCCGATGCCAGCCGCTCGGTAGGTGTTTGCCAGAGCCTGGTCTCGGACGACGCTGCGGTGCGCTTCATCGCCGACGTCAAGGCCGAATACGAGCGGGTGCGGGTGCAACACGCATCCAAGAAAGGGCCGGAGCTGATAACACTCGCGCAAGCGCGCGCGAACGCCACCCGCATCGATTGGAACGGTTACGTCGCGCCCAAGCCGAAGTTCCTCGGGCGCCGCTTGTTCAAGAACTACGACCTCGCGATGATTGCGAAGTACGTCGACTGGGGTCCGTTTTTCCAGACCTGGGATCTGCACGGTCCCTTCCCGCAGATCCTCGCCGACGAGGTGGTGGGCGAACACGCGCGCCAGGTATTCGCCGAGGGCGAAAAGATGCTCGAGCGCGCGATCGCGGAACGCTGGCTGACCGCCAACGCGTCGGTGGCTTTTTATCCGGCCGCGAGTGTCGACGAAGACATCGAGGTCTACACCAACGAATCACGCGATGAGGTGCTCTTCACGTGGCATGGCTTGCGCCAGCAAACGCGCAAGCCGGTGATCGACGGCGTGCCGAATCCGAATCAGTCACTGGCCGACTTCATCGCGCCCAAGCACACGGGCATCGCTGACTACATCGGGCTGTTTGCCGTCACCAGCGGCATCGGGGTGGAAAAGCGCGAAGCAATTTTCCAATCCAGGCACGACGACTATGGCGCGATCATGCTCAAGGCGATCGCCGATCGCCTGGCAGAGGCGTTCGCCGAGTTGATGCACGAGCGCGTGCGCAAGGATCTGTGGGGCTACGCCTTGGCCGAACACCTGACCAACGAAGAGTTGATCGGCGAAAAATACCGCGGCATCCGCCCGGCACCCGGATACCCCGCGTGCCCCGAGCATGCGGTGAAGGCGCGCATGTTCGAAGTGCTCGGCGCGACCGGCATCGGCATGAACATCACCGAGAACTACGCGATGACTCCCGCGTCGTCCGTGAGTGGTTTTTACTTCTCGCATCCGCGGGCGAAGTATTTCAACGTCGGCCGCATCGGCCGCGATCAGCTCGAAAGCCTGGCCGCGCGCAAGCGCGAGACGATCGACGAACTCGAGCGCTGGCTCGCAGGCAACCTCTCCTGAGGCTCCTCTCCCGAGGTCGTTCGCGGCAGCGCTATTGCGTGGCGATCGTTTCCACCGCGGCAAACCGATCCACGCGCCGCCCGGACACGAATGCCCACGCCAGGTGGTGCCCATGGCCTTCAATTCGCGTCGATCGCAGTCCGCATTCGTTGTGAACGAACACTGAGCGCACTGGACCGAGCGCATCGAGTCCAAGCCAGTGTAGGAACGCACGCGGCCAGCGAAAAATACTGTTTTCAGAGACGGGCCATAAGCTAGCCTTATGGCACTTGCAGCGAAAAGCGATTTCCGCACTGGAGACAGGAGACAGAAAATGGACCTACGCCAACTTCGCTACTTCCGCCCGGATCGTGGCGAGTGGGAGCCTGTCGAACCCATCGCGCCAGCTTTTTATCGCCCAGCCTGTACTCAGTCAACAGCTGTGCAAGTTCGAAGGAAACCGCGCGCGAGCTGATCGAATCGGCCGCCTGGGCCGGCGTTGAAAGCGTCAACCCGGTCCCGGACCCGGTCCGTCACTGAGCACTGCACGCGGCGTGGTCGATGTTCTGATCATCGGGGGTGGCAATGCCGCGTTATGCGCGGCACTGGCGGCGCGTGAAGCGGGTGCTTCGGTGCTGCTGCTGGAAGCGGCGCCACGCGAGTGGCGCGGCGGCAACTCGCCACACACGCGCAATCTTCGTTGCATGCACGACGCGCCGCAGGATGTGCTCGTCGACACGTATCCGGAGGAGGAGTATTGGCAGGATCTGCTCAAGGTGACCGGCGGCCAGACGAATGAAAAACTCGCGCGGCTTGTAATTCGCGCATCGTCGACGTGTCGCACGTGGATGCACAAATACGGTGTGCGTTTTCAGCCGTCGCTGTCGGGTGCGCTGCACACCGCGCGCACGAACGCTTTTTTCCTCGGCGGGGGCAAGGCACTGGTCAATGCGTACTACCGCAGCCTGACAACACTCGGCGCGAGCATTCGCTACGAAGCGCCGGTGGACCGGCTCGAACTCGACAATGGCCGCTTCAAGGCCGCGTTCGTCGGCAACCAGCGCATCGAAGCGCGCGCCTGCGTGCTGGCAGCCGGCGGATTCGAATCCAACCGCGATTGGCTGCGCGAGGCGTGGGGACGCAACGAGAGTGGCGAGTGGCCGGCCGATAACTTCCTGATTCGCGGCACGCGCTTTAACACCGGCGTGCTGTTGCGCTTCATGATCGATGCCGGCGCCGACGTGATCGGCGATCCGACGCAGGCGCACATGGTGGCCATCGATGCCCGTGCGCCACTGTACGACGGCGGCATCTGCACGCGCATCGACGCGGTCACGCTGGGAATAGTCGTCAATCGCAACGCAGAGCGCTTTTACGACGAAGGCGAGGACTTCTGGCCCAAGCGTTACGCGATCTGGGGCCGGCTGATCGCGCAGCAGCCGGGGCAGATCGCCTGGTCGATCATCGATGCGAAGGCGATCGGCCGGTTCATGCCGCCGGTCTTTGCTGGTGCAAAGGCCGGCTCGTTGCCGGAACTCGCGCGCCAACTCGGACTCGACGAGAGTCGGTTCGTCGCAACGCTGCAGCGGTACAACGCTGCATGCCAGGTCGGCTCGTTCGATCACACCACCCTCGACGATTGCCGCACGCAAGGCATTACGCCTGCAAAGTCGCACTGGGCACGACCGATCGACACGCCGCCTTTTTATGGATACGCGCTGCGCCCCGGTGTCACCTTCACCTACCTTGGACTCGAGGTCGATGCTGACGCGGCCGTGCGCTTCGGCGGAAAGGCAAGCGCGAACCTGTTCGTCGCGGGCGAGATGATGGCGGGCAATGTGCTCGGGCGCGGCTACACGGCGGGGGTTGGTTTGTCGATCGGGACCGCGTTCGGGCGCATCGCGGGTGCGCGCGCAGCGGCGGCGGTGAAGGAGCACGCCTGAGATGCAGGTGATCCCGATACGGACGTTGACGCAGTACGAATCCGAGGTCGGCCGGGTGCTGCAGATCTGCAACGCCTGCCGCTATTGCGAGGGTTTTTGCGCCGTGTTCCCTGCGATGACGCGGCGGCTGGAATTCGGCCAGGCCGACATCCACTACCTCGCCAACCTGTGCCACAACTGCGGCGCGTGCCTGCACGCGTGCCAATACGCGCCGCCGCACGAGTTCGGCGTCAATGTGCCGCAGGCGATGGCGCAGGTGCGCGTTCAGACCTATGCCGATTACGCGTGGCCTGCTGCGCTCGGTGCGCTTTACCGCCGCAACGGGCTGACGTTGTCGCTTGCAGTTGCGGGTGCGCTCGCACTGTTCCTTGTGCTCGCCGTCGCGCGCAACGGCTCGCTGTGGGAACTTGAACTCGGCGGCGACTTTTACCGCGTTTTTCCGCACGGTTTGATGGCGGGGCTCTTCACGCCAGTCCTCGCTTTCGCCGTGCTCGCGCTGTCCGTCGGCGTGTATCGATTCTGCAAGGATGCGCCGCCCGGTCCAGTCTCGGCTGCAGCGGCAGCAGAAGCCACCGCCGACGTGCTGCGGCTGAAGTATCTCGACGGTGGCCACGGTGAGGGCTGCAATGAAGCCGATGATCGTTTCACGCTCGCGCGCCGGTGCTGGCACCACTTCACGTTCTACGGCTTCCTGCTCTGCTTCGCATCGACTTGCGTTGCCACGCTGTACCACTACCTCTTCAGCTGGCATGCGCCCTACAGCATCGCGAGCCTGCCCAAGCTGCTGGGCATCGCCGGCGGCATCTCGCTCGTGATCGGCACCATCGGCCTGTTCCGCCTGAACCTCGCACGCCATCCGCTGCAAGGCGACCCGGCACAACGCCCGATGGACC
>Ga0137409_10006731_pt1 | contig 11888 bp, 6 predicted proteins | sample CZODoug1_16funga_FD_122059 | JGI IMG/M metagenome (GOLD analysis project Ga0137409, IMG submission 122059) | Vadose zone soil fungal communities from Angelo Coast Range Reserve, California, USA - CZODoug1_16fungal (Hybrid Assembly) | ecosystem: Environmental > Terrestrial > Soil > Vadose zone... | reverse complement strand
CGATCCACGTCGGTGTGAGGGGTCGATTCGGTTTCCAGGAGTTCCGCGCCAGTTGCCTCGACCGTGATGTTTTCGGAGGTAGTGGCGAGCTTCAAGCTGATGTCAAATGTTGTCGGAACGACGGAGCGGACATCCACATCCTGTGTATAGGTCGAAAATCCCTTTGCAGTCACAGCTAGGCGGTACGGATTGAACGGCACGTTCGTGATGCGAAAATCTCCAGCGCTTCCGGTGGTCGTCTCCCGGTGAAAACCAGTGACCGGATTGGAGATTTCGACCGTGGCATTGGACAACACACCACCCGAAGAATCCTTTACGACTCCTTCGATGCTCCCAGACGATTGCGCCCAGCTGGATGAAGCACAGGAAAACAAGATAAGACCCAAAACTAATCGTCCAACCTTGCGGAATTTCATTTGCATATCTCCTCTGTCCCCTAGGGAACACGTAGTCATAACTGGCCGCGTGTCGCCGCCCCAATGAAAATGGGCGGGTGCGCCACCCCAAGCTTTGGTCAGCGCAGCAGTGTTTGAATCAGGGAGAGATCTACTTGATTATGCAGAGGGAGGTGCGCGTGGAGCGATTTGCGAAAAGACAGGACCTGTGGCCGGAGCAACTTCCTCCAACAGAGATAGGGCAGCAATCGGCTTGAGTACCGCGACGCAAAGGGGTGCTTCTGCTTGGATGGGGGTCTGGTGGCCCAGATGGCAGTACGGGCAATGCGCGTCATTCGTGGAATCGGAATGATGGCAGTCGCTGACGACGCCGGTAGCAAAAACCAGTAACGCTATCAGCGCCAGCGAAACCCCGAGTATGCGAATCGCCTTCCGCACGGTCATCTTGGCAGAACTGAGACTAGGCATAATCCCCGTGTAATAGTACATTGACGTGGGACGTACGTAAAGAGTTGCCCGTTACGATGCACCGCGAATGATAACGAGTGAACGGGCTCCGCCAACCACTCTGCATCTTGGTTAGACCTGCAGCACGTCACCCTGCTTCGCCACCATTTCGTACAGCACCGGATTGACGAAGAATCCGAGCAGCAGCCGCGAGATCAGCCCCGCGACGATGACGATTGCGAATGGCTTCTGGGTGTCCGAGCCGATGCCCGTCGAGAGCGCCGCCGGCAGCAGGCCGAGGCAGGCAACAAGCGCGGTCATCATGATTGGCCGCAGACGCAGCAGCGCCGCCTCGCGCGTCGCCGTCCGAATATCGCGATTCTCCAAGCGCAGCTTATTGATGTAAGACACCAGAATCACGGCTGTCTCCACCGACACGCCCATCAACGCCAGCAGCCCCAACACGGAGCTCACGCTGAACGGCGTGTGCGTCAGTTTCAGAGCGATCAAGGCGCCCACCGGCTCGGTCATCACCACGCCGATCATCACGGTCACGGGGAACTTGAAGTTCCCATACAACGCGAACAAGATCATGAAGATAATCAGAATGGCAAGAGGTCCAATCAAGGCGAACTGTTCCCGCGCCGCGACGTATTCGCTGTATTCGCCGCCCCAGTCGAGAGTGTAGCCAATCGGCAGCACAACTGATTTACGCACCGCGTCCTGCGCTTGGTTCACTGCGCGCGCCAGGTCACGCCCCTCAATGCTGAATTGAACGCCGATGTACCGCGAATTGTTCTCACGATAAATGAACGAAGCGCCGTTTCCCTGGCGGATTCTGGCGAGCTCCGAAATCGGCACCTGCTGTCCGGAGGGCGTTGGCACGAGTAAATTGCCGATCTCTCGCGTGCTGGAACGATACTCGGGCTTCATGCGCACGACTAGGTCAAAAAGCCGCTCACCCTGGATGACTTGGGTTGCTGCCTGTCCGCCTACTCCCGCTTGGATCACGCCCTCGACGTCGGACACATTGATGCCGTAGCGGGCGATTTTTTCGCGGTCCACATCAATTTGCACGCTGGGCTGGCCCAACTCGCGCACCACAGTCAGCTCGGTGAAGCCGGGCACCTGCGAGAGAATGCGCTTGATCTCGACCGCCTTGTTTTCGAGAACCTGAAGGTCCTGCCCGTAAATCTTCACCGCGAGGGCGCTCTTGAGCCCCGTCAGGGCCTCATCCACGGCATCTTCCGCCGGTTGCGTGTAGTTGAAAATCACCCCGGGATACGCGGCGAGTTTTTTCTGAAGGTCTTCGGTAAGTTCCGCCTTTGTCCGAATGGGTCCCTGCTGCCACACTTTGTCTTTGTACGGTTTCAGCCCCACATAAAATTCGCAGTTGAAGAATCCGGTCGGATCGGTGCCATCGTCGGGGCGCCCCAATTCCGAACCGACTTCCGTCACCATAGGATAAGACATCAGGATGTTACGCACCTGGGGGGCAAATTTTGAAGACTCCTCAAACGAAATCGTGTACGGCATCGTGGCTCGCACCCATAGCGCTCCTTCATCCAGGTGAGGCATGAATTCGCCGCCAATGTAGGGCACTAAAAGTAGCGAGCTGCCGAAGATTATTGATGCGGCGATCATGGTTGCTTTCGGATGGTCCAGGCACCAGTCCAGCTCTCCGGCGTAAATATTTTTTACCCACTCGTACGGCCGGTTCACGATCTCTTTGACGCCTTGAGTGAACCAATACGAGGCCAGCACGGGCACTAACGTGAGCGTGAAAATCAGCGAACCCAGCAGCGCGTATGACATCGTTTCCGCCATCGGAACGAACAGTTTCCCGGAGGGCCCGGTTAAGGCGTAGATGGGGAGGTATCCGGCCAGGATGACCGCGACAGAATAAAAAATAGGCCGGTCCACGTCGCGCGCTGCCGCCGCGATGACTTCGTGCAGTTTGTACTCCTGTCCCGCGCGGTCGGCCAGCTCGCGGTAAATGTTTTCCATCATGACGACGGTGCCGTCGATGATGATCCCGAAATCAATCGCCCCAATCGAGAGCAGGTTGGCTGGCACGCCTCGCCCGTGCAACAAAATAAAGGCGAATAGCAAGCTGAGCGGGATCGTCAGCGCGACGATGACGGCCGCGCGCACGCTTACGAGGAAGAAGATCAGCACAATCAGAACCAGCGTCATCCCGACCATCATGTTGTGCTCGACGGTATCGATCGTGAGCCGCACCAGGTCGCTGCGGTCATAAAATGGGTGCACCTTTACATCCGGCGGCAAGATGCCGTGATTCAGCTCCTCGGTTTTTTTCTCAACTCCAGTGAGCACATTCTGCGTCTGCTCGCCGCGGAGCATGAGGATCACGCCTTCAACCGAGTCGTCATTTTTCTGGAAGCCGAATTCTCCGAGGCGCGGCGCGTTGCCGATCGTCACTTCGCCGACGTCGCGAATTCGCACGGGAACGCCGTTGTTGTTTCCGACGACGATATTTCCAATGTCTTCCGTCTTCGTCACCAGGCCCAGGCCGCGCACGTAGAAAAACTGCGAACCCTGCGAGTAAAACCCGCCGCCCGCGTTTGCATTATTCGCCGCCAACGCCGACAGCACTTGGGGCACGGGAATGTGATAGTTGTAGATCTTCGCGGGATCGAGCAGCACCTGGTATTGCATCACTGTGCCGCCGAAGCCGGAATCGTCCGCGACTCCCGGCACCGATTTATAGGCGCGCTCAACAACCCAGTCCTCAATCGTTTTCAGTTCTTGCGGGCTGCGGTCGGGACTTTCGATCACGTAGCGATAGACGAGCCCTGACGGGCTGAACAGCGGCGACATGCCGGGCGTCACCCCCGAGGGCAGCTGCACGTCGGCTAACCGCTCAAAAACTACTTGTCGTGCGAAGTAGTCGTCGGTGCTTTCCTGGAACGTCATGCTGACGTCGGAAAGCCCGTAGAGCGAGATCGACCGCATCACGGCCATGTGCGGTGCACCATTCATCTCGACTTCGATCGGGAGTGTCACCAACCGCTCGATTTCCTCGGCCGCGTGACCCGGCCACTGGGTGATGATTTCCACTATCGGCGGAGATAGATCCGGATAGGCGTCCACGGGCATGCGCTGGAAGGAAAGCGCGCCCGCCACAACTACGAGCAAGACCAGCATCAGGACCAGGAAACGCTGGCGGAGAGCGAATTGCACGAAATGATGAATCATGTTTCTGTCTGCCCTCGGCTCAGCGTTGCAACGAGTTCTGAAATTGCAGGAAGAGGCTGCCGTCTCCGACGATCTTGTCGCCCACTCGCAATCCTGATTGGGTTTGTGTTTTCCCGCCCTGGCTCTCGCCGAGCGTCACCATCCGCCTCGCGAATTGGTTGTTGCCGGTTTGCAAATATACGTACGGCATGTTTTCGGTGTCACGCAGCACGGCGGCGTCGGGAACCAGCAGCGCATTTGGAATAACGCCCGCGCGCACGAGCGCCGTCACGTACATGTCTTTCTTCAACCGCTCGCCGGGATTGGAAGCCTCAATGCGCGCTTGCAGCGTCCGCGTGGTTGGATCCAGCGCCGGCGCTATGTACTGAATCTTGCCGCGCACAACGCCCGGGTACGCTTCGTTATCGATCGTCACTTCGTCGCCGACGTGCACGTACGCGACGTCGTTCTGGTAGATGTTGACGAGCACCCAAACACTGTTTATATCCGAAAGTGTGAAGCACTGTGTGCCCCCGGCCTGCAGCAATTGGCCCGGCGAGCAGAGCCGCTCGACGATTTCTCCGGCCAGCGGCGCAAGGAGCGGCAGCTCGGAGGACGGCGGCCCCGTCACGAGGCTTTCCGGACTTGAAATCCCTAGGACGCGAATCGCCTGTTCGCTCGACTGCAAGTCGGCTTCAGCCTGCGTGCGGTTCGATTCGGCCTGCTCGAGATCGGCTTCCGCGATGGCCTTGTGCGCCAACAGGTCTTGTGCGCGCTTGTAAAATCTGTCCGCGAGCTGGAAGGCGTCCCGCGCTTTGATATAGGCTGAGCGCAACTGCGAGTAGTCCGGGCTGGTGACGTAGAGCAACGGCTGGCCCGCCTGCACATGCTCCCCCGGCGTGACCACAATTCGGCTTACCGGACCTCCCACCTGCGTGATTACCGGCGTTGTCAGGAAGCTGTTGTATGCAACCGCACCGGATAGGCGCAGCGTACGTACCACGGGTGCCCGGGCGACTGTGTAAATCTGGATGTGCGCCACCTGGTCGGCCGGCAGCGAAAACAGCTCCGCTTTGCTCTCGGCGCTTTCGGTGCTCGAGAACGACGTCATTTTGCCTGCCTGTTCGCCCGCACCGCCGCATCCGGCGAGCGCGAACGCGACGGTTAAACAGGCTGCGGAAAAACTCGGACGGTTTGCGGGTCGTGCCCTCAGGCACGACAAAGAGGGATTGTCTTCATCACGGGTTTTAACCCCTGAGGGCTGAACGCGGCATTTTTGAGCAAACTGGAAAGCCAAGCCGCATGCGGCGGAACGCAATATGAACGCATTTCGAATCCAGCTCCTATGGTCCATTTTCATGGCAAGCTCCTGGTGCCCACGGCCTCGCGCAGTTGCTCAAGCGCGGCCATGTAACTGGCGAGCGACTGCCGGTAGGCAAGTTCTATGGCGCGATAGCTCCGCTCGGCGTCAAGGTAGTCGAGCAAACTGGCGGCCCCGCGCTGGTACGCGTACTGGCTGATGTCGCGCGAATCCTCCGCCTGCTTCAGATAGCCGGACTGGTACAGCCGCACGACCTGATCGTTGGTGCGGAGTGATTCGTAGGCGTTGGCCACGTCGGTAAGCGCAATCGAGGACTGTTCGCTCGAAAGCTCCTGTGATTGTGTGATCGCGTATTGTGTCCGCGCGATTTCGCCCTGGTTGCGGTCGAAGATGGGCATTTGAATGTTGAAAAAAAGCGAGCCCGTGTTTACGCCGCCGAGATGGTTGTAGGTGAAGGTGACACCCAGGTCTTTCTTGCCGTTGGCCTTCGCCAGCGTGAATTGGCTTTGCGCCGCCGTCACGCCCAATTGCGCCGCCCGCACATCCGGGCGCTGCCGGAGAGCCATCGCTTTCAAGTCGTCCTCGCCAAGCTTCACTGGCTTATATTCGAGGTCTCCGGCGACTTCGTAGTTTTCCGGTACGGACTCATATCCGAGCAATTGCCGCAGACTCGCAAGCGCCTGCGCCCGGGCCAGCCTGGCCGCTGACACATCCATCTGGAATTGCAACAATTGCAGCTTGATCTTGATCAGGTCGCCTTCGCTCATCGACCCGGCCTGGAAACTCGCCTCGCTGATGTCCACGGTCTGCTGGAAGCTCGCCAAATCCTTTTCGGCCAAGTCCAAGTCGGCCTGCGCCAGCACCGCCGAAATGAATTGCGACGCAACGTTGAACGTCAGCGTCCGTTCGTTGTCGGACACCTGTGCAGACGTCACCGCAGTTTGGTCCTGGGCCGCCCCCAGCCGGTGCTGCCGCTTCTTGCCGCGCTCGATCAGGTAGGACAAACCCATGTCATAGACCGCGCTCTGGTTAATGTAATCGTACGTAAAGGCGTCGGGCGAAAAGAACGGCATGTACTGTTCGTCGACGAGGAACAACGGATTGGGCCGCAGGTTCGCGGTGATCTCCTGGGCTTTATTCTGCAAGATCAAAGTGCGCGCCGCCTGCAACGAATGATTGTGCTGGATCGCCAGATCGATGGCCTGGTCAAGCGTCACGCGCGCCGGCGGAGTCTGGGGCGCGGCCTGCGCCGGACCCTGCGCTGCCACGCGCACGCAGGTCAAAAACACGAAAGCATTGACTACAACGAAAATCTGGCATTTTCGGGTCCTGAACTTCACATTCATAGTTGATCTCCTGCCTAAAATGTTCATGTCCCTCGATGCGGCGTTCGGGAAAATGCGGATTCCCGGAGCAACTCGAGAGATCGGAAAGGGGGAATTTGAAATCGGTCGACGCCGTTACTGCAGGCGCCTTAGGCAAGCAAATTACGCGGACGGTGGTGCGCGGGAGGCAAGGTGCGAAGAAACGCTTGAGACCGCAGGGGCCGAATCTTCAGGCAGCGGCAGACTGGCAAACGGCAAAAGCACGGCAACGCAGTGGCTTGTTTCCGGCTGCGCGGCTACTTGATGGCCCAGATGGCAGTATGGACAATTGGCGTCGTTCGCCGACTCATGGTGGTGCCAGCCGCTGACGGCCACCGTGGCGAATACCAGCAGTGCAACAAGCGCCAGCGAAACCCCAAGGACACGAATTGTGTTTCGCACGGTCACTTTGGTGGACTTGGGCCCAGTTAGAAAACCACGTTGATTCTAACTGGATGTAAGACGCCAGTAAAGCGTTGCCCGTTTCAAGGTTCGTAGGGGTTACGGCTTGCTTGCAGAGCGGGTGCGGGCTGTACTTGCAGCCCGCCATAGTGATGGCGCTAAGCGGTCTGCTTCAACGCGCGTTCCAATATGGTGAGGCACTGCTCCGCGCGTTCCCGCAAGTTTTCGTCCCGGTCGCCTTTTTCCTGCCGGAGCGTGTGCAGTTCGTCGGCGATGGCCACGGCCGCCAGGACAGCCACGCGCACCGAGTCCACCGTCTGCGTCGCTTCGGCCACCGCGCTCATCTTTTCGTCCACGTACCGCGCGAGCTTCTGAACGTAGGCTTCGTCGAGGTCTCCCGCCATCGTGTAGCTTTGACCGTAGATTTCCACTTTCACGCGGTTTGACATGCAGTACACTCCCTGCTGGACCGATCCATTTTCTGCTGATCTGGCCCGTCTGGCAAGGTTTACGTTTCTGCGGTAACGAACCCGGATTCTCTGCGGAAATTTTGTGGACGCACTGCCCATCAGCAGGCGGGTGTTATACTTTTCCAACCACTAGGCCGTTGGGAAGGCAGCGTGGACGGATCAGGCAATGGCCAAGGATTCAGGACTATTCCTCAACGGACGGCAACTCGGCTCGTACAAGATTGTTTCCATGCTGGGCGCAGGCGGGATGGGCGAAGTGTACTTGGCGCACGACACCAAGCTCGGACGCGACGTTGCGCTGAAGGTTCTGCCGCCGGATATGGCGCGGGACCCCGAGCGCCTCGCGCGTTTCCAGCGTGAAGCGCGCTCCGTCGCCGCCCTCAATCACCTGCACATCGTCACGATTTTCTCGGTGGAGGAAGTGGACGGCATCCACTTCCTCACGATGGAGTTGGTCAAGGGCCGGTCGCTTGATCAGCTCATTCCGGAAGGCGGTCTCCCGATCAAGCGAATCCTCGAGATTGCCGGTGCACTGGCCGAGGCGCTGACCGCCACCCACGAGAAGGGCATCGTCCATCGCGACCTGAAGCCCGCCAATGTGATGGTAACCGAGGAGGGTCGCGTCAAGGTATTGGATTTCGGCCTCGCGAAGGAGACCCACGAGGCCAACTCCAGCGACGCCACGTTGACGTCGGTCGAATTCACGGAGGTGGGCGTCGTCATGGGGACGCCGGCCTACATGTCGCCCGAACAGATCGCGGGCCGCAAGATCGACCATCGGACGGACATCTTCTCATTCGGCACCGTGTTGTACGAGATGGCGACCGGCCAGAAACCCTTCCAGGGACGATCCGCTGCCGAACTGGCGTCCGCGATCCTGCGCGACACGCCACGGCCGCTCGGCGAACTGCGGTCCGGACTACCAGGGGAGCTGTGGCGGGTGATCCAGCGTTGCTTGGAGAAAAGCGTCGCAGACCGTTTCCCGTCAGCGCGGGATCTCCGCGGCGCACTAAGCGCGGTGACCGCCGAGATAGAAGTCCATTCGGGCACTGCCCGCGCCGACGAAGGGTTCTGGATCGCCGTGCTGCCGTTCGAGTATAGCGGTGCCAACACCGACCTCATAGCCCTTGCCGAGGGGTTGAGCGAGGACATTGTGACGGGTCTGTCCCGTTTCTCCTACCTACGAGTCATCGCGCGAAGCTCCACGTTGCGTTACTTCCACATGGCCGTCGACGTCCGCGCCGTTGGTAAGGAACTCGGCGCACGTTATGTGATGGAAGGAAGCCTTCGCCAAGCGGGGCCTACGCTGCGCATTGCGGTGCAGCTCGTCGACGCGGGCTCCGGTGCCCATCTTTGGGCCGAGACTTATGATCGTCCGTTTCGCCCGGAAGAGATCTTCGCGCTGTTAGATGATGTCGTCCCCCGGATCGTCTCCACGGTCGCCGACACATACGGCGTTCTGCCACACACCATGAGTGAAGCGCTTCGCGACAAGAATCCCCAACAACTCACCCCATATGAAGCAGTGCTCCGCAGCTTCGCGCACTTCCCACGCCTCTCCGCTGCAGAGCACGCCGCAGCGAGGGCCGGCTTGGAACGGGCCGTCCAGCAGTCGCCGGGCTATGCCGATGGCTGGGCCATGCTGTCGATGCTAGTCAGGGAAGAATACACGCATGGGTTCAACGTACGGCCTGATCCGCTCGGACGCGCACTCACAGCTGCGCGGCGTGCAGTCGAGGCCGCGCCCTCGAATCACCTCGCCTATCATGCTCTGGCCTCGGCCCAATATTTCCGGCGGGAGTTCCAAACTTTCCGGAACTCTGCGGAACGCGCCATCGCACTCAACCCCATGGACGGATTCACCGCCGCCTACTTGGGTTTCCTGATCGCCTACGCTGGCAACTGGGAGCGCGGCTGCACGCTGGCGGCACACGCCAGACGGCTCAACCCCCATCATCCAGGATGGTATTGGTTCCCATCTTTTTTCGACGCTTACCGCAAGAACGATTACCGCGGCGCACTGGACTTCGCTCTCAAGATCAACATGCCCGGATTCTGGCGTACGAATCTCGCGCTAGCAATGGCCTATGGGCAGCTCGGCGAACGAGAAGCGGCGGGCAACGCGGTGCGCGAATTGCTTGCCCTGAGACCAGATTTTCCCGAAGTCGCACGCGAGGAGCTCGGTAAGTTTTGGGATCCGGAGCTCGTGCAGCACCTGTTAGATGGTCTACGCAAGGCGGGTTTGGATATTGAGCCGAGCCTATCTTGATTGCTGCACCGACTGGGTACGTAACGTTAATGTGGGCTCTCGATTTGATGTTACGGGGTTGGTAAATTTTAGTTGACTGCCCAATAGGCCATGAAAATTACGACGCGCGAAGGGAAGCTCCGAGTTTCCGTTCGAGCGCAGCGACAATCCGCGATGAGAAATCGGTCAACTGCGCTTCGGTGAGTGTCGCCTTGTGGCTCTCGAACGTCACGCGCACGAGCAACGAAAACTTTTCCTCGGGCACGTTCTTGCCGCGGAACAGGTCCACCGCGTTGATTGCGGACAATTCCACAATCCCCAGCCCACGAATCGTTTCGACAACAGAGGCAAACGTGGTTCCGTCGACGAGCACGAGAGAAAAATCACGCTCGACGGCCGGAAAGCGGGAGAGCGGCTTGTAGCGCAAGGCCGCCCGTGCTGCCTTATAATGCGCGCAGAGCGGATCGAGCTCCAGCTCTGCCACAAATACATCTTGCCGCAGCTTAAAACGCTCCGCAGCGCGCCGCGCCATTTGCCCTGCAAGACCGATGGGGCGCGCGGTCGTGCCATTGCCGACTAGAGAAATTGTCCCCGCATGCGCTGGATGAAGCCAGGTCGGCGCCCCCGCGTTCCACAAAAATCCGCCGGTGAGGTGTCCGATCTGGTCGAGGTCGCCTTTAAGGTCGGCGAACACAAATGCGCGCTCGCTTTCGGCGATTCCCTTTTCGCGCGCGAGTCCCGTCGCCCCGAGTGTGAGCACGCGCGTCTCGACGGGTTCGGGGCCACTCGCGGTGAACGCTCGTGGTGAACCGTTCCAGCGATACGTTTTGCCGATTTCAAACAGGCGAACATTGCGCTGCCCGTGATTCAAATTCCATTCGAGCGCCGATGCCATGGTCACTACGCCGGTCGAACGCATCACGGAAGCATCCTCGGCCAGTGGATTCGCGATCCGCGCGGGCGCCGCAGTCGCGTCGCGGAACACAACGTCGCTGGCCTCATCGACGATCGGAATCGTGATGATTTCCTGATAGCCCAAGCCAATGAGTTGCTCGCGCAACCGATCTTCAGCTTCGGCGTATTCCAGACGAGCCGCCGGCAGCCTGGATGCCGGCAAGCGCGGCGGAAATTTTTCGAGTCCGTACAGTCGCGCGACCTCTTCGATCAAGTCAATCTCGCGTGTGACGTCACCGCGCCACGATGGGCGTCGGCACGTCCACGCGGCCAGCAACGACCCCGCGCTGCCTTGCGTCGAGTCCACGCGCACCGGTGCGAAGCCGAGCGCGGACAGAATTTCTTCGATGTCCGCATCGTGCACGTCCGCGCCCATCACGCGCAGCAGCTCTTTGCGCTTCAGTTCGATCGCCGGGGGAGGCGCGCGTCCTGGATAGACGTCCACGACGCCCGCCAGCACTTGGCCGCCGCCCAACTGCTGGATCAACTCCGCACACCGCCGTGAAGCCAGTTCCGCCATTTCGGCGTCCGCGCCGCGCTCGAAACGCATCGAGGCTTCTGTGCGCAGGCCAAGCGCCTTCGACGTGCGGCGAATGGAAATCGGATCGAACCACGCCGCTTCGAGCAGCAGGGTGCTGGTGGTCGCACGAATCTCTGTCTCGGCGCCGCCCATGACTCCTGCGAGGGCCACGGCGTGCGCGGCATCGGCGATTACGCACATCTCGGCGGTAAGCGCGCGCTCGATGCCGTCGAGCGTGCGCATTTTTTCTCCGGCACGCGCGCGCCTCACGACGATGCGCCGCTCGGCCAGCAAATCCATGTCGAAGGCGTGGAGCGGGTGACCGAGCTCGATCATCGTGTAATTCGTCGCGTCCACGACGTTGTTGATCGGTGTTTGCCCCAGCGCTTCGAGGCGCTGCCGCAGCCAGTCCGGCGAGGGCCCGACTTTCACGCCGCGCAGCACGCGCGCTGTGTAGCGGCCGCACAATTCCGGCGAATCGATTTCCACACGCGTTGCCGTCGTGGGGTATTCCGTAACTTCGCGCGGGTAAGCCTCCACCGGCTTGAGCGTCAGGCGATACAACGCGG
>Ga0137409_10006730_pt1 | contig 11888 bp, 9 predicted proteins | sample CZODoug1_16funga_FD_122059 | JGI IMG/M metagenome (GOLD analysis project Ga0137409, IMG submission 122059) | Vadose zone soil fungal communities from Angelo Coast Range Reserve, California, USA - CZODoug1_16fungal (Hybrid Assembly) | ecosystem: Environmental > Terrestrial > Soil > Vadose zone... | reverse complement strand
GTGCGCGCCTTACGCGTACAAATCAGGCCTTAGGCGAAGTTGCCGACGTAACGCCTGAGCCTGTGCGCCGTGGCGAATATCGATACGATCGTACGCTGCCCGTCGTATTTTCCCCCGTCGATCCGAAAGCGCTGTATTTCGCGGCCAATGTCCTCTTTAAGTCCACCGACTCTGGCAACAGTTGGCAGGTGATTAGCCCCGACCTCGCGCGCCCCTCCTATGAGACTCCGCCAAACCTCGGCGCGTTTGCCGCCTATGATCCGGAGAAAGGCAAGCACCGCGGCGTCATCTACACCGTCGCTCCATCATTTCAGGACGCGAACACAATTTGGGCCGGCACCGACGATGGGCTGATTTACATTACGCAAGACGCCGGAAAGTCCTGGCAAAACGTCACGCCACCGCAGCTAAAGCCATGGAGCAAAGTCTCTATCATCGAGGCTTCTCATTTCGAGGCCGGCACGGCATACGCCGCGATCAACAGTTTTCGCCTTGATGATTTGCGCGCGCACCTTTATCGCACGCGTGACTTCGGCAAGTCGTGGGCCGAAATCACCAGCGGTATTCTGCCGGGCGGAGCAAGCAATGTGATTCGCGAAGATCTACACCGCAAAGGTTTATTGTTTGCTGGAACGGAAGGCTCCGTTTATGTCTCCTTCGACGATGGCGATAATTGGCAGCCGCTCCAGCTCAACTTGCCGCACACGTCTATGCGCGACCTCGCCATTCACGGAGACGATCTGATCGTCGGCACCCACGGACGCTCGTTCTGGATTCTTGACGATATTACTCCGCTGCGTCAGATGAGCGCAGACATCGCGAAGGCCGCGGTCACTCTCTACCAGCCGGAAGAAGCGATACGTTTTCGCTGGAACCGCAATACAGACACGCCGCTTCCACCAGATACTCCTGCCGGTAAGAATCCTCCCGATGGCGCAATTCTCGACTACTACCTGGCCGAAGTTTCCGGCAAACCCGTCACTCTGGAAATTTTCGATCACGAAAATCATTTGGTGCGCCGCTACTCCAGCACCGATAAGCCGGAGCCGCTCGAGAAAATAGCGGCGGAAAATCCGATTCCCATGTACTGGGTGCGCCCGCAACAAATGCTGTCCGCGGAAAAGGGGATGCATCGTTTTGTTTGGGACATGCACTATCCGCCGCCCGAGTCGCTCAATCGCGAATTCCCGATTTCGGCAATTGCGCACGACACTCCGCAGGTTCCGCTTGGCGCATGGGCTATGCCGGGAAAATACATCGTCAAGCTGACGGTCGACGGCAAGGCCTATGAGCAGCCGCTCACCGTTCGTATGGATCCTCGCATCAAGACTTCCGATGCGGATCTTCGGAAACAATTTGAGATGGAAGCTGGCATCGTCGAAGGCATGAACAAAACCTTCGAGGCCCTGCAGCAGGTTCGTTCGTTGCGGCCACAAATCACAGACCGTGCTGGCAAAGTGAAGGGAGCGCTCGCCGATTCGTTAGCCGCCCTCGATAAGCAAGCGGCCCAACTTGAAGGCGCATCGCAGGGTGCTTTCTTCGGCGTTCCCCCCAGCGGCAAACAGCCTGAAAATTTCTCCACGCTCAACCAGCACTTCGGCCAGCTCTTAGGAGTAGTCGACAGCGCGGACGTCGCACCAACCACGCAAGCCTCCGCGGTTTATCTGGAACTCGAGGACTCTCTCGGAAAGACGCTCGCTCAATGGAAGAAACTGCGTGACGGAGACGCGGCGGCGCTAAACGCCTCCCTCAAGAAAGCGCACATTGCCGAGCTGGACCTCGACAAGGCGCCCATGGCAGCCCCCGCTGCCGAGTCAGATCAGGATGATGAGCCGTGAGGGGCTGATCACTCCGGCTACTTTGAGGCCGAGGCGCCCTGTAACGCCGTGAGCGCGGCCAGCACTTCTTCGCTGTGTTTGTCTGGCTTCACTTCGAGCCAGACCTTTTGCACTTTGCCTTGCGGATCGATCAAAAAAGTATGCCGCGCCGAAAACTTTGCGTCGTTGTAAGTCATCACCGAGTCATACTGGCTGGAAACTTTCTGGGTGGTGTCCGCCAACAGCTTGAAGCTCAATCCTTCTTTCGTGCAAAATTTCTGATGTGAGTCCTCGTCCTGCACACTGACGCCGACGATGACCGCATTCTTCTGCTCATACTGCGCCAGGTCGCGCTGAAAATTGTGTGCTTCAACTGTGCACCCGGAAGTGAAATCCTTTGGATAAAAATACAACACGACCCACTTGCCTTTGAAATCATGCAGGCTAACCGGCTTATTCTCCTGCGAATTCAGCGTGAAATCGGGCGCCGCGGCTCCGACACCAGGCGCATTGCCCGCTGCGGAAGCACCGCCAAATACTCCAGCAACGCCGACCACAAACAGAACGCCGAGTACGATCGAAATCAGTTTCACATGCCACCTCATCTCTGATGATGCTCTACTCGTTACACTCTATATCGTAGTGGTAGCGCTTTCTAAATACCAGCCGTTCGCAGGCAAGGGACAATTATTTTACTTTTACTTGCTGAACCTCCCGAAGCCCACCCGCACCTGAATCGTGTTGATCCCCGGGTTCGGAGTGGCCAGCCCGGCGTTCGAGATGTGCATGAACCGCACCTCCGCGCTCCAATTGTATTTGCTGCGCAGGAAATGCAATCCCAGCGCTCCGGATGTCGTGAAGTTCACTCGTGATGTTCCCGGCGGTACCTGCGTATTCGTGAAGAGCGTGCCTCCGCCAAGGTCAACATACGGCGTTACGCTGCGGCTCGATGCAAAATTCCACTTCAGAGCGAAGGGATTCAGCCCGATTCCGTACGCCGTACCGTTCCGCTGCGTGAGCAAAAACACCGGCACCACATCCACCGCGTATTCAAATCGGCCGCGCAAAGGGCCCGGTCCCACGGCATCCGTCAGGACCCATCCGTAACGCACGCCTAAATTCCACACGCCCGTGTCCGATGTGCTTCCGTTTAGGCCATGCCCTCCGCCGGTCCACACCTGCAGCTCGTTTCCGCCACCTTCGGGTCCGGCCTGAGCGCGCGTGTCCGTGGTTCCCAAAACAAGGCACGCTATGGCTACCAGGGCAAAGCGAAAGAGCGATCTCACCGACAAGCCTCCAGGTCCAAACCTGCACACTATACGCCGTTAACGCTAGTTTCATGAAGTAAAGGCACGTTGTTCTCGGCGCTTTTCATCGGATTTTAATCGTTGCTGATTTACACTGGAACTGACTCATGCGCCGTCTCTCATCTTTTGCTGGTAAAGGCAGCGGGATCGCAATCTTCTTTTTACTCGTGACGCCTGCCGGTCTCCATGCGCAAGAAGACTCGACCCTTCCATCGCCGCCCGCTCTTCCCAGCGCGCAAGCCGAGCCCGAAAACGATCCGATTCCAGTGATGTTTTCCCATCCCGAAACTGATCGCCTCTGGATCTCCGGGCAAGCTAATTTCATTTCCCAATGGCATCCGGCCTTTCATTCGCCCTATGAAGGACACAACAGCCTTTCACCTCAGGCTCAAGACGCCAGCTCGCGTGTTCTCACTCTTTACACTGGCCTGCGCCTCACGAACTCCGCCGAGCTGTTATGCGATGTGCAGGAAACCGGCGGTCACGGAATCGGCGAAGCTCTCGGCATCGCCGGTTTCACCAACCTCGACGTCGTGCGCAATCCCACGCTCAGCAAAGCGCCGTACGTAGCGCGTTTGATATGGCATCACGTTATCTCTCTCAGTTCCGAAGATGCCCCCTCGGTGCGGACACCATTTTCATTGTTCAGCCGCCTTCCGCTACGCCGCATTGAAATTCGGTTCGGCAAATTCGGTTTGGCCGATTTCTTCGACCTCAATTCCTACGGCACAGACTCGAATTTTCAGTTTATGAACTGGACCGTCGACAACAATGGCGCCTATGACTACGCTGCTGACACCCGCGGCTTTACGTTCGCGGCAATGCTCGAATATCACGATCAGCATTGGGCCGCGCGTTTCGCGGAAGCATTGATGCCGAAAGTTGCGAATGGCATCCATCTCGACGCCGACCTGGGTCGAGCACGCTCCGAGAACATTGAGTTTGAAATTCACCGCGCCGTCGTCTTCAAGCAGGAAGGTATCCTGCGCCTCCTCGCCTACGTTAATCACGCCAACATGGGCAGCTATCGCCAAGCCATCCAAAACCTCCAGGCAGGAATCACGCCCGTTCCCGAAATCACAGCTCACCCGCTGCAAACCACAGTCAAGTACGGTTTCGGCGCAAATTTCGAGCAACCGTTCAACAATTGGCTGGGCTTGTTCGGCCGTTGGGGCTGGAACGAGGGACGCCACGAATCGTACGCCTACACCGAGGTTGACTCGACGATCGAGCTCGGCCTCGGCGCCAGTGGCGCGCGCTGGAGCAGAAAGCTCGATCGAGCGGGCCTGGCCTTCGTCTCCAATGGAATTTCCCGTGACCATCAGCAATACCTGGCCCTCGGAGGCCTGGGCTTTCTCCTCGGGGACGGGCGCCTCAACTATGGCCGTGAAAATGCCCTCGAAACTTATTACACCCTACACGCTTGGCGCGGTGCCTATCCGTCCTTCGGCTTTCAATATGTAAAAAATCCGGGCTACAATCGCGACCGCGGGCCCGTCCTGGTGCCCACTCTGCGCCTGCACCTTGAATTTTGAAATGGTCAGTCCAACAGTCTAGGCACCGAACAAGCGCTCCTGCCAATCTGGCGTTTTCCCAGAGAAGAAATTTCTTGGCGTTTGGCGAGAATTCTGATAACAAACTGGTCGCAAATTGCCTTGACTGCGCGTATCCAGAATCTGCACGCACCGAATCCACTCGGTGCAGCACATGAATTTATTTCCTCTCGCACTTAGGAAGGAGTCCGCTCCGATGTTTCGAATCGTACAGTCAATCGTTGTCGTCGCCGCCGTTGCTTTGTTGCCGGTAAGCATCCAGGCCCAGAGTGTCGATGATGTGATCGCCAGCAATATCAAGGCGCGGGGTGGGCTAGAAAAGATTAGATCAGTCCGCAGCGTGCGCACGACCTCAAAGCTGACCGTTGGCTCCTTTCGCGCCGCCTATGTGCAGGAAAACAAGCGGCCGGATAGAGTGCGCGAAGAGGCGATTATCCAAGGGATGGCGCAAGTACAAGCTTACGACGGCAAAATTGGATGGCAGATTTCACCCTTCTCCGGGCGCAAGGACCCGGAACGAATGTCGCAGGACGACACTAAAACTTTGTTGATCGACGCGGATATCGACGGGCCACTGGTGGATTATCAGGAGAAAGGGCACAAGGCCGAACTTGCGGGCCACGATTCCGTCGAGGGCACCGACTGTTACAAAGTAAAGCTCACCTTGAAGAATGGCGACGTCCGTTACTACTTCCTGGATAGCGATTCGTTCCTGGAACTCAAGATCGAAAACCAAAGTAACATCCGCGGAACCGTGCAGTACACCGAGACATTCTTCGGCGACTACGAGAAGGTGAATGGAATTTATTACCCGTTCGCGGTAGAAACCGGCGACAAGGGTAGCGAAGCGCGTACCAAATTCGCAGTGGACAAAGTTGAGGTGGATGTTCCGCTCGACGACGCGCGATTTTCCATGTCGGCCACCAAGCCGGACGTAAAAGCATCTCCTGCGGCAAAATGACTCACCATTTCTTCAAGGTCGTGGGCTTCGAATTTCAATCGCAATCCGAGGGAAGATGAATATGCGCAAGTGGAAAGCGTTTTGCTCTGCCGCCGTGATCTCGGGAGCGCTTTGGGCTTTGCCCGCTAGGATGGCCGCCCAGGAAGCCGTATTCGATTCCGATACTATTTCCGGCTTGGGTTCGCGAAATATCGGCTCAGCCGCAATGAGCGGGCGGATTGCGGCTGTAACCGCGGTCAAGGAAGACGGTCGGCTGACAGTGTATGTCGGCGCAGCGAGTGGCGGCGTTTGGAAGTCCGTGAATGGCGGCACCACTTATAAGCCCGTGTTCGACAAGCAGCCTGTGCAGTCGATAGGCGCCATCGCGATCGATCCCCAAGCGCCGAAAACCGTTTGGGTCGGCACCGGTGAATCCTGGACTCGGAACAGCGTTTCCGTTGGCGATGGCATCTATAAATCAACCGACGGCGGCGAGAACTGGAACAATGTGGGCCTGCATGATTCCGAGCGCATCGCCAAAATTTTGATCGATCCGAAGGACGGCAACATAGTTTATGCATGCGTGCCAGGAAAGTTATGGAGCGATAGCGACGAGCGAGGCGTCTACAAGACCACCGACGGCGGCAAAACCTGGAACAAAATCCTGAAGGGCACGAACCCTTCTACAGGTTGCTCGATGATTTCGATGAGCTCGCAGGATTCGAAGACTTTGTTCGCCGGCATGTGGGATTTTCGCCGCAGGGGCTGGACCTTCCGATCCGGAGGTGAGAATTCCACCGCGCCAAGCGGAAGCGGGCTCTTTCAGTCCGCTGACGGCGGCGCGAACTGGAAGGAACTCGATGAAAAAAGCGCGAACGGCCTTCCAGCCAAGCCCTGGGGCCGCGTCGCGGTCAGCATCGCACCTTCAAACCCGAGCGTGATCTATACACTTATCGAATCCAATCGCAGCGCCCTGTTTCGTTCCGCCGACGGCGGCAAGACTTGGGAAGAAGGCGACCGCAGCAGTTGGATGGTGTGGAGGCCGTTTTATTTTGCAAACTTGTTGATCGATCCGAAAAACGAAAACAAATTGTACAAACCCGACCTCGTACTCATCATGAGCGAAGATGGCGGCAAGAGTTTCAGCAGTATCATCGGAGGCGCGCACGGTGATTTTCACGACATCTGGATCAACCCGGAGAACACCAATCATCTGATCGCCGGAGACGATGGTGGCATTTGGTATTCCTACGACAGCGGCAACACTTGGTGGAAAGGCTACAATCTCCCGGTCTCGCAGTTCTATCACGTGAGCGTCGATGGGCAAGACCCTTACCATGTGTTTGGCGGGCTTCAGGATAACAGCGCGTGGGTGGGCGATTCCGCCTACCCCGGCGGCATTACCAACAGCCGCTGGGAGAATCTTTATGGCGGAGATGGATTCTGGATCTTTCCCGATCCCGCCGAACCGGGTTACGTCTACGCCGAGGCGCAAGGCGGCACCATCGGCCGCGTGAATCGGCCCACGCTCGAATCGCGAGCCATCCAGCCGCAACAGAATTATGGCGAAGGCAAGCTGCGCTTCAATTGGAATACACCGATTCACATGAGCCCTAATCAAAAGGGCACTCTCTACATCGGAGCGCAATTCCTGTTCCGCTCGCGCGACCACGGTCAATCCTGGGAGCGCATCTCGCCCGATTTGACCACCGATGACCCGGAGAAGCAGAAGCAGGAAGAGTCCGGTGGCGTCACGGTAGACAATTCCTATGCCGAGATGCATACCACAATTTATTCCATCAGCGAATCGCCTCGAGACGCGCAACTGATTTGGGTTGGCACCGACGACGGCAATCTGCAACTAACGCGCGATTCGGGCAAGACTTGGACAAATCTCGTGGGCAATGTTCCCAATCTGCCGAAAGCCTCTTGGGTCTCGTGGGTGGAGGCCAGCCTCTACGAGCCCGGCACCGCATATGCGGCGTTTGACCGCCATACATTTGGCGATCTAGCGCCCTACGTCTTCAAGACCACGGACTACGGCAAGACTTGGACGCCAATCGTTACCGGAAATGCCGGAGTGCGAGGCTACGTGCACGTGATTAAAGAAGATCCCGTGTCGCCGAATTTATTATTCCTCGGCACCGAATTCGGTCTTTGGATTTCGCTGGACAGCGGCAAGTCCTGGGCCCAATACAAGGGACACGATTTTCCCGACGTGGCCGTGCGCGACATCGTTGTCCATCCTCGCGAGTCTGATTTGATTCTGGCCACACACGGGCGGGGTATCTGGATCGTCGACGACATTTCGCCGCTCCGCAAGCTGACGCCGGAAGTCATGAACAAGGATGCGGCCTTTCTGCAAGGCAAGCAGACGCAACAGCGTCTGAATACCAACGGCGGCTGGCCAGAAGGCAATGCCACGTTTACAGGGCAGAATCCTCACGACGCCGCGGTAATCACCTACTATCAAAAGAAGCGGCACATTTTTGGGAAAATGAAGATTGAGGTTTTCGACGGCCAGGGTAAGTTAGTCGACACTCTTTCCGCGAACAGTCGCCGCGGCATCAGTCGCGTGGATTGGCTGATGCGGCTGAAGCCGCCCCGCGTGCCTCCCGCCGCCAGTGCAGCATTTGAAGCGGCCTTTGGGCCGCGCGTTGTGCCCGGCACCTACACCGTGAAGATGACCCGTGGCGAAGAAACTTACACCACGCCGCTGGTTGTGAGTCTCGACGTCAGGGCCAAGTTTACTGAAGACGATCGCCGTCAGGACTTCGAAGCCGTCATGCGCGTTTACAATCTGCTTGGCGATATGAGCTTCGACGTCGATCGCATCAACGGCGTGCGCGACGCCTTGGCGGCGCGAGGCGGCCAGGTCAAAGAAGCGGATCCGCTCCACAAGCAACTAGTCGCTATGTCGGAAAGCCTCGATGCCATGCGCCGCAAGATCGTGGCCACCAAAGAAGGTGGCGCCATCACAGGCGAAGAGCGCATCCGCGAGAAAACCAGCACTCTATACGGCGCCCTGACCAATTACGAAGGCCGGCCAGCCGATTATCAACTCGCGCGCATCGATTCGTTGAAGAAAGAACTTGGCGATGTCGAAACGGAATTTGAAGCTTTCGTGAGCAAAGATCTCACCGTTGTCAACAAGTCTCTCACCAAGAAAAAATTGGAAACGGTGAAACCGCTCGCTCGAGCGAACTGGGAAGCCGCCAATGGCGGCGCGGAATCCGGAACCTCCCGTTCCGCCGCACCTATTAAAGTGCGCCACTGAGTAGCCAAATAGCCGAACTTGCTCGGTAGATTGGGGGTCGGCGCTAATAACCACACTTGCGACTGCAACTATTTTTCTACCGCTCTCAACCTCGCCTCGATCAGCTCTTCTGAGTTGCCACCAACCATCACTCTAAACGTGTAGAAATGGTGGCGGGCGAAAGTGTTTTCTAACATTGCGGGCGCGAATACCGGAGCTAAGCTGTTTCCTCATCCCCCGCCGTATATGACCAGCGACGCCTACACCGACGTGTTCAATGAACTGAAATCCCTGGGAATAGCCGGCAGGACTACCGCAACTCCCGATCAGGCCCTTACCGGCCGCTTTTGGAACGGAGCCATTCAGAACTACTGGAATGAGATCGCCCAAACCACAGCAGTGACGCATGATCTGACGACGGCACAAAATGCTCGTCTCTTCGCGCTGCTAAACCTCACGATGGCAGACGACGTAATCGCGTTCTACGACGCAAAATACACCTATAACTTCTGGCGGCCGGTAACAGCCGTCCGCGAAGCTGCCACGGACGGCAACCCCAAAACACTTCCTGACCCCAATTGGCTTCCCGAGGTTGGCAACACCACTCCGGATCCCGCGTATCCGGGCGCACACGCCGTCATCAGTGCCAGTGGCGCTTCCGTGCTGATCTCCTTCTTCCGAGGAAATCATCTCGATTTCACCGTTACTTCTGAAGTCCTGCCCGGAGTAAACCGTTCCTTCAACAGCTTTTCGGCTGCCGCTGAAGAAGCCACCTTAAGCCGCATTTTCGCCGGCGTGCATTTCCGCTCCGACCTCACCGCCGGCCAACGTCTCGGCCGTCAAGTAGCGGATTTCGTCGTCGATAACTTTCTAACTCCCGCTAGCGAAAAACACGATTCCGACGACGACCGATGATTCATAGGTTCAACCAAAGCGCAGCGCCTGCCTGTCGAGCGCAGGCGCACCAAGAATGCCCATAATGTAGTGGATTACAGAGTGTAGAAATGGTGGAGTCGAGGACTCGAAATTTTAGTGTGTTGAAAACACTTAACCAGCGTTATTTTTGCAAGTGGATGTGGGCAACTTGACTGCTTGACACAGCTTCTTGACCCTGCTCCAGATCCCGCTTCTTTCCGTACCGAAATGCCGCCCATACACCGAGTGTCATGAAACCGAGTGGAGGCAGCAAAAGAACGACTACCCCTTTGCTGATGGCCCGTTGCCCATCCTTGGACGTCGCCTTAGCCGTGCTGTAACACATGGAACAGGCCTGGCTGAACGCGGGTGCAGCCTCGAGCAGAAGGAACGCGACTAGGATGGCGGCGCGCAATTTCATTTCACTCCCAACGAAACGATGCGAAGAGCGTCGGGGAAGAAGATCATCATCAAAGCCAGGCATGCGACTAAGGAGCACATCGTCAACCATTTCATGCGCGAGATTTCATACTTCATGTGCATGAAGTACCCGATGATCAGCGCCGCCTTTACAAGCGACAACCCCATCAAAATGGTGAGCATCCGAACCGGCGGCATATTCTGATACGTCAAATAGACTTCGATGGCAGTCATCACCAATAGTGCGGCCCAGACCCAGAAGAACTGCGACTTTCCGTGATGCCGGTGTTGTTCCGCGACCCGTTCTGCGATGGCCTGCTGAAAAGCTTCCATGTCTTCCGCTCCTAGAGAATCTTGGCGGACATCAAATACACCAAAGGAAAAATAAACATCCACACCAGGTCCACGAAGTGCCAGTACAATCCCGCGACTTCAACATCCGATGAGTCGTAAACCTTTGGCTTTAGCCACAAGACGATCGCGCAAACGATCGCCGCCAAAAGCAGAACGTGTGCGCCGTAATGGAACGGGCTGTACGCCGGCGTTAGCAGCCACGCGGCGAGCCACAGGACCAGCAAAATGGGAATGAACTTGCGCCGCAGCGCGATGACGCCGAGATAAACGACCCCCAGCGTGACATGCAGCATGTGCATACCGGTTAGGCCGAAGAACGTTGCGGCGAATTGCGGCACGGTCTTAGCTACATTCGCAAACTCACCCGTCGTTTCGCTCCCCGGCATCTTCGGAAAGACCGGCAGGGTCAGACCTTCGGAGATCAGCTTGCTCCACTCCCGACCGTGGAGGATTACGAAACCGAGGCCGCAAACCATAGTGGCCAGCAGCCACAGCCGCTGGGCTTTCGCATCGCCTTGTACCGACGCCCGCACGGCCAGCACCATGGTCAGCGAACTCGTCAGCAAGAACGCCGTCATGATCGTCGCGTTCACAATGCTCTCGGAATGGAACGGCGTCGGCCAGTTTGGCGTCGAGATTCGCCCGTAGCTGTATGCGTATAGCAAAGCCCCGAAAGTCAGCGAGTCAGAAAGCAGGAACAGCCACATCCCAATTTTCTTAGAGTAGGTTCCAAACAGCGACGGTTCGTAAAGCGCTGGCATGTCGTGCGGCAGCGTCGCATCAGCCATGAGTTTGGTCCCCTCCTTCCCTCGGCGTTAGTGCACAAACTCCAGTAAGCACAAAATACACACCCACAAGAAGGCCATGAAGTGCCAATACCAGCCGGTTACGTCCAACACAATGGATTGTGAACCGGCAGTACGGCGCTGGAGAGACGCGACGCCCGCGATCAGCAAAGCCACCACACCACCAAATAGGTGTACACCGTGCATGCCGGTCAGGAGATATACGAAAGAACTGCTCGGGCTGCTGGACACGTAGAAACCATTCGCAGCCAGTTCGCGCCAAACCATCCATTGCCCAGCCAAAAAACTCAAGCCCAGCCCGACGGTCAACGCCAGCCAGGAAATTTTCTCACCAGCGTCATCCGACACCCGGGGAACCGCGGCGAGCTGCGCCAATGCCGCGGTGCGCGCCGCCTGACGCCGCGCAAGTTCCATCGTGAAGGTACTGATCAGCAATACCACCGTGTTGATGAGCATCAACTTGGGCAATGGCACCGGAAACCAATCATGAAGCAGAAGGTTAGTGCGTGAGTCAAGCGTA
>Ga0137409_10003997_pt1 | contig 11888 bp, 9 predicted proteins | sample CZODoug1_16funga_FD_122059 | JGI IMG/M metagenome (GOLD analysis project Ga0137409, IMG submission 122059) | Vadose zone soil fungal communities from Angelo Coast Range Reserve, California, USA - CZODoug1_16fungal (Hybrid Assembly) | ecosystem: Environmental > Terrestrial > Soil > Vadose zone... | reverse complement strand
AAGGTTCGCCGCTTACTGACAGGCGGGCGCGCCTTCCGAGACCGCCGGTGCCAGCGTCGCCGTGTTGATGAAGATGGCGCACGTCACCAGCGGAGCCTGCAGGTTGGTGTTGGTGATCGTCACACTCCAACCACCGTTACCGGCCGCGAGGCCGATGGTGCCCAGCGTGTTGCCGGTCGTGACGCAGAAGTTCACCGTCGCCACTGTGGGCGGCGTGGTGCACGACGTCGTCGCGCTGTACTTGACCGAGTCGGCGAAATACGCCTCTTCGGCGGTCACCAGGTTCCGAAGATCCGACTTCATCGAGGCGATGTACGCCTTCGCCTTGGTGTTGGCGAACTTCGGGATCGCGATGGCGGCCAAGATGCCGATGATCACCACCACGATCAGCAGCTCAATGAGCGTGAAACCCTTGCGGTTCATCTGACTTTACTCCCGTTGGAAGTCCATCTCATGACGACTCAAGACCGCGTAAAGCGGGATGCTCCACCAGTGCGTGAAGCAAACCCCGTGCCCTGCGTCACCAAAGGCGACATAAGGCAATTCGTGGCAACCTGTTAGACCAACGGAGCCGGCTCTTTTGTACACCCCGCGGCACTCGATCCGTGCGGGATTTTTGCAAGGCCCCGGGCTGACCGCCATGGCCCTCCCCCGGTGCTCGAGTAAGCAGATAAGTACGAAGCGGCGGGGAAGTCCCCGCCGCTCGTCGGATGCCACGGCTAAGGTTCGCCGCTTACTGACAGGCGGGCGCGCCTTCCGAGACCGCCGGTGCCAGCGTCGCCGTGTTGATGAAGATGGCGCACGTCACCAGCGGAGCCTGCAGGTTGGTGTTGGTGATCGTCACACTCCAACCACCGTTACCGGCCGCGAGGCCGATGGTGCCCAGCGTGTTGCCGGTCGTGACGCAGAAGTTCACCGTCGCCACTGTGGGCGGCGTGGTGCACGACGTCGTCGCGCTGTACTTGACCGAGTCGGCGAAATACGCCTCTTCGGCGGTCACCAGGTTCCGAAGATCCGACTTCATCGAGGCGATGTACGCCTTCGCCTTCGTGTTGGCGAACTTCGGGATCGCGATGGCGGCCAAGATGCCGATAATCACCACCACGATGAGCAGCTCAATGAGTGTGAAACCCTTGCGGTTCATCTGACTTTACCCCCGTTGAAGTCCATCTCATGACGACTCAGGACTGCGTGAAGCTTGATTTTCCACTGGTGGGTGAAGCAAACCCCGTGCCCTGCGTCACCAAAAACCACTTAACAGATGGAGCGAGAAGATGTTACGGCGACAGCATCGGTGCCTTGTCCCCCCCGGCCCACCGGGGGGATTCGGGTCTTTTGCAAGGCCCCCGGGCTGACCGCAACGGCCTTTCCGCACAGCCTTTATGGGGTCGGGAGCCGCTTTAGCCGGGCCAACAACGAGTCCGCCGCCTCCGGATAGCCATGGGCGCGGGCCACCGCCGCCTCGTAGCGATAGTACGTGGCGGCGCACCCGCCGGCGCATACGCGCTCGAGCGCAGCCAGGAGCGAGTCCGCGGCTCGCGGCTCGCGGGCCGAAAACGCCGCCACCGCGCCGGTGACATAGATCCAGGGATCGCGCCGGTAGAGGCCCGCCGCGATGCGGGCCTCGACCAGGGCCCGAGCGGGGTCGCGCCGGTCGAGGTACACGCCTGCCATGCGCGAGTGGCCCAGGTAGGAGCGTGGCGAGTCTCTGGTGATGCTGATCGTGACCGCGGCATCGTCCCTCCACACGGGCACGCGCAGGAAGGTGCGAATCCCACCCAGCAGGACGAGCGCCGCGACAACGGGCTGGACTCGCGGGCGGGGCAACCGCGCGAGCGCGGCGGCCGCGGCCAGCACCAACCCAGCCGACGGGAGGTAGAGCGTGCGCTCCGCGACGTAGAAGCCCGCTGGAAAGATGAGGTTCGCGACGGGGAGCAGCGCGATTCCGATCCACCCGAGCCCGAACGCCTCGAGCCGCCGGCCACGCTTCCAGGCGAGGACGAACAACGCGCCCCACAGCAGGGCGCACAGCAGACCGGCCACGAAGCGCGGGTCGAGCGGTGACGCGACGACCGTCCGCTCGTCAGGCGAGTAATCGACGCGCAGCGTTAGAGGAAAGAGGAGGAGCCGCGCCACGTCCGCCAGGGCTGCGACGGCCGTGAGCCGGACCGTGCTGGGCGATTCGCCCACGAACATCGGCGCGACGGTGTCGTAGCGGGTGAACCCATGGCCGACCGTTGTGTAGACCGCAGCATACGCGCCACCTACCAGCAGCCAGGTTGCGACAAAGCGGACGATCTGGCGGCGATCGGGCCGGGCGAGCCCGACCCACCACCCCAGTGCGATCAGGGCCGGGGCGACGGCGGCGTTCTCCTTGCACAACAGGCCGAGCGCCCAGGCGAAAGCGCTCCAGCCGACGCGTTCCCGAGCCAACGCGGCGTACACCGCGAGCACCGTGAACAGACCCGCCATGAGCTCCGCCCGCCCGACCACGTTCGCGACGGCTTCCACGTGCACCGGATGTGCGGCGAACAGCAGGCCCGCGACGAGCGCACCCGCATCATCGGTCCAGCGGCGGGCGAGGGCCACGACCGCGACCGCGACGGCGGCGTGCCACAGGAGATTGACGGCGTGGAACCAAACGGCGCCGTCCACCAACTGGTCGAAGGCGTACGTGGCGATGACGAGCGGCCGGTACAGCCGGGCACCGAGCTCCGGCGGCCAGTACGGTGCGGCGAACGCCCGCCACATTCCCGACGGGTGCGCGACCAACGGGTTCGTGAGGATGATGGGGACGTCGTCGAGCGCGAACTGGTTCCACAGCGCGCCGAGATACAGCACGATGGCACAAGCGGCCACGGCTGCGTAGACGCGGCGGCCGCCAGTGTTCCCACTCGCGACGTTCACGGTGGCGAATATACCAAAGACCGGCCAAGGACCGCGGTTTTGATCCGGTGCGTCCCTGGTCTCGAGAAGCCGGGAGGCGATAGCGCCACCCGGCTTGGCACTGTCTAAAGGCGGTCTCGGGGAGGTGAGTGCGCCCTCTAATCAGTTCGCGATCGCGCCTAGGATTCGGAACGACGTGTCCGCAACGTAGCTCGCCATGAACTCACCGCCCTTTGTTGCGCCATCGTCGAGAACGTAGCGCATCGTGCCAGCCTTGATAGTTAGCACCGGGTGAAGGTTGACCGTATCAGGGTTCCCCTTCAGAACTGCGAGTGCCACCGCCCCACGATGACACACTTCTTCGTTGCTCACGACGTACACCGAGTCGGGAGAGTCCTGCAACAGCCCGACCCTCGCTCGAAGTTCGGCCGTCCGGGCATCCGTCCGGCTAACATACGAGCGGAGGGCGGCCAGTGTGGCCTCCGTGTATACCGTGGGCTGCCAGCAAAGCGTGCTCTGTGCCGGACGGAGGTCCCGAACCCCGCTGATCATGAAACCCATCAGCGCGCTAGTTGTGATCAGCACTTTGGCAACAGTCATGGTCAGAAAGCCTCGACGGATTATGGTCTGGTACAAGATCCGGCGTTCCTTGGGTACGAGTGAATCTTAGAGGCCCAATTCCCAGCTGGTATGTATGTAGTATCGCTTGGGTTGCTCGGATTCACCTGAGCGTGCAACGAGTCGGGCGGCCCGAAGCGATAGATGGAATCAGCATCCATAACGATGTGAGGAGCTTGGTCGATCCAGGACCGTACCCAATCCGGTGCAGACGGCCCCCCCCACGTGTGCCCCATCACATAGGTCTGACCAGGTAGAAGGGGGGGAAGGCCGCACTGCTGCCACGGAAGAGTATCGCCCGTGCTGAATGGGTGCACATGTACTCCCACGACAATTGGGAGGGTGCGCGTCCTCAGATTGGCGTTCTGACACGGATTGTCCCCGGGTGCCTGTACCGAAGGTACCGTGATATCAAATCCGAGGGAGTCGTAGACATACCCGCCGCGCTCGACTCTATTCGCCGGAGGGGCAGTAGGACTTGCCTGCGACCAGAGGCTCGGGAGGAGTTTTCTAATCGGTTCCCTGTCAACGAGTGAATCCCCAGTGGGACACGGAATCACGTACACCCGCGCCGAGTCCGTGAGGGTGTACGCCCCGATGACCGTCGTCGCCTTCATCCACCCCGACTTCGAGACAGTTCGCGTGCACGTCTTCTCGTTCCAGGCGCACGAAGCACTGATCCCACCCGTCCCGCTGTCGGGACGCCACGTCCAATTGGACGACAGGTTCCAGCCATTCGGGGGCGAGGGCGTGACCGACGCGGTGAAAGTCACAGACTGCGGGCCCGGGATGCTCGCCGGGGTCGCGGTCACGTCGAACACGGGTGGGGTGACCGTCACGTGGGCCGAGTCCGCTAGAGCGTACCCCCCGATTGTCGCCGCCGCCTTCATCCAGCCGGACCGCGACACCATCCGCGAGCACGTTTTTTCGTTCCAGTTGCACGGCGATGCTCCCCCCGTCCCGCTGTCCGGCGTCCAGGTCCAGCCCGACAGGCTCCAACTGTTGTAGGGGATCGAGGACGGCGTGACGGTCGCGGTGAACGTCACCGAGTTGGGACCCTGGATGGTCGGTGGCGCGGCCGTGACGTCGAGTTCGGGCGGAGTCACCGTAATCGTAACCCCTCCCTGTGCCTTAACGCCGTTGACCGTGGCGAAAACGGTCAGCGTGCCGGAGCGCCCGAACGGACGGCGGCACGTGCGGGTGCCGGCGTCCGGGGCGACCCAGCTTGTACCGACGCAGGGCGACGCCTGCGTCCCGAACGCTGGAGCCCACGTGGTCGAGTCGATCCGCCACGGCACATTTACACCGCTCACCTGAGCGGGCGACACGGTGACAGTGACCGTAACGCTGTCGTTGTAATTGAGCGTCGTCGGACTTGCCGTCACGTTGAAGTCCACGGTCGCCGGCGTGATCGTCACCGTGAACCCGTCGCCTGTGAAAGTGAAGCACGGGCCCCCGCAGTTCTCCGGTGAGTATGGCCCGGCGATCCAGCTTACCCTACCGTTTCCCTGCACGAGCGTTGTGACAGTCCAGGCGTGCGCTGGGTCCGGCTGCTGGTTACCGGCGCAAAACCCCACGGAGCCCGCAAAAGCCACCCACACGTTTCCGGTACAACCGCCCTCCGTCGCGCTGTACGACCCACCGGCGTCCAATTGCCCGGCCGGGCCGCCGTGATTGTTGGTCATCGTCATCTGGCCGGTAGCCCGCACCGTCACCAGCGTTTGCTCGGCGTACGAGACGACCGTCTGCTCGGGAATACCCTGGTTGCTCGCGGTGGGCGTCAGGGTCACGGTGCCGCTCGGAGGCGTGATCGTCTGAAAGGACGGCGGCTGGAGTGTCTCCTGCCCCGGCCCAGTGACTGGCTTGTCGCCGGCGCATGCGACCGCGCCGAGCACGAGGATGCTGTAGGTGAGGTATCGCCGTTGAAGCACGGTGCATCAACTCGGAATGAGGTCGAGCGCAACGTAAGAGCCGACCGTCGCGCCCGCTGTGACACTTTGAGAAAAACAAAAGCGGCCAACGAACGAGTGAGCGAGATCACGCGCTCACGGTGTACGGCGGGTGTTCGGGGTTTAGGCTGTCACAAATTCCAATTATCTTGTCGCGAGATTCCCAACGGCAGAGTATCACTTGCTGGATTTGTCCTCGAAGATCCACGCGGCCCTCCCGTGGCTCACGTTTAGAACCCTCGCGGTGGTGGACGCTTTGTTGCTTTCCTGCGGTCCCGTTGGGACAGCTCAGCGCCTGGCCGCACACCTGGGTTTGCGTTCGCGTTTTCAGCTCGCCGCCCTGCTCCGCGACGAAGGCCTACCCTCGCTCCACCGTTTGTCAGGTTGGATGACGGTACTGCACTGGACGTGGGATTCCGGGCATAGTGAAGTGTCCCTGTCCTCTGCAGCTCTGCGCATGGGCAGAGAGCCCGCCGCGTGCTACCGGCTCGTGAAGCGAATCACCGGCGTGCCGTGGAGCGGCGTTCGCGCGGCGGGATGGGATTGGGCGCTGTCCAAGTTCCTCGAGGAGTGCACCACGCGGCCGCGGAAGCTTGAATTCGCGCAGCGGGACAAGGCGATCGCTCAGCGACCAGGCGCCGGCGCCTTCCCGCCGCGGGCGGCAAACGAGTCGGCGGCGGTGGGATACCCCCGGGCCCGGGCGACCGACGCCTCGTACCGGTAGAAGCCGTCGCACTTGCACACCTTGTCGACGCGATCGAGTAACGAGTCCGCGAGGACGGCCTGCCCCGTTGCCCACGCCGCCTCGGCGCCCTGTATCTGCAGCCACGGCAGCGTCACGTCGTAGATCGCGGTGGCCGCGCGGTAGGCCTCGAGCGCCTTGACCGGCTGATGTCCAGTGAGGTACATGATCACCATATGGGCGGGACCGGCGAACGAGCGCGGCGAATCCTCGAGCTCGCTGGTGATCATCGACCGGGTGTCGCGCCACACCGGGATGCGAAGGAAGGTCAGCACGCCCCCGACCAGGACCAGCATGCTCAACACCAGCGCGAGCCGGCGGGTCTCGAGGTCCTTGAGCCATGCCCCGACCGCCAGGGCGAGTCCGACCGACGGCAGGTACAGCGCACGCTCCGCCAGGAGCACTCCCACGGGGAGCACGAGGTTCGACACCGGAAACAGCGCGATCGCGATCCAGCCGAGGCCGAACGCCTCGACCCGGCGCCCGCGGCGCCAGGCGAGCCACAGCAGCGCGCCCCAGGCGGCAACGCACAAAAGCCCGAGTACGAAGCGGAGGTCGAGCGGCGTGGTGACGAGGGTGCGCTCGGCGGGCGAGTAATCGACGCGCAGCCTGAACGGAAGGACGAGGAGTCGCGCGACATCCGCGAGCGCCGCCACGGCCGTCAGCCGGACGGCGGCGGGAGACGCGCCGAAGAACACCGGAGCGCCGCGGCCCACCAGCTCGTGGCCCAAGACGTTCCAACGCACCACGACGTACACGGCCCCGAGCGCACCCCAGGTCGCCAGGTACGCCGCCATCCGCCGCCGCGAAGGTCGCGGCGCCATCTCCATGACCCAACCCCAAGCGATGAGCGCGGGCGCCACTACCGCGTTCTCCTTGCTCAGGAGACCGGCGGCGAGCGCGACCACGCTCCACCACAGGCGATCATGCGCCAGCGCTGCGTACACGGAAAGGATCGCGAACAGCGCGGCCATCAGCTCGGCGCGCCCCACGATGTTGGCCACGGCCTCGACGTGGACCGGGTGGACCGCGAACAGCAGTCCGGCGGCGAGGGCCGCCCGCTCGCCGCTCCAGCGCCGCGCCAGCCACGCCGCGGCGACGCTCGCCCCGACGTGCCACGCGACGTTCACCGCGTGAAACCACCAGGCGGCGCCGCCGAGCTGCCAGTCGATCGCGTATGAGGCGAGCGGCAGCGGTCGATACAGCCCGCCCCCGATGACCGGCGGCCAGTAGGGGCTCACGAACGCCCGCCACACGCCGCTGAACTGGAGTACGAGGTTGTTGAACCGGACGATCTGGTTGTCGTCCAGCGCAAACTGATTCCACAGCGCCCCGACGTACACGACCGCGGCGCAGACGGCCACGGCCGCATACAGGCGCCTAGCGCTCACGCCATCTCCCGCGCGGCGGGAGCAGGTTATAGCGGAGGATGTGAAACATCGCCGCCAGCCCGTCGCGCCAGGTGATCTTCTTCCCCTCTGCGTAGGTTCGGCCGCTGTAGGAGATGGGCAGCTCCCAGATGCGGGCGCCCGCCTGCGCCAGCCGCGCGGTCAGCTCGACCTCGATCCCGAACCGCTCCGCCGTGAGCGGCAGCCGTTTCAAGAGGTCGGCCCGGACCATTTTATAGCACGTCTCCATGTCGGTGAGGTTCAGATTGGTGAACATGTTGGAGACGAGCGTGAGGAAGTTGTTGCCGACGGCGTGCCAGAAGAACAGGACGCGGTGCGGGCCGCCCTGGAAGCGCGAGCCGTAGACCGCGTCTGCCCGACCCTGCGTGATCGGCGCGAGCAGGCGCGGGAGGTCGGCGGGGTCGTACTCGAGATCGGCGTCGTGGGCCACGATCACGCTACCGGTGGCCGCGGCGATCCCGGTCTTCAACGCCGCGCCCTTGCCGCGGTTCGTCGCATGGTGGAGCACCTGCTGGACCAGCCCCGTGCTCGCCAGGCCGTCGAGGATCGCACCGGTGCCGTCGGTCGACGCGTCGTTCACGGCGATCACCTCGAGCCGCAGCGGGACTTGCTTGAGCTGCCGCAGCGCGGCTTCGATCGTCGCCGCCTCGTTGTACGCTGGCACGACGACCGATAGCAGGATGTCGTCCGTCGATGCGGAGGAGACCCGCGACATCAGGCCGACACCTCCCCGATCGCGATGAGCGACTGGCCGATCCGCCAGGGGAGGAGCCGCTCCAGCCGGAACAGCGGCACCAGCGCTTCGTACCAGCGCAGCGCACCGGTGGGAATGAGCCGGCGGCGCAGCAGGCGACCCGCGACCCACCATCCCGGGACGCCGGCGAGGTTGAAATACTCGAGATGGCGGAGACGGAAGCCCGCCGCCGGGAGCTTCTCCGACAGCTCGTCGGGGACATAGCGGCGGAAGTGTCCCAGGGCTTCGTCCAGGGTGCCGTACAGCGCGCGCAGCGACGGCACGAGCAGAACGAGCCGTCCGCCCGGCTGGAGCAAGCGGTGCATCGCACGGAGCGACCCGCGGTCGTCCTCGATGTGCTCCAGGACGTTCAGGCAGACCACGGTGTCGAGCCGCTCGGCCACGAGCTCGGAGCTCACGGCGGGGAGCCGCAGCTCGGCGACGGACACGTGCGGCTGCCCCGCGAACCGCTCGCGCAGCCGGCCGAGGTAGTACGGCTCGGTGTCGGTCAGCACGACCCGCTCGCGGTCGGCGAGGAACGCGGACATGTTGCCGATCCCGGCCCCGATCTCGAGCACCCGGCGACCCACCCAGGGGCGCAGCCGGTCGAACATCCAGCGATTGTAGCGAGGGGCCGCGGCCATGCGCTCCAGGGTCGCGGCCCCGACTTCATCCGCCGCCTCAGGCGGGGACATCGCCTTCGTAGCGGCTCAGCTTGCGGTACAAGGTGGAAGGATCGATGCCGAGCACCTCGGCGGCCCGGGTCTTGTTGCCGCCCTCGCTCTGCAGCACCCAGGTGATGTAGGCGCGCTCGATCACGTCGAGGGTGGGGTTCTCGTGCGACCGCTCCGCGACGAGCGGCTCGGCCTTTCGCTCCGTCAGCTTGTCGGGCATGGCCGCAAGGTCGATCGTGGTGCCCTTGCTGAGCACCACCGCCCGCTCGAGGGCGTTCTCGAGCTCGCGCACGTTGCCGGGCCAGTCGTAGGCGAGCAGCGCCGCTTTCGCGTCTTCCGCGAGCGCCTTCGGCTGCTCATTGCGCTCCTTCGCGATGCGGGCCAGGAACTCCTCCCACAGGATCTGGATGTCGTCGCGCCGGTCGCGCAGCGGCGGCAGGTGGATCGCGATCACGTTCAGCCGGTAGTACAGGTCGGTGCGGAAGCGGCCCCGCTTGATGTCGTCCTCCAAGTCGCGGTTGGTGGCGGCCACGACCCGGACGTCCACAGGAATGGGCTCGGTGCCGCCCACGGGGATCGCCTCCCGCTCCTGCAGCACGCGCAAGAGCTTCACCTGCGTGGCGGGCGACATCTCGCCGATCTCATCCAGGAAGAACGTGCCGCCGCGCGCCGCGGCGAACAGACCCTGCTTGTCCCGCACCGCGCCGGTGAACGATCCCTTCACGTGGCCGAACAGCTCGGATTCGAGCAGGCTCTCCGGGAGCGCGCCGCAGTTGAGTGAAAAGAATCCGCCGTCGGCGCGCGCGGACAGCTCGTGGATGTAGCGGGCGATGACCTCTTTCCCCGTACCCGATTCTCCCTGGATCAACACCGTGCTCTCAGTGGGCGCCACCTGCTCGGCGAGCTTCAGCACGTCCTGGAAGGCGCGCGACTTGCCCAGCGGCTTCACGAGCCCGGAGCGCTCCCGCCGACGGATCTCCTGCTTGAGCTGCTTGTTCTCGGCCTTGAGCAGGCGCTGCTCCGCCGCGCGCCGGCAGATCGCGACCAGGTCGTCGTTCGAGAACGGCTTCTGGATGTAGTAGAACGCGCCCTGGTTCACCGCCTGGATCGCGCTCTGGAGCGAAGCCTGCGCGGTCATCAGGATCACGGGAGTCTCGGGGTCCTGCTCCCGCACCGCGGCGAGGATCTCGGTGCCCGAGACGCCCGGCATCTTGATGTCCGTGAGGACGATGTCGGGCGGGCTCCCCTTCAGCGCCTCGAGCCCCGCTTTCCCGCCCTGGGCCGTAGTGACTTCGAACCCTTCCCCCTTCAACAGGATCCGGAGCACGTCCAGGATCCCCATCTCGTCGTCGACGACCAGAATCGATGGCTGCTGGCTCATGCCGCTTCCTCTTTCCGCCGAGCGGCGGGGAAATAGACCGTGAACGTCGTCCCCTGCCCCGGTGGGGAGTCGACGAGCACCAGGCCGCGGTGCGCGTCCACCGCGCGCTGGACAATGGCGAGGCCGAGGCCGGTGCCGCCCACCCGACCCGTCACGAACGGCTCGAACAGGCGGGCCCGCAGGTTCTCGGGGATGCCCGGGCCGTTGTCGCTCACGGCCAGGGACACGGGGCTCTCGATGCCGGCGCCGCCGGGCAGCTCGTGGGCTCCGGGCCGGCCGGTGCGCACCACGACCCGCGCGCCCTGGCCCGTGGCCTGGACGGCGTTCAGCACCAGGTTCGACACCACCCGATGCAACAGGTCCTCGTCGCCCTCCATGGGGGTCGCGTCGCCCGCCAGGTCGATGACGGCGTCCGCGGGGCAGTCCGGGTGCTCGCGCACGAGGCGGATCGCCGCGGCCGCCACGCTGCGCAGGTCGAGCGGCCGGCACTCCGTGGCGCGTACTCGGGAGAAATCGAGAAACTCCGAGAGCAGACGCGACAGCCGGTCGGTCTCGCGCACGACGAGCGACGTCAGGAACTTCTCGTCGGCGTTCACGCGCTTGGCGCGCCCCAGCTGTTCCACCGACGACCGGATCGACGCGAGCGGATTCTTGATCTCGTGCGCCAGGCTCGACGACAGCTCCGCCACCGCCTCCAGCCGTTCCGCACGCAGGTGGAGCTCCTCGAGCCGCTTCGAGTCCGAGATGTCGGTGAAGATCGCCGTGACCCGGGGCTCGCCCGCCGGCTCGACGTCCAGCGTCGTGGTCGTCACGCCGATCGGGAAGGTGCGATCGGGACGCCGCACCGTGGCTTCCACGCGCATCGCCCGCACGCCCCGCCGCGCCGTCGCCGTGATCGCGGCCCAGAACTCCGGGGCGATCTTCGCGAACTCGGGCATGATCGGCCGGCCGCGCCACTGCCGCTCCTTGAATCCCAGTATCTGCTCGGCCGCCGGGTTGCAGTACAGCAGATGGCCCGCCTGATCGACCGTGACGATCCCCGTCGGGACGCTGCGCAGGACGTCCGCCGCTTCCAGTCGGGCCTGGCGCAGCTCCCCCGCCAGGGCCTCTCGCTCCGCCCCCATCACCGACACCCGGCTCGAGAAGTAGGCCGTCACCGCCGCTACCGCCGCGAACACCAGCAGCTGCAGCCCAACCTGCGCCGTCATCGGCGTCGTGTGCCCGTAGAACACGTCCGCGAAGTAGACGATGCCGACGAGCGCCGTGATGAGACCCGTGCTCGCCGGCGGCATCAGCACCGCCGTCACCGCGATCAGCGGGACGTACAAGGGCGTGAGGTCGCTCTGCGGACCGCCCGTGATGTGCACGACCGTGGTGATCAGCGCCACGTCGAACAACGCCTGCCCGTACAGGAACGTCCGGCCGGGCGTGCGGCGCGACAGGTGGGTGTACCAGTAGGAGGCGATCGTCACCACGACCGCCGCCACCAGCACAAA
>Ga0137409_10006729_pt1 | contig 11890 bp, 9 predicted proteins | sample CZODoug1_16funga_FD_122059 | JGI IMG/M metagenome (GOLD analysis project Ga0137409, IMG submission 122059) | Vadose zone soil fungal communities from Angelo Coast Range Reserve, California, USA - CZODoug1_16fungal (Hybrid Assembly) | ecosystem: Environmental > Terrestrial > Soil > Vadose zone... | reverse complement strand
AGTAGCTTGGCACAGCGGCGGTTTGGTGTCCAGACACTTCCTAAGACCTTCTGCGGCAGCTTGTTATTCCCGGATGAGCTGCAAGAAAAAAAGGGAGGATTCTCTGGAATCCTCCCTATGCTGCTGTGCGCCCAAGGAGCTGAACGCAAACTTTTGCGGTTCGGCTTACTGTCCTGAAGTCGCTGTGCTGGCCGAAGCGGCCCCCGCAGCCTTCGGTACGCTCAGGTAGCCCGTGGCGGTCGTCTTGGTGACCTTGTTAACCACCAGTTCCAGAGCCGAGCGGGTTCCGCCCGTGTAGAAGAAGATCGGCTCATTCACCGAGCGATCCTTCTTTTCAAAGCTGTTGTCATCCGCCAGGACATTCATGGTGTAGCGGTTCTTCTTAGGGTTGGTATCCTTCAGTTGGATTTGGATGCTGCCGACCTTGGTCGCGCCGCCCTTGCGCTGCACGGTGAACTCGAAGTAATCGCGGTTGCCCATGCGGCGGAGCTGATCGATTTCATCGTGATTCCTCGCGATGAGCGTGCCCATCTCGCTGCGCGCCATCTGAATGCTGTTCTTGGTGGCATCTAGGTCGGTTTTTACGCCCGTGACGTCACCGTTTAGCTTATTTACGTCATCCGCGTTCGCTTTGGTGGCCAATTCGGCCTTCACGGAGGTCGCCAGGTTGGTGACCTTCTGGTCGACCGCGGTGGTCGCCTTATGATTCTGCTTGCGAGCGGCGATGAGTTCGCCTTGAGTGAGGTTGAGCTTATCAGTGACAACCTTCACGTCGCTCTGCAATTGCTGATTGATCTCGTCAGCCTTGGCAAGCCTTTGAGCTAAGGTCTCGTTAGACTGCTTCACAGAGGCCTGCGTTGATTGTTCAACGCTCCTGGCTTGGTTCAGTGCGCTCCAGCCTATTCCCAGGCTGATCAGCGAAATACCACCCAAGACTGCTACAGCCAAACCGACCCAGCGAGGGGCTCCGATGGTGTGCGTACTGGGTGAATCCTGGAATTCGCTCATATCCGTTCGTTTCTCCTTTAGGCTTTTAGCCTTGTGGACTGGAAACGAGCATCCATTTCGCCAAATGGTTTCCTTCGGGCCGTCTAGGGATTAAACGATGTAGAATCAGTTGATTAAGGGTGGGTCAGGAGGATCGAGGAGAGAGTTTCATAAGTACCAGTACTAGTAAAGATTACTCTGTTCTCTTGAAAATCGTATAATTTCCTGTCGTTACTCTTAGGAACACTAATTTGCGGAACTCCCCTGGTTGGACCAAATGGAAAGTCAAACGCTAACCGCGTACATTACTCTAAGCGTTTATTTGTCAATTATTTAGGAAGGACGAGTTCAGGCGGCACGAAAAGTAGCTTCTGCTCCGGCAGCGCGCTCGGAGCTGAAATAGCGGTCAAGGGTGTTGATGGCAGCGTCCAAAACCAAGTGGCAATCGGAGCAAGCTTCCAAGTGGTGCTTGATCTCATCTTCTACTGACGTAGACAGCCGTCCCTCTAAGTACCAACAAATCAAATGGATAGTGTCTTTACAGCTCATTTACCCCATCCCTCAGCCCAATCAAAGGCAATCACCCAGCCCCACCGAGAGACGTGCATTTGCCGCGCCAAACACAAGCGAGCAACCAAGAGCATTTAAGTTCTTATAAATCAAAGGTTTGACGAACAATGTCCAAGACTCGAAGCAGGGGGTGTGTGCAGCGATTCTGAAAAGATTACATGTGGAGTGGTCCAAATATGCAGAATTTCGCCAAAAAAATCGTTATCGCTGTGGGGTTACAGTCATTTCCCGAAGGGCTTGGATTCGCTTCTCCAATGGCGGATGGGTGCTAAAGAGCGACGACAAGGTGCCACCCCCGAACATGGGCTTTACGATGCACAACGCAGAGGTCGACGGGGAAAGCGAGGTAGTGGGTATCCGTTGGTTGTAAGCCCCTAGTTTTTGCAAGGCATTTATCAAGCCGTAGGGCTGGCCCACCATTCGCGCGCCCGTTTCGTCAGCGGAGAATTCTCGCTGCCGCGAAAGACCGAGTTGCAGCAACATTGCCCCGAGGGGCGCAAGAAAAAATAGTAGCAGCCCAATAATGCCTGACCCGCCACCCCGTTCGCGATCCTCGCGATCTCCGCCTCCAAACCACGGGCCCCAATGGGCGATCCAGGTGATAGCTCCCGCAAGTGTTGCCGCAATGGAGCTGATCAGAATGTCGTAGTTCCGAACGTGCGAAAGCTCATGAGCGATCACTCCTTCGAGCTCGTCATCATTCATGAGCTGCAACAGACCTTCGGTCACAGCTACAGAAGCGTGCCTCGGGTTCCTGCCCGTTGCAAAAGCGTTCGGAGCTGCTTCCGGAATCACGTATAGCTTCGGGACAGGGAGGTTCGCTTTAGCCGCGAGGCGCTCCATCACTGCGTAGAGTCTTGGTAACTGTTCGCGCGAAACCGGCCGCGCGCCGCTGGAGAGCAGAGCGATTTTATCTGAGAAGAAGTACGCGAACGCATTCGTGCAGATCGCAATTCCCAATCCCAAGGTCATCCCATTTCGCCCCCCAAAATACTGGCCCACCAGCATTAGGAATAACGTAAGCACTGCCAGCAAAAAAGTTGTGCGTATGAATCTCATCGTGCCTCTTGTCTTTTGATACGCCCACAAGTCGAAACCTTACTGCCTTCCGGGAAGGGCGGAGATCCCCGAGTTTGCTCCACTTCTATCCTTTAGATTCCCGCGGCGGCCGCGGGTTGTTTGGTCTTTGAGCGCTCAAACTTCATCGCATCCTTCTGCCCATCGCGGTCTACGCGCACATGATCGCCGGGCAACACCTTGCCTTCCAAGATCTGCAACGCCAGCGGATCCTGGATCAGCCGCTGAATAGTTCTGCGCAGCGGCCGAGCCCCATACGCGGGATCGTAGCCTTCGCGCAGCAACAATTCTTTCGCGGCCGGCGTCAACTCCAGCGTAACCTGCCGATCTTCCAGCAGCTTCTCCACGTTCTTCAGCAGCAAGCCCACAATGCGCTCCAAGTGTTCTTTTCCGAGCGGGTTGAAGATCACTATCTCGTCGATGCGGTTGAGGAACTCCGGCCGGAACGACGCCCGCAAGGCCTCCATCGCTTCCTTGCGCGCCCGCTCGGGATCCTTGTTCGACAGTTCAAAGATCGCCGTCGACCCCACGTTGCTGGTCATTACCAGTACGGTGTTCCGGAAGTCTACGGTGCGGCCCTTACCGTCGGTAAGGCGCCCGTCCTCAAGAATCTGCAACAGTAAGTTGAACACATCCGGATGCGCCTTCTCAATTTCATCAAACAGAATCACCGAATACGGATGACGCCGCACCTGCTCGGTAAGCTGTCCGCCTTCTTCGTATCCAACATAGCCGGGAGGCGCGCCGATGAGCCGCGACACGGTGTGTTTTTCCATGTACTCGCTCATATCTATGCGGATCATTAATTTTTCGTCGTCGAAGAGAAACTCCGCCAGCGCCCGCGCCAGTTCTGTTTTTCCGACACCTGTAGGCCCAAGGAAAATAAACGAGCCGATTGGGCGCTTGGTGTCGGAGAGACCTGCGCGGCTGCGGCGCACGGCATTCGACACGCGCTGCAGAGCGTCGTCTTGGCCGACAACGCGCTGCCGTAGCCGTTCTTCCATATGCACGAGCTTTTGGGCCTCGCCTTCGAGCAGGCGGCCAACCGGAATGCCAGTCCACTTGCTCACTAGCTTGGCGATGTCTTCCTCATCGACTTCTTCCTTCAGCATTGGCGCATCTTTCTGCATTGCAGAGAAACGTTCCTGAGCTTGCTTCAGCTCGCGCTCCGCCGCGGCTATCTTGCTGTAGCGGATTTCCGCCACCTTGGCCAGTTCGCCGGCGCGTTCGTATTTCTGCTCCTCCGCTTTGAGCTGCTCAATCTGCTCCTTGAGTTTGCGGATTTTCCCGATGGCTTCCTTTTCCGCCTGCCAGCGCGATTTTCGCGCGCTGGAATCTTCCTTCAGCACCGCCAATTCTTTCTCGATCTGCTTGCGGCGCTCCTTGGAGTGCGCATCGCTCTCCTTCAACAGCGCCTGGCGTTCGATTTCCAGCTGCATGATGCGCCGTTCGATCTCGTCTATCTCAACGGGCAGGGAATCGATTTGCATACGCAAACTTGCGGCCGCTTCATCGATCAAGTCGATGGCTTTGTCTGGAAGAAACCGATCTGAGATGTAGCGGTTGGAAAGTGTGGCCGCCGCGAGAATCGCCGCATCCTTGATGCGCACTCCGTGGTGCACTTCGTAGCGTTCCTTCAATCCGCGCAGAATCGCAATGGTGTCTTCCACTGTCGGCTCGCTGACCAGCACCGGCTGGAACCTGCGCTCCAGAGCCGGGTCTTTCTCGATGTGTTTCTTGTATTCGTTGAGGGTCGTTGCGCCAATCGCACGCAGCTCGCCCCGCGCCAGCGCCGGCTTGAGCATGTTGGAAGCGTCCATCGCGCCTTCCGCAGCGCCTGCGCCCACCAGCGTGTGCAACTCATCGATGAACAGAATGATCTGCCCCTCGGCTTCGGTGATCTCTTTCAGGACGGCTTTCAAGCGGTCTTCAAATTCCCCCCGGAATTTCGCTCCTGCCACCAGCGCAGCAAGGTCCAAGGCCACAATGCGCTTGGTCTTCAATACGTCAGGGACGTCGCCGGAGACGATGCGTTGCGCCAGGCCTTCCACAATCGCGGTTTTGCCAACGCCGGGCTCACCAATCAGTACTGGGTTATTCTTCGTGCGGCGCGCCAGAATCTGCATCACGCGGCGAATCTCTTCGTCTCGCCCGATGACCGGGTCGAGCTTTGATTTGCGCGCCAGTTCCGTCAGGTCGCGCGCATATTTTTCGAGGGATGCGTAGGTAGCTTCGGGATTCTGCGAGGTCACGCGCTGCGTTCCGCGCACTCCCGTCAGAGCTTGAAGAATGGCTTCGTGTGTGGCGCCCTGGCGCTTTAACAATTGCCCTGCGGGGTCGCGATCCTGCGCGGCGATAGCCAGAAACAGATGCTCCGTCGAAACATACTCATCTTTGAAGGTGTCTGCTTCCTTGAACGCGCGCTCCAGCACGTCGTTCAGGGGCCGGCCCATGTGCTGCTGGGCAAAACCTTGCACCTTTGGCAATCGGCCGATCTCCCGTTCAATCTCCTGCGACAGCGCCTCAGGGCGCACTCCCAAGCGTGCCAGAAGCGGTGGCACCACGCCGTCCGCCTGCGCGACCAGCGCCGCAAGCAAATGCATGGGTTCGATCTGCTGATTTTCGTGCCGCGCGGCAACTTCCTGCGCCGCTTGCACGGCCTCTTGCGCCTTGACTGTCATTTTTTCAAATCGCAACATAACCAACCTCGTTTTTCTGACTTGATTCTTGAAAAGGGGCTGGCTCTCCGGCCAGCCCCATAATTTAACGCTTCATCGCAACGCTCAGCCAGCATTACCTCCCGAAGGCGGACGCAGCCATCGCAGGAGTCGTGACGTTGACTTTGATCTGCTTCGGCTTGGCTTCCTCCTTCTTCGGGATGGTCAATGTGAGTACGCCGTTCTGATAGTCCGCCTTGATGGCATCCGCATTCACGGTGTTCGCCAGCGTGAAGCTGCGAGCGAAGGAGCCATACGCGCGCTCCACACGCAGATAGTTCTCTTCGTTCACCTTCTTTTCGAACTTGCGTTCACCGCGGATGGTCAGGATGTTGTTCTCCACGCGGATGTCCAGATCCTTGGGATCAACTTCCGGCAGATCGGCTTTGACCACCAGTTCATGCTCGGTTTCGTAGATGTCCACAGAGGGCGCCCAGGCAGTAAGGCTGGATTCCTCGCCCGTTCGTTCGAGGACATCGTTAAACAACCGGCTAACTTGCTCTTGCAGGGTAGAAGCCCCGCGAAAGGGTTCAAATCGAGTAAGCGTTCTCATGTTTCATGCACCTCCATAAGTGATTGCATAGGCATAATAAAATATGAGTGTATGCCTGTCAAGAAGAAAATTGCAGCTCTCTAATCTGCTAGTAAATCCTTATAGATGAATGTCTTACAGCAAGTATGGTCTTGACAGAAGCTTCCACCAGACCTGCTCAGTGATGGCGCAAAGCTACGAATTGGGGAGCAATCAGCTTGTGCTGTCTGCCTTGGCTGCTTTGCTGGTAGACTGCCGTTTCTCATGCGTTTGGACGAGCTCGACTACCATCTCCCACGAGAGCAAATCGCTCAGCGGCCACTCGATAGCCGCGAGGCATCGCGGCTCCTGTTCCTGGATCGCTCTTCAGGAGTTTTCGAAGACCGTTTCTTCATGGAGTTTCCCGGTCTCCTGCGAGGCGACGAGCTTTTGGTTATCAACAATGCGCGAGTCATTCCGGCGCGTCTATTCGGGAGGCGTGCAGGCGTTCATTCGCACGCTCTTTCGCGGGCCACTAAGGCCGAGCATCTGACAGGAAGAATCGAGATCTTTTTGATACGAGAGGTCGATTACCAGACGTGGGAGGCGCTTGTCCGGCCCGGCCGCAAGATGCAGGTAGGGGAACGGGTCCTCTTTGGCGAAGGGGAACTTGAAGCCGAAGTTCTGTCGCGCGGCCAGCTTGGGTTGCGCATGCTGCGTTTCATCTCCCATGATCAGAGCAATCTCAGCCAGCATCTTGAGCGTCTGGGCCACGTTCCTCTTCCGCCGTACATCGAGCGCGCCGATGAATCATCCGACCGCGAACGCTACCAAACCGTTTTCGCAAAGCGTCCCGGCGCGATTGCCGCTCCTACCGCCGGCCTTCACTTCTCGACTGAAATTCTTGAAAAAGTGCGAGCGCGAGGAGTGGAGATCTGTGAACTCACTCTGCACGTCGGCCTGGGCACGTTTCAGCCGATTCACAGCGAAACGCTCGAAGGCCACGTGATGCACTCCGAGAGCTACGAAATTCCGAAAGAAACCGCCGGTCGTATCCAGGCAGCACGCGATGCCGGACGCCCAATCCTGGCAATCGGCACAACCGTGGTTCGCGCGCTGGAAGATGCCGGGCTGCGAGCCGCGACATCAGGTTCATCGAATGTCGTGCTTGCAGGCAAAGCGGATGCGCAGCTTTTTATTGTTCCCGGATTTCGATTCCGCGTCGTCGAAGGTCTGCTGACAAATTTTCATTTGCCGCGTTCAACGCTTCTTGCGCTGGTATGCGCGTTCGCCGGCCGTGAGCAAGTTCTTGCGGCGTATGAACATGCCGTCGAGGCAGGCTATCGCTTCTACAGCTATGGGGATTGCATGTTGATTCGTTCTCGTTAGAGGGGGATTTTGAAGAAGAACTTGCGCTTGCCCAGGGCGGAACTGCAGTTAATTAAGGTTCCCAAGATTCAAACTGCCCCGCATTGGAAGTGCCGTTGCAGGAGTGGCAAGAGGGAGGCCGCGGCAGTACGCAGCCTCTCTCGCCCCTTGAAAAGAGGAGTCACGGATTTTTTCGTTTACTCGCTGAAGACGAAAACTCGGGTCTGGCCCGCAAAGCGGACTTCCCTGACCTGTCCGCCCTCTCCAAGCAGCAAGGAATCATAGGCGGACTTGGAGCTACGGTCTTCCCACCGGCCTTCGGATTCGGCAACAACCTGCTTGCCTTTCTGGACGGTGGCCTTGTTTCCATCGATCTGCAGGCGGTATTCGCCTGCCGTCAACTCGGACTTACCGAGTTTCGCGGTCTGCGAAATGTTGATGGTTTTTGTAAAAGGTTTTGCAAATGCAGGCACTGCCAGCGCGGTGACGGCCAGCAAAGCCAAGCTGCGGACAAGTGAATTCGTTTTCATGCGCGTCAATTTCCTTTCAAATGGGATCGAGTCAGCCGCACTGCAGGCTGGCATTGGCCAGAGGGAGTTGACACGCGCATGGCGGACGAGTACTCTCGCCCGTGAAGACACCTACTCTTCCTGGACTAACGGCCGGAAAGACTGCGTGTCATGACCCCGCGGCTGCCACCGCGGGGTTTTTCTGATTCTCGCCAAGAACAGCCACGTAATCAGCTGCACCCGTATAGACGAATCAATGGGGGCGAATGTTTCGCGGTCTGCTTAGAAAAACTTCCTCCACATCGAAATATCCGGGGCCACTGGCGCTTTCTTATGAATCTACTCGTGAACTCGTCATTTCTCCTGTCTCAACTATTCCTAAAGAGATGAGTTTTCGTTCCCAATTTTTTAATGTTCGTTCGTGGCTCCGATTCACTATACGCTCTTCATCGCGCCGTGCATCGACGCGTTTGTTCATCTATACTCTTTGTCACATTTTGGATATTAAAAATGCGGATTCTCGTTCTCAGCGATTTGCATTCTAACGCCACCGCACTCGATGCAGTCCTCACTGCCGCAAAGGACCGCTGGGACCTTTCCGTGTGTTTGGGCGACGTCGTGGGTTACGGGCCTGATCCCAATGAAGTCACGGCGCGGCTGCGCGAGCTCGGCACGCAGACCATCCGCGGAAATCACGACAAAGCGGTCACCGGATTGATGCCCACTGAGGATTTTAATCCCGTCGCAAAAGCCGCCGTAGATTGGACGCGCGCGCAGCTCAAACCCGACCACCTCGCCTGGTTATTAGCTTTGCCTCACGGACCTCTTGCGACGGATGGTGTCGTGCTCGTCCACGGTGCGTTTCAAGATGAAGACGAATACGTATTCACTCCCGCGCAGGCCCTTGATGGCCTTCTGGACTCCACCGCGGCCGTCACTTTCTTCGGACACACGCATCACCAGGGCGGTTTTTCTTATCAAGACTCACAACTCGAGGTTCTACAGATTCGCCCCCGCGCCAGCGAAATCTTTGCCGCGCTCCGGATTGAGCCCCCGCGCCGCTATCTCCTGAATCCCGGTTCGATCGGACAACCGCGCGACGGCGATTCGCGCGCCGCTTTCGCCATTGCCGACTTGGACCACCAAATTATCGAGTTTTGGCGCGTGCCCTACGATATTTCCTTGGTCCAGCAGCGCATGCGCGATGCGCACCTTCCAGAGCCGCTCATCCAACGGCTTGTTGTGGGCCGTTAAAATCCGTAAATTACTGACCGCTTACTTACCGTGCGAAAAGTTTTAGCTACAGCTACGTACATCATTTATAATAGGCATATGGATTTCGCTGCCGAATTGCAAGCCAGCCTGCAGGAGTTTATCGCCTCCGGGATTGTTGAAGTGCGCGAAAATGGCGGCTGCATCGCGCCTTTTTCGGGCATGTCCTGGGAAGTGCGTGGTAAAGGCGAAAAGCCGCTGCTTCATCTCTGGTCGGACCAATTTACCCCCACGCGGCGCGTCCTTGCCATTACCGATTATTCCGAGCGCCGCCTGGCGCTGGCAGTCGAGCGATTCGGTCGCAAGAGACCGGACCGGCTCGAATTTATTCGCAGGGAATTCGAGCGCGGTGCCCGCGAGCTCCTGCAGGAGAAGTTCCGCAACCGCCTCTCCCATCTTCTTGCCGAACAGTTCCCGGACGAAACGCTCGAATCGCTTGTAGTCTCTCCTGACCTCGAGCACTCCCTTTCCGGCAATTACGCCAGGGGACTCCTCCGCCGTGGTTCCACATACGTCGCCGTTCTGGCTGCGCCTGGTGGAGAGCCATCGGACGCAGCCGACAATAGTCTCACCTTTGCTTTACTGTGGCTGCGGCATGTCCGCGAATCAAATGGCCGTGGAGCGACCACCGGTGTTCGCATCATTCTTCCCAAGAAAGCTGGCGGCGCTGTCGCCCACCGTCTCACTGCTCTCGACCCCCAGATCGGCGTGGAACTGTACGAGCACGATCCAGCGCTGAACATCCTCGAAAAGATCGATCCAAGGCGCGCAGGTAACCTGGAGACTTGGCTGGTTCCGCATCGAGAATCGGAAAGCCTCCTCAAGCAGGCTCGGCCCGCGCTGGATGCCATCATTGCGATGGCGCCGAAGGCTGTAACTGCGCATCCTGTGGCGCAATCCCGGGAAGTGTGGCTGCGTTTTCGTGGCCTCCCCTTTGCCCGCTGGGATGATGGCCGCGTTTTTTTCGGAATCAACGACGCCCGCACGGAGCTCACTCCCGCTTCGCGCCCTTCTCTGAAACGCCTGCTGCATGAATTGGAGGCTCACCGCCACCCGCTGGCCAGCGATACGCGCCATTCGCTCTACCGCACCCAGCCTGAGCGCTGGTTGGATTCCATTGTTCGCGAGGACGTCACGCGCATCGATGCCATGTTCGATCGGCGATACGTCTACGCTCAGGTTTTTGCCAATGCCGGCGGAGAACACGGCATTCTTGATCTCCTCACTGTGACGCGCTCCGGACGGCTTGCGATTATTGAATTGAAGGACATAAGCAGGGGGACTGTCAGATTTATAAATCTTGAAAAGTTGAAATTCCAGTATATCCTTCCTGTTTGGGAACCGGATGCCAATAAAAAAGAAATCTTCAATTTGCCGAAATGTTTCTTGACAACGAGCAGCTATTCTTTCCAGTCCTTTATCATAATCTCCATTCCCAATAATTGTAACAAGACCATTGATATCTTTAAACGGTATTGGCTCCTTTTTTATATGAAACCATTGCGACCGAATGATCTGATTTTTTAGACTTAGCTCTTTAACGACATCTGGTTTATTGACAAGGTCCAATGAGCTCTTTATTCTGCTATCAAGGAAATGGCTTTCCAGATTAACATTGATATTTTCAATAAGACCAGCTTTGTTTACCCCGTCAATAAAACAGCTTAGATAAATATTCTTATTCTCGCTTAAAAATTGGGTCTTGGGAACGGACTTGTACAATACAGCATAACAATCTCCTTCCACCAAATTCTCATCTAAAAACTGCTGCGTATAAAGCAGTTTAATCTCTTTATTGATGTAATTAAAATGAGAACAAAATTCCACTTCCTCACTGTCCGGTGGAAACTTTCTAGTAACATGCGCTGCATACCACTCTTTCACTCTTTTCAAAATAGTCGTTATGCCAAAATGGTTATCGTCTCCTTCTAAATTTTCCCTCTCAAGCACACAAAGTTCACCTGAGCTATTCTGATGTCTGAGATCGTAGAAGAATTTAACCAAAGGCTTTACCTTCTCATATACCGACAAAAAAGTATCTGAAGAAGCAATGCTATCCATTTCCTCTGTAGTAAGATTTCTATCCAGTGGGAATACCGCTGGAAGCTGATAGGGTGTGCCATCAAAATAAACTACCAGTATGGGATGCCTATAAAGCTTTTCTAGCCTTACAAGAATTTCACCGTGAGATATAAAAAAGTTATCCCGGCGCTGAAATAATTCTTTGTAATTGCTGTCGTTGGAAAGCGCCGTGCTTTCATCACGAAGAAAATAAGGATGGGTCTTGAACCATTGCAACATTAGCCCATTGGTTTATTATCAAGTCTTGAAGTTTGTGAGCCTACATAAATAGAGCTGTAATCTCTGGCTTTGTTATTTTCATCACCCCCATCATCCTCTTCGCCTTTTCCGTATTCTTCTACCAGTTCCTTATCAACCTTAACTTCAATGTTACCCTGGTCGTCTATATCCACAATTACAGATTCAAGGTTTTTCCCCAAGTGAAGTATATTATCTTCCTCAACATGCTTCTTATAGAGGTCCATTGCATCATCATGCGGATGACCATGGGGACTCTCATCCTGCTTCGGAGCGCTTATGATAAGGTAGGTTGGCTTGATGTTTTCAATGTGCTTTTCGTAAACATCTTTATCATCTTTTCCTTCCTTAAAAAAACTTCTTGAACCATGATGACTTGCGCTCAAAACGCTGGAAGGAAGGTTGGGCTTATGGTAGTCGGTGATATGATCTTTCCAGGCTTTTTTATCGGAATCGCCCGTTATCATTATGCTTTTAGCCTGTGTGCCATAAGTGAATTTTATTACACCACATTGTTCATGGATACGATCATCTCGTGAATCTTGGTTTTCTTCGTTAAT
>Ga0137409_10006728_pt1 | contig 11893 bp, 7 predicted proteins | sample CZODoug1_16funga_FD_122059 | JGI IMG/M metagenome (GOLD analysis project Ga0137409, IMG submission 122059) | Vadose zone soil fungal communities from Angelo Coast Range Reserve, California, USA - CZODoug1_16fungal (Hybrid Assembly) | ecosystem: Environmental > Terrestrial > Soil > Vadose zone... | reverse complement strand
GCGCATTCCCCCGATTCAATTTCCTGATCGGATCGGAATCACAGCCGAGCGCCATCCTGGACGCCCTGCACACCGTCACTAGCGTCAAGGTGCTGTCCAACCCGTCGCTGGTCGTGATCAACAATCAAGCGGCAACCCTTCAAGTGGGCGACGTCGTGCCGGTCTCCACCGGCAGCGCCACGGTGCTGACAACGAACAACACGGTGGTCAACACCATCGACTATCGCAACACAGGTATCATTCTGCGGGTTTCTCCCCGCATCAATGTCAACGGCAATGTCAGGCTCGACGTCGAACAGGAAATCAGCAACGTATCGCCGGCTACCGCCGCGAGTTTGACCCCGACCGTCTCGGAACGAAAGGTCAGGAGTTCAATTTCCGTGGCCACCGGCCAGACCGTCCTGCTGGCCGGATTGATCAGCGAACAGCAAAACAACCAGCGCAACGGGATTCCCCTGTTCGATCAGATTCCAGGTCTGGGCGACGCCTTCTCCCATCAGGACAGAAAGACGGCCCGTACCGAGTTGATCATCTTCATCCGCCCGCAGATTATCCGCGACAGCATGGATGCTCATATGGTTGCCGAAGAACTTCGGTCAAAACTCCGTGGAAGTATTAACACCAGCGTGGCAAATGACACACGAGTTCAAAGCGTTCGCTGATGGCGGGACGCGAATACCGGGCTCTGCCCCCGCGAGACTTTGCTCAGCGCTCATGAACTCGGCCGCCGTGCGACGGACCCTGCCGACGATCTTGTTCGTCCTCTTGTTGTTCGGCGCAGGAACGATGCGGGCCGTCTTCGCCGACGGGCTGACGCGCGGGACTGCAGCCTATTCCAGGGGCGATTATGTGCGAGCGGTTGCCGCATTGTCCGCCCCGGCATTGCGCGGAAACGCCCGGGCCCAGGGGCTACTGGGCTTCATGTACGAAAACGGCTTCGGTGTCCCGCAGGCCTACGACGCCGCCGCCGATCTCTACCAAAGAGCGGCCGTGCAAGGCGATCCATTCGCACAGAGCAGGCTCGGTTTGATCTATGACAAGGGCCACGGCGTGCCGCAAGACGTCGTGCTCTCCTATAAATGGCTCAACCTCGCCGCGGCACATGCCGCCAAGCGCGAGCGAGACTATTATCTCAGGCTTCGCAACGCGGTGGCGTCGAAAATGTCGTCCGATCAGATCGTTGAAGGCCAGCGGCTCGCCTTGTTCTGGGCACCAGGGCGCTGGTGATCTGTTCGGGGCCGCTGCAATATCCGGTCTTCAATCAGTAACATTTCAGGGAGTTGGAGACGGCGGCGCAGGAACATAGGGATACTTATGTTCCGGCGACAAGACCAACCGATAGGCTTTCATCTTGGGTTCTTGCCACGATTCCATAAGGCAGCCGCATACCGCGCATTCGGCCCGGCCCGGGCCTCCTTGCGCACACATCGACTCGGCAACTTCGTAAGCCGAGCCGCAGGACGGGCAAGAAAAGTCAGATATTTTCATGAGATCAGTCTAAGCGCGATCTGACGACAAGCGTATTGTTCTAAATCAATGCGGCACCATCAAGGACGCAACCTCCGCGCTCATGCGAACCTTGATACGATCATTGGCGGCCAACCCTTCCGCCACAAGCGATGGCAACAGAATGTCGGCCTGACCGAGCTGCTCGATAATTTGAGATTTCATGACCTGCCAACCAAAGAGGATGACACGCATATGCGCTGCATTGGCGATCGTTTCATTGCGCTAGATCATTCATAGAAACTTCATGTTCGCCGAAGCGGGCTCCCCCGCCTCTAGAAGGTTCCGGCGACCGTGAGTCTGACCGCAAACGGCTCGGCCGGATGCACGACGTAATCCATGACGCCGTTTTGACACACCGCCGCCGGCGCGATCTGCGCCGGGTAGCAGAGATTGTACAGGCTGTCGGTCTTGATCAGCGAACCGTAGGCGTAGGAGATCTGATTGGTCTTGGTGTTGAGCAGATTGAGCACATCGAGCTGAATCCGCCAGCCATTGTCAGCCCGGTAGCCTACACGCCCATTGAAGAGGCTGGTCGCCTGCGAGCGGAAGGCATTGTCTTCGGTGAGCGGGCTCGACGCCAGATAACGCCAGCGTAGCGCGCCGAACCAGCCGGTGTTCTGGCCGACCGTGATGCCTGCCGACGCCACCATCGCGGGCGCGTTGGGAATGTAGTTGCCGGGCGCGTTACCGATTTGCGCCTGCGGATATCCGGCAAGTGAATCGTACAGCTCGGCCTGATCGCTGTCGTATCCCACGAACCGAGCGTGGGTGAGTGCAAGATCCGCGTCGAGCTTGAGCCACGGCATCGGCTGATAGGTATTGGTCCATTCCACCCCGTAGCGCCGGCTTGCCCGGCTCGCCGAAGTATCGCCGGCATCGCCGCTGAACACGATCTCGGAGGCCTGATCGAGCAGAAACAGACTGACCGAAGAATTGAGACCGGGGACGAGTTTGGTGCGAACCCCAACCTCGGCTCCCTTGGTCCGCACCAGCAAAGGCGAAGCCGACAGCTTAACGCTCGGATCGGTGGGGTCTTCGGTGGCGGTGGCGCCGCGGGCGTCGTTGCTGTGCATGCCCAAACCCGCGCCGGCGAACAGCTCGGTCTTGTTGAACGGGCCGACAACCATGGTGAATTTCGGACTGCCGATTACTGCGCTGGACGTTCCCGAATTATTGGGATCGAACAATGAGGTCACCTTGGCGTCATAATAGTCGCCACGCCAGCCCAGTGTGGTCCTCAGCCAGTCGGTCCAATACACGGTATTTTGGGCATAGACGCCGACGCTGGCTTCTCCCACCTTGTCGCTGCGGATGTTCGAAAGGAAAGAACGTTGGTAGCTGTCCGTCAAAGCGAGCTTGATATCATCGTAGCGGGTCTGGACGCCAAACGTGGTCTGCATCGGCCGACCGGCGAATGACCCATTGAGGGTTCGCGACGCATTGGCGCCGGCCATGATGCGGTCGTCGTGCTGATGAAACTGATCGCCGAGCGTTGGATCGTTGAGGAAATACGTAAAGTTATTGAACAGATCGAGCCCACTTTTTACTGCAAACGCATTGGCCTTCCATGATCCGGCCTCGTCCGTGCCCGCGATGCGCGCCGACAGCGCAAATCGGTTAGTGTTGCCGCCATCGGTCGGATCTTCCGCGCCGAAACGCGCGATCTGCCCGGAATCGATAGCCCGCAGCGGCACCTGATCGGTCGAATTCCACCGGTTCGAATAGGCCATGCCGGTGACGGAAACGCCGTCCGTCGCGGTACCCTGCGTGTAACGGATCAGGCTATTTAATTTGCGCATCTCGTCGGGATTGAGCCACGGCCCATTATAGGTGCCGGCTTCGCCGGCGACGAGCAGCGTTCCGTCGCCGACTTTGGTCGATCCCATGCCGAAGAATCTTTTGTAACCAAAGCTGCCGGCGGTAACCTGGGCGATGCTCTTGTCGGTGCGATCGATGAGGCCGATGTGAAGATTTCCCACCGAAGCAAAGTCGCCTTCGTCAGCAAAATAGGGACCCTTTCGGATTTCCAGCGTGTTGATCGTTTCCGGCATCAGCCAGTTGAGATCGGCATAACCCTGACCGTGCGCATGGGTGCGCATGTTGACCGGCACGTCGTCGACAAAGATCGCCAGATCGGTGCCGTGGTCGAGATTATAGCCGCGCAGGAAATACTGGTTGGCTTTCCCCTCGCCGCTGTGCTGCGTCACCATCAGTCCGGGAACGGCCTCCAGGATTTCCCCCGGGCGTGCCACCGGGCGCACGTTCAATTCCTCGCCGGTAAATGTCATCTGGCTTGCCATGTTGGGCTGGCCGGTGGATCCCGAAGCCACATTAGGTGCGCCGGAGACGATCGTCGGCGATGCAGTTGCAGGAGAAGACGTGGAGCGCTGTCGCAGGGATGTCGAGTTGTTGCGCGCCTGGCGCTTGGGCAGCCGGCGGGCTCCCACCGGTCTATTCGGCGCCTCAACGGTGATGGCTGGTAGCGCTGAAGTCGTTTCGCCGGGGGAGTCTGACGCCGTTTGGAGTTCAGCTAACACTGTCTGCGGCAGCGCCGATATCAGCACCAAGCCGGCTGCCAGTCTGAGCAACCCACGCCACATTTTACGCCCTTCACCGTACCGCAGTTGCTACCACGGGTAACGGTGGCGCATCGTCTTACCATTTTGCTTAATGCTCATACCATCTAACCAAACGTTATGACAATTCATTGACGCTCGTTGCCCCCTGAGAAGAGCTGCGCGATCGCAAACGACCCATTCACCGTAGTAGTCAAACCTCTGTCACAAATCCTGAGAGATACTCGGCGCTGAACAGGCGGGTTGATGGTGATTGCGCTGCGTAGGCGCAATTCCGCTGCGATCGCTGATCGAGAATGGCGAGCGAGGAATAAAACACACCATGCAATCCGATCCGGACGGCCGCGCCATAGACTCCGGCGATGGCTTCGCTGCGAAAGTCGCAACCGATGCCGCGCCTTCGCTGCACGCTCGACAGGCTAATTCCGGCTGGGCGTTGATTCCGATCGTCGCGGCGTCCGGCTTCGCGGGCCTCGGCTACGAGATCGTGTGGACCCGCCAGTTGAGCCTCGCGCTCGGCAGCGAAATGATGGCGGTGCTCGGCGCGGTCGCCGGGTTTTTCGCTGGGCTGGCGCTTGGGGCCTTTGCCCTCGACCGGCCGATCCGGCGCGCCAAGTCGCCGCGAACGGTGTACGTCGCATTGGAGGCTGTCATCGGGCTTTGGGGCTTGATCTGCGTCTGGCTCCTGCCCGTCGCTGGCCGGGTCTTGTCGCCCCTGCTCGGCACCGAGCCTGCGCCGGCGCTGCTTTGGGCGGCCAGCTTTGCACTGCCGACGTTGGTGCTGCTGCCGGCGACCGCGGCAATGGGCGGAACGTTGACCGCGCTTGAACGGATCGTCAGGGAAGCTCGGGGCGATTCCCGCGTCAGCGCCGGTGTGTACGGTGCGAACACCTTCGGCGCCGTTGCGGGCACGTTGATTTCGACTTTCCTGCTGCTGCCGGCATTAGGGCTCTCCGGCACGCTGGTATGTCTTGCCGCAGTGAACGCCGCGTGCGCCCTGGGAGTGCTCGCTCTCGGATCGGCGGCTGGGCAGATGCCGGCGGAAACCAACGAAGCGGCGCCACAGATCATTGGAGGGCAGCGCCTGACAATCACCTTGTTCGCCACTGGCCTGCTTGGAATCGCGTTCGAGGTCCTTATCGTCCGATTAGCGGCGCAGGTGATGCAGGATACGATCTACACCTTCGCGGGGTTGCTGGCGGCCTATTTGCTCGGCACAGCGGCGGGAGGCCTTGCTTGGCAGCGCGCGGGACGCCTGGTCCAGGATGCGAGCCTGGGCTGGCTCCTCGCAGGGACAGCTCTCGCCTGTCTGACGACGGCCTTTCTCACGCCTCATATCGCTCGCATCGCTGAAACTGCAGTCGAGGGAGGGATCGCCGGAGAACTGGCTGTCGCGATGGCGCTCTTCCTGGTGCCGTCGGCCGCCATGGGAGCCCTGTTCGGCTTTCTGGCGCAGCGGACACGCGACCAGCGTGGTTCGCTGGGATGGGCGGTTGGTATCAACAGCATCGGCGCCTCGCTCGCTCCGCTGCTGACGGCGCAATTCCTCATCCCGGCCTTTGGCACATGGAGGGCGCTCATTCCCGTAGCGCTGGGTTACCTGCTGTTGATTCCGCTCCGTCGCCCCGCGCTCATCTGGGCCGCAGTACCGGCGCTCGTCGCCCTTGTCCTGTGGATACGCCCTGCCCCTTCCCTGACGAAGGTGCCTCCAGGCGGCGCGCTGCTGGCGGTCCGTGAAGGGCCAATGGTGACGGCGAGCGTTGTCGATGACGCTTCCGGCGCGCGGTATCTGGAGGTCAACGGCCGCTTCCGCATGGGCGGTACAAGTTCGGCGCGATCCGACTATCGGCAGGCGATGCTGCCGCTGCTGCTGCATCCAGCGCCGCATCGGGCATTGTTCCTGGGCATCGGAACCGGGGCCACCCTGGTCGGTGGATCGCAGATGCCGGGCGTCACCGTGCAAGGCGTCGAACTGTCGCGCGAGGTAGTCGAGTTGCTGCCCTGGTTCGTGAACCCCGGCGCGACCGCCGCGGCGCCTCGGGTGACCGTCGCCGATGCGCGCCGATACGTCGCCGCGGACACCACGCAATACGACGTGATCATCGCCGATCTGTTTCATCCGGCACTGGACGGAAGCGGCGCGCTCTACACCACCGACCATTTCGAGGCGGTGCGACGACGACTGGCCCCCGGCGGCGTGTTTTGCCAATGGCTGCCACTCTATCAGCTTGATCTGCCATCGTTGCGCGCGATCATCCGCGGATTTCTGGAGATCTATCCAACTGGTTCAGCCTGGCTCAACCATTACAGCGTCCGCACGCCGATGCTCGCACTGATCGGTCCCCGCGATGGTGGCTACCTCGATCTGGACCGGCTCAGCGCGCGGCTTCGCGATCCGGCTGTCAGACCTGTCGCGCGGCGGATCGGATTCGAGACATCGATGGATTTGCTCGGGCAATATCTGGGAGGACCGCGTGCTCTGTCCGCCTTTGCCGGCCAAGGGCCTCGCAACACCGACGACTATCCTTTCGTGACCTTCGACGCTCGGCGCAATGTTCAGGCACTGACGGCGCCGCCGTGGGCCCTGCTGCGCGCCGTCGCGCAGGCGTTGCGGCCCGATCCGACGGAGCTGCTGGCGGAGCCGAAGCGCGACGCGTTGAGCGAGCGCCTTGTCGCTTATTGGCGCGCGCGCGATCGCTTTCTGGAGGCGGGCGCGGCGCTGCCGGGCGATCCGCGCGGCTCTGCCCTGATCGAGGCGGCGTCCCCAGGACTGCTCGATGCGCTTCGTCTCAGCGCGGAGTTCGACCCCGCCTATGGACCATTGATCGGCATGGCGCGGTCACTGATGGCGTCCGATCGGACGGCAGCCGCGGGCTTGTTGCACGAGATCAACGACGCCGCGCCGTCACGAGACGAAGCCCGGGAGTTGTTGTCGCGAGAATTCGGCCAGTGACAATGCAGCCTGGACAACCGAAGCTGGCTCAGGGCGCGAAGTTGATCCTGTAGCCCCAGCAATCCAGGCTGTCGGGAATGGCGTTGAAGGCAACCGTGATCCTCTGCTCGCCCTGATTTCTAGGCACTTCGTGATAGAGGTAGCTGGGGAACAGCACGAGATCTCCCGGTTCAGCCTCGGGCAGGACGTACTTGCCCGCGTTGAATGGTCCCATCGCGGCACTTCGTGTGTGATGGCGAAAGGAAAAATCAGAACCACCGAGCGGCCGCATGAACACCGTCTTGCACGCCGGATGCGAAGGCGTCAGGTAAATGATGCCAGAGACAAAACTATTGGCATGGGAGTGCAGCGTCTGGCTCCCCCCTTTCTCGAGCATGTTGGTCCACATCTCCTTGACGGTCCAGCGCAACTTTTCACCGAACAGGAGAAGTCCGAAGTCGACGAGTTTCGGGACAGCCAGTTCGGCGATCTCCTGAAACAGCTTGTTATCGCGTGGATCGGCGACTTCGGTGTGGAAGAGCTGATCCGAGCGCAGATTGTTCTCGATCCGGGCGTTACGGATCGCTGCCACAGCGGCCTCATTAAGCGCCGGACTAAGCAGCCGCGGCGAACGCAGCAGAGGGATCGGGAATAGCGGCTCGATCTGATCCATGTCTCAAGGTCCACACTTCTTTCGCCGAACAATGCACGCGCGGGAGTGATCCTGCAACGCCGCTGAAAACAATCATGATGAGAGCGTTGGAATTCCGCCCTGTCCGGCCGATGGCTTCTGTACCACAGCAACGACGGTTTCTGCCGCACAGATTATTCGTCGGACTGCAGAACCTTCAACTTCTCGCCGGGTTGCAACGTGTGGCGCCGCTCTTTTATTTCGTCCGCTGCGCGCGCTGTCATTTCCAGGCAATCATCAAACTCACCGTTACCGGCCTCGATCATTGCCTGGTGCAGGTCGCGTTCGGCAAAATAACGGGAGAGATCGTCTGCCGACAAGGCCGCCGCCAGGGAGCGCGTCTGCTCCACTGCGGCTTCGCAAGCTTCCTTGGTTGGTTCGACCGAAGTGGGATTGGCGCTACACGGCGTGACCACGCCGCAGGCAAGGCCGACTAGAAGGCATGCGTTCAAGCAATTCATTCGACGCAGACGCATCCGTTCGATCGATGATGCCCGGCGGAAGCGCGGGCAGCAGCCGTATGCCCCATCGGAGTTAAGGGTTGGCGGCGCGGGAATGTCCCGCACCGCCAGACTTCTTGATCTCAAAACCAGTCGCGTCCGTGTCCATCATGATCGTGGTGATCGCGTCCGTCATGGTCGTGTCCGTCATGATCGTGACCATCATGATCGTTGTCGGCTCGGTGATCGCCGGCAAGTCGCCGCGCGAGCTCCGCATTCTTTTCCACCAGCAGCTTCGGCGAGCCTTCCGGCCGAATGAAGATCGGGTTCGCGTGGAACCAGACGTTCGAATACGCCTGAATGTCAAAGGTCACCTTCTTGACGCCATTGACGGTTGCCAGATGCGTCGGGCATGCGGGGTCCGTGCAACTGACCAGCGCATTGTTGACGTCGAGGAGCGGGTTGCCGGCAGTGTCGCTGACGTTCGGCGTTGCGACCGGAATATTGGTCCCGCGAGCGCGGATATAGCTCGGTGTGTTGCCCGCGGTGAACGTGGTCGTGAATGTCAGCTCCGTGGAGCCGTCCCTCAGCCGCTTACTCCTCATGTTGTTGGCGTGGATCTGCTGGGAAATCGTCGTTGTCGGGTTGTAGACGATCGCCGCTCCCGCGACGCCGCTGGCATTCGCCACCGCATAGCCCGGGCTGCCAGGAGGGATCACGCCGGTGATTTTTCCGGTGATGAGGTCGACGTGGTCGAGCGACGGCTTGTTCAGGGGCTGCTTGATGCCGACCTGCTGCAACAGCGGATTGTTGAAATTGTACGGGCTGTTGTTCTTGGCCGGAATGGTCATGGTCATCTCGACCGTGATCTTTTCGCCAGGCCTTGCGACCAGCGTTTCACCCATCGTCTTCCAGTCGTCGTCACGTCCTCTCGCGCGGAACACGAGATCCGGCCCGATGATGTCGGCGTTGACCGAATACGAGTTGCCCGAACGCATGCCGTCGATGATCGATTGCGCCCGGAAATGTTCGGTGTTCGGAACATAGAGTTTGGTGTACTCGCCCGGAATGAAGTCGCTCGTCGTGAAGGCATCGCGTGCGCCAGCCGCGCCGCGGTTGTGCCAGTCGGAACTGACATAGATGAAGAAATTGCGGCCTTCACCAAGCAGGCCGTCCCATAGCCCGCCGACCTTGGCCGTATACACGCCGCTCAACCCGTAGGTGCCGCCGCCGACCGCGCCCGTCCCGTAGGAGCCCGAGCCGCCGGAGACCGAACCCTGGGCCATATGACCCGGCGATTCGATGCCGAAGGCGACGGTCGGCCCCGCATTGTTGAAGTCGCGGAAATGCTCGATGTTGTAACCGGCGCTCGGGGCGGGATTGAATGTGGCCGCGTGTTCGGTGTGGGTCGGAATAGCATAGGATTGCAGCGGATAATGCGTCTGCAGCCACGTCACGCCAGACACCGCCTTTTGGTGACCTGCCGTACCGTTGTTGTTGACGTTGTCCTTGCCCGGCCAAACCTGGTTATTTTTACCATCCAGCAAGCCGATCGCGTCGGTATCGGCGCGGTCGAAGCGGAACTCGTACTCCGCCATTTTGTCGGCGTTGCCGTAGCCGCGCGGGTTCTGGCCAGCAATCACCGCGACGTCGGTATGCTCGTGGCCGGGAACGATCCATTCCAACCCTTCGACGAGCACCTTGTTGTACATCGGCGTGCGGTTGACGATGATCGGATATTCAACTTCCTTGATCGACTGCCAGCGCCACATCGTAGCGCTGCTTCCAGTACCGTTCGGCGTACCCTTCAGGCTGGTGATCGTGATGCCATCGATGGTCTGGCCAAGCGTCTGATTCCAGGTGGTTGTCGTGTCGCCCGGCAGGTTGGCACTGGTGTCGCTGAAGCGACAGTCGCGGTTGCCGGAACCGCCGTGGTTGCCGAGGGTGAACCAATCGAGATCGAAATTGGTGCCGCCGCCGGCGGTGACGCCAGTCGCGACCGAGCGATCGATCGCGTAGCCGGCCGAAACAGAACCGTCGGTGCAAGTATTGTGATTGTGCATGTCGCCTGCGACATACGGGTTGCCCCGGGGCTTATCTCCGTCCCCATCGTGGGCTGCGGCGGTGTGTGTCAAAGCCAGCGAGACCGAAGCTGCGGTCAGCAAAATCGTCTTAGCAGATGGAAACATTTGATCGCCCCCTTAGCGATTTCGATGCGCGCCAATTGAAAAACAAAATTTCTTCGCGATGCGCGATACGCGAATTTCTCTATGGTTCACGGAAACCAGATTTCGGAGACAGTTTGGTGAAGGTTTTATTTTTGGAAAGATACAGTCCTCAAAAAAATCGGACACGGTTTTTCTTTTCCGTTTGAATTTTTTTCATGAGCTGCTCGATTCGCAAGTGACAGGATGACTGTGCCGTTGCATAAGCCAGCGCGCACGCCACGCCGCGAGAGATTGTGAACAAGATATGACAACGCCAGCGCTGCCAACCGATCAAACCCTTCGGATGTCGCCTAACGAAAATTCCGACCGCGGCGCCGTCGATCCGGCAAAACGCCTGGCACATTCGTTGCGAGCGATCGCTGCTGCCGCCGCGCGTTTTCTGTGGCGCGAACCTTTGGTGCATTTCGTTCTGCTCGGAGCGCTGATCTTTGGTGCCGATGCCGTTCTGCATCCGCCGCCGAAAGATGACAAAGTCATTACTGTGACCAAGGCGATGCGCCAATCCTTTATCGAAAATTTCGACGAAGACAAATCGCGCTCACCCTCCGAGGCCGAGATGGAGAAGATGATCGAAAGCTGGGTCGCGAGCGAAATTCTTTACCGCGAGGGCAAGGCGCTCGGCGTCGATCGGGGTGACGACATGATCCGCGACCGCGTCGCCTTCAAGCTGCAGTTGCTGATCTTCGACCAGATCCGCGTTCCGCAGCCAACCCAGGATCAGCTCCGCACGTGGTTTACGGACAATCACGGGCGGTTCGACGAGCAGGAGCGTGTCGGGTTTTACCTCACCCCGCCGACCGACGAGATCACGGCGCAGCGTCAGCTCGCGGAAATCGAGGGACAGCACGAATCCGAGGATCTCCAGAGGCAGACCCGCGCCATTCTCGGACGTCCGGTCGCAAGCCTGGCCGCATCCTTTGGCGACAATTTCCGCGATGCGCTTCTGGCGCTGCCGCAGGGACAATGGAAAGTGCTCCAGTCCAAGGACGGCTGGCACGTCGTTCGATTAGATTCCCGGCGCGCGGGCGTGCTCGCCAGTCTCGATGACGTTCACGACGAAGCCGTCCGACTCTGGCTGACCGACGAGACCCGCAAACGCGCCTGGGACGCAGTGAGCCGGCTGAAGGCGGCCTATACCGTGCGGTACGAGCAATGACGGCGCTCCCGTTGGTGCGGGCAGCCCTGCTGCTCCTCATTGCAATGATCCTGGCGACGATGCTGCCGCGTGAGCTTTGCGCGCACGAAGCCACGCTGGGCGTGCTCGAATTCCGTGAGGTTCGGCCCGGTGCGTTCGTAGGCCGCTGGACCATGGAGCCCGCGATCGGCGCCGCGCGCGTCGACCTGCGGGTGCCGCCGCACTGTTTCCTGCGCCTGCCGGAGATGAATTGCGGCGAGAAGGGCCTGGTCGGACCGATCACGATCACCAATCTCGGCGCCGATATGTCCGCGGTGCTGATCAAGATCATTCCGATCGCGGACCAGCCGCGCAGCTATACGATCTCGACCGCGAACCCCGT
>Ga0137409_10006727_pt1 | contig 11894 bp, 13 predicted proteins | sample CZODoug1_16funga_FD_122059 | JGI IMG/M metagenome (GOLD analysis project Ga0137409, IMG submission 122059) | Vadose zone soil fungal communities from Angelo Coast Range Reserve, California, USA - CZODoug1_16fungal (Hybrid Assembly) | ecosystem: Environmental > Terrestrial > Soil > Vadose zone... | reverse complement strand
ATTCGGCGTTGCGCCGGAGCAGGTGTTTCCGATGTGGGACTGGGTCGGAGGCCGCTATTCCCTGTGGTCGGCGATCGGGCTACCCATCGCTCTTGCCGTCGGCATGGGCCGTTTCGATGAGATGCGGGCGGGAGCGCGTGCCATGGACGAGCACTTCGCGAGCGCGCCACTCGAAAGCAATCTTCCGGTCGTGCTCGGACTCGTCGAAGCATGGAATGCGACCTTCCGCGGCGCCGCAAGCCGCGCGGTGCTGCCTTACGACGAGCGGCTGAGGTTACTGCCGGCGTATCTTCAGCAGCTCGAGATGGAGAGCTGCGGCAAGAGCGCCCTGCGCGGCGGAGAATTCGCCGATTACGCTACCGTCCCCGTGGTCTGGGGCAGCGCCGGCACCGACGGCCAGCACGCCTACTTTCAGATGCTGCACCAGGGGACGCAGGAAGTCCCGGCGGATTTCATTGCGTGCTGCCGCCCGCAGCACCGCTTGCGCGGCCACCACGACAGCCTGTTGTCCAATTACTTCGCACAAACGGAGGCGCTAGCATTCGGCATGACGGCCGAGGAAGCGACCGCGGAAATGCGTGCCAGGGGCCTGGCGGCCGCGGACATCCGGCGCCTGCTGCCGCACCGGACGTTCCGGGGCAACCGTCCGACCACTTCGATCCTGCTCGACGAGCTCACCCCGCGCGCGCTGGGCGCGCTGATCGCGCTCTACGAGCACAAGGTGTTCGTGGAGAGCGTGATCTGGGACGTGAATGCCTTCGACCAATGGGGCGTCGAACTGGGCAAGCGCCTCGCCGGCCGCATCCAGCCCGAACTCGAAGGAGGCCGGGCGGTCTCAACACATGACAGCTCGACCAACGGATTGATCAACCATTACAGGAAGCGGGGGGAGAAAAAATGAACGACGAAGCATTGAACATGAGCATTCGCAAGTTTCTCAAGACCGTCGGCGTCAATTCGCAGCTGACGATCGAAAAAGCAGTGCACAAGGCGATTGCCGACGGCAAGCTCAGGGGCAACGAGACCTTCTCCGCCGCCATGACGCTCTCGATCGGAAAGCTCGCTCTCGATGTGAAATTCGATGGCGAAATAAAACTTGAGTAAATGGGGCTGACGCGCTCGGCGCGCGTCTCGCGAGTTCTATTCCCTGTTTCCTATTACCTATTTCCCGTTTACAGCTTCAGGAAATGCTCGCGGTAGTACTTCAGTTCTTCGATGGACTCGTGGATGTCGGCCAGCGCCTCGTGCTTGCCGTGCTTGGTGAGTCCGGTCATGATCGCCGGCTTCCAGCGCTTGGCCAGTTCCTTAAGGGTGCTCACGTCGAGGTTGCGGTAGAGAAAAAACGCCTCCAGCGCGGGCATGTGGCGCGCGAGAAAGCGCCGGTCCTGGTGCACGGAATTGCCGCACATGGGAGACACGTTGGGCGCTACGTGCCCGGCAAGAAATGCGACCATGCGCCGCTCGACTTCGGCTTCGGTCAGCGTGGAGGCCTTCACGCGCTCGATCAGCCCGGATTTCGCATGGGTGGACTTGTTCCAGTCGTCCATCCGGGCGAGCACCGCATCCGGCTGATGCACCACCAGCACCGGCGCTTCCGCCACGGCATTGAGCTGCGAGTCGGTAATGACCAGTGCGACCTCCAGCACCTTGTCGGCGTCCGGGTCGAGACCGCTCATCTCCATATCGATCCAGATGAGGTTGTTGGGGTCCAGTGCCATTATTCTCGGGGCGGCGGGAATTTTCAGCGATAATTGTGTCACAGTTCAAGTTCTTTCGTCAGGCTGGCTCACCGGGTCTCTAACTTGCGATGAATACTTTCGGCATCGTCTTCCTTGCGGCGCTCGCGCTGACCACCGCCACGCGGCTGTTTCTCGCCGGCCGCCATCTGAATCACGTGCGCGCCCATCGCGGCCGGGTGCCCGATGCGTTCGCCAGCGAGATCGGTCTTGCCGCGCACCAGAAGGCCGCCGATTACACCTGCGCCAAGACCGGTTTCGCGATGATCGACCTCGTCGTCGGCGTGCTGATCGTGCTGGCCCTCACATTCGGCGGGGGGCTGCAGTGGCTACACGACGTTTCCGCGGCGTGGGCAGCAGAAGGCATCCTTCGCGGCCTGCTCCTGATCGCCCTTGTTGGCATCCTGGCGACACTCGTCGATCTGCCGCTGGACCTCTACCGGACGTTCGTCATCGAGCAGCGCTTCGGTTTCAACAAGACGACGCCGGGACTGTTTTTCGCCGATCTGTGCAAGAGCCTGCTGGTCGGCGCGCTGCTGTTGCTGCCGCTCGCCGCCCTGATCATCTGGCTGATTCAGGAGCTGGGGACCTTCTGGTGGGTCTATGCGTGGGCAGTCACGGTAGCCTACGGGATTTTCGTGCAATTCATCGCGCCAACCGTCATCGCGCCGATGTTCAACAAGTTCTCGCCGATGGAAGACCCCGATTTGAAGGCGCGCGTCGAGCGCCTGCTCGAGCGCTGCGGTTTCAAGGTCAAGGGATTGATGAAGATGGACGGCTCGCGCCGCAGCGCCCACGGCAACGCCTATTTCACCGGCTTCGGAAAGTCGAAGCGCATCATATTCTTCGACACGCTGCTCCAGCAGCTGAACCCGGCCGAAGTAGAGGCCGTACTGGCGCACGAACTGGGTCACTTCAAGCTGCGGCACATCCTGAAAAGAATGGTGCTGACGTCCGTACTGAGCCTCGGCTTCTTCTGGTTGCTGGGCTCGATGATGCGGCAAGAGTGGTTCTTCTCCGGCCTGGGCGTGGCATCTCCCTCCCCGGCCATGGCGCTCGTTCTGTTCATGTTCGTCCTGCCACCGTTCACCTTTCTGCTGCAACCGCTCGGCGCCATGCTCTCGCGCAAGCACGAGTTCGAGGCCGACCAGTACGCCGCGCAGTATGCCTCGGCGCGCGATCTCGTCTCGGCGCTCATCAAGCTCTACCGGGACAATGCTTCCACGCTCACGCCGGACCCTCTGCACTCGGCGTTCTACGATTCCCATCCGCCGGCCATCACGCGCATTGCGCGGCTTCAAAAGGCGTAAATAGGGAATGGGAAATAGGAAATGGTAAAAGAGGGTAGACGGCCCGGAAACCCCATTCCCTATTCCCCATTTCCTATTCCCTGTTTCTGAGAAACACACCATGGCCAAGACCATTTCCGATCTGGCGTCCGGCAAGTGCAAGCCCTGCGAGGGCGGCGTCGCGCCGCTCAAGGCATCCGAAATCGCCAATCTGCTCAAGCAGCTCAAGGGCTGGGAGCTCGCCAACGGACGCATCGCCAAGACCTATTCGTTCAAGAACTACTACCAGACGATGGCGTTCGTGAACGCAGCCGCCTGGATCTCCCACCGCGAGGACCATCACCCCGACACGATGGTCGGCTACAACCAGTGCCGCGTCGAGTATGTGACTCATGCCATCAACGGCCTGTCCGAGAACGACTTCATTTGCGCCGCGAAGCTCGACAAGCTGTTCGAACTTTGAAATAGCCTGTGAAGCAACGCGCGCACGGGAACCAGTCGACTCACGACTCACGACTCACGGCTCACGTTTCGCTGCTTGAAGGCCAGATCGTCGCCAGCTTCGGGCGGCGCTACCTGGTCGAGCTGACCGACGCCTCCGTGCTCGATTGCGTCACGCGCGGCAAGCGCGGAGACCTCGCCTGCGGCGACCGGGTAAGCATTGCGCGCACCGCCGCCGGCCAGGGAGTGATCGAGACGCTGGCCCCGCGCTCAACGCTCCTCTACCGCTCCGATCACGTGCGCCAGAAGCTGGTCGCCGCCAACGTGACCTTGGTCGTGATCGTGGTGGCGCCGGTGCCCACTTTCTACGAGGACCTGGTGAACCGGTGCCTGGCCGCCGCCGAGCACGGCGGGATGTCGGCCTTGATCGCGCTCAACAAGTCCGACCTGCCGCAGGCGCCGGCAGCGCTCGAAGCGCTCGGGCTCTACCTGAAACTGGGGTATCGCGTGGTGATGCTGTCGGCCAAGCGCGATCTGGAGCCGCTTGCGTCGCACCTGAAAGGCCAGACCAGCGTGCTGGTGGGCCAGTCGGGGATGGGCAAGTCCACCATCATCAACACCCTGCTCCCGGAAGCCGCCGTGCGCGTCGCCGAGGTCTCGGCCGCGCTCGACTCGGGACGCCACACCACGACCCAAGCGCGGCTATACCACCTCGATGCCGCGAGCCATATCATCGACTCGCCGGGCATGCAGGAATTCGGGCTGCATCATCTGGACCCGTCCGAGCTTGCCTCTGCCTTCATCGAGTTCCGTCCGTGGCTTGGACAGTGCCGCTTTCGCAATTGCCGGCACGTGACGGAGCCCGGCTGCGCACTCGCTGCTGCCCGCGAGCGGGGGGAAATCAGCGAGAGCCGGCTGGAGTCCTACCGCGGGCTCGTCCGCGGGAGAAAACTGTGAATCGCAGTTCGCGATTTACCAATTAACCCCCCTCCTGCCCGAGGAGGGGTGCCTGCGGAGCAGGCGGGGTGGTGGGAGAGCCAGCGCGGCGGGCACGCTCACCCCAGCGCGTGCGCAAGGCTCACCAGGAAGATCAGGAACATCCATAACACCAGCGCGCGCCAGATGAGCCCGACGGCGTGCTGCATGTGGTCCGCATCCGCTTCATCGCCGATGCCCATTCCCGGCCGGTACTGCAGGCCGCCGTGCTGGTGCAGCGTATCGCCGAGCCGCACCCCCAAGGCCCCGCCGCCGGCCGCGAGGATGATACCGTGCGACTGCGTGGCCCAGGCGGCGGCCTGGGTGCGCCAGCAATAGACCGCGTCCTCGAAGTCGCCGACGACGGCGAAGCTCGCGGCGGTGAGCCGGGCCGGCACCCAGTCGAGCCAGAAAAAGGCGCGGGCAGCGAAGCGGCCGAATTCGCCGGACTCGGAATCCGTGCGCGTTCCCCATTTATCCGCAAGCATGGCGGACGCAAAGTACAGCACGGCGCCGGCCGGCCCCAGCACCACGAACCAGAAGAGCGTGCCGAACACGTGACGATGAGAAGCGAGCAGTCCCTGCTCGATCGTCACGCGCGCGATTTCGCTGGCGCTGAAGTCGGATGCGGACTCGCCGCACCACCGGCTGAGCCACTCGCGGGCGGGCGCGAGCTCGCCGGCGCGCAAAGCCTGCTGAATCTCCGTGAAATAGTGGCTGAATTGCCGGAAGCCCATGGTGAGATAGAGCACTGCGCCGTTGCACAACCACGCGGCCAGCGGGCTCATGCGATTCACCACGTAATAGGCCGCCACGACTGCCGCGACAACCGGGAGCACCGCCAGCAGCCAGGCGACCACGCCGTGCCGGCGCTCACCACCGTTGAACTGGCTGTCCAGGAAGCGCGCATAGTGGTCGAACCCGAGATGGACCGGGTTGCCCTGGCGCAACGGCCAGACCTGTTCCAGCACCAGCGCCGCCAACAAGGAAAGGAACTTCACGAAGCGTGACGAGTGACGGGTGACGGGTGACGGACGAGCCGCGACAAGGTGTTGCAGTTACGAATCACGGCTCACGATTTCTTGGGGTAGCCGATCTCGACGATTTCGACCTCGGTATCGCCCGCCGGGCGGCGCCACTTGACCGTATCGCCGATCTTCGCACCGATCATCGCCTTGGCGAGTGGCGACGCCCAGCTGACCTTGCCGCCCGTGACGTCGGCCTCGTCGTCGCCGACGATGGTAAAACGGTGCTTCTTGCCGTCTTCGTCGAGTATCTTCACGACGGCGCCGAAAAGTACCTGGTCCCCCGGCTGGCCGGACGGGTTCACGACGATGGCGCGCTCGAGCTGGGAGTTGAAATAGCGCTGGTCGCGCTCGATCTCGCGCAGTTTCTGCTTGGCAGCCGAATCCTCGTCGGATTGCGAGTTCAGCTTCTCGTGCTGCTCCTGCAGGGCTTTAACCCGCGCGCGCAACTGCTCGTGCCCGCGCGGGGTCACGTAATTGACGTGCGCGGAAACCGGTCGCTCGGGCAGTTCGCCCGCGACCAGATCGTCGGTGCTTTCTTTGGTAAAAGCCCGGCTCATGGAATACCTGCACAGGGAGGAAACTTACTATACACCGGCAAAAGCTGCGTGTGGCAATAGCCGGCACGTGACGAGCGATGGGAATTAGAACCCGAATGCCTTCAATCGTTCACGCATTACCCATTACGCATTACCTGTTAATAGCCGAGAAATTCCAGCAGTTCGTCCTTGCGGCTCATGGTGTCCTTGTAGCCCAGCTGGATCAGCGCGCGGCAGTATGATTTCTCGAACAGCAGGTAGGACAGCAGGACCGATCCGCCCCGCTGCAACGCGCCGACGCTGGACAGCAGCAGGCGGATGGTGCGCGGGAGCTCGTCGGCGTGCGCGCCGGCCAGCTTCTCCAGTTCCTCGCTTGGCGTAATGACCTTGAAGTCGCAATGCCGCAGCGGATAACTGGCGCGCGCTAATGCATCGGGCGGGATCATGTCGATGGTGCGATTGATGCGCTGCATCCGCTCGAGGTCCACCTCCAGGCTGTCCAGGAAGATGCTGTTCAGCGCGTGGCCGGCGATTTGCGCGAGCGACGGATGGGCGCTGATCTTGACGCGGTCCGTTTTCTGCTGCAGCTGGCGCCCGACGCCGATCACGATCAGCCGATCGGCCCCCAGGTGGAGCGCGGGGCTCACCGGCGCGATCTGGCGCATGGAGCCGTCGCCAAAGTATTCGCGGTTAATGTGGCGCGGCTGGAAAATGAACGGCAGCGCGCTGGAAGCCATCAGGTGATCGAGCGTGATCGGCATCGGCACGCCGATGCGGCGCGCGCGCTGCCACGGCTGCAATTCCGGCACGCCCTGGTAGAAAGTCACCGACTGTCCCGAGGTATAACCCGAGCAGGTCACGCTGAAAGCGGTCAGGTCGCCGGCGTCGATGCAACGCTGAATCGCGGTGAAATCGAGGTAGCGCGCGAGCAGCGCGGCCAGCGGCGAATTATCGAGCAGCGACACCGGCGTCTTCGAAAAGGTGCCGCCGGTCAGCACCGTCAATACCCAACGCACGCTGTTGGCAAACGCGCCCCACGGATCGGCGCGGTAGACGTGCTCCACGTGGAAGTTTTTCCACACCGTCATCAGCCGCCGCACGCCGTGCCGGAAATCCGATGCGTCCGCCGCCATCACGGCGGCGTTGATCGCCCCCGCGGACGTGCCGCAAATGATCGGAAACGGAGTGCCCTTTTGCTCCTGGGGCATCAGTTCCGACAATGCACGCAGCACCCCAACCTGGTAGGCCGCGCGCGCGCCGCCCCCGGTCATGATCAGCCCGACTTTGGGACGCCCCTTGTTCTCCACCCGCCCCCCCCCTGTTCCATCTGCCGGCGCGCTGTTGGCGACCGGCATAACGAAGAAATAACGACAGGAATTACAGAATTTACAGGATTAATTCGAAGCGAGAACCGAAATATCCCGTTTTATGCCGTTTGAATCTTGTTTATCCCGTCAGTACTGTCCATTTGGCTTTCAGCCACGCAGCATACGGCAAAGGTAGTGAAGCATGCCCGCCGTGGCGCCCCAGATATAGCGCCCCTCGAACGGCACCGCCAGGTAATGGCGATGCCGGCCGCGGAAACTGAACTCGCGGCGCTGGTAGTTGCCGGCATCCAGGAAATGCTCGAGCGGCGCCTCGAACACTTCCGCCACTTCGAATGGATCCGGCTTCAGCTCGAACGGCGGCTCGACCCAGCCCACCACCGGCGTGATGCGGAAGCCGGACGGAATTTCGTAATTGGGAAGCCGGCCCAGCAGGTCCACTTTCGCGCGCTCGAGGCCGATTTCCTCCTCGGTCTCGCGCAACGCCGTCTCTTCCCGGCTCGCGTCGCTCGCCTCCACACGGCCCCCCGGAAAACTGATCTGGCTGGCGTGATCGTCCAGGTGCGGCGTGCGCTGCGTGAACAGCACCTGCACCCGGCCGGCGCGATTGACGAGCGGCACCAGCACTGCGGCCTCGGTCACGCGCGTGCCCTCCTTCAGCGCAATGACGTGCAACTCATCCGGCTCCGGTTCCGGCGCAGGACGCGCCAGTTCCTCGGCGATGCGCTCGCGTGACAAAGGAAATACCCGGGCCTGCGTTTTCATGTGTAGTCGGTGAGAGCGGTCCTGGGCGCCAAAGCCCTGTAGTTATTGGAGATTTTACTCGCCAGCCGCATCCGGCGCATCCTCGGGCCCGCGCTCACGTAAAATGGCGGGGTATCCAGTACCCGGCTTCAGGCTGGTAACCGTCGTTCAACCCTTGAGGAGAACCCGTATGAAGATTCGCAGCATCGTGGTCGCGGCTAGCCTCGCACTGGCAAGCAGCGCGGCCTTGGCCTTTCATTGCCCCGCCGACATGAAGAAGATCGACGAGGCGATGTCGAAGAACCCGAAACTTTCCGCGGCTCAAGCGGCGGACGTGCAGAAATTCCGCACGGAGGGTGAAGCCCTGCACAAGGCCGGCAAGCACCAGGAATCGGTGGACACGCTGGCGAAAGCGATGAAGATCCTCGATATCAAGTAAACCTCCCGCCGCAAGCAAAAATCCCCGCCGGCATGGCGGGGATTTTTTTGTGCTGCTGGCCGCAGGCCCGGGCGCGCGCGCTTCAGCCGAGCTCGATGGGAATGTAGACCTTCGCGTCATCGCGCTGCACGAGCAGCGCCGCGCGTTTGCCCGACTTGGCGACCATGCCACGCAGCTGCTCGACGCTCTTCACTGGAGTGCTGTTAAGCGCCAGGATAATATCGCCCGCCTGCACGCCCGCCCTGGCGGCCGCTCCAGACGCCTGCTCGACCAGCACGCCACCACTGACCCCCGCCTCCTTCTGTTCATCCGGCGTCAGGGCGCGTACAGCAACCCCGAGCCGCCCCGGGTCCGTTTCGTTCGCTTTTCCGGAAGCGACTGTCGGCGCCTTCACCTCTCCTACGGTAACGGTCAACTCGCGCGGGGAGCCCTTGCGCCACACTTCGAACCTGGCGGTCGCGCCCGGTTTGACGTCCGCGACGTGGGCCGAGAGATCCATCGAGCCCGCGATTTCCCTGCCGTCGACCTTCAGGATCACGTCACCCGGCTCGATGCCCGCCTTCTCCGCCGGAGAGCCTTTTTCAACCGAGCTCACCAACGCGCCCGCCGCCTTCTTCAGCCCGAACGACTCGGCGAGCGACTGGTTGACTTCCTGTATCGCCACGCCGATGCGGCCGCGATTCACCTTCCCGTACTGCACGAGCTGGTTTTGCACCTTCGACACCAGGTCGCTCGGGATCGCGAACGACAGGCCCTGGTAACCGCCTGTGCGGCTGTAAATCTGCGAATTGATGCCAATTACCTCGCCCTTCAGGTTGAACAACGGTCCACCGGAGTTGCCGGGGTTGACTGCAACGTCAGTCTGGATGAAGGGCACGTAGGTGCCGTCGGGCAGCGCGCGGCCCTTGGCGCTGACGATGCCCGCGCTCACCGAATTCTCGAATCCGAACGGCGAGCCGATCGCGACCACCCATTCACCCACGCGCACATCGTCCGATTTGCCCAGTTTCACGGTTGGCAGGTCCTTCGCGTCTATCCTCAGCACCGCCACGTCGGTCTGCTCATCGGTCCCGATGACCCTGGCCTTGAATTCACGCTTATCGGTGAGCTTGACGATAACCTCCGCGGCATTCTTCACCACGTGCGCGTTGGTGAGGATCAGCCCGTCGGCGCTCACGATGAACCCTGAGCCCTGCCCGTGCACCGGGGTATCGCCCTGGGGCATCGGAGCCTGGAAGCGCCGGAAAAATTCAAAGAACGGGTCGTTCGGATCGAGGCCCCGCGCCTGAGGCAGGCCGGCTTTCACCGCCTGCTCCACGCTGACGTTGACCACAGCCGGACCGTAACGCTCGACGAGCGAAGCAAAGTCGGGCAATACCTGCGAAGCGGGCGCAACGGCCTGGACCGTTACGGCGGCGCTCGCCTGCGGCACGACTGATTGGAAATACTTCAGCCCGCCGGCCGTCAGCGCCGTAACCAGGCCGGCGGCCGTGAGCGCACCTACGATGAGTTTCTGTTTCATGATCCCTCCGAAGCTATTTGTGAAATTTATGTGTGGAGTCGCCGGATTCAAGCGGCGGCATACCGCGATTTCGACAAGGAAGACCGCTCCGGGTTTCCGGAACGACGGGGAAACTGCGCCGGGAACTTTTTCCCCGGCAGGCGTTGCAAGTCAGGTCCCGGGACGGAGCATGACGTGCCCGCAGCGGCTACAGGTGCGATTCGCCTCGGCCGCGTAGAACGCATCGTAGGCGCGCGAGACGGGGTCCTCGCGGTAATCGCCGACGTGCTTTACGACCTCGTAGAGCTTGGCCTTGCACTGCTCGCAGAACCACATGAACCGGTCCTGCTCCCCCGGCTGGCGCTTGCGTTCCAGCACCAGCATGTAGGCTTCGGGCGAAAACCGCGGAGAATGCGGGGTACCCGCCGGGCAGTGGAAGACCTCTCCCTCTCGTACAACCGCGATCTTGTGCTCGCCCTCGGGGGTGATGTAGTGCACGTCCACGTCGCCCTTGATCATGTACATGACCTCGTCGCTGGGGTCGACGTGAAACTCGCTGCGGTGCTTCCGGCCCCGCGCGAGGAAAGCGATGGTGCCAGCTGCCTGCCACAAGGTGCTCACCGGGGTAGCGCCTCCCTTGAGCAACTCCATGACCTGCTCCAGATTCACCGCTTTCAGTTCGTCCACGTGCCGCGCCTCCGCATTCAACGAATCGATCCGGGCATTATCCGCCCTGCCTCACCAGGGTATCGGCTTGCGATCCCTGAAGAAGCCGCCGCTCGCGCCGTCTTCGGGGAGCGTCGCCAGCCAGACCGCGGTGTCGGCACCCTGCTCCACGGTGCGCGGCGCGCTGGCGCCGCCCATGTCGGTCTTTACCCAGCCCGGGCACACCACGTTGACGAGTATCCCGCTGCCCTTCAGTTCGGCGGCCAGCGTGCGCGTCAGGGCATTCAACGCCGTCTTGGAAACGCGGTACGCCGGCGTGCCGACACCCATGTCCGAAAGCTGGCCCTGGCCGCTCGAGACATTGACGATGCGTCCGTAACCATTCTGTTTCATGAGCGGCACCAGCGACTGGATCAGCCTGAGCGGTCCGACAAGATTGGTCTCGAGCGTGTCGCGCCAGGTTTCCACCTTCGAATCGAGCACCCGCGAGCCGCGCGGGTCGGCGAGGATGCCGGCGTTGTTGACGAGAATGTCGCAGCGCTTATAGGTGTCCGCCATCCAGTCCGCCAGCGTCCTGATGCTGCTGTCGCTGATCACGTCGAGCTTGTGGTTGTCCACCTCGAGACCCTCGCCGCGCAACCTGTCTGCGGCCGCCTTTCCCTTTTTCCCGTCGCGGGACGCCAGGACGACGCGCAGGCCGGGCTGTCGCGCAAGCTGGCGGCAGATCTCGAAGCCGATGCCGCGGTTGGCACCGGTCACGACTGCGATGCGCTGTGAAGCGGCTTTCGTCACTCGTCACCCGTCACTCGTCACGCTGCTCAGATCTTGCCGACCATCTTCTCCGGTTTCACCCAGTCGTCGAACTGCTTCCCGGTCAGGTAGCCGAGCTTGAGCGACGCCTGCTTGAGGGTGGTGCCTTCCTTGTGCGCCTTCTTGGCGATCGCCGCCGCCTTTTCGTAGCCGATGTGGGGATTCAACGCCGTCACCAGCATCAGCGAATCGCGCATGAGCTGCTCGATGCGCGCGCGGTTGGGCTTGATGCCGACCGCGCAGTGTTTGTTGAAGTTCTCACAGGCGTGCGCGAGCAATCTCACGCTGTGCAGGAAATTGCGTATGACGAGCGGCCGATACACATTCAGCTCGAAATTGCCGGAAGCGCCGCCAATGTTGACCGCGACGTCGTTGCCGAACACCTGGCAGCACACCATGGTCAT
>Ga0137409_10006725_pt1 | contig 11896 bp, 15 predicted proteins | sample CZODoug1_16funga_FD_122059 | JGI IMG/M metagenome (GOLD analysis project Ga0137409, IMG submission 122059) | Vadose zone soil fungal communities from Angelo Coast Range Reserve, California, USA - CZODoug1_16fungal (Hybrid Assembly) | ecosystem: Environmental > Terrestrial > Soil > Vadose zone... | reverse complement strand
GGAAAGTTTACGGTTACTCCCCGCAAAGTATTGGTTGTTGTACAATTCACAGTTTCTGTCGCTTTGATAATTGGTTCAGCTGTTATCCACCAGCAAATTCAATATGCCAAAAACAGGCCCGTTGGATATTCACAAGCTGGTCTGATCACCATGCAAATAAAATCACCGGGTTTTGATCAAAAATATAATGTATTAAAAATGAATCTAAATTTATAATACTTTCACAATCTAAAGTTATAAAATTTAATAAAAATGGATATTCTTTTTTTATTTTATCGATTCGTTTTAAATTTCTGAAATTATAAACTATTTTCTGAATTTTTAAATTATTCTTTTCTAATTTAAAATAATAATCTAGATTATTAACACTTCATATAATTATACCCTTTTCATATGATTCAATATAACTTTTCAAGCTTTATTCATTTTTTCTCGGATAATTAGAAAATATTTCAACTAAAAATTGATTATTATTAATTTCACTAATTTTTAAATATCTTTCTTTATAAAAATAACACTCTTTTATTTTTACTAAAAAATTTTTAATCTCATTTATAGGTGGAATTATTTTAATTAAATAAGGTATTTTTCAATTTTCAACATCGTAATTTATTTTATAATTATAATTTCTATTCTCTCTTATTTTAAATGGTATATCATTAATTTTCTGATAGATTTTTTATCCATTACATTTTGCCGTTTGTTTTATTCTAAAAATCAATAGATCATCAACTTTAATATTATATCCAAATTGATATTCATTTATATTACTTATAATGATCTCTATTAAAGTATTAATATTTAAATTTTTATCTATTAAAGTATATTTAAGTATAGTTATTCTATTTTGATAATTTTCAACAATAATTGATAATAAATATACTTTATTTTCTTCTAACATATTTTTAATATTAATTAATTCATTATATATAGCCTCTTTAGAACACACACTATAAATATTATTAATACTATTTGGATTTATTGTCAGAGTTCTGATTTGAGTAGAACCTCGACATAAGTTAAAACCTCTAAGACCTTGGATCATACAGACGGAGTCTTTAAATAAGTTAAGTATAGTCATTCATGTTAGCATCATAGATGTGAGTGAATAGACTAAGTGTGAATAACACTTAGTCATTCATGTTACCATCATAGATGTGAGTGTATTTTCTAAGTGTAACTACACCACACACACACACACACACTCACAGATTTTTTAAAAAAATAATTCTAAAGTTATTATTTAAGATATATATATATATGTTTTATCTATGTATAAAATACTTATTAAAGAATTAGTTGAATATGGTTATAAAAAGGATGATTTAGTTAAATTATTTGATAAAAATTTAAAATTATCTAATAATATAGAATAAAATTTAAATATATATTGTGATTAATATTATAAAAATTTAGATAAAATTTAAAGAATTAATATTGAAAATGATGAAAATATTTTACATATAATAAGTAATATTATAAATTTACATAATTATATAAATAATATAAATATTGATGATAAAAATATTGAAGTTATATTTAAAAATATTATAAATAAAAATCCTTTTCTTAAAGATATTAAAGATATTTTTTATATTAAAACATATAAAAAATATAAGAAAGAAACATTAATTGAAAAACCTATAACAAAAAATATGTAAAAATCTAAAATAAAATTGTTATTAAAAAATTATAATAAGGAATTAAATAAAAAATAAAAAAATATATTTAAAAAATATAGTAAATTAGATATGATTAAAGATTTAAAAAATAAAATATTATATAATAAGAATAGATTTAAAAATAAATGTAGTCATATTACTGGTTATTAATAGATATTTAATAGATAAACGTGGTTATAATTTTCTTAGAAATAAAATTATTGAGATAAACGATATATCTAAATCAAATATAATTATAAAAAATTTAGAAGATATTAATAGTATAGAATGTTCAAATGTATATGATAAATAAAATTTGAATTCTCCTTTATCAAATATGATTAATAATATATAAAATAATAATTTAGATATAGAAAGTAAACAAGTATTAATAGAACATGCAATAATAAATTATGAAAATTATTATATAGATATGTGTTTGAATTATATAGAAGATGATTTTTATGTTGAAATAAAACATTATATTTTAAACACATTTGTTAAATTTTTCAAAAATAAACTTGAATAATTAGTACATCCATATATATTTAAAGTTTTTGATGAGAGAAATTTAGATATTAACTATTTTAACCCTATTTTTATATGGTAAAGTAAAATTAAATAATATTTATATAGGATTATTACCATTTCACAAAAAACTATTTATATGTCCAATATATATAATATTATATAATAAATAATAAAACTTTGCTAAATATAAAGAATATGAAATAACAGTCTGCTTATGACAGGATATAAATTTAAGAAAATAGATAATAAATTTAATGATTATGTAATTGAATTATAAAAAAAATAAATAAAAAATAAATTAATTTTTTTTATAAATCTAATATTTTTTTTTATACTTTGATTTTCATCAAATAAGCTTTGTTTGTTTTCATGTAAAAGTTTTTGAAATTATTTAGATTCATAATTCGTAAAATCACCTTTTAGATTTAAATTAAAAAATCTTTTCATTAAATATTCATTTTATACTATATCCTTCTTATTTACTTCTAATTCATTAAAATTTTTTTCAATTAATCTAGTAGAATCTTTATGAATATTTTCAGGCAATATAGTATTTAAGATACCACCTAAAAAAGGAGCAAATATAGCTTCTATGTTAGCATTTTTAAGAATTTCGTCTGTACCCAACATTAAACCTAATGTTAAACCCACAGGTTGTGCTGATTGACATATACCTTTAAAACATAATATTACTTTAGCACTTAAAGTTGCTATTCTATCAAAAGGAGAATTCCTAATATCTAATTTATCTGATTTAAGTATTTTAATAATTTCTTTAATCCTAAAATAACTTATAATAATATGATAAACGGTAAATAATAAAGCAAAAAACATAGAAATATATAAAAAATATATATGATAATTTATATAACTTTTACCTAATATAAATAAATAACTTACACCTCCTAAAAATCTAAGAATTCTAATAATAGGATATGATTGTATTTTTATTATCTCATTTGGTAATGTAGAAGTAAAAAACCCTTTTTTAAAACCTATAAATAATCTTTTTATAATATTATTATTTTTTAATATTTTTTTAATTTTCTTTTCTTTTTAATATTTTTGTTTTTCATTCTTCCTTTATTTATTTTTTTCAAGAAAAAAGGATTTGAACCTTTAATTTTAGTTTTTTTAACTATAATTTTACCAATTAAATTATTTCTCGTTTTTTTCTAAGTAAAAACATATTTTATATAATTTTTATCTAATTAACATTGAATGGGAATAAATATGAAAATTTATAATTTAGGGCCCCATAAAGGGCCCCTTTTAGAAAATTAATATGTATAGGTTTATAACCTATTAAATTGTTATCCTTATCAAAAATTGGTATTTTAACATTTTTCATATACAAATTTTTTGTTTTTATATCAATATTTCTTGATTTAATAGTTAAATCATTGATATTTTTAAATAATTTATTTACACATTTTGTAATTTCTTTACCATTATAAATATCTTTTATATCTTCAAATGTTAATGTATTAATTGGTATACCTCTTGCAACTATTTTTTCATCATTATTATATGTTTTATAACCATATAATTTAGGTGATATAAATATACCTTCTTTTATTTTATCTCCTTTTAATACATCTTTCATTAATCCTATTGAATTTGATATTAAATTTGAAGGTAAAGGTTTATCAATAATAATAGAATCAGTATCTGTATAGAAAAGATTAATATCCTTTAGAAATTTATATTTATTTATTTCAATTCTTGCATAAGAAGTAATAGCAGATGCAATAGCAATATTATTATTAATTCGCGATTTATAATATGATTTTTTATATTCTTCAAGATAATCTATATTAAACGTTTGACATATTTTTTTTGATGGTAAAAAATCTCTAATTATAATAAATAAATTTTCATCAACTATTATTTCATTATATACTTCATATTTACGATATATATCATAAAAATCCTCTAGATTAGTAATTATATCAACACTATTTATTATATTATTTCTACCAAAATAACCATATAAACCATTCAATATAAGTTTTCAAATAATATTTATTGACTGAATTCATAACATTTTTGTAATTTAATATAATATCCTAAAGAATAAGCATATTAAAATTCTTCAGAAAAAAAAGTACCATAAATAGAACCAGTAGGATTATAATTAACACCATCCCTATTTAATATAGATAATATAGTTTTTTCACAATTTTTAGGTATTTTAATATATGCATTTGCAAATCCAAAAAATTAATTTAAATCAACATCATCACCATTTTAAAAACCTAAATAATTAAAAGGCATAGGTTTTAACATTACATAAGGATATAAAGAATTAATATCATAATAATATAAATCTTTACTATAACATTTATATACATCTACCATACCTCCTTTATTACTTTGTCTTATTATATTATCTAAAAATTTGGGGAGTTTTGGTATTGGTTTTTTTAAATAATTTGTGATAAATATTTTCATAGCTAAAGATGATGTACTATATACTTTATTTAAATCTATATTATACTCTTTATGTAATTTTTCTCTAATCTCTTTCATAACTTCATATAAACAATTAAAATCATTTATAAAATATTTTGATATTTCATCTTTATTTATTAATAAATTATCTTTATTAATTTTATTATGATCAAATATAAATTTTTTATTTTTTATATTTAAACTTTTACATAAATTTTCCAAACTAAATGGAAACATTCTATAACTATCTAAAAATGAAAGAGAATTAATTTTTATATTAATAATATTATTATTATTATCCATCATTAATTTCACATCCTCCTGCCATAGGCCGTTTTATTAACATTTTTAATAAAAATATTGCATCAAAATAACCTAAATTATGTATATAATATGTTATATTATTAAATAATTTAATATCATTACAAAATTTCATCATCATATTATTACTTTGTTCATTTATATTTATACCTTTAAAATCTGTTATATAATATATTTTTATTGATTCATATTTTTTACTTGTTTTATATCCTATTGCATATGGTATTAAATTATCCTTTTCTTTAAATGTTTCTATATCTATAACACCTATATTTTCTTTAATATTATTAATTGGTAATAATGATGTAATAGATTTTCTAGAATCTATTTTATCAGTAGTTGAATAAAATCTTTTACCCATTCTTGAATAAAATCTTTTATTCATTGTTGAATAACTTCTTTTATTATTCAATTTATTATCGGCGCCATCTATTTTTCTTACATTAACTATAATTATATCTATTGAATCAATTGGATATGCTTTATTTATTAATTTATTCATATGTGGTAATATCTCATTTATAAAATCATTAATATTTGAATCAGCTGTTATTATAATACTACTACTTAATTGATATAATGTTTCATCCAGCTGTAAATAATATTATTTTAACAAATCCTAAATTTTTATATTCAGATAAATTTGTTATTTTTATATATATTGATTTTAATAAATTAATATTTTATGCCACATTTCTACAAGGATTCATATGAATATCTAATCTATCTTTTAATGTAACAACATCAATCTAAAAATCAATGAAGAATTTATTATAATATATAACCTTAAATTTTAATATATCTAATAATTTTATATTAAAATTTAAAAATTTCTTTAATACATTAATAATATGTTCTATTAATCACATCCTATTTATATTTTTGAATTTGTTTTTCGTCTCATGAATAAATTAATATAAATTATATATTAATAATATATTAATAATATTTTGCAGATTTTTAATTTACAATATACATTTGTAAAAATCTAACAACAACTACTTTTTATTATATAGTATATTTATTTATATATTTTTATAATACATTATAAATAAATATATAATATACATTTGTAAAATAGGTTTCTTCCCATTTAAATTTAAAAAAGGATGATTAAAACAAACATTTATAGAAAATTAATATTATTATTAAACAATAAATTATACGTAAAAATAATTATTAATATATTATTAATATTAGTTATATTATACATATATTTTGACGGTGGAGATGGTTCACCATATAGTAATGGTAAAAGTAGTATATTAGATTATATATATAATTCCAACTGAAGAAGAATGAAGAATCAATTATTAAAAGTACTAGATTTTCTAGAATGAATGAATACATACGGCATAATGAAGATTTACCAACAGCTTATTGATCCGATTCATGTTGTTTAGGGAATAGTATTACAAGTGAAGAATATGAAGAAATGAATAATAAATATATAGATGCTTAATCGAATCTATATCAATATTATAATAGAATGGGAATTAACCTATTAAAATAAAAAATATTTTGTATAAGTATAATAACAATATCAAATATAGCATTAAATACATGTAATAAAGTAAATTTATTCCTATAGGGAGGAGAATATGTAGGTATTTTAAAAATATTAATATGAAATTTTTTATATATAATATTATTAAATTCATTAAATACTTGATATAATGATTTTATATCATGTAATAAATATAATTTTAATTCTTCTTTTAAATTGAAATTATGATTTTTAATATTATTATATTCATCTATATTAATATTATCATAATATTTAATATCAGGTTTAATACCATGATACTCTAGAGTATCCATATTAACAAATTTATGTGGGAAATATAATTTTTTACTTTCAACATTAAATGTATTACACAATTTACCTAAACTTAAAGGTAATATTAAATAACTATCATATAATGTAATATATTTTCTATCATTATTAATTATTTTAATATATAATCATTTTTTACTTTAATTCAAATCTAATACTTCTATTTTATAACCCCCTTTTTCATTCATATACTTTATCTACATAATCTTTAAAAATATTTACACCAAGCTTAAATTTATAACAACCTAAAACACCTACCTTATAACCTTGTGTAACTGCATATTTAAATTCTTCTGAAAAAAAAAGTTCCATAAATAGAATTTGTTGGATTATAATTAACATCATTATTATTTAATATAGATATAATTGGTTTTATACAATTTTTTGATATTTTTATACTTGCACTAGCAAATCCAAAAACTTTTTTTATCTAGATTATCACCTTTATTAACACTTAAATAATCAAAAGACATAAGTTTTAATATTACACTAGGATATAAAGAATTAATATCATAATAATATAAATCTTTACTATAATATTTATATATATCTACCATACCTCCTTTATTACTATTAAGGTGGTTTAGGTAGATATGTTTTTAAATAATTTGTTCTATAAATATGCATAACTAAAGATGAAATAAAATATACATTAGTAATATCAATATAATTATCCTTATTTATTTTATCTATTATTAATTTAATTGCTGCTGCCCTAAAGGGCCTACTGAGTAGTAGACGATAGTCTATTGCCTATCGCTAAAGGCAGATAAAATGAAATTTAATTAATTATTCCCATAGGGGTATTATATAATTCATTTTTTATTAATCTTTATCTATATAAATTAAATTTATTAATTGACTAAAAATTTTTTATATTTTTTTTTATAAAATAAAAATAATAGATTTATAAAAATGATAACTTATTATTATTATAAATTAAATATTTATAGCAGGTAAAGAAATAGATAAAGAAAATTCTACTATATCTAATAAAATATTTGGAAAAATACCTATAAAAATAATAGATAATAATAAAGGTAATAATAAAGAAAATTCTAAATAAGTAAGATCAAATGTAGGTTTTAAAAATAAAGAATAAGAACCAAATACTACTCTATTATAAAATCAAATAGAATAAGCAGCAACTAAAATAATACTTAATGAAGCTAAAACAGCTAAAATAGGATTTTGATTAAAAATACCTAAAAAACATAGATATTCACCAATAAAATTACCAGTTAAAGGAGTAGCCATATTAGCTAAAGTAAAAATAAAAAAAATAATGGAGAATAAAGGCATATATATAGTAATACCTCGATAATATATAAGAGTTCTAGTATGAAATCTATCATATAAAATACCAGCACAAATAAATAAACCAGGAGAAGTAATACCATGTGCAATAGATAAAAATAAAGCACCTTGAATACTTTGAAATGAATAAGAAAAAATAGCCATTATTACTATAGCCATGTGCAATAAACATATATAAATATATATTTATTTGGACCATCTCTTTATTTACTGCCTTTAGCTCCGTAGGGGTCTGCTTTTAGGGCAGTATAAATTTATTTTATAATTTCATAAATTAATAATTTTCATGTTTTAATCAATATTTAATTATTATTTATTTTAAATATATTTAAAATATAAAAATATATTATAATACCCCTATGGGATTATTTTTTAATATAGAAGTAAATAACAAACATATGGTCTCTGAGATTTCCATTTACGTGCTAAGCGCTTTGGTTATCTGCGGATTATTTAAATATATTACAAAAATTTTTACTAAAAAGGAATATCCTGCCTTTGGCAGGGACTACTTACATTTTAGTATTTAATAATATTAAAATTAAAAAATTTTTTAAATTTCCCGCATATAGTTTATTGCGTTTATTGAGATAATATCAACGAAAGGGCCAAATAGACCAATAGAACTATAAGCTATAATTTTTTTTATATCAATTTGTCTTAAAGTAGTGAAAGATGAATATATAATACCTATAACACATAATACATATATTAAAGGTGTAAAATAATAAGAAGCATCTGGAAATAAAATTATTGAATATTTTATAAATCCATAAGTAGATAATTTTAACATTAATGCTGCTAAAATAATAGAACCACTTAATGGTGCTTCTGTATGTGCTAAAGGTAATCATTGATGAAAAGGAACAATAGGAGTTTTTATAGCAAAAGATAAAAAAAATCCTATTCATATAATAGTTTGAGCATATGGTGTAATATAAGATGTCGAAATTAATATATAATTAGTAGTACCAGTTTGAGCATATAAAAATAATATACCTAATAACATAAATAAAGAACCTGCTAAAGTCATTAAAAAAAATTGATAAGAAGCATATATTCTAGTAGATATTACTTTACCACCATTTAAAGGTAAACCTTGAGGTTTACTTCCAAATAAACCGATTAATAAAAACATAGGTATTAATGAACTTTCAAAACATATATAAAACATTAATATATCTAAAACTACAAAAACACCTATTAATATAGATTCTAATCCTAATAAACATATTATAAAATATTTAATATTATTTTTAATTGATCATCCTGCTAATATAGATATAGGCATTATAAATGTAGTTAATAATATAAATAATAAAGATATACCATCTATACCAACACTAATATATTCAGTATATTTAAAAAAAAATTGTGGATAAGGATTACTATAATCAAATTGTATTCATATTATTATAGATAAAAAAAAATTAATTAATGTACTAATTAATCCAATCATTTTAATTTTTTTTGAATTATTAATAAATAATAAATATAAACTAGTAATAATAGGTATAAATAATAATAAAGTTATCATGATAAAAAAAATTTATATTCTATTTAATAAAATCATATATATAAAATCATATATATATGGATGACAAGATTTGAACTTGCACGGTTTAATACCATTATATTCTAAGTATAAAATGTCTACCAAAATTCCATCACATCCACAGAAGGAATTATAAAATAAAAATTATACCGATTAATAAATTTATTTATTTTTACTCATATATAATCTACAAAGATTATCAAAATTATTTAATACAAAATCAAAAAAATTATTAGAAAGAAATAAACATATAATTAATAAGATTCAATAAATAAAAATTAAACTATAATTTATTTTATTTAATAATAAAATTATTTAATAATTTAATAAAATAAGGTTTAAAAATTAAAGGTAATTTATTAGATAATATATCTTTTACACGGTCTTAAATAAATTAATAAAAAATAAAAACTTATTAATAAAGAAAAAATCTATTCTAAACTCTCAAATGAACCTATAACATATAATAAATCTGAAAACGAATCTTCAGATCTTTCAAATAATACATTAAATTTTTTATTACTTATTAAAGATTTTTTAAAAAAACTTGAATCTTTAGCATTTTCTACAAATTATTTACCTAAAATTCCTAAACCACCAGCTGTAATACTCCTTTAGGAGTTACTTTTCCTATTACAGTAGGATTTTTTGCAGCCAATTTTAAACCTAAACTAATGGTAGCAGCCATTATACCACTATTTCCTAAACCTTTAGAATTTTCATTGTTTATATTTAAAATGTTATTATTTACTGTAGAGAAATCTATATTTTATTTATTGGAATCTTCTTCATAACAATAGATTTCATTAATATGAAAGAAATCTAATAAATTATATTCAATTATATATAATATATAAAATAATAATCATGTAAATAAAAATACATAAAAAATAAATGTATTAAGGTTATTAGAATTTTTCTAAACTCAAAATATATTTTTTAATTTATTACTTAAATAACCTTTTTCTATTAAATAATATAAAAATATACCAATACAAATACCAAAAGAAATTTTAGTAATCATTCATATAAAAAATAAATAATTATTAAAGTTGAACATTATTTTTGTTTTGTTTTTTCTTTTTAATGAATTAATTTAATATTTTAAGAGAAGGATAAATCTGAAATATTTACCAAAATTTTATAACATTCTGCTTATGACAGGAATTATAAAATAAAAATTATATTGTTTCTTAAAAAACATGAATTAAAAATAATATTAGAAAAAATTATAATAATATTATTTTTTATTTATATATATATTAATATAATCATTTAAATTATGATATTATTCACTTGTAAAAAATGTTAGAAAGTATAAACCAATGATTAAAATAATAAATCCTAGTCAAATATAGATATTATTAGTCAATTTAGATTATTTAATATAATTTCTTAAATAATTATTTAATAAATTATTTAACTTATATCCAATAAAACTAGACAAATTAAATTTTATAGTTTTATCATTAAAAAAAAACTTAAATAATATTAAAATAAATAAAATTATGATTATAGTAAAACATACATGACTAATAATATCTATCGAATATATTAAATCAATTATAGGACTATTTTCTGTATTACCAATAAATTTATCAACATTTTCCGGGAAATCATTAAAATTAGATTTATCTACATCAAAATTTTCTGAATAATTATCCAGATTTAAATAAGAATTCTTTCTACTAATAGAATTATAACCATAATGAAGAGCACCACCTAAAATACCCCCACTTACTACTAAAACAGTTTTTTGAATAGGAGGTAAACTAGAACTAGCTATAGCTTTACCAACAGCAGTACCTAAACCAGCAATACTAGCACCTAAACCTAATTTATCACCTACAGTAGCTATACCTTTACTTAATTCTTTAGCTGCTTCTTTACTCATTTCAATAGTAGTATTTAATGAAAGATTATCTGAAGATGTTTTATCTTTTAAATATAAACTTACATCAAATATAAAGTCCATATAATATCAAAATCAAATAGATGATATTATTAATAATATAAAACATATTATTTGTGAATATCTAATATATTTAAATACAGATAATCGAAAATCATCTAAATAAAAGGTTACTAAATTAAATGTAAGAAAAAAAGATATTATAAATGACATTTTTAATTTTTTTTTTCTTTTCTTTTTAATATTTTTGTTTTTCATTCTTCCTTTATTTATTTTTTCAGGGAAAAAAGGATTTGAACCTTTAATTT
>Ga0137409_10006724_pt1 | contig 11896 bp, 8 predicted proteins | sample CZODoug1_16funga_FD_122059 | JGI IMG/M metagenome (GOLD analysis project Ga0137409, IMG submission 122059) | Vadose zone soil fungal communities from Angelo Coast Range Reserve, California, USA - CZODoug1_16fungal (Hybrid Assembly) | ecosystem: Environmental > Terrestrial > Soil > Vadose zone... | reverse complement strand
GGATAGGCGGGGTGGGCCGGGTCTTCCATCGCGTCGAGGTGATACAGGTAGCCGAAGAATTCATCGAAGCCGTGCACTGTGGGCAGAAATTCGTTTTTGTCGCCAAGGTGGTTCTTGCCGAACTGGCCGGTGGCGTAGCCCATTCCTTTGAGGGCGGTTGCAATGGTCACCGCTTGTGCCGGAATGCCGGTGGGTGCGCCGGCCTGGCCGACCGTGGTCATGCCGGTGCGGATCGGCAGCTCGCCGGTGATGAAGTTGGCGCGACCCGCCGTGCAACTCGCCTCGGCGTAGTAATCGGTGAACAGCATGCCTTCGGCGGCGATCTTGTCGAGGTTCGGCGTCCGCCCGGCCATCATGCCGCGGTGGTAGGCGCCGATATTCCAGATGCCGATGTCATCACCCATGATGACAACGATGTTCGGCGGTCGGCCGGATGGCGACGGCTGCTGCTGCGCTTGCGCAGATGTCGTCAAACCAGCATTCGACAGCACCGATGCCGCCAACAACGAGCTCCCGCTCAACAGCAGATCGCGCCGTTTCAATCCTTCGCTATTTTGTGTGACGCCGTCCTCCAGCTTTCCACGGATTTGGTGCTTACTCACAACGCGCTCCTCTTCCTGGTGATGCACCTGAAGCCGACATGGCTTGTCGAGGTGTCGACCGGCTCGGCATGACGCGCCGCCGGACGATAGCGGCGGCAATAGTTCGGGGCGCATAGGTGCGAGCCGCCTTTGAGCACCTTGCGTGGAATCCTGATATTCGGCTGACAAGGGTCGTAACTCGCAGCCTCCGGTCCGCCGCGTGGATTCTGGGGAATGCAGCGCGCCTTCGGCGCATCGGCCTCGTGCTTCTGCGAATACCAATCGGCCGTCCATTCCCAGACGTTGCCGATCATGTCGTGCAGGCCATAGCCGTTGGCCGGAAACGCTGTCACCGGCGATGTACGATCGAAGCCGTCCGTGCAAAGGTTCTGGCGTGGAAATTCGCCCTGCCAGGTGTTTGCCATGTGCTTTCCGCCTGGCGCTTGCTCGTCGCCCCATGCGAATTCCGCGCCGTCAAGTCCGCCGCGTGCGGCGAATTCCCATTCGGCCTCGTTCGGCAATTCCTTCCCGGCCCATTTGGCATAGGCTTCGGCGTCCCGGTAGGCGACGTGGACGACTGGGTGCTCGTCGAGCCCGCTGATGTTGCTGCGCGGTCCGCACGGCCGGCGCCAGTTGGCGCCGAATTTGAATGTCCACCATTGACCCCAGTTGCGCAGGTCCACGGCTTGCTTGGGCGGTGTGAAGACAAGCGAGCCGGCCCTGAGCATGTGCGGCAGAGCGCCTGGATAGTCCTTCGCGTCGGGTGCAATTTCGGCAAAAGTGACGTAACCAGTCGCGTTGACGAATTTGCGGAATTGGCGATTGGTGACCGGCGTGCGATCCATCCAGAACTCGCCCACGGTAACGCGGTGGACGGGCGCTTCCTCTGGATAGTGCCGATCAGAGCCCATTCGAAACGTGCCGCCCGGCACGTACAGCATCCCGACGTCGTCCGTCGAGCGTTCGAACGATTGCCCGCTGTCGAGCGACGATATGGTGTAAACGAGATCCATAATCAGGTCCTGCCCTTCGAGCGGCCTGCGTCTCTCAATTCACCAAACTAACCAATCACTAGGTTCGCGCCTTAGGCGATTTTGCCAGAGGAATGTGTCGGCTGATCCGGTGATCCTGGCATCTCGGCGTCTGTTCCGACTTCTCAAGGTGCAACCAACTCCTAATTAATTTTGGCGCGCGGAGTGCATCGCTGATGCAGCCCTTTGCACCGCCTCGGCAGGACCAACGTCCTAACAGACTGGCATCTCGTTGAAATTCGACGGCTTGTCGGAGGATTTTATTAGAAGTGGAGAACTGACAAGAGATGCCATCAGCGCCAGGATATTCATCGCGGGCTCGCTGTGTATCCATTTCAATGGACATCACCGTAGCCCCAAAACTGGGTTGCGTCTAGGTTTAACTTACAGGTTTAGGTTGAGTACAAGTGCCCTCGCGCAAAGCCGCTCTTTGGCAAATTCCATCAGTTTTGTTTCGCTGGAATCATATTGCGGGCAAGTGGAAATGTTGAGCGCCGCACAAGTAGTTATCATCGCGAACAATTCGAGATTGAAATAGCGCAGTGAGCTTTGGCTTTGAACGACGCCTTCACCATGATCAGAAGCGAGAATTGCGCCGCTGCCGGCCACGTTCCGCCGGACCCGACAGTTCCGGCACCATACACCAGCACGCATCGCCGCACGAGAACGCGCCACGTTGCACTCGCGTCAAGTGATTGTAACGCGCGCATATTAGCGCCGGGCACAAAGAAAAGCCCCCGGCGGTTTCCCGCCGGGGGCTCTGTTAGACTGTGATCAGACGAACAGGATTAGAAGTTGCGCTGAGCGCGCAGCAGCATGGAGGCGGCGCCCTGGTCCTTCAGCTCATACAAGGCCCGCGGCTTGGCAACCGTGGCAGGAGGGGTGATATCGACAGTACCCGAGTACTTCTGGTCCAACTGCGTCCAGTTGACGTCGAGGGTGAAGGCGAGGTTCTTCACCGGGGTCCAGACGATGGTGCCACCAATCACTGCGACGTTGAAGTCGGGGTTGCAGTTGCCGGTCAGACCAAGCTGCGTCCGGGCGGTGCCGCCGACGCCGCCGACGCCGCAGATCGCTGTCTTGGCAAGATCGCCGTATTGCAACGCGCCATAGGCACCGTAGATGCTGCTCGCCCAGTAGGGGTCCCAGTTGTGGGTGAAGCCACCGCGGAAGCCCCAAGTCTTCACCGTTTCAAGACCGCTATTCACTAAGCCAGCGGCGCCGCCGACGCTGGTGAATACGGCATCATTAATGGCGGCGAACCCGAGGCTCTGGTACGCGATACTGCTGCCACCAAACATCGAGATGGTGGTCGGGAACAAGCTCTGGAAGTTATAGCGGCTTGCACCGTCCGTATAGACGCCCTGCAGGTTGAGGGAGTCGCCAGGGCCAGTCGGAATGTTTTTGATCGACAAGGCGCCCTGAACTGCCCAGCCCCACTTATCCGACGGGTGACCGGTGGCCTCGTTAGCACCGTAGTAGGAAGCATGGTTGTCATGCGCCACTGCGGACAACTTGAACAGACCCCAGGCTTGGTCAACGGTAAACGCACCGACGATGTCAGGAGCAACCATGCCGGCGCCGATGCTAGGCGCCCCGTAACCTGCGAGGAAGTTTACGGTGCCGGCTGTTATGCTCGGCGACACCCCGCCCGGAAATGACAGGTTAAAGATGTTCGTCGTGTCGTAAACGGTCGGATCCTGCAACGCGATCGAAGCCGACATGCCCTGGCCGAACTGCGCGGTATAGGCAACCTGGTTCACACCGGTGACGTGGTTGCTACCACCGGGAAGCGTATCGGGACCGCCAGCCGGATAGCTCTGCCACGGCGCGTCGAAGATCGAGACCGTGCGACCAAACGTGAACCCAGCGAACTGGATGAACGCATGGTAGACGCCGAGCTGGGCGCCGCCAATGGTGCTGGTCGTGCTGTTGTAAAGCGTCGCAGACCCGGCCGTTGCCGAGCCAGCACCGACATAAGAACCACCGGTCCAGGTGAAGACCAGATCGGCGAAAGTGCGGACTACGCCGTACTCGGTCGCGGTGCGCGTATCGATGGTCAAATCCATACGAGCGCGGCTGGTGAAGTTATTGCGAAGACGGTTCTGTGCACCATCCGGTGCGCCAGTCTGAAAGCCATAATCGTTGCCGGTGTTGACCATCGTGTCGGCGCGCAGATAGCCGCCGAGCTTGATGCAGGTATCAGTGCCCGGCATGTAGTAGAAACCGGCACCATACAGGGAGCAGATCCTCACGTATTCGACCGCTTTGGCCTTTACGGGAAGATCAGCTGCCTGTGCCCCGCTCATGGCGACCAGACCCGCCGCTGAGCCGAGGATAAGGCTCTTAACCATCTTCATGTTAACCTCCAGTTGCTCTGTAGGGAAGGTTCCGGATCCGCTGGGTGAAACACCCTAGGTTGGTTCCCTTGTCCCTTAAAAAAACCGCTTCGCGTTTCGCGTCTTCGGACACACCCGCATGACGCGAGGGACTAAAGCGAACCACTTAACGGGACGACCTCGGGATGCCCCCCTCCGTCGCGTCACAACTCTTACCGAACACCTCTGCACAGGCAATAAAGGAACTGCATCCAAGCGGGTTTGGCTGCCTGTTTTCCGCGATGTGTTGCACAAACAACACGCAGCTCTAATTGCGATTTCTCACGAAGGTACTGAATACAAAAGATTTTTTCCAAAATTCGCAGTTTGATCAGATTCATTAGCTCAGACCTTCATCTGCCGTCTCGTTTCCGAGTGCGACACCAGATTGGGCCGAATCGGCAATGGCGCGCGTCAGCACTAACCAGCGAGTTTGAGGAAGCGACGGCAAAGTGAGCAGGGCACGGATAGGGAGAATCAAGTACTCAAGTGGAGTGGGTTGAATTGTGTACAAAGGCGCAGTACAAATTCAGAAATGCTGGGGGCAAAAAATCTCGCTATTGCAATGCTTAGCGACCTCGGGATGCCCCCTCCGTCGCAGTTCCGATAAGAGCCGAAGAGTTCTAAACAGGCAACAAAAGACAGCCTCGTCCGAGGCAACACGGGCCTTTTTGTAGGCGGATGTTGCACAAATACTACGACACCGAGTTGTGATTAAAGTACGTTAAGCTATCCCCGGACAATTTGTAGGTATGGATAGGAACTGCCCCGTTTGTTTCGGCATAGGGTGGTCTGCGAAAACCATTCCGACCGGGCATGGCACGAAGAACTAGGCTGCATCTGCGGTGCCGGGATGCCATGTAAATGCAACTCCGGCGAAGAGCCGGACGTGAGCCCGGTGCTAATCGACGAGAAGAAGGCAACACGCCATTAGTGCCCGAAGGCTATTGATGGCTGCGGAAGATCGCGGACCCTTAATGCACGCTCACGTCGGGATGATGCTGGCGCTGCATGGCGCCAAGCCAATCCCGGAATACAATCCATCAAAGGAGAAGCACTGGGGGCGGCGAAAGCTGAAGCGAGACGAATGACGACATGACATACGACTGTACATCAGCTTCAATTCTGGTCGCTCGCGACAGACTACGGCTTCTTATGTTTATGGAGCCATTCGTCAACGGCCCCGAGAAGTCGGGACGCTTGTATAAGAGCGGGCTTGATGAGGCTCACAACAATTTCCCCATCAAGCAGGAGGAGTTTGCCGATTTCAACTTTCGGGAGGGACTTCAGGCCTTGGGCACGTCTCGCATATTCCTGGTCGATGATGGCCGCCTTATGGACCAAAACGTTTCGCACAACGCTCAGTGCATCTAGTGAGTCATCTTTTAGAGCCGCATCGACTTGGGCTGTGTTTGTGTCGAATGCAGCCGAATACGCCTCTCGGATTGTCGATAGACGGCTAAACTCGTATCGGCTTCGTAAGATAGTGCCCATTTTGTTGCGCAAATCGAATTTGTGAAACTGGATCAGATCCAGATCTACGCTCTTAGATTGGGGATCATCTTTTTTGGTTTTGGCCCCGCCAAAAGCAGGCTTGCCATTTTTTCGAAGTCTGTTCGGATTACCTCTGAGGTGCGCTAGGCCGGAAGGGTCAATGTTGAGGGCCCTCTCCCAGAGATCGCCCGCCATTGTCTCGAAGGCCGACCACGATCCGATGACAAAAGAAGATAGTAAAAAATCGAAACCCCCACTCCCGAACGGGGCTCGAGCGAGCATGTTAACGGGAATTGCTCCGAGCCGATGGTTTTCGGACACAAACTTGTCCCACGCCGGGGTTCCGAGCATGGCACTGTCTTGTTCCAGCCGCGCGTCGTGAAGTTCGCTCACGCGCTCGCCAACGTTCGGTCTAGATTCGAGGGATGAGAGGTTGTCGGTGTTGTCTAGTGAGCCTTCAATTTCGAGCGCCGCAACGTCAATGTGGCGCTGAAACTGCATCGCCGTGTATCCGATGATAGCGGGTGTAATCATCAGATGCCTTACGCGGTGGAAGTTGTAGCGAAAGACCTTTAGAACCGGCTCTAACTCTGGAGTTTTTAGCGTTGGTGTTTTGAAAGAGGCGTTGGCGTAGTCGATACAGGCGTCCAGCTTTAGGTCGCGGGATGATTTGAGCTGCTTAGGTGTTGAAGGCACGGCCAAGTCCACTTCTTATCTGGAAGGCGCACCACCTTAGGGGAAAGGTTCGAAGCGAAAGTGGTCAAAACAGAACACACACACCGAGGCGATTTACAAGGCTGCATAAAATGTCAAAAAAAGCCCAGCAGATGGGTCTGCCGGGGCGCGATTGAATCTTGAGTATGATTTCTTGCAAGCGCTCGATCACGCTCCAAAGATCAGAAGCGCTTTCCTCCTCGACAACGAGTTGTAGCTCTGCCTCTGCCGCCTTGAGCTTAGAGATGATGGCCTCTCTCGCCTCTAGCTGCGAGACGATGGCGTCTCGCCCCGGGAACGAAAAGATTTGAGCTGACATTTTCACGCTCGCTTCGCGATATGGCGCGACAGCTCACCCTTCTTTTTGACGACTGAGATTTTGTAGCCTCTGCGCTCCGCGATTTTGAGCGCAGCCATCGCGGGATATTCAAAGCCCGCGTTCCAAGTGTCGTGCATGGTCGCGCCGTTCGGACGCGCCATCAACTTGACCAGCGTATCGTGAAGCGGATTGGGTTTGCGAGCTGTCGATTTTTAGAGCCAACAGTTTTCGCGGCGTACCATTGTCGGCGCAAGCGACGCACCGGATTGGGTGGGCAAGTTCGGGTTGCGCTCCGCTGCGAAGCCCCAAAGGATGCCCAGTGTTTTCATCGCGAAGTTCGCGGTGCTGTTTCAGGTAAGTATCCCCCGGCAGAGCCGGGGGCTTTAGGAATTGGGCCGCTCAAAGCGGCCGGTCTAGATCCGAAGCTCCATCTATGTGGCCCACGCAGGAAACACTTCCTTGAGATTCCAACTCGCTATCCAATTTTTTCGGCGACTGTTGGAGAACAAATACCTCTTGATATTTTGCGTCCCCACTTGGCGAGGTTTTAAGGTTTCATGGTCGCCTGTCGAGGCACTCCCTTTCGTGTGCGTGGTGGCTCATGGGATGGGAGTTCATCGATGGGCGACTGCCGTAAATGTCAAACTTCTACTGCCTCCCCGGCAAAGCCGGGGGGTCTCCCGGTTATGCTAGACTGTTCAGGGAGTTCGTTCCAACAAATGCCAGGCGCGAAGCGGACAATGGCAGCACCACAACATACTATAAACTCAAGCTGAACCTATCCTCCGTTTTTTGTACCGACGCGACAAGGACCGATCGAGATGCTGGAGCACGCCAGTCTTACCCACGCGCGCCTGAAAACCCCGAAGGCTGCAGCTATAGCGGGTATCGCCTTTTCCCTTCTCATGTTCACGATCTTCTGGCTGCTTCGGCGCTCCGTTCCGGCTGATCCATTGGAGTCTGGAGCGTGGCTTGCCACCAACGCGAGAACCGTCGGGCTTGCGCTGAATCTCATCCCGTTTGCTGGCGTCGCCTTCTTGTGGTTCATCGGCGTGCTGCGCGATCGGCTTGGCCAGCAAGAGGACCGTTTCTTTGCCACCGTCTTCTTCGGCAGCGCTTTATTATTTCTGGCCATGCTGTTCGTCGCGGCCGCGGTAATAGGCGCGGTCATCCTGGTGGCTGCTTCTGCGGAACCAAATGAACTGATCAATTCAGCTACTTTCCGCTTCGCCCGCGCCGCAACCTACATCGTAATGAACGTTTACGCGATCAAGATGGCGGCGGTCTTCATGATCTCCACGTCGACCGTTGTGATCTATACCGGCATCGCACCGCGCTGGATTGCGATCATAGGGTATCTGCTTGCTTTGGTTCTTCTGGTTGGCAGCTACTACATCAGCTGGAGTTTTGCGGTATTGCCCGTTTGGGTCTTCCTCATCAGCGTTTACATTTTGATAGACAATCTGCGCCGGTGACTGACTATTGCCCTGTGCGCTCGACTGGCAGTGGGCATGAGAAGGTCTCCTTACGGCATTGAGATGTCGAAGTAGCAACCTGGACGTCACCATCGATACAGCGTCCCCGCGCGGACTGCGTCTATCAGCCGCTATCGCGTAGCTTGGTCGCCTGAGCGCTCACGTCCGCTTTGCTCTCGAACGCCGTTCGAAACGTCGGAACGTTGATTTGGATCAAGAGTCTAGGAACCCAGCGAGGCCATCCCAATGAAGATGGACATCCCGAGCTACCCCCTACTTGGACTGATCGCCGGGCTCATCGGATTTCGAACTCTCGACAGACATGGACGAGGATTCTGGCTCTGCACAGCGCTTGCCCTGGTTGGCCTGATTTTCGGCGCACTTCTTCGCGGAAACGCTTGACATCATGATCGATTGGTTTGGCCATACGCTTCGGGCCCATCCGGAACTTGCGATCTTCGTGTCTCTCGCCGCCGGCTATTATTTCGGCTCCTTTGCCCACAGGGGTTTCAGCCTTGGGCCGGTCACGGCGACGCTGATCGCCGCTGTCATCATCGGCCAGTTCGGCGTCACGATTTCAGGTCCGCTCAAGTCAACCTTCTTCCTGATGTTCCTGTTCGCGATCGGCTACGGCGTCGGGCCGCAATTCGTCCGCGGGATCGCCCGGGATGGAATTTCACAGGCGGCATTCGCCCTCCTGATCACCCTGTTCTGCCTCGGCGCCGCCTACATCACCGCGAGGCTTGCCGGCTACGATGCCGGCTCCGCCGCGGGACTCTACGCCGGCTCGCAGACGAACTCGGCGTCGATGGGTCTTGCGACCGAAGCCATCAACCGCCTCGGCCGGCCGCCTGAGGAAACCAAGAAGCTGCTGGATGCGATGCCGGTCGCCTACGCCATCACCTACATCTTCGGAACGATGGGCTCTCCGATCCTGATCGGCCTGCTCGGTCCGGCACTGCTGCGCTTCGACCTCGAGGCCGCCTGTAGGCGCTATGAGGAGGAGCACGGAGGCAAGAAGCAAACGGGCGGTCCGGGCACCGGCTGGCATCAATTCGAGTTGCGCGCGTTCCGCGTCCGGGAGGGCGGGCTCGCGGTCGGCAAGACGGTGCAGGACGCCGAGTCCCTCGTATCCGGGCAGCGAGTGTTCATCGAGCTGATGCGGCGTGACGGCAAGATCGTCAGTGCGACCGCCGACACCGTGATCCAGGCGGGGGATATTTTGGCCGTCGCGGGCCGGCGCGAGGTGCTCGTCAACCTGATCGGTCCGGCCGCCGAAGAAGTCGATGATCGCGAACTGCTGGGAATGCCCATCGAAGGCCTCGACGTCTATGTGACCAGCAAGGAAATCGACGGAAAGACGCTGACCGAGGTGGCGAAGCTCCCGGAAGCGCATGGCGTATTTGTGCGGAAGATCACCCGTGGAGCGACCGCGATCGATATACCGGTCCTGCCGGACACCGAGTTGCAGCGGGGCGATATCGTCACTTTGGTCGGGCGCACGCCGGAAATAACGGCGGCGACGAAAATGCTGGGCTATCCAGACCGCGCGACCGACGTGGCCGATATCGCGTTCATCGGTGCGGCGGTTGCGCTCGGCGCCATTCTCGGCACGCTGGTCTACAACATCGGCAGTGTGCCGCTCACCCTAGGCACCTCCGGCGGTGCGTTAATCTCCGGTCTCTTCTTCGGCTGGTTGCGCTCGGTGCGCCCGACGTTCGGACGGATACCGTCATCCACAGTGTGGTTCATGAACTCGATCGGCCTGAACGTGTTCATTGCCGTGGTCGGAATCTCGGCAGGGCCCGGCTTCGTCGCCGGACTTCAGCAGCTTGGCTTCAGCCTGTTGCTCTGGGGCGTGGCGGCCACGATCGTTCCTGTGACCCTGGCAATGCTGGTCGGCAAATACGTCTTCCGGTTCCACGACGCCATTGTGCTGGGATGCTGTTGCGGGGCTCGCACGACGACTGCCTCGCTCGGCATGGTCACCGACCGGGCCGGCAGCAGGATTCCCGCGCTCGGCTATCCTGTCCCCTACGCGGTCGCGACGACGTCGCTGGCCCTCGGCGGCATGGCACTGGTCATGCTGGTGGGCTAGGGCCAAAAATTATGGAAACGACGAGCGAATACTGAACAGCGGTCACGGGCCCTCCTGTCGTGTTTCGAAGCTATGAACTCTCCGCTTTAGCCGGTAGTTCTTAATCGCCCTTGGCGTCATTGCCAGACGGTCCGCCGCATGGAGGAATGTTGCCCGTTCATTCTGCCCATGTCGGGCAGGAATTGGAAGTCCACTACCGGTATCATCCATATTTTGGCCGCAAGGTCTTGGTGCGTCGCATAGAGCAGCGAGCGACCGGCCAATTTCTTAGCGTACAAGGGCCGGCAGGCATCGTGGTATCGATCGCCGGTTGGATGCTCGATCCTGTGATTTGCGCCGGAATGACAATCGGCGCGCCGCGCGTCGATCTGGCCGCACTCGTCGAGTTGGAGCGGCTATTGATAGGTACGGCCAACCCCGCACACTCCCGGAACGATATCGCAATCGTTCGGGAGGAAGGCAATGAAGTCTTTGAGATTGCCGGCGGCGGCGCCGAGCCGGCAGATGAACTTCTTATTCGACAACAGACGGCTGGAAGGGGTGGCCTCCGCCGAGCGGGACAAGATCATCTCGGTGTTGGCCCAGATCCTCATGCAGGCGGCCGGCCTCAGCGTCGAGGAGCTTGAAGATGACCAGCGCTGAGGTGATTCCGGCGGTCGTTCTCAAGAGGAAGGCTGTCGTGTATGTGCGCCAGTCGACGCAATCCCAGGTTATGACCAACCTGGAGAGCAAGCGGCGCCAATATGATCTGGTCGATGTCGCCCGCCAACGCGGTTTTGTCGATGTTGAAATCATCGATGATGATCTCGGCCGCTCGGCAAGCGGAACTGTGGCACGCCCCGGTTTCGACCGCCTGGTCGCATGGCTGTGCGCCGGAAAGGTTGGCGCCGTTGTATGCTTCGATGCGTCCAGGCTCGCGCGAAACGGTCGCGATTGGCATCACCTGCTCGAATTATGTAGGCTTGTCGAAGCCCGCGTTATCGATCTCGACGGCGTCTATAATCCGTGCCGGCCGAACGATCGCCTGCTCCTTGGCATGAAAGGCAGTATCAGCGAGTTCGAGCTCGGCGTGCTGCGCGCGAGAATGCTGGACGCCGCCCGGTCCAAGGCGAGCCGGGGCGAGCTGCGGCTATCGGTTCCGTTCGGCTACATTTGGCACCGTGAAGCGGGGCTTGGTCTCGATCCCGATCTACGACTCCAGGAGGTGATCCGACTCATCTTTACCCGTTTCCGCGAGCTCGGCAGCGCGCGCCAAGTGTTGCTCTCGATGAAAGCCGATCAGATCCACTTCCCGCGGCCCTCCGACGAAGGTCGCATGACCAGCTTCGACTGGGTGGCGATCCGCTACCGCAACGTCATCGCGGTTCTCAAGAATCCCTTTTATGCTGGAGTTTACGTGTACGGGAAAAGCGAGAAACGCACCTCCATCGTCGAAGGAAGAGCACGGCGGAGCTACGGTCATGGTAAACCGATCGGGACATGGGAGGTGATGATCAAAGATCATCACGAAGGCTATATCGGCTGGGCAGAATATGAGCGCAACCAGAAGCAACTCGCTCTCAACAACTACGGTCGTGCCGGCGGTGCGAAGTCCGGGCGGGGTGGCAGGGCACTCCTATCGGGGATAATGACCTGCGGGCGATGCGGGCGGCGGCTGAGCGTTGCCTACACCGGCAATCCGCAGAGCCGACCGGTATATCGCTGCGACAAACCAAACCTTATGATGGGTCTGCCCCGGTGCATGACCTTCGGCGGCCCGCGGGTTGATGCCGCGATTGCCCGGGCGTTGTTGCAGGCGGTGGAACC
>Ga0137409_10006722_pt1 | contig 11898 bp, 11 predicted proteins | sample CZODoug1_16funga_FD_122059 | JGI IMG/M metagenome (GOLD analysis project Ga0137409, IMG submission 122059) | Vadose zone soil fungal communities from Angelo Coast Range Reserve, California, USA - CZODoug1_16fungal (Hybrid Assembly) | ecosystem: Environmental > Terrestrial > Soil > Vadose zone... | reverse complement strand
GCAGTGGCGTTCATGGTTGCGGGGGGCGGATTTGAACCGCCGACCTTTGGGTTATGCGATCTGACTCACCTTTCGATGAGAGTCGGACTGTACCTTCATCCACGAGGGATGCTCGCCATCCAGTCTCTACGCCTTCCCCCACCATTCCGGGGGCTTGGTTCGGTATTGCCCTATCGCTCACGCGACGTAGGTTCCACCGACTTTGACGAGTGATCTTCCGGCACATTGCTGTGCAGGACGCCCAATTGCAAAAGCTCCTACAACATTACGGATGCCCAGGAAATTCCAAAGAATCCGTGGGAGCATTAGGTTATGAGCCCAAAACTATTAGTAATTTCAACAACTTACAAGACGCGGGTGGCCCTCGAAAAGCCTGTAAGAAGGGTTAAGGAATCGTTATTGGACAGTTAAAGGACAGCGAACGAGTTGTCGTGGTTGCATTGATCAGAATAGGTTTGGAGGGGTAATCAAACGACACGTCTCGCTGCCGATGGGAAGCTATCACGCCGTGTCGCACTTTTCGCGTCCCCTCAAGTTTTTTCAACAAATCGGTGGTCGGCTCAGAAGCGTTATTCCGTGAACGCCGTTGAGGTCGCGAGATCACGCCACTGATTTAACTCTGCCTTGACCAGGTCAAGCTTGATTTCGACCGCGGCAACGCAGTCAGCCCCCAACTGTAGGCGAAGCGGTGGATTCTCAACTTCGGTGATCTTCACCATGGCTGCTGCGGCCTTGGCCGGGTCTCCGGGCTGTGCGTTGTGAGAGGTATCCGCCCATTCGCGGGCTGCGCCAGCAGTCTCGCCGTAATCGCTGATAACGTTCTTGGTGCGTTCAAGCGATGAGGCGTCGAGGAAGTCTGTGCGGAACGGTCCCGGTTCAACGATCGTGAGTTTGATTCCGAGCGGTTTGAGTTCGGCCTGCATGGCTTCGCTGAAGCCTTCGACCATGAATTTGGTCGCGCAGTAGATGCCCCAACCCGGCCACGAAACAAACCCACCCACCGAACTCAGGTTGAGAATATGACCCGACTTACGTGCGCGCATTGAAGGCAGGGCAGCACGCGTAACATTCAACGTTCCTTCGACGTTCACCGCGAAGGCTGCGCGAACCTCCTGAGCCGTCACCTCCTCAACCGCACCTACAAGGCCGCGCCCGGCATTATTGACCAGGACATCGATTTGACCGAACTGCTTCAGTGCTGCGTTTACAGCGTCCTTGGCCTGCTGCTCGCTGGTGACGTCCAGCTTCAATGTAAGGAGGCGATCGTGTTTACCAAACGCATCGTCCATCGTCTTCGGATTTCTAGCGGTTGCGACGACTGTGTCGCCCGCATCTAATGCCGCCTTTGTGAGTTCCATGCCGAAGCCCTTCGATGCGCCCGTGATGAACCAAACTTTGCGTGCCATTTCCATTTCTCCTTTTGTTGGTCGGTTGAAATTTGGCTGCGGCGTTCTGGCCGCCAGATTTCGAATGTGGTTCAGGCGGTCACAACGATTCGAGGCATAAATTGGCCCCACTCGTCCGCCCGGTTCAACCCGATAGTATGAACTCGAACCGCGCATCACGGTCTCCGACGGACGGAGTCGGAGCTTCCTCGCGTTTGAGGATTCAGGACCGCCTATCACATAAAACTCAATTTAAGGATAGCGGTTCTTTCGTCCCTCATGGAAGTTCCTGGACAAAACCGAGTTCCGACCCATTATGTGGCGTTCTCTGACATAACCTTCTTCCGGCTACGGTTTGATTAGACTGGCCGTGTTGTCGCCATCTCGCTGACCTGCCAGTGCGGTCCGGGTGCTTCGGTCGGAATACGCGCCAACCGGAAGTTGAACCGGCCCAACCCCGCGAGCCACCCCGCCGGAGGGCGTCTGAACCGCCCCGATGCCCGGGGCGTCATCCCGGGAAAGAGTTGTCATGTCCGATAATTTTGCGAGAGATTCACGCAAAAAGAACGGCACGTCCCCTGATCGACTCATTAATTGCTTAAGGAATCCGTTTCCCATCGGCTCATCATCTTCATTGGTACCGCGGTGGAATCCGGATGCAAGCTTCTGCCGCACAAGGTTGTCGTGAACGGATTCCTGGTGATCGTAAATCGGCATAAAAAGAAACCCGCTCACTTCCGATCGAAGCCGCTGTGGCAGCAACCGCTATATGTCCTTTTGAGACGTGACGGAACCTACATGTGTGGGTGCTGTAGCCTGGAGAACGGCTCCCTCGTGATCCATCCGTATTCGCCAGACTATCAGCGGCCGGAGCAGCTACGGAACCACGACGATGCCGAGGTTGTCGGAGAGATTGTCACGATCGCCAGAACCCTCTGAGAAGGGGCAGAGGGCTGGTGCAATAGCTTCCGGTTTGGCGGCGATCCGGGAACTAGTCCATTCGTGGACACAAGCCCGTTTCGCGGTACTAATCCGAGAGGCGAACCGGAACAGTGTTCCCCTGGCGACCGAGCAGTGCGTTTGTCTCCAGTCCACGTGTCGAGTGAATATGTTGCCCGATAAGACGTGAAGGGTTCATCATCATTTGCTCGATTGCAGCACATGCAGGGGCGAGTGGGCATGTGCGACTGGTAGCGGAACATTACCCTTCAACATCAGCCACAGAATGCGGTTATAGAGCTGATCGTCTACGCGATCGGGTGCGCTGAGATCCAGACTCTCCGACAAGCGTGCGGCCGCAGTATTCTGGGGATTCTTTTCATTCAAGTCTTGGGTGGGGATGATTGGGTCATAAGGCGTCAGGTCGGGCGCCGGTGCGAAGATGTCCGCCAGGGACCGGCTGAAGTAATCGAACTTCGAGAGCCGCCCCATGCCGAGGATGTCCTCGATCGCCGCGATCACGTCCGTCGTGTTGATGAAGCGATGCACGGTGCCTTTTCCGTTGTAGGCAGAGATGGCGTAGAACGGAGCGCGGTGTGAATCGGTGTGGTCGGGCCCCGCCTGCGCATCGTCTTCAACGACGAAGATGACGGTGTCCTTCCAATACGGGGTGTGCGAAAGCGCCTGCGCGATCCGTCCAAGTGCGAGGTCGTTGTCGGCCATGCACGCGCGCGGCGTGCACTTGCCCGGACGCCCAGCGGCTAGGTGGTCCATCGGCAGCCACAAAACTTCTAGCTGTGGCATGTTGCCGTCGCGCACATAGCGCTGGAGTTCGGCGATCCATACATCCGCGCGCTTCTGATCCTGCGTAACGAGGTCCATCGGGACATAGTCTAGGTTCACGTCGGCGCCCAAGTCGTGTTGCGTCACTGGCCAGCCAGGATTCCCCTTGACCATTTCGCCATAGTCGCGGAAGGTGATGCCCTCTCGGGCCGCGAGCGTCCACAGGAATCCGCGTTCCGGCTCATCGCTCTCTTCGCCGTCAATGTCGGCCCGCTTACCGGCATAACCGGAAGGCACTACCTTCTCACCGTAGTTCGTGACGTAGGCGGCGGTGGACCAGATGTGTCCTTGCGAACTGACCTCGGCATTCACGAAAAAGCGATCGAACAGGCCGAAGCGCCGCGCCAGCGCGTGGTGGTTTGGCGTGATGGTGATGTCGGGGAAATAGACCAGGCTCGCGTCGCCATCGCCTTCCTTAATGTCTCCAAGCACCTGATCATAAGTGCGGTTCTCTTTGATGATGTAGACGACGTGGCGGAACGGCGGATAGCGTCGCGCCGCGGGCCGTTGCTGCCAGTTATTCGCGGTGGCGACGCGTTGCGCGAATGCCGCAAGTCGCGTCTCTGTCATCGCGGACGGCAGCACCCGCAGTGTGCCATTCAACTGTCCGAGCACGTATGCTGTCGGATTTTCATTCGGCCAGTTCGTGAGGGGAACGGGGCCGTCGGGGTTGGCATGGGTACCGTGTCCTTTTCCAGAGAGGACGAGGAGTTGATCACCCACTTCGGCGATCGCGGTGGGATACCAGTCGGTCGGAACGCGCCCGAGCAACTTGCCAGTGGCCACGTCGAAGACGGCGGCGGCATTGTTGTCGGCTTCTGCTACCAGCAGACGCGCGCCATCGGAGGTAAGTGCGACGGCGTTGGGTGTGCTGCCCTCGGGAGGGGCACCAGGCGCGGCATCGTGCAGATAGCGCGCGACCTTACGCAGCTTGGTGTCGACGACGGCCACGCGGTCGCTACCCGCGAGCGTGACGTACATACTCGTTCCCCTCACCGTCAGCGCCGACGGATGTCGACCGACCTCGATCCGGCCCAAGTACGCGAGCGTTCCGTCTGCCAAAACGCGGAACTGCGACACCGTGCTGCCGCCCCAAGCCGAAACGAACACTTGACCACCCGCCGTGAGTGCGACGTCATAAGGATAATGGTCGGTAGAAAACCGTTGCGCGATCTCGCCGGTCGCGGCATTCACCACCGCGAGCCGATCGCCGACGTCCTCTGCGACATAAAGGAATTTCCCGTTGGGCGAGAACGCCAGTCCCGCCGGATAGCTTGTGCCTGTGCCGTCCGCCGTTTTTGCCTTCGTCAGCTCGAACTTGTTCTCGAGGGTGGCGGAGCCGTCTTTCCATGAGTAGACAAAGAGTAAGTCAGTGTTTCCGCCGGAGACGCAGAGGTGATGGCCATCGGGCGAGAAAGCAGCACCGTAGAACGCGCCATCCTGGAGCAGCGTCTGCGTGACCTTCCGCGTTTTCAGATCGACGACCTGAACGCCCTGTTCGCGCCAACCGCTCAGCACGACCACAGCTCTGTCCTTTTCAGGCGTGAGTACAAGATTGATCGGCAAGCTGCTGAGGTCAACCGCTTCGCCGGCGGGATCGAGGCGCAGACCGGTCGGCAGCGGCGAAGTGAAGAGCGGCTTCTTTTGGGCGGACACCGACGTGCACAGCAGTGCAGAAAGCGAGAGAGCGAGTCGACAGATACGGAGTGAAAACATAACAAGCGTTCCTTAGAGACTTGGCACAACAAATGACACATTGCGGATGTTCCGGCGTCCATCAGGCTGGAGCTTACATATCGTACCGAATCAGCCTATTGCGGGATGCCATTGTTTTTCTCTCATCGGTAGAAAACCAGATGAAGATGGCTGCCGAACCAATGATGGCACAGAACAACTACCGTGCACACCATGAGATTCGTTTCATAGTCCCACCGTATAGGAAGCTTAAAAGATTAGCGCAAGGCGGTGCGACAAACTGAGGAGAATTGGCCGCTTGTCCGGAAAACGTACGCTGTAGTAGCATTGCCGAGACGGATAGGAGATATGAAAAAAACTCGTTTCTCAAAAGCCGAGACAGGAATCCTGGAGCAGTTTTGGAAACTGGGGACCTGTTCAGTCCGCGAAATTCTCGACAGTTTGCCCGAGGAAGAACGCGTTGCTTACACAACTGTACAGACGCTCGTCTATAGACTTGAGCAAAAAGGTGCTCTGCGCAAAGTGAAGAAAATTGGTAATGCCCAGCTATTCGAGCCTGCGATCGACCAGAACGAGTACAGAAGCGGGCTGGTTCGAGACCTCCTGGATTTATTCGGCGGATCCCCGCGCGTACTGGTTTCAAACCTACTCGAAACGGGCACGATCACACTCAAGGACTTAAAGGCTCTTCAAAACGCGGCGCCAGGCAGCAAGAACAGCCGTAGCCGCGGAGGAAAAGGCCATGCATGAGCACATCACGCGTGCGTTGTATTATTTTGACATTCACCTTCTGTATGCCTCGGTGGTCGGGCTCGTGGCATGGGCTCTAACATCCATCCGAGGTGGCAGCGCCACCACGAAGTATTGGATCTGGGTGGCGACCTCGCTCAATTTCGTTCTGCCGGTGGGCGCAGTCCTCGACAAGTTTTGGTCGTCGCACCTTTCGTGGGCCGCACCGTTGGGCATCATCGGCGACTTCGCGAATACCATCTCTCGAGGCCGGACCGCTACCACGCTTTCGGTAGTGTGGTTGCTTTGCGCAACCCTAATGCTTACGCGGCTTTGTTTGCGGATACGCGCTGAGCATCGTGATACCTCGGTCACGGCGAGTCAGAGTGGCCGTCTGCCGAGGCCGGGGTTCGTTGCGCAGGGCGTCCCCGTAAGGTTCGCTGAGACCGGGCACGCTCCAGCGGTAGACGGGGTTTGGCATCCTTATGTTTCGCTTCCCTATGGAATTGATCGGCTGTTAAGCGAACATGAACTCAACGCGGTTCTGATCCACGAACTGACCCATGCACGAAGACACGACAACTTGATACGCCTGATCCATGAAGTGAGCCTTTGCGTGTTGTGGTTCCATCCGCTTGTCTGGATCGCCGGCTCTCGCCTGGCCTTGTATCGGGAGCTCTCCTGTGACGAGTCTGTGATTCAGAGCGCCCACGGTGAAGAGTTGGTTTCTGCGCTCGCAAAGCTGGCCAATCCAGATAAGGCATTGTTGCTGCAGGCGTCAGCCTCATCGTTGATCAGCCATCGTCTTGCCCGGTTGGCCGCTCCGCCCCAATCAACCTACCGTGCTGCGAGCATGCTGCTCACCGTAGTCTTCGGCGCCGTCCTCGTTTGGGGCGTTTTTGGGACAGTGGCACACACCGCTTGCTGTTTTCTTGTTAAGCGGTAATTTCCGGGAATGACCACACACCGAGCCGTACCGCTTCCCTCCTGGAGTCCCCGGAGCGGCCCTCACGCACGCAGTCAGGGTTCCCTGAAACCCCTTGCCTTTGTCAACGCATGCTGTAGTAGACTAGACGTGTAATGTAGTAGAGATGCTGAGAGCACCTGCTGATACGGAGGACTGAATCGCATGCGTAACTTGTGCACGGTCTTGACTGCATTGTTCTTGGTCTTGTTTTCTGTCGGGTCCGTCGTTGCCCAAACGCCTACCGTCCAGACCCTGGTAAGAGCTGGCCGGATGCTTGATCCCCGGACCGGGCAGGTGCTTTCGCCCGCAGCCGTGCTCATTGAAAACGGCAGGATTAAGGAGGTTGGTTCTCCGACGCAAGTGCAAGCGCATGCGCCGGGCGTCAAAACCATCGATCTGGGCAGTTCCACTTTGCTTCCCGGACTGATTGATAGTCATACGCACCTGCTTCTCGACATCATTGTGCCCCCAGAAGCCGAAATCGCACGCCACTTCAATGGAGAGTTTGCTCCGGGGTTACTCCTGGCAGTTGTCGAGTCACCCAGTAAACGCGTGTTGCTGGGGGCGCAATTGGCACGCGAGGACTTGGAGAGTGGCTTTACCACCATACGCAATCTCGGGCACTCCGGTATTGACGGCGATACGGCACTGCGGGACGCGATCAATGCCGGCCGGATTCCCGGCCCGAGGATCCTGGCATCCGGACGTAAGGTTATTGCGTTGGATTCCTACCTTCAGAGTCTGAATCCCGCGGTTGCCCAGGCGATTGTAGAACAGGAATTCCTAATGATAGACAGTCCTGAACGAGCACGGCAGGCAGTGCTACAGAACGTCTTCTATAACGTCGACCTTATCAAGGTTACAGTCGGCGATGCCATCTCACCCCTGGAACTGACGGCGATGGTCGAGGAGGCACACCGTGAGCACCTTAAGGTTGCCGCCCATGCCGTCGATATCGCCAGCATTCAAACCGCCATCGAAGCCGGCGCCGACTCGATCGAGCATGGCAACAAGGTGACCGACGAACAACTGAAGCAGATGCGGGACAAAGGCATCTTCCTCGATCTGACGCCCACTTGGTATGGCAACTTTTTCATGAAGATCACTGAGCCAAGCATCGTAATGTCTTCCGCCTTCCACTCCTCCAATGTCAACTCTGATGCACGCGTGCAAAAGCAATACGATGAATTGCTTCCGCGAGTTTTGAAGTCGGGGGTGAAATTTGCGGCTGGATCGGATATGTGCTGGTTCTATCCTGGAAAGACGCGCGGAGAGGCCAGCGCCGCGACCTTTGTTAACTTGCGTGCTGCCGGAATACCGCCGCTAGACGTTATTCGTGCGATCACCGTCAATGCGGCAGAAATGCTGGGCTGGCAGGACCGCATCGGCTCGATCGAGCCCGGCAAATTTGCGGATCTTGTTGCCGTTGCTGGAGACCCGATCGCCGATATCACCGAGATCGAGCGAGTTCGATTTGTGATGAAGGACGGCCAGGTGGTCCGGAATGACCTTGCCTCGCATTGAAGCGCACGCTCGACTCAGGGAACGATGTAGCGCTCAATCCAAAGGAGAAATTTACGATGAAGCAGTCTTTCAAGCGGTATTCGTTCGCGGTGGTTGTGCTCACTCTACTGGCCGCCGCCGGAATGAGTCTCCACAGTCAGGCCCAAACGCAGAGTCAACCTCCAAGTCCCTCGCGCTCTCGGTCCGATGAGATGTTGGACCGATGGAACGACATCGGGAACAAACTTATCGCCATGGCCCAGGATTTTCCCGAAGACAAGTACGATTTCAAGGTACAGAAGGACGAGCGCACGTTTGCCCAGAGTCTTCTCCACGCCGCCGCACTGGATTTCGTCCTGATACGCAGGATTTCCGGATCAAATCTCGGGCCCGATTTCGGCGAGGGCGACAATCCTTCGCGTGACGTTTTCAAGACGAAGGCCAACGTGGTGAAGTTCGTGCAGGAGGCCGTTGCGGACGGAGCGAAAGTGATCCAACAGCAGGGCGACGCGGGTCTGGACAATACATCGAAATTTTTCGGCAACCGAATGGCCCACAACTCGCACATCTGGACGTTCGCCATCGAACACAGCGGTGAGCACTACGGCCAGCTTGTTGTGTACTATCGCGCGAACAACCTGGTGCCGCCAGACTCGCGTCGGCAATAACGCCCTGGAAACGTATTACTCCCACTCGCTGGCCAACGCGGGCTTCGAAGTCACCGGAGTCTCGAAAACCGGCGAGGCCTTGCAGCGCACGGAGACTGAGAGGTTCGACGTCATTTTTAGCGACTACTCGATGCCTGAGATCGATGGGCATGCGTTCCTTCGTCGCATGCGAACGCAATCTCCGCCCCCCCTATAATCGTGATGCTAGACACGCCAGACGATAGGATTGCGATGCAGGTCATCGAAGCTGGCGCAGTTCAATCTTGGGTTAAGCCGATTGACCCAGGGGTACTTGAAGAGGTGCAGTCTACGGAGTTCGCCTAAGTCGTGCCCGGCGGAGCCCTTCGGCAACCTTTCGCAGTCATCGAGGCTAAAGGGTTGAAGCTACCTTAGTTACGGCCACGGAAGCGAAGAACAGGTTTGGCCGCCTCCTGGCGAAAGAACCATTCAGGGCGACGTGATGTTTATCACGAAGCCCGATGGTGCAAAAAGCAGTTCTGTGGAAGAATTCAATGCTCTCTCCCGTGCCACTGAGGTCAACCTTGAGACTTTGAGCGGCGAATTCGACGCTCTCCATGCTCGGATGCAAACGTCGAAGGCTCGCGCCGGGGTGAACGACGCTTTCCATGCTTCGTCGAAGGAGCTAGGAAGGGCTGCCGTAGGAGCCGCGCGCAAGCGTGGCTGCGACAGCTTACATCCCGTGCATCTACTGCATCGAAATGGCCACGAGTTCGGATCCAGGCATTAACGGCAGCCTGCCGATCTGCTTCACTAGACGAGCCGGGATGATCGTCGGCCGCGTGACGGCTATGAAAATGACACGCGTGGAGCGGGGCCGGTGAGGCTTCACTCGTGAGTCTCGCTATTCGTTTTGGGATATGAGACGAAGAGCATGGCGGATTGTGGCAGCTGCCTGGTCGCCTTGGATGATCGCTCCAGCGGGGTTGAAGTGTATCGAGTCCTCATAGAGGTCGCGATGCTGCATCATGAGCGCGTGCTGATCGTCGACAGTGATTCCCGCAGCATTTACCACGGACAGTGCAATCGCATTTCTCTGTTCGATGCGGGGATTTGTTGCACTATTGCTCGAGTCCGGCCTTACCGGAGTGATCGTTGCCCATATTAGAGTTCCGTGTTTGCCTACCAGATCGCGAACGGTATTCAGAAAGGAACGGAATGCAGCCTGATACTGCGCTTCGCTATAACCCCAGCCGTGCATACCGTTATTGAAATGCACGACACGAAACCGTACCTTTTCCAGCGCCGCAAACTCCGCGATCTGATGCGGCAAGCGAGGATCGCCGACCGATGTGGATGAGGCCATCAGATAAACGTTCGCAATACCCGCCAGGTCCTTTGTGGCCTGCGGAAAATAATTCCGTGAAATTGAGTCGCCAAGCAGCAGAACATTCGGCAGTTGGGGATTGGGATGCGGCGGCCGAACTTCCCATGTCCACTCAATGTCCTCGGGGATGGACACGGGCTTCTGCGCGAGACAAGCCACGGTAATCTCCGTTACGAGCAGAAGAATGAACAGCATTCGCGGAGCGCGGAAACCCAGAAAAGCCGTGATCGAAGACACCGCTGAATTCGTCAAATAAGTTCTCATGGGATATCCGAGTTTCAGCGCATCCTGCCGGGGCGGTTCGATTCTGGATCATTGTGCCGGAAGTTCTCTGGGCGCAGCCCCTGCCTTTGTCCTGGCCGAAAGCGAAGCGTGATCAGACCATCGCCATACCGGACACGCGTGATGCCACCACGCCGACTGAAGATTGTCGCCGAGACGAGTCTGCCGTTGCTCCACGCAATACCAACTTCATACCCGCCACGTGCACAAAGGCCGCGAATAGATCCATTCGGCCATGCGGCGGGAAGGGCGGGCAGAAGTTCGATCTCGCCACCCTGCGACTGAAGCAGCATTTCGGCGATGCCCGCGGTGCCGGCCGTATTGCCATCGATCGCGAAGATATTCTGTTCAGCTCCCGCGATGCCTCCGCTGGAAAACGTGAGCAGGTTGTCGTCGGCAGCCTTCGCGATGAGACTTACAAGATACTTATGCGCCTCGTCTCCCTTGAGCAGCCTTGCATAGTACACCACTAAGTTGGCACGCCCCCACTCGCTCTGTTCCCAATGCGGCGCGTTCATCCGGCGCTGAATCGTGACTTCGGCTGCGCGGGCGAGTTCCGGAGTTGTTCTCGGTGCGATCTGATGCTCGGGAAAGAGTGCGACCAGATGCGCCGTGTGCCGATGATTCGGTTCTGCGTCTTCGAAGTCCTCAAGCCACTCCTGTAGCTGGCCATGCTGGCCGATCTGGAAGGGCGGCAACTTCGCCCGTGCCACGGCAACGCGCTGGCAAAATTCCGGATCGACAGAGAGCGCCTTCGATGCCTCGATGCACATGGTATAGAGTGCGTACACGAAGGTACGATCGCAGGTGTTGCCCATGGATTCGGTAGCGCGTGCCCCCGATGGGAGGAAATACCAATTTTCCGGAGAGTCGGAAGGGCCGGTAACAAGCCATCCGTGTTTCGGCTCGGGCACCATATAAGCAAGGAAGAATTCGGCAGCTTCGCGAAGCACCGGATAGGTGCGCGTGCGCAGGAATTCGATATCGCCATTGAAGGTCCAATGGTCCCACAGCTGCAGCGCGATCCAGATGCCAGCAGTTACAAATATTCCCCAACCCGGACTGCCTGGAGCCGTGAAGCCCCATGGATTTGTAACTGTATGAACGACCCATCCCGGAGCGCCATACATGTCTTTGGCGGTTTCGCGGCCTTTCGCTCGCAGCAGATCGATCAATTGGAAAAGCGGTATCTGACACTCTGCGAGATTGCACACCTCGGCCGGCCAGTAATTCTGCTGTGTATTAATGTCGAGATGAAAATCGTCCGTCCATTCCATGCTGCTGGCCAGGCCATCGTTCCAGATGCCCTGCAACGCGAGCGGGAGCGGGGAATCGGCACGCGAGCCGGAGATGGTGAGGTATCGTCCGTACTGAAAAAACAAGGCCAACAACTCCGGATCGGCGGCGCCATTTTCGAGAGCTTTGCGCCGGATGTCGGTGGGTTGCTGCCGGGGTACGGATGGGGTTTCGCCCAAGTTGATGGCTGTGCGCCGGTAGAGTCGTTGGTAATCTGCGATATGGGTTCGCCGTATTTGTGCGAAT
>Ga0137409_10006720_pt1 | contig 11901 bp, 10 predicted proteins | sample CZODoug1_16funga_FD_122059 | JGI IMG/M metagenome (GOLD analysis project Ga0137409, IMG submission 122059) | Vadose zone soil fungal communities from Angelo Coast Range Reserve, California, USA - CZODoug1_16fungal (Hybrid Assembly) | ecosystem: Environmental > Terrestrial > Soil > Vadose zone... | reverse complement strand
CACTGCCCTCGTCGCCGGGCTTGGCCCGGCGACCCGAGCTTCTCAGGCACAAAGCAAAAATAGTCAAGGTGACCGGGACGAGCCCGGCCACGACTCTGAAAGAGCGATCAGGTGTTTCAACCTGACCCCAATCCCGCTCTAAGATGATCGTGCAGCTCATATGATCGTTGCGCACAGCCCGGTCATCTGCTATAGACTGTAGCGGTTCAACCCTGACGTCGGGAGGCATGCATGAATATGTTCGTCCTGCTCGCTGCCCCCGACATTCCGGCGCGCTGAGCACGCCGATCCGCGGGGACAGCCCGCGGACCTCCTGATCTCCACCCAACTGATCATCGAGGCAAGCTGACGGATCGTCTGATTCGTCGGCGTTTCATTCATTCATTCTTCGCAGGGATCGGTCGCCGCATGAACGGCGCCGTGTTGAACCAATGTCTGCCAATCGGACGCATACCGGCGCGCGGACCTTCCGCGACGTGCTGGGATTCACCTGGCGCCACTGGCAGCGCCAGCCATGGCTGGTTGCCGGCATCGCAGCCGCGATGATGGCCGCAACCGTCTCAGATGTCCTGATGCCGATCTTCGCCGGTCGCCTGGTCGATGCGGTCGGGCTCATCGATGCCGACCGCGACGCGGCCCGGCGGGCGGCGCTCGCCGCGCTGACGGCGATCCTGGCGCTGGGCGTGGTGATGATCGTGATGCGCTTCCTCACCTTCCGCGGGATCATCCGGCTGACGCTGCGGATCATGGCGGCGATCGCCCAGGAGGCGTTCTGGCGCGTGCAGCGCTTCTCCACGGAATGGCATGCTAATACCTTCGGCGGTTCCGTGGTGCGCAGACTCACGCGCGGCATGTGGGCGATGGACCTGCTCAACGACACGCTCCTGGTCGCGCTGCTGCCGTCGGTCGTGGTGCTCTTGGCTACGACCGTGCTGCTCGGCCTGCGTTGGCCGGCGATGGGGTTGGTCGTCGCGGCCGGATCGGTCGCGTTTCTGGGCCTGTCGGTCACCGGCACGCTGCTCTATGTCGCGCCAGCGGCCCGGCTGTCGAACCGGGAGGATACGCGGATCGGCGCCGCCCTGGCCGACGCAGTCATCTGTAATGTCGTGGTGAAAGCATTCGGCGCCGAATTGCGCGAGGATGCTCTGCTGACACGCGTGCTCGTCAAGTGGTCACGGCGCACACGGCGCACCTGGAACCGAGCCACTTACAACGGCAGCGCGCAGCTGGCGACGTTGCTGGTGCTGCGCGGCGCGGTGATCCTGACCGTGCTGGTGCTGTGCTGGTACGGGCATGCGACGCCGGGCGATGTCGCCTATGTGCTGACCAGCTATTTCGTCATCCACGGGTACCTGCGCGATGTCGGCTTTCATATCGGCAATCTGCAGCGCTCGGTGAACGAGATGGAAGAGCTGGTGGCGATGCAGGCCGAGCCGCTTGGCGTGCAGGATCGCGCGGCTGCGCCGGCGATAAAGATCACCAGCGGCGCGGTGCTGTTCGACCGCGTCACCTTCCGCTATGGCGTGCATCCGCAGCCGCTGTTCCAGCAACTGTCGCTCAAGATCTGCGCCGGCGAGCGGGTGGGGCTCGTCGGCCATTCGGGGTCCGGCAAGACGACGTTCGTGCGGCTGGTGCAGCGGCTCTACGACGTGACGGAGGGACGCATCCTGATCGACGGCCAGGATATAGCGGGCGTTGCGCAGGCTTCGTTGCGGGCGCAGACTGCCATCGTGCCACAGGAGCCGGTGCTGTTCCACCGGTCGCTGGCGGAAAACATCGCCTATGCGCGCCCCGATGCGCCGGCAGCGGCGATCGAGCACGCCGCGCGCATGGCCAATGCGCATGATTTCATCGCCCGTCTGCCGCACGGCTATGCGACGCTGGTGGGCGAGCGCGGCGTCAAGCTGTCCGGCGGCGAACGGCAGCGTGTCGCATTGGCGCGCGCGTTTCTGTCGGATGCGCCGATCCTGATCCTTGACGAGGCCACATCGAGCCTCGATTCGGAGTCAGAGGCGCTGATCCAGGAGGCGATCGAACGCCTGCTGGTCGGGCGAACGGCGATCGTGATCGCGCATCGGCTGTCGACGGTGCGTGCGCTCGATCGCATCCTGGTGTTCGACCGCGGCCGCGTGGTGGAAGAGGGCGATCATACGCATTTGCTGGCCCACCGTGACGGCATCTATCGCCGGCTGTTCGAGCGCCAGGTGCTGGCGTTGACGCAGGCGGAGAGCGCGTGACGTCCTGGGACCGCGGGCGTCTCGCCCGCCTCCCAAGAGCGGGCGGGACGCCCCCGCTCCGTGTCAAACAGTGCGGGCGGGACGCCCGCGCTCCCAGGGAAGCCGCCCGCGTCAAGTCCAAAGCGCACGGACGCCGAAATAGGCGGTGTCCTTGAGGCGGCGCGATAGGGCTTGCCACCACGAGGATGTGGAATCGGTGCAATATGTCATGCTGAGCACGAGGCGCTGCTCGCTCGCGACGACCGGCGTTACCTTATGGCGAACCCGCGCGCCTTCGAACACCACGACGGTGTTCGCCGGTGCGCGCACGGCGATTTCCTGCTCCGCTATGCGCGCCTTTAGTTCCGCGTGGCTCAATCCGTCGGTGGCGCGCCCGACATTGGCAATCATGATCAGGACGGTGAAATGCCGGCCGCGGTAGAAGTTGTGGTCGTAGTGCCAGCCGATGTGGTCACCGGGCTTGTCGTAGAACAGCACCGACAACGAGCTTTGATCGTTGATCGGCGTCGGCGCAACGCGCACGCCGACGAGGCGCGAGATGAAATCCTGGAAACCGGCGCACTGATAGAAGGAGACGATGGCGGGCGCCGATGCGATCAGGCTTTCATAGGCGACTGTGCCGCCCTTTTTGTGCGTCGGCACGAAGCTTCGCTCCGGCGCGACCAGGCGCTCGGCTTCCGCCTTGAGGGCCGCAAAGGTCCGGGCCGGCAACATATCCGGCACGACTGCGAAACGATCGGCAAAACGAGGCGGTTCGCGCTGCGCGAGGTCGCCCAGGTCCGGCACCGGCGTGGCCATGATGCGGGCTACATGCGCTTCGAGGTCTCGATAAAGACCGGCGCGCCGCCGGCGAGCATAGGTGAATCCCACCGCTGTGACCGCGCCCGCGCCGATCATCAGTTCACCAATCATCCCATGCTCGATCAATTTGTTTGCGCCAACGCTAAGGAATTTAAGCGCCTTCGATGTCCGTCTGATGAACTGCTTTAATCGCTCGGCGTAAACGGCGGGAGAGGCAGAAGAAGGCGCCGTGCCGCGCGCAATTGTCCGGCGCCTGCGGGAGGGTAAATAGAAAACCCTCCCCCGCGCATGGGGGAGGGTCCGATGGTGCAACGTGAGGCTGTCTGCTCGTTAGAGGGGCGCCGGCGCGATGTTCACCACATCCTGGCTCGGGCCGGTCTTCGGCCCCGGCTTGGCCCAGCGGACTTCACCGCGCAGATTGGCGGCGGCGGTCGCGGCCTGAGACAGCGTTATGGTCAGACGCTCTTGATCCTTAGGAGCGCTGCGCGCGAGCTTCCATGTGGCGACATTGTTGGCGACGCCCTGATAGCCTTGTCCCGTCGCAGCCACCACGTTGTAGCCCGCCGGTATGTTGAGGCTGACCGTCAAGCCTTCTGCGATGATGCCCTTGCCCTGAACGCCGTTGTTCGTAAGGGTCAGGGGGTAGGTCACGCCGCTCGGGCCGGTCTCTCCTTTGCCAAGCGCCGCCGCCAGCTGCGGGCGGAAGCCGATTTCGTCACGCGCCCAGAAGTAGATTTGCCGCAACTGCCCCTGGGTGATGCGCGACCTGGAGTAATTGCCCATATCCATGTTGGTGGCGTTATTTCCGATCTCAGCCCGATAGGCTGGCATCGCGGTTGTGTGGTTGTAGACGAGGTTCGCGAAATAATCGAAATTCATGTTGTACCCGCCAAAATTGGCGCGGGGTCCCTGAAACAGGGGGGTGTGGCATTGACCGCAGCCCATGTTGATCATGGTCGCCTGCCCGGGCGGGGCTCCTGGGGGAACCTCGAACCTCCATTTGCCGGGCTCCGCAGGCTTCGGCAGCGAGGCAAAATATGCAGCCAGATCGGCGCCGTCCTGGTCGCTGAGCTGGCTGTCGGCGAAGGCGGGCATGATGCCCCACGGTTGGCGAACCGCTCGCAACACCTGCACGGCGGTCAATCCGCGTCCGGCGAGATCCGGGCCGAAACCACCCTCGCCCGCGCCGCCGTGGCAATTCCTGCAGTCTACGTTTCGGGGCGCGACCCGCTCCCAGTATGCTTTTCCCGCCGCGGGGCTGCCCGCGGTCTGAGCGGAAACCCCGCTCTGCGCGAGCGGTAGGGCAAGTAGTGCAAAGGCCAGCTTTTTCATGGACGACGTTCCCCCTCCTGAGTGACATCCGCGTTGCTTGCAGACGATCCAATGTACTGTACATCGGTCAATCGCGCCTGCCAATCCTGCGATGCCGACATCCTGCGATGCCGACCTGCCGTCAGACTGCAGGTGCTGCCCTATCAGCGCAGCTCCTGAAGTCTTAAGAATCGGTCGCCAGCCTGCGCCTTGCCTCAATAGCCGCCAAAGTACATTTTTGATAGGGCAAACTACCGCACGATTGTCCAGGAAAGAGCCGAATTCCATCAGCAGGCGCAGTTCCGGGATCGCTATTCTGTCCGCAATCGCCGAAACTTGGGGGTACCAATGGCGGCTATGATATCGAACCTTGATGCGCCACTTGGCGCTGAAGTGAGCGGCGTCGACCTCTCAAAACCTCTTCCCCACAGCGATGTCGACGCCATCGAGACAGCCTGGCGTACGCGGCTTGTGGTCGTGATCCGCGGCCAGGCTCTGTCCGATCCACAGCTTCTCGCCTTCAGCAGACGCTTCGGCGAACTCGATCCGCCCGGGCCCAATCCCTATGGCGAGCCGTTCAACAAGGCCTATCCGGAAATCAACGTGATCTCCAATGTGGTCGAGAACGGCAAGCCGATTGGCGGTCTTGGCGACGGTGAGGCGGTCTGGCATGCCGACATGACTTACGTGGAGGTGCCGCCAAAGGCCGCGATCCTCCATTCCCTTGAAGTGCCGCCCGACCGCGGTAACACCTATTTCGCCGACATGTTCGCTGCCTTTGCGACGTTGCCGGACGAGTTGAAGAACGCCGCCGCAGGCAGGGTCGCGGTTCATGACGCCTCGCGCAACAGCGCCGGCATGCTGCGCAAAGGGTACAAGGAGGTCAGCGACGTGCGCGAGACCGTCGGGGCGCGGCATCCGCTGGTGCGCACCGATCGGCAGACCGGCGGCAAGGCTTTGTTTCTTGGCCGCCGGCCCAACAGCTACGTGACCGGGATGAGTGTCGCCGACAGCGAGGCGCTGCTCGACGCGCTGTGGACGCATGCGACGGAGAAGCAGTTTACCATGTGCCATCAATGGCAGGTGGGCGATGTGCTGATGTGGAACAATCTCGCCGTCTTGCACCGCCGCGACCCGTTCGATCCGAAGACGCGACGGGTCATGCATCGCACCCAGATCAAGGGTAACGAGCGGATCGCGTGAAGGCATGTAGGATGGGTTGAGCGCAGCGAAACCCATCCTACGAAATCCGCCTCACCTCAATAGCAATACACCCGCGACCTTGCCTGCACCGGCACCATGCGCGGCTTGGTCGGCAGGCTGGCGATCTCCTGGACCAGCTTGGTGCGGGTCGCCTCCTTGAACTGTTCGCGCTCCTTGATCGCGATGACGAAAGATCCGGGCCCGCCGATCACGCAGTCTTCGTAGTAAACATCGAGGTTCGGAATGCTGGGACCGGTGCCGTAGCCCCGGGTCAGCATGATCGGCAGCCCGTTGATGGTGATGCCCGCCGCCAGCACCTCATCGCGCATGATGGTGACCGGCGGCCCCATATTATTGGAGCCGTCGCCGGAAACATCGATGACGCGGCGCAGGCCGCCATAGCCGCTCTGGTCGAACAGCGGCTTGGCAAATTGCAAAGCCCCGAAGATCGAAGTGCGCGGCGCGCGCCGATAGGGGGTGCGCTTGATCTCATTGGTAACCGCTTCGGCGGATTCCGGGCCGTCGATCAGCCGCCATGGCAGAATGATTTTCTGGTCATATAGGCCGGCCCATTCGAAATACGTGACGGCGATGCGGCCGTGGGCGCCGTTGCGCAGCGCCTGGAGAAACTCGCGCGAAGTCAACCCGAGGATGTAACCTTCCCGCTGCAACGCCTGCTCTTCCGGATCCATTGAATTGGACACGTCGACCGCGATCACGAGCTCGACATCGACCGGTATGGCGCTGGGGCTCTTGTCCGCAAATACCGCCTCGGGCTTGGGTGCCGCCAACCCCCAACCCGCCAGCACCGCGGCCCCGCCGGCTACCAAGATCGAAATCAAGGTGTGAGCAGCACGCATGAGTCCCTCCTCCGGCCCACCCAGTTTGGCTGCATGGTGGCGCGGGCACGGGACTTGCGCAAGCTCAAGGATCGCGGCGGATGTCCGATTGATGCCGTGAGATTGACCAAACGGATACCCGGCAACGGCCGCCGGATGCGCTGTGATTAATGACAGAGTTGGCCTCACCGAAGCGCATGAACCATGTCGCGGGCCTGAGCGACCAATTCACAGGATGATGAAAAACACATCCAACACAGCAAGGAGAGACCTCATGTTCCGCAAGATGGCTTTTGTTCTCGCCGCAACGGCAGCCCTTGGCGCGGTTGCGCTTTCGCCCACGTCCGCGTCGGCCTGGGGCCACGGCCACGGGGGCGGCGGTCACGGCTGGGGCGGCCATGGCTGGGGCTGGGGCGGTTTTGGCGTTGGCGTTGCGGCTGGCCTCGTGGGCGGCGCAATCGTGGCGAACACTTGCCTCCAGCGTCGGATTATCGACACTCCCTACGGCCCGGTGGTTCGTTGGGTGAATGTCTGCTACTAAGACGCCGCATCGCATTTGACCACGCACTCTGGCATGAGCCCCGGATGGCGGCATCCGGGGCTCATATTCATGCGCGATGATCCATATCAGGAAGCCTGAGGGTATGCGCTCTTGGCGCCGACCTGGACAAGGATGCGATCTGCCCGTCGGAACTCAGCACACCCTGCGGCTTCCCCGCCGGCATCGTTCTTTGCTATGAGTTCCCGGGCCTACAGCATTTTTCGATGGGCTGACCTTGCCATTGTCATTGCCTCCGCGGATTTGATCCAGCGGCGATGACACCAAATGGATGTCACCCTAACCGGAAATGCGCTGACATTCTGGCGCGATCACACCCTCGGCCGGCAATCGGCCACAGCTTTGCCGCATCCAGAATGCAACCAGCCCACCCGCGGCCCGTACCGGTTCGCCGGAACCAGAGCCGCTCCGGAAAACCGGAGGTTTGCCATGAAATTTCTCAGCTTTATCGGCGCCCTTGCAATCATTGCTGCGGCCGCCGCGGCCGTGTTCTTCTTCGGCGGCTTCTACAATGTGGCCGCAACCCAGCCTGACCCCGGCGTCGTCGCCTGGGCGCTGGAGTATGTCCGCGACGCCTCGATCAACCGGCATGCGGTCGACCAGCCGCCCCTGTCGATGGAAGATCCGGCCACGATCCAGGCTGGCGCCCGCGCCTTCGCGTCGCGCGGCTGCACGAGTTGCCACGGCGGCCCGGGGGTCATGTGGGCGAAATTCTCCGAAGGTCTGCGCCCCGACCCTCCGGATCTGAAGGACGCAGCCAAGGACCTCACGCCTGCGCAGATTTTCTGGGTCGTTCGCAATGGCATCAACATGACCGGCATGCCGGGATTCGGTCTGGTCGAAGCGCCCGATCAGGAAATCTGGACGATTGCCGCCTTCGTCAAGAAACTCCCCGACGTTTCGGAGGCCGACTACAAGGCTTGGACCGCAGACGCGGCTTCGCCCACGGGCGAAACCGCTGCGCCAAGATAGGGTTTACTCAAACCCGGCTGTTCTTGACCTTCGCGGCAGCGTAGACGCGGTCGCGGGCCTCGTCGCCAAGGCGCTGCAGCCGGGCGAAATCGAGACCCACCATTTGGCCGCCGCGCTTCATGACCTTGCCGGCGATCAGCACCGTGTCGACATTCTGCGGGCCCATATTGGTCACGACCGCGCCGACGGCGTTATTAAACGGCATGACGTTGAGACGGTCAGTGTGCAACAGGATGATGTCGGCCTCCTTGCCGGGCGTCAGCGTGCCGATCTTGCGGTCGAGGCCGTTCGCCCGCGCACCCTCGATCGTGGCGAACTCCAGCACTTCGCGGACGGTCAGGAAGGCCGGCGGGTTCTTGTCGCCGGCATGACGACGTTCCCAAGCCTCGCGCTTCTGCAGCGAGAACACCGTGCGCATCTGGCTGAAGAAATCGTTTGGCACCGAGGTCTCGACATCGACCGAAAGGCTCGGACGGATGCCCAGGTCGATGGCCTTCTGGATCGGCGGAATGCCGTGGCCCATCAGGCTCTCCACGTAGCCGGCGATCGAGACGGTGCCGCCGGTGTCGCGGATCAGTTTCCACTCGGTGTCGTTGAGCGTGCAGCAATGCACATAGGTGGTGTCGGCGCCGAGCACCTTTTCGGCGTTCAGCTTTTCCAGGAGGCCGGTGGCGCCGGCCGGGGTGACGCCGACATGGATCGTGATCCGCGCCCCGACGTCGCGCGCCGCCTTGAATGGTGGCAAGACCTGCTCCGGCGAGCCGCCGGGCGCCGCGAGATAGAGCGTCACCAGCTGGTCGTCGCTCGAAAAGTACTGTTTGCGCAGGCGCGCGATATCGCCAGGGAACTTCGACGTGGCGATCTCCCAGTAGCGGCCGGTTTCGTTCTGGCCGTTGCCGTAGGCGAAAAGGGCGCGTACGCCGCTGTCGAACAGCGCCTTGACGGCGGCGTCCGTATGGGCCGGGGAGTTGTGGATGTGCGACCAGTCGAGAATGCACGTCACGCCGCTCTCGATGGCGCCGAGCGCGCTGAACAGGTCGCCCGCATAGACGTCGTCCGGGGTGTATTTGGCGCCGAACGTGCGTTGCACGACGTCGCGATAGTCCTCGAGCGAGCCGTCCGGCAACACGTTGCGCAGGATGCCCTGCCACATGTGACGGTGGGTATCGACAAAGCCGGGCATCACGATCATGCGGGCGGCGTCGATGATCTCCGCGTTGGGCGCCGTAATATTGGGGCGCACCGCCGAAATCGTCTTGCCCTCGATCAGCACGTCGGCGACCTCAAAGTCGCCGATGGCGCGATCAAGCGTGAGCACGCAGCCGCCCTTGACGAGGATCGGACGGCCGGGCGCGACGTTGAGCTGCTGGGCGCGCGCGGCGCCGGAGGATGCGGCGATGGCGCCCGCGGCCGAAGCGGCCGCGACCGCGCCCGCCGTTCCGGTGCAAAGGAACTGACGCCGCGACATTGCGGACGATGGTTCACAGGCGCTGCAAAGACACGAAAAGCTGCCGGCGGAACCGGCGCTGCGCAAATCCGTCATGGGAGCCTCCCGGAATGTGTGAGAGGCGCAATGCTATTCGCATTGCGCCGAGCGTTCCAGGGTATTCCGGATTGCCCGGCCAGTCCCCATCTTACCCTCCCCTGGGAGCGGGCGTCTCGCCCGCTCTTTCATTCTTCGATGCGGGCGAGACGCCCGCGCTCCCAGGGGGAGGGGCTGGAATCGCTGGCCTCTTTGCCGGAACCTGTTTTAATGAAAGAGCCGAACGGAGGACTTGGTTAGCAATGTTTTCGAGCGCCTGGGATGAGAGGTTCATGCTGCTGGCGCATGAGATCGCCCGCTGGAGCAAGGAAAAAGGTCGCCGGGTCGGCGCCGTCATTGTCGGGCCGGACAAGGAGATCAGATCGACCGGCTTCAACGGTTTTCCGCGCGGCGTGCGCGACGACGTCGAGGCAAGGCATTGCCGCGAGACCGGGGCTAAGTACCTGTGGAGCTCCCATGCCGAGCGCAATGCAATCTACAACGCCGCCCGTATCGGCGTGTCGCTTAAGGGCTGCGTCATGTATGTGCCATGGTTTCCATGCGTGGAGTGCGCCAAAGCCATCATCCAATCCGGCATCAGCGAACTCGTTTGCTATGAGCCGGACTTTTCTGAACCGAAATGGGGGATGGAGTTCCGGGTGGTGCAGGAAATGTTTGGCGAAGCGGACCTCATGGTGCGCTACATGGCGAGGCTTGAGGATCTGTCGGTCGGTTCGTGAAACTCGAACCTCATCCTGAGGAGCGCCCTTTAGGGCGCGTCTCGAAGGATGGCCGCGAGTCCTGCCATGCATCCATCCTTCGAGACGCCGACCTTCGGTCGGCTCCTCAGGATGAGGTTCTCCCCGGGCCAGGCCGCAGATAGTTTCGCATGCCGCCAGCCGTCAAATAACGCCGTTTTCTCGCAACGCGGCCAATTTCACATCATCGAAACTAAGCCGCTCGGACAACACCTCATCGGTATGCTGGCCGAGCAGCGGCGGCGGCAAACGGTAATCGGGCGGAGTCCCGGACAGCCGCACCGGATTGGCGAGGACATCGACGCCCTTTGCGGTTGCGGCGTGGGGCATGTGGACGATCACGCCTCGGGCGCGGGCCTGCGGATCCGCGAACACGTCGCGCAGCGTGTTGATCGGCCCACAGCCGATCTTCAACGCTTCGAGCCGGTCGACCCATTCGGCGGTCGTCCTCGTTTTCATCACCGGGGTCAGCGTATCGATTACGAGCTGGCGGTTTTCGACTCGCGCCGCGTTGGCGGCGAAGCGGGAGTCCGCAAGCAGGTGGCCGAGCCCAAAGCTCTCGCAAAACCGCTTGAAGGTCGGGTCATTTGCGATCGACAACACCACGTATCCGTCGCTGGTCGGAAACACCTGATAGGGCACGATGTTCGGATGCGCATTGCCGATGCGCTGCGGCACTTCGCCGGAAGCGAGATAGTTCATCGCCTGATTGGCCAGCACGCCGACCGTCGAGTCGACCAAGGCGGTATCGACATAACCGCCTTGGCCGGTGCGCTCGCGCCGCTGCAATGCCGCCAGGATGCCGATCACCGAATAGACGCCGGTGAAAATGTCCGACACCGGAACGCCCGCGCGTGTCGGCTCGCCGTCCGGCGTGCCGGTCAGCGCCATGAAGCCGCCGATGCCCTGCGCCATCAGGTCGTAGCCGGCGCGCGCCGCATTCGGTCCGTCCTGTCCGAAGCCCGTGACGGAGCAATAGATCAGCCGCGGGCACGACGGCGCGAGGCTCTTGTAGTCGAGCCCGAACTTGGCGAGCCCGCCGACCTTGAAGTTCTCGATCAGGATGTCGGACTTCGCCGCGAGCTTGCGCACGATGCGCTTGCCGTCCTCGCTTTCGAAGTCGCATTCGATCGAGCGCTTGCCGCGATTGGTCGCATGGAAATAGGCGGCGCCCAGATTGCCGTCGGTTCCCTCGATGAAGGGCGGTCCCCAGGCGCGCGTGTCGTCGCCGGTCTTGGAACGCTCGACCTTGATGACGTCCGCGCCGAGATCGGCCAGCACCTGTCCGGCCCACGGCCCGGCGAGAATGCGGGCAAGCTCCAGCACGCGAACACCAGCCAACGGACCCGGCATCGTTTCCTCTCGACAGATGCGGCGAAACGTGCCGCGAAACGCGCGTTGTGTGACCCGAGATGGAGGTTTTGTCTATAGTCCCGGCCCGCCTCCGGAGCCGCGACATTCGCCGCATGGACCGCCCGCGTCACCCCGGCTAAATTCGTCGCAACGGCGACACAAAAAAATTGAGGAAATCCATGGACCGGCGAAGCCTGCTTGCGTTCGCAGCCCTGACGGCACTCGGCATCCAACTCCTGCACGCGCAGACACCGGCGCAATCCTGGCCGCAGCGTTCGGTGCGCTTCATCCTGCCGCTCGGACCGGGATCGGGCGTCGACATCGGCGCGCGGGTGATCGCCGACAA
>Ga0137409_10006718_pt1 | contig 11902 bp, 9 predicted proteins | sample CZODoug1_16funga_FD_122059 | JGI IMG/M metagenome (GOLD analysis project Ga0137409, IMG submission 122059) | Vadose zone soil fungal communities from Angelo Coast Range Reserve, California, USA - CZODoug1_16fungal (Hybrid Assembly) | ecosystem: Environmental > Terrestrial > Soil > Vadose zone... | reverse complement strand
CAAGGAACTTCGTCACCTCGCCAAGCGCACGTCCTTCCTTGCGCGAGTAGACGATCAGGCCGACGCCGCCGAGCCCGCCGAACTCTTCGCTCTGCGCTCCGCGAATGCACTCCTCGATGGCGTGGGTGAGATACGGCCGGCAGGTGCAGATGTCCGAGCCGAACACGTCCGAGCCGTTGCATTCGTCGTGAACGCGCGCGGTCAGGCTGACCAGCGGATCAGCGAGGTGTTGCGGGTCACCGAAGATGTACGCGGTCTGCCCGCCGATCGGGGGCAGGAAAACTTCGAGGTCGCTGCGCGTGACCAGCTCCGGGTACATGCCGCCGGTTTCCTCGAACAAGGCGCGGCGCAGATCGGCCTCGCTCACGCCGAAACGGCGCGCCACGCCGGGCAGCCACCACACCGGCTCAATCGCAACCTTGGTGACCAGCGCCGAACCCGACTCGAGCAGGACGCGGCCGTCCGGGTGCAACCGGCTGAAGGCGATCGCCGTGCGAACTTCGGGCATGTCGATGCGGGCCTGTGTCACCGCAATGGTGGGCCGGATATCGAAGCCTTTGGCGATCTGCTCGCGATACACCTCGGCGACGATCGCGCCGAACGGATCGAGCGACACGATGCGTTCCGGCTCGAACCACTGCGGATACGGTCCGACCGGGGCGGTGGGCAGCGTGTTGGTGAGGTCGGCGCGATGGCCGCGCGGCAACGCCTTGGCGGCAACCGCCAGCGCGCGGTACACGCCGTACGAACCGCTGTGCGTGCCGATCACGTTGCGGTGCAGGCGGTTGGTAGTGGTGCCGATCACCGGCCCGCGTTCGGTGGTGTCGCGCGCGCCCCAGTGGATGGTCAGCAGCTCGGCGTCCGTCGACGGCGGATGAGACGTAAGGCGGATATGGCCGGGCTTGCTGAGCGCCGTGTCAGCGGGCATGCAAGGACTCCGTTGCTGGGCAGATCCCAGCGTAATACGAATCCCGGGGGGCCGGCATCCGCACCGGCCCCGGCTGATACGATCGTCGTCCCATGAGCGTCCTCGAACTCGAACGCCGACGGTTCCCCCGCCGCCAGGACCTGGGTCTTGGGCTGCGCGATTTCGATCGCCTCGCGCGCCTGCAAGCGCCGCAGCAGATCCAGGCGTTTCTCAACGCCATCCCGATCAATCACGAACTCGACGGCGAGACCGTGCACTCGGTACGCAGCGTGCTGCGGCATCGGAAGGCGCATTGCATCGAGGGAGCGTTCGTCGCGGCCTGCGCGTTGTGGATCCATGGCGAGCCGCCGTATGTGATGCACCTGGATTGCGACCTGAGCGACTATCCGCACGTGATCGCGCTGTTCCGTCGCAGCGGCGCGTGGGGCGCGATTTCGAAGACCAACGGCGTGGCGCTGCGTTATCGCGATCCGATCTATCGCACCCTGCGCGAACTGGCGGTGTCGTACTTTCACGAATACAGCGACAAACGCGGGCGGCGGACGTTGCGCAGTTACTCAGGGGCGTTCGACCTGCGCCGCCTCGGCGCGGACAAGTGGGTCAACAGCGAAAGCGATTGCTGGGACGCGCACGATCGGCTGGCCGAGCTGCGCCACTATCCGCTGGTACATGCGCGCCAGGTGCCGCAGCTGTCGCGCCGCGATCCGTTCGAACAGAGGATGGCCGGCGCCGTGCAGTATCCGAAGCCGAAGATGAATGGGAAGAGGGTGCTGTAGTCGCCCCCGCCGCAGCCCTCCCCCGCTTCGCAGGGTAGGGTTAGGGAGGGGGGCGCAAACAGCGCGACCTGACTCAACGCAACGACACCCGCTCGCGCACGACTTCGTTGCCCGCGACGCCGCGAACGTCGAAGCTGAACTCCCACAGGCCCGGCATGTGCAGCAGCAAGCCCTCGGCGCGGAAGCGTCCAGCGCCGGTCGCGGCGACCGTCGGCCGGTAGTTCATTCCATGCTTGTGTTCCGGCATCACGGCATCGACGCGCAATTCAGCCGGCGCGGCTGAGTTCGCCGAATTCGAACAAACGGCGACTTCGAGCGCGAAGAACTCGCTCACCCGCAGCGGCGCGGGCTCCGGACGCCACGCAAGGACGTAGTCCTTGCCCGAGATCCTGCGCACACCGTCGCCGTTCATCGCCGGTTCGCATGCCCAAGCCGCTGGCGCCAGAGTGATCGCGAGCACGAGTCCTGCGCAAGTCGGGTTGCATGCCATGGCGCGACTTATACCGTCGCTCAGCGCGAGTGCCAACGGTCGCGGCGTCGACAACCGGTGATTCTGGTCGCTCCGCGCTCATTGTGATGTCGGATCTTCGGCGCCAGCGATGCTGAAGCAGGCGACGCCAGTTTGGGTTTGACCCTCTAGGTTGAGCGCAAACAAAGCGCGTATGCAGCCCGAGCAACGAGTCCAGGGTTTGCAGCACGCGCGCCTGGCGGGGCGGAGATCTCGCGTCACGGCGATACGTTGGGTCGCGGGCCTGGACCGCGGGGGCCCGACTTGCGGACCAAGGAGCCGCGCCGCAATCACCGCGGCATGCGATCGGAGAAACTCATGCGTTTTCCTTGGAATGTCTTATCGCTGCTCGCAAGGGCGGCAGCCCCAGCCTTGCTCGGCGCCGCCCTGGCGACTTCGGCGCACGCCACGCTCGTGGACTTCGAACCCGGAAGCGGCAGCGTCGTGTTGACAGACGGCGCGGGCGGCATCCTCCAATACGTCGAGGACGGCGTCACGGTCAACGCGATCGATGCACCAGGCCAGCACTTTCACATCGAACCGATCTCCGCGTCGAACTGGCTCGCAATCTTCAGCAGCGATTCGCACGGCGCGCTGTTCACGCTCGGCGGCGCATTGTTCGACCTGCTCAGTCTGGATACGCTCGTCGGCGGCGGCGTAACAGGCCGACTGACGTCGTCGACCGGCGCGGTGGTCGACGTAGCCGGTTCGTTCGGAACCCCGTTTGGCAGCATCAACTTCGCGGCACTTCCCGGGTGGACCGACATGACCTGGTTCACGTGGACTTTCGCCGGTCCGTTGGAGGGATGCGACTGCCCCGCACGCCTGGACAACGTCAACCTGCAGGCGGCCGCAGTGGCCGAGCCCGCAACGCTGGCGCTGCTAGGCACAGCGGCGGTTGCCCTGTCGGCGCTGCGGCGTCGGCGCCGCGCCTGACCACCGCATCTGCCGCGCTGGCGCGCGGGCAACCGTCACTGCGCCGCACGCGCAACGTCGAACAGGGTCTCGCCGTTGCGCCAGGCGATGCGTTCGGCGATCGACGGCGGCAGTTGCGCCAGCCACTGACGCGAGAACTTTGCGTGCTCGACGATGTACGGCCAGCGTTCGGGTGTGAACGTATCGGTGCCGACGGTGAAACGTTCGGGGAATTCGGTGAACAGCGCACGCCAGTCGCTGTCGAGTTGCCCGCCCGGCGCATGATCGGTGCGGAAAGCCAGGTCGCACCACAGCGTCGGATACTTGCGCAGCATTTCGCGGATGCGCGCGGGCGAATCGAAGCCGGCGTGCGCCCACAGGATGCGCGCCGCGGGCCACTGCTTGAACTCACGCTCGATCGCGTCGGAATCCGAGTGCGAGTGCAGGACCAGGTTGTGGCGTCGGGCAAGTTCGATCATCCGCCTCGGTACCGGCAGATCCGCGTCCGCGCCGTACACGTGGTACTCGCCGATGGCAACGTACCGGTACTTCGCCAGGCGCTCTTCGAGGTAACGCAACACGCTCTCGTCGCGTACCCAGCTGCTGATCTCGCCGCGCGAACGGTAGGGGCGCAACGACGAAAGGATCAGCTCCGGCGCTTCGGCGATCAGTTTCTGGTTGCCATCGTCGTTCGAGCTCGACACCAGTGCGCGTTTGATGCCTGCCTTGCGCAACAGCTCGATCGCCATCTTCGGCGGCAGGTTCTCCCAGGCGTCGTGGCTGTAGTGCACGTGCGCGTCGAAGATCGGCAGTTCGGCGCCGGCAGCGGAGGCGCCAAGAAGTGCCAGCAGGAGGCTGGCCGGAAGAACGCGCATTGAAGTCTCCTCGGAGCGGTCGGCGCGATGCTAACTCCGGCGGCAGGGAGGCTCTGGTGAGGTGTGTTCCAGGCAATGCGTCCGGCGCATGCAAATCATGCCAAAAGATCGTTTGTCACAGCGAAGATCGCTCCGCAGAATGCCGCCAGTGCATGAGCAACTGACAACCACCATGAACATCCAAGTGCATCAAGGAAAACTGCAGCTCGCGCGCAACGACCATGTGGAAGTGATCGACGGACGTGGCTTCTCGATGCGCTGCCTGTTCGGCTCTCTCTGGGTCACGCAGGACGGCGACCCGCGCGACATCGTGCTCGTGCCGGGCGAGAGCTTCACGCTCGATCGCGACGGTGTCGCAATCGTCTACGCCACAGCCGATTCAGGACTCGCGTTCTCGACTGCGCATTGATCGATCTGAGAACGCTTCGCAGCGCGAAGCTGACATCGTCCGTAGGTCTGCGTAGATATCTGCCGCAGTTTTTCGTAGTTCTGTTTCCTACATCTGCTTAGGCTCTGCCCGCATAAATACGAAGATGCCTTCGAATTCGAAGGTTCAATGTTTTCGTGTTGCAGAGTCCACCTGAATCGGCAGGCTTATCTGGCTGCCGAGGCGCCAGCTCATGTGGTCCACTGACCACGTCCGCTTCACACGCTGAGATTTGCTCCGCGGGTACTTCGGATAAGAAGATTTCTGGCTGTTGCACGTTTCGGTCCTCACTCCGAAAGGTCGCGGTTGCGAAATCCAGCGTGACGGCACATTCGTTGCATTGCACTTGCCAAAGGAGCGGGACAGGGCAATGCAGCTGGAGGTGTCGTCATGCGTACTTGGTTTCTTCTCCTTCTGGGACTGCTGAACTGCGCACCTGCCTGGTGCCAGGACATCGTCGAGGTGCTCGAGCGTTCGCAATCGGTGCGCCTGGCAGCGATGTCCTATGTCCCGACCGAAGATCCGCGTGCAACTGTCGTACGCGGGAGCTTCAATCAACTCGTACAGCGGTTCGGTTCGGACAATGACATCGAAGTGCGTGTCATAACCGGCCCGGTAGTCGCTGAATGCCTGCTCGGCCACACGATCGTCGCCAACGAGTCGCTCGCGGAACTGCCCGAGGCGGTGCGTCTCTTCCTGCTGGCGCACGAAATCGGGCACGCGGTGCTCGGACACTGGAAGCAGTTCGAGCAGCTCTACATGAAGCACATTCCCGGCGAAGTCGTGCAGCAGCACACCGACGCGATCGCCGGCGTGCTTGGGCGCGAGGCGTCGCAACTTTCCCACGCGCAGGAGCTTGCAGCCGATGCGTTCGCGATGAAGACGATGCGCGCGCTGGGTTATGACTTCGAAGACGTGGTCGGCGCGTTTACGCAGTTCGGCATGCAGATGGATACCGCCACGCATCCGGGAACGCGCAAGCGCATTGCGCATCTGCGGTCGTTGGAGTGAGGTAGCTCGGGAGGGGGAAGAACCTCAGACTTCGCCCCACCCTAACCCTCCCCCGCTCCGTTGGGGAGGAGACTTGCTCCCTCCTCCGCTTGCGGGGGAGGGCGGGTTTGGGGGCGCATACCCCGTGGGGCGCATACGCCGGTCTCTCACCGCGGTTTCATAAATTCCCGCAGCGCCTCCGCCGTGTGCGTCCCGCGCTTCGCCAATTCCTGCGGCGAGCACTGCGCAATGACTTTGCCTCCGCCAGCACCGCCTTCCGGCCATCCCCGAGTATTCGATGGAAGACATGCCAGATGTGGATCATCTCCGGCCAGATCTCTAGCCGTACTGACACATCAGCAGCGCCCGCCGTACGCGCGAGCTTCAGTGAATCGTCCAGGAGCACCTCCGAAGCACCCACATGGATGAGGAGCGGAGCGATTCCGCGAAGGTCCGCATAGATCGGCGACGCTAATGGAGACCGCGGATCTGCTCCATTCAGATAAGCTTGCGCAAAATTGACAATGACCTCTCGTTTGACCATTGGGTCTGCATCCGCACGCGAAGCAAACGTTTCGCCCGATGCTTCCATGTCTACCCATGGCGAAATGACCCAGCCGCACGCAGGCTGCGGCAAATCCGCCTCCTTGATCGCAACGAGGGTCGAGATGACCAGGCCTCCTCCCGCGCTGTCACCTGCGAGGGCGATGTGGCGTGGCTCGACGCCCTGCTCCAATAGGAAACGATAGGACGCGAGCGCGTCATCCACGGCTGCCGGGAATGGATTCTCAGGCGAGAGCCGATAGTCAATTGCAAGCGTTCGGGAGCCCGACGCTCGCCCGATCTCGGCGACAAGGTGCCGATGGCTCAAAATTGAGCCGAACACGTAGCCACCACCGTGCAGGTAGAGAACAACACGCTTAGGATCGGCCGCCTCCGTCCAAGTCCACTCCCCGCGAACGCCCAAGGCCACCGACACTCCCTCAACCTTGATGTCGGGATCGAGCGGGAAGCGTTCGGAATCCGCGTCAACGGCTTGCCGCATATCTTGTAGTTCCGTCGGAAGGGGATTGGCTGCGATCATTCTCAGCAATTCGCTTAAGTCTTGGTCAGGCATGTGCCGGTCTCCGTTGATTGATAGCTTGCCAGACCCGAAAGGGCGTTGCGGGCATTTCGAAGTCAGAAACGCCGACTTCCGACAAAGCATGATTGATTGCGTTCATCGCGGCCGCAATCGCCCCGACTGTTCCTGCCTCGCCAGCACCTTTCGCACCCAGGGGATTCAGCAATGTCGGCTGCGGACTGCTGTGCACCTCGATATCGCACACGTCTAGCGCGCGCGGCATTGCGTAGTCCATGAACGATGCAGTTATCAGTTGTCCAGATGAGCGCTCGTAGACAACCTGTTCCATCAGCGCTTGGCCTAAGCCTTGAACGACACCGCCATGAATCTGTCCCTTCAATGTCTTCGGATTGATGACTGTGCCGACGTCATCGACCACGACATATCTTAGGATCTTCACCACACCGGTTTCCGGATCGATCTCTACCTCACAAACGTGGCTCCCGTTCGGGAACGTATCCTGTTTGGGTGTGAACGTACCGGTCTCGTAAAGCCCAGGCTCAACGCCGTCCGGAAGCTTCGCTGGCTGAAACGCACTGCGGGCCACTTCTCCGATGGTCAGGCCCCGATCCGTGCCAATTACGGAGAAGCGACCGCCTTCGAAACGAATGTCTTGATCCGCGGCCTCGAGCAAATGTGCCGCGATTTTTCGTCCCTTCTCGATAATCTTATCCGCGGCTGCGCATATCGCTGAACCGCCGATCACGGTCGAGCGCGAACCCATCGTTCCCATTCCGAACGCAACTGTATCCGTGTCGCCGTCGACAACACGCAGCTCGTCCGGCTTCAAACCTAACCGCTCGCAGAGTATTTGCCTGAAAATCGTTTCGTGCCCTTGTCCCTGGTTGAGCGTTCCCATGAAAAGGGTTGCCATGCCGGATGTATCGAATCTGATCTCAGCGAACTCGAGGCCGGGCGAAGCTGCTCTCTCGATTGAATTTGCAATACCAATACCTCGCAGGAGCCCCCTTCCTCTCGATTCTTCTCTTCGCTTTTCGAACTCTTCCCATCCCGCCAAGCCTAAGACGTTCTCCATGTTTCGCGGGAAATCGCCGGAGTCATACTTCATCCCTAAGGATGTGACATGAGGCATCGCCTCGCTTGGGATCAGATTCTGCCGTCGTAAGGAGATTCGATCGAACTTCAACTCTCTGGCGGCATCGTCAATGATTCGCTCTATTACGTAGATCGCTTCCGGTCGTCCAGCTCCGCGGTAAGGCGCAGTTGGGTTTTGATTGCTGAAAACTGCTGTCATGTGCACATGGGCGGTGGGTATCGCATACGTACCCACCATCGTCGGTAGATTTGCAAAAGTGGCCAGAAGGTTTCTGTCCGATGACAAATACGCCCCGATATTAGAAATGGTGCGTACTCTGAGGCCGACAAACGAGCCGTGATCACCGAGAGCTAGTTCGACGTCGGCTATCAGGTCGCGGCCGTGTTCGTCCGCGAGTAGGCATTCGCTTCTATCGCAAGTCCATTTAACGGGGCGCCCTAACCGGCGTGATGCCCAGAGCGTTAGGCGGTGCTCGATATATTGCCAACCCTTGGCTCCAAAGGCGCCGCCTACATCGCCCGTTATGACTCGGAAGTCATGCGTCGGTTTCTTAAAGATTCTGCCCGCTAGAACGTCTCTCACTCGATGCGGATACTGGACGTCCGCGTAAAGCGTGTATCGGTTCTCCTTGCGGTCATACTGACCTATTGCCCCGCGTGGCTCCATGTACTGAGCGTGAACCCGCGTTACGACGTATTGTCGTCTTACAATATGACGCGCGGCCTCGAACACGCGATTTGTCTGCGCCCAGTTTCCGATTTCGAACACGTGCGATACGTTGTCGGGACATTCATCCCAAACGGCCGGCGCAGACGGCGCGACCGCGAGTTTGCTCGCCGTGACCGCGGGCATTGGTGCGTAGCTAACCTCGATTTGCTCCATCGCATCCTTGGCTAAATCCTCAGACTCAGCCACGACCATTACGACCGGATCTCCGACGTGGCGGACGCGCTTTTCTGCAAGGCCTGGATGAGCCCGCCAGAACATCGGCGAGCCGTCTGGACGCGATCGTTTGAGAGTGACAGCCGTACGACCTAACCCGTCCGCCGCCAGGTCAGAGGAAACAAAGACACCGACGACGCCAGCACCGTTGCGGGCCTTTTCAAGATCGATCGCCTCGATCGCAGCATGCGCATGGGGCGACCGCAAGAAGCGCGCATAGGCTTGACCGGGAAGGGTTCGATCCGCGACGTACAAGCCCCCTCCTCGCAGCAAACGTCCGTCTTCGAATCGACTCAGCGGCTGGCCAATCCCGAACTCCCCCATGAAAGATCCTTCGTCAGTCTATTGAGCCCAGACTCTTGATGGATCGTCGCTCGTCTAGCGCGGGCTCGATGGTGGATACGTGCCCGCTGAAGCGAACGTCCAGTCTCCTCCCATCAAGAGCCGTTCGTGATCCGCGAATACACCGCTTGCGCTCGCAGCACCGGCAGCGAACGCATTCGCTACGAGCGAAGACCGTGTAGTCGGAGACGAATGGACGGCCTCTCGGAAACCTCTCTATAGATCGCAATTGCTCCCAACAAACTCCAGTTGTTGGCGAAGCGCTCCATATGACGCTTCGATTTCACTCGACACTTGTCAAGGAAGGCTGCCGAACATGTCCGAGAATTACAGAAGTATTTGGACTGACTTGTGCAAACTGACACTACGTCAGGGATATGTTCAGGCTGGCGTGCGGACTCGTTACGTCAACATGGGTCCTGAAGATGGGAAACCTCTCATCATGATCCACGGCATGGGAGGCAGTTGGGAAAACCTCTTCTGTAACTATGCTGCCCACGCCGAGCATTTCAATACTTTCGGCTATGACATGATTGGTCATGGCTTTACCGAGAAGCCGGACAAAGTCCGGTCGACCATCGAATATGCCGAGCATCTCAAGGATTTCATGGATGCGATGAAGATTGAGAAGGCTTCATTGCTCGGGCTTTCGCTCGGCTCCTGGGTAGCGACAAAATTCGCTTCCCTTTATCCCGAGCGCGTGGACAAGGTTACGATGGTTTCTGCCTGGGGCCGTCCCTATACGAGCCAGGAGCAGATCGACCAAAATAAGGAGCTGATGTCAAAGAGCCGTGAACGACGCATCGCTGCCGTAATCAACCCAACCTGGGAAGCGATGGACGAAGTCTTCAACTGGCTCATCAAAGACCCGACGAAGCGTGTACCGGACTTGCTGGCTCTTCGCCAAATCATCTATCGGCAACCCGAGATGAAACGAGCCATGGAGAACATCCTCGACGGACTCGACCCCGACACTTGGAACACGAATGCGATTCCGGACGAAGAGGTCCGGAAAATCAAAACCCAATATCTCATCATTGCCGCGGTCGATCACAAGGACGTTTTCCTCGAGAGCGCCTACCAGTATGCGAAGCTCCTCCCCAACAACAAGGTCGTGGAAATCCGCGGAACATCGCATTTCCCGCATCTTGAACGGACGGACGAATTCAACCGCCTCAACATTGAATTTCTCCAGGGGCGATGATCGAGGTTCGGGCACGATCCTAGCACGCGGATGCCCCAGACGTTCGATACAGCTGACCGGAAGGGACGCATCGATACCTGCTGAGCTTCATTCGCAGCAAGTTAGATCGGTCCGAACCTGCGACATCGGTCGTCAATTCGGCCGATGTTGAATTCGACCCGTCGTGCTGACGGGCTCCACTCGTTTCTTCCCTTCTGAACTTCTGCGCCGTCTACATCGGTTTGCCGTCGATTCGCCTAACCTTCATGCAAGCGCTGGCAACCTGCCAGCCTATTGAGGCGGCTCACTCCGACGGGTTCGTAATGTCGCTCATTACCGGCGGCTGGTTCGGAGACAGACTTGCTGCTTCTTTTTGCTCGGCGTTGGCTGATTTCGCTGACGTGTTTATGTGCTGCACGAGCATGCAGATGACGACGTTTCTGTCAGCGTCGTTCCCTCTCCGCGGCATTCGTGATCCAGCCGGAACGCATTCCGAGGAGCAATGGGGTCGACAACGTATCGCCCGGAGGGATTGCTGCCACCAGCCGGCCCTCCGCCTCCTAAGTCTACAGAGCACCCACCGCAGGAAGCTCGGGCCGAAAATAACTGACTGTGCACTTAGCTCTTCGCTGAATCACCAAAGGGCAGGATGCGAATACGCTTGCCGGTCGCGTTGAACATCGCGTTAGCCACAGCAGGTCCTATCGGCGGAACACCCGGCTCGCCGACACCCGTGGGGGGAGCGGACGATTTGACGATGTGAACCTCCACGGATGGCATTTCGTCGATCCTCAGCACGTCATATCCGTCGAAATTGCCCTCGACAATCCGCCCCTTATCCAGCGTGATCCGCGATTTGAGAATTGCGCCTAGTCCAAAGCCAATTCCCCCCTCCATTTGCGCGCGCACCTGATCGGGATTAACCGCTACGCCGCAATCAACGGCACAGACAACGCGATGCACCCTAGGAGGGCCGGACTTGCTGATGGATATCTCCGCCACTTGCGCGACGTAGGAATGGAATGACTCTGCAACAGCAACACCACGAAATCGACCCGCTGGAGCGGGCGCACCCCATCCGGCCTTTTCCGCAGCGAGCCGCAGAACCGCCGCATGGCGTGGCTTGTCCTTCAATAGGGCGAGTCTGAACTCCACGGGATCTTTCCCGGCTGCATGCGCGATCTCGTCCATAAATGCTTCGAGTGCATACGCGGTGTGCGTGGACCCCACAGCACGCCACCAGAGTACCGGCACCGGAGAGCTCGTAGTGGTTAGCTCCACACGGACGTTCGGAATGGCATATGGCTGGTTCGCCAATCCCCCGACCGACTGCAAGTCCACGCCGTTCTTGACCCACACCGCCTCCATGACGGTACCCCTCGAAATGGATTGACCAACGAGAGTGTCGCGAAGGGCAAGCAGGTTGCCGCTGCTGTCGAGCGCAGCACGCATCTTGTGCATGAAAGCTGGCCGATAGCGCCCGGCACGCATGTCGTCCTCGCGGGTCCATTGGACCTTGACGGGCGCCTTCCATCCGATCGCCTTGGCGGTGGCCACGGCCTCCACGATGACGTCTGAATCAACTGAGGCTCGCCGACCGAACCCGCCACCGGTCTTCATCACCCGCAGAATAACCTTATCCCGCGTGATCCCGGCGACCTTGGCCGCGACCGTCTGATAGAGATCCGGCATTTGATGGCCGCCCCATACTTCAAGTGTGCCGTCGGGATTCATTCTGGCGGCGGCGTTGATCGGTTCCAAAGCAGCATGCGCCAAGTATGGAAATTCATAGCGCGCTTCGATCAGCTTCGGCGCGTTCGCAAACGCCGTGTCGAC
>Ga0137409_10006717_pt1 | contig 11902 bp, 12 predicted proteins | sample CZODoug1_16funga_FD_122059 | JGI IMG/M metagenome (GOLD analysis project Ga0137409, IMG submission 122059) | Vadose zone soil fungal communities from Angelo Coast Range Reserve, California, USA - CZODoug1_16fungal (Hybrid Assembly) | ecosystem: Environmental > Terrestrial > Soil > Vadose zone... | reverse complement strand
TGCATGCCAAGACGATGGTCATCGACGGCATCTGGGCGACCGTCGGGAGCACTAACCTGGACCACCGCTCCTTCGCGCTCAACGAGGAGCTGAACGTCGTCGTGTACGATCGCAGCCTCGCCCGGCGGCTCGAGGAAGTGTTCGAGCAGGATCTCGCCAACTCGCGGCAGGTGACCTACCGGGACTGGAGTCGGCGCAGCCTCGCGAGCCGGTTCCTCGAGCTCCTCTCCCTGCCGCTGCGCGAGCAAATGTAGACGCGCCGGCCAGCACGTGATCGACGGCCGGGCCGATGGCCGGTTGCCGACGCGTCCTGTACACTCGAAAAGTGGTGGTGGCTCGTACGGGACGACGCGCGGTGCTCCTGCTGATCCTGGCTCTCCTGGTCGGCTCCGGCCCGGCCTCGCCGCAGCCGACCCGGGCCACGCCGCCCGGGCCGGCCGTCGTCGCGGGCTTCACACCCGCCGCGCACGTCGGCAGCGTCTTCCGAAATCTCGATCCCGAGTACCGGCGCGCCTCGCTGTGGACGCGCGCCCGCCTCTTCGTCGTGGGCGCGACCTGGCTCGCGTCGGAGCACCGGGTGGCCCGGCTCGCGCTGGCCACGCCGGACCCGCAGGCGCTGCGGAGCAACTCGAGCCGCGCGACGGTGACCTGGATCGGCCACTCCACCGTCCTCGTACAGCTCGACGGCCTGAACTTCCTGACCGATCCCACCTGGGCCGATCGCACCGGCCCCTTCAACGGGCTGGTCGGCGTCGGCCGCTACACGCCGCCGGGCATTGCCTTCGACGATCTGCCGCCGATCGACTTCGTCCTGATCTCGCACGACCATTACGACCATCTCGACGAGGCGACGGTCCGCCGCCTGGCGCGCGCCTTCAATCCGCGCTTCGTCGTGCCGCTGGGCCTCAAGGCCTGGCTCGAGGATCGTGGCATCACGAACGCGGTCGAGCTGAACTGGGGCGAGTCGGTCACCATCGGCGGCCTCGAGATCGTGTGCACGCCGGCCCAGCACGGCTCCGGTCGCACGCTGCTCGACCAGGGGCGCCGCCTCTGGGCGTCATGGGCGGTGCTCGGCTCCAGGCGCTTTTACTTCGCCGGGGACACCGGCTACTACCGGCACTTCAAGAAGATCGGCGACGCGCTCGGCCCCTTCGACCTGGCGGCGCTGCCGATCGGCTCCTACACGCCGCGCGTGATCGCGCGGCCGGTGCACATATCACCCGAAGAGGCGGTCCAGGCCTCGCTCGATCTTCGCGCCGCCCGGATGCTCGGCATCCACTGGGGCACCTTCGCGCTGGCCCGCGAGCCCTACGACGAGCCGCCCACGCGTCTGGCCGCCGAGGCCGCCCGCCGCGAGCTCGATCCGCACGCCGTGTGGATTCTGAAGCCGGGTGAAATCAGGGGCTGGTGATCTTACACGGCGCCGTGAAGAATCTTCACGGCACCGCCCCGTCCTGACCCTCAAGCATCGCTGCTTTCACGCTCCTTTCGGCCTGGCACCGCCCTTGCCTGACTCCTCTCATCATGCCCGGCTCCGTCAGGATCGCGGCCGTCGGCGACCTTCACTGCACGCGGGCATCGACCGGCGCCTTCCAGGCGCTGTTCGCGCGCATCGCGGAGAGCGCGGACGTGCTCACTTTATGCGGCGATCTCACCGACCGCGGCCAGGCCGAGGAAGCGCGCGTGCTGGCCAAGGAGCTGCAGGCGGTCACGATGCCGAAGATCGCCGTCCTGGGCAACCACGACTTCGAGTCCGATGCCGCCGCCGAGGTGACGGAGATCCTCACGGGGGCCGGCGTGAGCATCCTCGACGGGACGGCGCTGGAGGTCGCGGGCATCGGGATCGCCGGCGCCAAGGGGTTCGCCGGGGGCTTCGGTGACCTCGCGCTCCAGGGGTGGGGCGAGGAGCCCATCAAGACGTTCGTGCGCTTCGCCGTCGAGGAGACGCTGAAGCTCGAGTCGGCGCTGGCCAGGCTGCGCACGGTGGGACGCGTGGTGCTCCTGCACTACGCGCCCGTGCGCGACACCTGCGACGGGGAGCCCTTCGAGATCTATCCGTTTCTCGGGTCGAGCCGGCTCGAGGAGCCGCTGAATCGCTACGCGGCGAGCGCCGTGTTTCACGGCCACGCCCACCGCGGCCGGCCCGAGGGCAAGACCGCCGGCGGCGTGCCCGTGTACAACGTCGCGATGCCGCTGCTGCAGCGCCTGTTCCCTGATCGGCCGCCGTTCCGGGTCGTCGAGATTCCGGCCCAGCCGGCGACGCCCGTCACGGCCGGCCGAGGAGACGCCCGATGATGCAGGCGGTCGCGCCGATCTCGGTACCGGTCGCGCGGACGGCGTCGGATGCCCCGCGGCACCGCTTCTACCGACGAGTCCTGCGCGAGCTGAACGCGGCGGGCATCGAATTCGTCGTCGGCGGCGGCTATGCGCTCGAGCGCCACCTGGGCATCGGGCGGCCGACGAAGGATCTCGACCTCTTCCTTCGTGCCGGCGACGTGCATGCGGCGCTCGACCACTTCCGGACCCTCGGCTTCGCGGCCGAGCTGGCGTTCCCGCACTGGCTCGCCAAGATCATGCGCCGCGACGATCAGGTCGACCTGATCTTCAATGCGGGCAACGGCGTCTGTCCCGTGGACGACGACTGGTTCCGCAATGCCGTGCCGTCCCGGGTGCTGGGCGTTCCGGTGGCGCTGTCGCCCGTCGAGGAGATGATCTGGTCGAAGGCCTTCGTGATGGAGCGCGAGCGCTATGACGGGGCCGACGTCCTGCATCTCCTGAACGCCTGCGCGGAGACCCTGGACTGGCCACGGCTGACCCGACGGTTCGGCCGGCACTGGCGCGTCCTGTTCGCGCACCTCACCCTGTTCGGGTTCGTCTACCCGTCGGAACGGCGGCGTATCCCGGAGGCGGTGATGCGGCAGTGCGCGCATTTCCTGGATCTCGAGCTGCGGTGCGCGCCCGTACGGCGCATCTGCCGGGGCACGCTGACCTCGCGCGCTCAGTACCTGGTGGACATCGAGCGCTGGGGCTACGAGGACGCGCGCCTCGCCCCGCACGGCAGCATGACCGACGACGAAGCCTCGATCTGGACGGCCGCGATCGACGCGGAGGAGAGCCGGCCTCTCGGCTAGGCGAAGCGGGGCATGATCTCCTCGCCGAGAACCCGCATGTAGTGATGCTGGGTCTCCATGTCGGTGGCGCGGAGACTCACCCACAGCTTCCGCGCCCCCGCCTCGGCGATCTGCTCGATCCGCTTGATCCAGTCGCTCGCGTTGCCGGCCAGCGCGAAGCGCTCGAGAGCGTAGTCGGTCAGGCCCAGCTGCTCCATGCGCCGGGGATTCCGCCCCTCGTGCAGGACGTGGTCGTAGAGCTCGTAGCCGTCGACGTATTCCTGAACCTTCGCGCGGAGCTCGTCGGGCAGGTGCTTGCCGTCGAGCCCGAATCGCATGGAGTGGTTCAGGATCGACGACACCGAGGCCTTGACGTTCTGGACCGCCCGCTCTCGATCGTCGTCCAGCGACGTGCGCGTCGTGAACCAGATGTCCACGTCGCCGGGATTGCGCCCGGCCTCGCGCGCGCCGGCGTGCACGCGCGCGATCGTGTCCCGGATCACCGCCGGCAGGAGGCCGGTCCCGGCGGTGACGCCGTCGCCGATCCGGCCCCCCAGGTGCAGCATCTTGGGGCCTTCGGCGCAGATCGAGATGGGGATGCGCTGGCGCGTCACGGTGGACGCCCAGCGCACGCGCTGCGGCCGGCCCTGGTAGGTCGCCTCGCCCTTCGCCAGGAGATCGCGCACGCACGTCACGTAGTCCTCGATGCGGGCGCGCGTGGCGACCTCGTAGCCGATGTTGAGCACGGCGCTGTCGCCGCTCGCCATGTCCATGAACGCGCGCCCGCCCGTCAGGCTGTCGATCGACGCCAGGAACGAGGCCATGACCTGCGGCTCGCGGGTGATCGGGTTCGTCGGGCGCAGACCGACGCGCGCCCGCGTCGAGCCGAGGGCGATCAGCGTGGCCCGCACGTAGGCGTCGCCGCCGATGAACGCGGTGTCGTGCGTGGCGACCGCCTCGGCGCCGTAGCCGTCGGCCATCTTGGCCAGATCGATGAACGCGCGCGTATCCTTCTCCTGCAGGAGCGGAGTCCCCGGGCTCAGGCTGATGCCGAACGCGACTTTCATTTCGTGTCCTCGCGGTTGGCCACGCGGGGGCCGCCGCTCACGTACAGCGTCTCTCCCGTCATGAAGCTCGCCTGATCGGACGCGACGAAGACGACCGCCCACGCGATCTCTTCCGGCCGGCCCAGGCGCTGGAGCGGCACGTCTCGCGCGGCCTGCGCGATCATCGCCGGAGTCTTCCACACCTCGAGCACGCCCTCGGTTTCCACCGGGCCCGGCGCCACCGCATTGACGAGAATGCCGTACTTCGCCCACTCGGCGCCGAGGCTCTGCGTCAGCACGGCGGCCCCCGCTTTGGCGGCGGCGTAGGCGGCCATGCCGCGCGAGCCGGTGCGTCCGGCCGTCGACGTCACCGTGATGATCTTGCCGGCGCGCTGCCGGATCATCACCCGCCCGACCGACTGCGAGAACAGAAACACGCCCGTCAGGTTCGTCGCCACCATCGCATCCCATTCGGACCGCGGCAGGTCCTCCAGGGGCGAGCGGATCCGATAGCCGGCGTTGTTGACCAGGATGTCGATACGCCCGAACGTCTCCACGGTCCGGGCGACGGCGTGGTCGACCTGGCGGGCGTCGCCCACGTCGCAGGCGACGGCCAGCGCCCGGCGCCCCTCGGCGCGCACCGCCGTGGCGACGGGCTCGAGCGCCTCCGCCCGCCGGCTGCAGACCACGACGTGCGCGCCGACCCGGGCGAGCTCGATGGCGATCGCGCGGCCGATACCCTGGCTGGCGCCGGTCACGATCGCGACGCGATCGTGAAGCGTATCGGCCGAGAAGCCCATCGACGCGGTTACTGGATGACCGAGTGCGGCGTCGCCAGCAGGCGGGTGACCTTGATCTGCTCGCGGTCGATCATGGTCGGAACCCTCGGCGAGATCTCGTTCTTCCAGTAGTCGCTCTGGTAGACGAGATCGTAGAGGCGCTTGCGCTCCGGCTCGCTCTCGAACCGGCGGATCCAGACGTACACGCTCTCGTCCTCCTCGCCGACGAAGCTGCCGAGGATCACCATGCCCATCTTCACCTGGAACGGGATGATCTCCTCTTCCATGCACTTGACCCACTTGTCGCGCTGACCGGGACGGATGTGGTACTGCCGGAGCTCGAAGATCATGCGGGCCTCCTGGGCTCGGGCCGCGTGGGGCGGCCCGGCGGACAAAGGGTATACCACGGAGCGGCGTCACGGCTGCCGGGAAGAATTCGCCGATACCTCGAACTCGTTCAGCCAGAAGATCAGCGAGCTCGACATCCAGTACGAACGGTCCCGCGCCACGGGCTCGGCGACGCGACGAGAACGCGCATGAGTGCACCTCCCTGGGCGATGGTACAGTCCCGTCGACAGGAGGCCCCATGAAACGCAGCGAGAGCCGGATCCTCACGACCCACGTCGGCAGCCTTCCCCGCCCGCCCGCGCTCCGCGATCTGCTCGTGAGCCAGGACCGCGGCGAGGCGATCGACGGCGGGGCGCTCGCCCGCGAGGCCGAGGCCGCCGTGCGCCACGTGGTGGCGCGCCAGCTCGAGGCGGGCGTCGACGTCGGCAACGACGGCGAGCAGCCCCGCGTCGGGTTCTCGACCTACCCGGCGAAGCGCATGCAGGGCTTCGGGGGCGCCAGCAAGCGGCGCATGTCCCGGGACATCGCCGACCACCCGGACTACATGGCGCGCCTGTCCCGCATGCGCACGGGCGCGGCGCGGATCAACGACGCGCCGCAGGCCGTGGCGGAGGTGGCGTACACCGACCTGGCCGAAGCCACCGCCGAATGCGATCTCTTCGCCCGCTCGACGGCCGGCGCCGCGAAGACGTTCGCCGAGCCCTTCATGACGGCGGCCTCGCCCGGCGTCATCGCGACGATCATGCTCGACGCCTACTACGGCTCGCACGAGCGCTACATCCGCGCCCTCGCCCGCGAGATGCGCAAGGAGTACGAGCTGATCGTCGCGCGCGGATTCGTGCTCCAGCTCGACTGCCCCGATCTGGCCATGGAGCGCGTGCGCTTCTTCCAGGACGAGCCGCTCGACCGCTTCCTCGACGCGGTCGCCCTGCACATCGACGCGATCAACGAGGCGATCGCCGCGATTCCGCCGGATCGAGTGCGGCTGCATCTCTGCTGGGGCAACTACGACGGGCCCCACACCCACGACGTGGCCCTGGAGCCGCTGCTGCCGATCATCTACCGCGCGCGCGTCGGGGCGCTCTCCCTGCCGCTCGCCAGCCCGCGCCACCAGCACGAGCTCAAGGCCTTCCGCCGCCATCCGCTCCCGGATGGGATGCTGTTTCTCCCCGGGGTCATCGACTCCACGACGAACGTGGTGGAGCACCCGGAGGTCGTCGCCGATCGGGTCACCGCGGCCGTCGAGGCGGTGGGCGACCGCACGCGCGTCCTGGCGAGCATCGACTGCGGCTTCGGCACGTTCGCCGGCTCGCAGCTCGTCGAGGAAAGCGTGGTCTGGACGAAGCTCCGCGCGCTCCGCGAGGGCGCCGATCTGGCCACGAAGCGGCTGTGGCGCTGACGCCACGGCCGCTCGACGGGCGGGTCGCGATCATCACCGGCGCGGCGACCGGCATCGGCCGCGCGACCGCGCTCCTGTTCGCGCGGGCCGGCGCCCGCCTGGTCCTGGCGGACGTGCGCGCCGAGGAGCTTGCGCAGACCGCCGCCGCGGTTCGCGAGGTCGGCGGCGATCCGGTCGCGGTGACCGCCGACCTGGCGAAGGCGGAGGATTGCGCGGCCGTGGTGGCGGCCGCCGATCAGGCCGCCGGCCGGCTCGACGTGCTCTTCAACAACGCGGGCGTCGGCACGATGGTCGTCGGCGGCACGGTCGAGACCATCGAGCTCGAGCGATGGAACCTGGCTCAGGACGTCAACGTCCGCGGGATCTACCTGGTGAGCCGGGCCGCCGTCCCCCTGATGCGCTGGTCGGGCGGCGGCTCGATCATCAACACCGCGTCCGTCAGCGCCTTTCGGGGCTCGGCGTCGCGACCGAGCCACGCCTATGCCGCGTCGAAGGGCGCGGTGCTCGCTCTCACGCACGCCATGGCCGCGTCGTACGGGTCGGATCGCATTCGCGTCAACGCGATCTGTCCCGGCACCATCAGGACACGGCTGACCGCCGACATCATCGACCGGGTGGAGCGCGAGGTGGCCGAAGGCCGAAACATCCCGCTCGGCCGCGTCGGGGAGCCGGAGGACATCGCGCGCTGCGCCCTCTTCCTCGCCTCGGACGAGGCCGCGTGGATCAGCGGCACCCACATCGTCGTGGACGGCGGCGCGCTCGCCGCCGCGACGTGAGCCAGGCTCAGGCGACGAACACGCCGCCCGACGGGTGCAGCAGCTCGCCGGTGAAGTAGGACGCGTCGTCGGACGCCAGAAAGAGCGCCGTGGCCGCGACCTCCTCGGGGCGGCCGTAGCGCCCCATCGGGGTGACGCTCATCGCCCAGCGCGAGCGCGCCGCGTCCTCGCGCAGCGCCGCCGTCATCGGTGTCTCGATGAAGCCCGGCCCGATCGCGTTGACGCGGATCCCGTGGGTCGCGAGCTCCTGCGCGAGGCACTTCGTCAGCATCCAGACTCCCGCCTTGCTGACGCTGTAGGGCGCGCTCGTCGAGGGCATCCTCGACATGATCGACCCGAGATTGATGATGCTGCCGGGGCGCCGGTGCTCCATCATCCAGCGGGCCACCGCGCGGTTGGAGAACAGGACGCCGTAGAGGTTGACGTCGATGACCCGGCGGAACTGGTCCATCGGGATATCCAGCACCGTGTACGGCTGGTATGTCCCGGTCCCGGGCACTCGCGCGCCCCCCACGCCCGCCGCGGCCACGAGCACGTCGACCGCGCCGAGCGCCTCCACGCAGCGCTGGACCATCCCGTCGTTGGCGGCCTCGTCGGTGGTGTCGACGCGCAGGGCCAGCGCCTTGCGCCCCGCCGCCTCGACCTGCCGCGCGGTCTCCGTGGCCGCCGCCTGATCGAGATCGGCCGCGCAGACGTTGGCCCCCTCCCGGGCGAACCGCAGGGCGCACGCCCGCCCGATTCCGCTGCCCCCGCCCGTGATCAGCGCGATCTTGCCGTCGAGCCGTCCAGCCATGTCGCTCTCCTCCGCGAATCGTTGTTGTCCCGCCCGAGAGCCTGCGACCTCCGTGTCGCGTCGTCAAGTCGCGGCCGATGACGTATGATCGGGCCCGATGCCCGAGATCCTCACGGTGCGAACGCGGGCGCTGGAGATCGCCTACGAGGCGCACGGCAGCGCGAGCGGCGCGCCCATCGTCCTGCTCCACGGCTTCCCGGACGACGCGCGGGCCTGGGACGGCGTGGTCCCGCCGCTGACCGCCGCCGGGTATCGCGTGCTGGTTCCCTACCTGCGCGGCTACGGACCCACGCGCTTCCTCGATGCGAACGAGCCGCGCATGGCCCAGCAAGCGGCGATCGGTCAGGATCTGCTGGACTTCATGGACGCGCTCGGCGTGCGCGACGCCGGATTGGCCGGCTACGACTGGGGCGGCCGGGCCGCGTGCATCACGGCGATCCTCGCCCCCGAGCGCGTGCGGGGCCTCGTGACCATCGGCGGCTACAACGTCCAGAACACGCTGACGCCGGCGCCGCCGGCCTCGGCCGTGGCCGAGCGCTCGCACTGGTATCAGTGGTACTTCAACACCGAGCGCGGCCGGCGGGGGCTCGAGACGAATCGCCGCGAGATCTGTCGTCTCCTGTGGAACGAATGGTCGCCGACCTGGCGATTCGATCAGGCGACCTTCGACCGCACGGCTCCCTCGTTCGACAACCCCGACTTCGTGGCCGTGGTGATCCACTCGTACCGCCACCGTCACGGCAACGCGCCGGGCGACCCGCGCCTGGACGCGATCGAGCGCCGCCTCGCCCCGAGACCGGCGATCACCGTTCCCACCATGATCCTGCACGGGGCGGAGGACACGGTGGGACCGCCCCGTCGCTCCGAGGGCGATCTGGGACGATTTCCGGCGGGGACCGAGCGCCGCGTCGTACCGGGCGTCGGTCATTTCATGCCGCGCGAGGAGCCCATGGCAGTGGTCGACGCCCTGCTGAAGGTGCTCCGCTAGGACGGGCCCATGCGCATCGAGGTCATCTGCACCGGCGACGAGGTCTTGACGGGCAAGATCGTCAACACCAACTTCAGCTACATCACGCAGAAGCTCGAGGACGTCGGGCTCGCGGTCCAGTGGGAAACGACGGTCGGCGACGACCGGGAGAACCTCCTGCTGGCGTTCACGCTGGCCGGCCAGCGCGCCGACGCGGTCATCGTCAACGGCGGGCTCGGCCCCACGGTCGACGATCTCTCCCAGGAGATCGCGGCCAAGGCGGCCGGCGTCGAGCTGGCGCTCAACGAGGGGTGGCTCGTCACGATGGAGGAGTTCTTCCGCAAGCGCAGCCGCGTCATGCCGCCGAACAACAAGAAGCAGGCGATGCTGCCGACCACCGCCGAGGTGATCGACAATCCGATCGGCACCGCGTGCGGCTTCGCGCTCGACATCGGCCGGGCGCGCTTCTTCTTCACGCCCGGGGTGCCGCGCGAGCTCCGGCGCATGCTCGAGGAGCAGATCATCCCGCGGCTCCTCGCCAAGAGCGGCCTGCAGGCGGCCATTCACCTGAAGCGGTTCCATTCCTACGGCCTCGGCGAGTCGCACGTGGACCAGCTCCTCACCGGCGTGGAGGAGCTCGCGGCGGACGGCAGCGTCAAGCTCGGCTTCCGCGCCCACTACCCGCAGCTCGAGACCAAGCTGACCGTCCGCGGCAAAGACATGGACGACGTCCGCCGCAAGCTGGCGCCGGTCGAGACCGAGGTGCGCAAGCGCATGGGCAACTTCATCATGGCCGAGGACGAGCAGACGCTGGAGAGCGTCATCCTGGCCGAGCTGACGAAGCGTCAGGGCTCGCTGGCGATCGTCGAGACGTTCACCGGCGGACACATCATGGCGCGCCTCGCCCCGATCGCCGGTGCCGAGAAGCTCGTCCGGCGCGGCATCGTCTCCCGCGACCTCGGCGAGATCTACGCGGGCGTCGGCCTGGACGGCGGGCCCCCGGCGGGCGAGCTGACGCGCGAGACGGCCGAGGCGGTGGCGCAGGCGGCGCGACGCCGGACGGGCGCGACGCACGCGCTGGCGGTGCTGATCGATCTCGACGACGGCCCGGACCGGATCGACTTCGGCGGCACTATCTGCCTCGCCATCGCGACCGCGGACGGCACCGAGTCCCGGCGTAGCCGCATTCTCGGCGGGCGCGAGTGGGTCCGCCTCGGCGCCTCCGAGATGGGACTCGACTGCCTGCGCCGTCAGCTCCAGGGACTGCCGGTCTACGAACGGATCGACTTCGAGAAAACGTGAGAGGGTATCAACCATGCCGATCGTCGACGCGCAGGTCCACATCTGGGCGGGCCACAAGCCCACGAATCCGAACCACCGGCAGGTCGAGAGCTACTCGAAGGACGACCTGCTGAAGGAGATGGACGCGGCCGGGGTCGACGCGGCGGTCATCCACCCGCCGGGCTGGGATCCCAATTCCAGCGCGCTGGCCGTCGAGGCGGCGCGGCAGCATCCCAATCGGCTCGCGATCCTCGGCAACTTTCCACTCGATCGCCCGGAGAGCCGCGCGCTCGTCGACGGCTGGAAGCGGTGGCCCGGGATGCTCGGGCTCAGGTTCGCCTTGAATCAGCCGCATCAGCAAACGTGGCTGACCGACGGCACCGCGGACTGGCTGTGGCCGGCCGCCGAGCGCGCGGGGCTCCCGGTCGCGCTCATCGGGGCCAACGTGCTGCAGTCGATCGGCGGGATCGCCGAACGCCACCCCGGGCTCAAGCTGATCATCGACCACTTCGGGCGACCCGACGCGAGCTGGTCGCACCTTCCGGGCGTGCTGGCCCAGGCCAAGCACAAGAACGTGGCACTGAAGGCCACCGGCGCGCCGAGCTACTCGAACGAGCCCTACCCGTATCGCAACATCCACGAGCACATTCGCAAGCTCTACGACGCCTTCGGACCGGATCGGATGTTCTGGGGCACCGACATCACCCGCATGCCCGTCTCGTGGAAACAGTGCGTGACGATGTTCACCGAGGAGCTGCCCTGGCTGTCGCCGAAGGACAAGGAGCTCATCATGGGACGCGCGGTCTGCAACTGGCTCGGCTGGAAGCTCGCGTGAAGGAGATGCGCCGATGAAGCAGATAGTGCTCGAGCGGTACGGCCAGCCCGAAGAGGGGCTGCGCTGCGCCGACGTGCCCGACGTGGGCGCGCCCGGCGCCGGCGAGGTGGTCTTCGACGTCCTGGCGTTTCCGATCAACCCCGCGGACATTTCGTTCTGCCGGGGCAGCTATCGTCTGAAACCGCCGCTGCCGGCCACGCCCGGCGCCGAGTGCGTCGGCCGCGTCACCGCGGCCGGCGCCGGCGTCTCCCACGTGAAGACGGGCGATCTGGTCATCAACCTGCAGCGGGAGAACTGGACGCAGCAGCGGCGCGTCAAGGGCGACGACGTCATCGCCGTGTCGGAGGGCATCGACGTTCAGCAGGCCGCCATGCTGCGCATCAACCCGGCGACGGCGCTCCTGTTGCTCACCGACGTCGTCGATCTGAAGCCTGGGGACTGGGTCATCCAGAACGTCGCCAACTCGGCGGTCGGCCGGCTCCTGATCCGCCTGGCCAAGCCGCGCGGGATCAAGACCGTGAACGTCGTGCGGCGCGAGTCCCTCTTCGGCGAGCTGAAGGCGCTCGGC
>Ga0137409_10006716_pt1 | contig 11903 bp, 10 predicted proteins | sample CZODoug1_16funga_FD_122059 | JGI IMG/M metagenome (GOLD analysis project Ga0137409, IMG submission 122059) | Vadose zone soil fungal communities from Angelo Coast Range Reserve, California, USA - CZODoug1_16fungal (Hybrid Assembly) | ecosystem: Environmental > Terrestrial > Soil > Vadose zone... | reverse complement strand
GAACGGTGTTCCCGCCTCGACCGCCACGTGTGCGAACACGCCGTGCCCGTGCACTGCAGCGCGCTGCAGGCCGGCGGCCCTGAAGGTCGCGGCCGTGCAGTAGAGGGGCACCTTGTGCTTCTGTGAGAACAGGGCGGCGCCGCTGATGTGATCGGCGTGCTCGTGGGTGATCACGATCGCGTCCAGACGGTGCGGCTCGACGCCCACCGACTGCAGCCGGACGCCGAGCTCCCGGCAGGAGAATCCGGCGTCGAGCAGGACGCGCGCCCCGCCCCCCTCGATGCAGGTCGCGTTCCCCCCGCTGCCGCTTCCCAGAACCGCAAGCCTCAGGGGCGTCCTCCTCCGCGAGGGAGAGCTACGAGCGTTCGGGCGGATTGTAACCGATATTGCCGCTCCCGCTTCATGGCCGCGCGGCCGCTTTCGGTTTCGACGCTCTTGCCATCTGCCTGAGCATGAACTGCGGGGCGATCCGGCTCATGACCTTCAGCATGTTGCTGAGGCCCGGCCGGATCTCCAGCCTGCCCGCCTCGATGCCGGCGATGGCGCGCTCGGCGAGCACCTTCGGGTCCATGCCTTTCAGACTCTTCGTCTCCTCCGCGAACTCGCCTCGGAGCAGCGGCGTCTCGACGGCGGGCGGAGCCAGCTCGACCACGGTCACGTCCGTGCCTTCGAGCTGCACGCGCAGGGACTGGGTGAAGGAGTGCAGCGCGGCCTTCGTGGCGCAGTAGACCGGTGCAACCGGGAATGGGACGAACGCCAGGCCGGACGAGACGTTTACGATCAGCGCCCCCTTTCGCGCTTTGAGATGGGGCAGGAACTGCCGGACCATCCGCACCGGTCCGCACAGGTTGATGTCGATCTCGCGCGTAACGTTGTCCAGGTTGCGCTCCCGGTTGAAGTCCAGGTTGCGCATGATGCCGGCGTTGTTGACGAGCGTGTCGAGCGCCGGGAACGCGGCGAGGACGCTCTCGTGCAGCGCCGCGATCGCAGCCTGATCGCTGACGTCGCTCTTGAACGCCTGCAGGCCGGGCAGTTCCCGCCTGACGGCGTCGAGTCTTCCCTGATCGCGGCCGGTGACGATCACGTTGTTCCCCCGCCGAAGCAGTTGCCTCGCCAGTTCTAGACCGATTCCGCTCGTGCCGCCGGTGATCAGGACGGTTCGCTTCTCCAGTTTCATGGACGGACTTACCACACCCGGCAGGCGTTGTCGCGGACCATCGGAGCGCCGGCCGGGCAGGAGAACGCCTTCTGGAACTCGGGCATGTTCGAGACGACACCGTTCACCCGGTACTTCGCCAGCGAGTGCGGGTCGGTCTGGGCGCGCAGGCGGGCCATCTCGTCGGAGTAGTTGGCGCACCAAGCCTGGGCGTTCCCCAGGAAGAAGCGCTGCTCGGCGGTGAAGCCGTCGACCGGCGCCTGCGAGGACCCCGCCTGGGTGTCCTGCAGCGCCATCAAGGCGATGCGCAGGCCGCCGTTGTCCGCGGTATTCTCCCCCAGCGTCAGCCGGCCGTTCAGGTGCACGTCCTCGACCGCCACGAAACCGGAGTACTCGTCCGCCAGGCAGGTGGCGCGCTTCTCGAACTCGCGGGCGTCGTCGCCAGTCCACCAGTCGCGCAGGTTCCCCTGCGCGTCGAACTTGCGCCCCTGGTCGTCGAAGCCGTGCGTCAGCTCGTGGCCGATGACCGAGCCGATGCCGCCGAAGTTCATGGCGTCGTCGGCCGAGTTGTCGAAGTACGGCGGCTGCAGGATCCCCGCGGGGAAGTTGATGTCGTTCAGCTGCGCATCGTAGTAGGCGTTCACGGTCGGTGGCGTCATCGCCCACTCGCCACGATCGAGAGGCTTGCCGATCTTCGCGATCTGACGCGCCACCTCGAAGGCGCGCGCCCTCGACACGTTGCCGGCGAAGTCGGTCCGCGCCACGCGGACCTTGCTGTAGTCGCGCCACGCGTCGGGGTAGCCGATCTTGTTCTTGATCCCGTCCAGCTTGACGAGCGCCGCCTTCTTGGTCGCGTCGGTCATCCAGGGGAGCCCCTCGATGTCCCGGCGCAGCGCCTTCTCGAGCGCCGCGACCATAGCCAGCGTGCGCGCCTTCCCCTGCGCCCCGAAGGCGCGCTCGACGTACGGCTGCCCGAGCGCCTCTCCCAGGAGACCGTCGGTCATCTGGACGCAGCGCTTCCAGCGCGGGCTCAGCTCCTTCGCCCCGGCGAGGGTCCTGTTGAAGAAGTCGAAGTCGGCCTCGACGAAGGCCTTGCCGAGGAGCGGAGAGGCCGCGCGCGCCACCTGCCAGCGCAGGTAGTCCTTCCAGTCCCCGAGCGGCTGCGACTTGATGAGGGCGTCCATCCCCTTCATGAAGTCGGGGACCGACACATCGAGCGACGTGATCGTTCCGGCCCCCATCGTCGCGAAGTAGGAGCCCCAGTCGAACGACGGGGCCAGCGCCGCGAGGTCCTTGCGGGCCATCTTGTGGTAGATGTTCAGGGGGTCGCGTCGTGCGACGCGATCCATGGAGTTTTTCGCCAATGCGGTCTCGACGGCCAGCACGTGGTCCGCCGCCTTCGCCGCCTTGTCGGGCGCGTCGCCGAGAAGCCCGAACGTCTTGCGCACGTGGTCGCGGTAGCGGTCGCGCGTCTCCGTCGACTTGGGGTCGTCCTTGAGATAGTAGTCGCGGTCGGGAAGGGCGATCCCCCCCTGGTCGACGACCGCGATCACCGAAGTGGCGTCCTTGAAATCCTGCTCGGAGCCGAAGCGGAACAAGAGGCTCGGCCCGGCGGAGAATCCAGACAGGGGCTGGTTGACCCCGGCCACGTGCAGGCCTGCGATCGCGGCCGCGAGCTTCTTCGTCGAGTCGATCGCCTGGATGCGCGCCAGGTCGGCCTTCAGAGGCTGGATGTCGAGCTTCTCGATCCCCGGCTCGTCCATGCAGGCGGCGTAGAAGTCGCCGATTTGCGTCTCGACCGGCGTGCGCGACGCCGTTTGGGCGGAGAGCTTCTCGAGGATGTCGTGCAGCACGGCCAGGTTGCGCTCGTCGAGCTGGCTGCCGCGCCCCCAGGAGCCGCGGTCCGGCGGGATCGGGTTCGTTTTCTTCCAGCCGCCGCAGGCGAACTGGTAGAAGTCGGTGCAGGGGTCGACGCTCTTGTCCATGGCGGCGACGTCGACGCCGTGGCCGGTCGGCGTGTCGCCGGCGGCTGGACCGGCCCCAAGAACCGAGAGAGCGAACGCTGCGACGACGAGACTCTGGATCTTGAGGCGCATGGACATCTCCCCAGACCGATGAGAGCGGTTCAGGTGGTTCCGGTGTGCCCGAAGCCGCCCGCGGCGCGGCCACTCGGTGGAAGCTCGTCCACGGGCACGAGGCGCGGCCGGGCGACCGGTGCTATGACGAGCTGGGCGATCCGGTCGCCGCGGCTGATCGTGACCGGCTCCTGGCCCAGGTTGACGGCGATGACGGCGATCTCCCCCCGGTAGTCCGCGTCGATCGTCCCGGGCGTGTTCAGCATGGTCAGCCCCTGCCGCAGCGCCAGGCCGCTGCGCGGCCGCACCTGTCCTTCGTACCCCTCCGGAAGGGCGACGCAGAAGCCGGTCGGAATCAGCATGCGCCGTCCCGGCTCCAGGACCACAGGCCGCGGCACGCAGGCGCGCAGATCCAGCCCGGCGCTCCCGGGCGTGGCCGGCTCCGGCAACGGCAGGTCCGGATTTTCCCGCGTTCGGACGATCAGGACTTCGGCCGGGTGGCTCGGCATCAGAACCGCAGCTCGACCTTGTCGATTCCCAGCCCGGCGGTCTGACCGAGGACCGCCAGGGTGCAGGAGGACGGGTCGAAGATCTCGCGCGACAGGTCCAGGAGCTCTTCACCCGTCACGGCGTCGATCCCCTGCAGGATCTCGTTCACCGAGAACTGGCGGCCGTAGTAGAACTCCTGGCGCGCCAGGTTCGACATCCGGCTGCTGCTGCTCTCGAGAGACAGCATGAGGCTGCCCTTCAGGTGATCCTTGGCCATCTTCAGCTCGCCGGCGCCGACCGAAGCTTTCTTCAGCTTGCTGAACTCCTGCAGGATGAGCTCGACGACCTCCTTCCCCGACTCGGGGGACGTCGCCGCGTACACCAGCAGGTTGCCGCTGTCGAGGAACGAGTTGACCGAGGAGAACACCGAGTAGGCGAGGCCGCGCTCCTCGCGGATGTGCTGGAACAGGCGCGACGACATGGTGCCGCCGAGGAGAGTGTTCAGGACGTACTCCCGGTAGCGTCTCTCGGGGGGAAGACCGAAGCACGGCACGCCGAGACAGAGGTGCAGCTGTCCCAGCTCCTTCTTCTCGCGCACGACCACGGCACCCGTGGTCCTCGGGGCCGCGATCGGGATCGGCGTCGTGCTGTTCCTGATCGGCTCGAACGCCCGGCGCATGGCGTCGGCCAGCCGGCCGTGGTCCAGGTTGCCCGCCGCGGTGATCATGATGTTCGACGGCTGGTACGAGTCGCGGAAGAACCGGATGAGCATGTCGAGGTCCATGCGCGACACCGAGCGCTTGGTTCCCTGGATCGGCCGGCCGAGCGGATGGTTCTTCCAGAACGATTCGCTGAAGATGTCGTACACCAGCTCGTCCGGCGTGTCGTCGACCATCTTGATCTCTTCGTAGATGACCTTGCGCTCCTTCTCGACCTCGTCCGGGATGAACTTGGGATGGCGCACGATGTCCGACAGGAGGTCCACGGCGATGTCGACGTGCTCGTCGAGGACCTTGAAGTAGAAGCAGGTGTACTCCTTCGTGGTGAAGGCGTCCATCTGCCCGCCCACCGAGTCGACGATGAGGGCGATGTCCTGGGCGCTGCGGGTCTCGGTCCCCTTGAACAGCAGGTGCTCGATGAAGTGGGAGATGCCGTTCTGCTCCGGCGACTCGTGACGCGAGCCGCGCTTCATCCAGACACCCAGAGCCACCGAACGCAGGGTGCGCATCGGCTCGGTGATCAAGACCAGGCCGTTGCCGAACATCTCCTTGCGGATCTCGTCCTTCATGGCGCTCATGTTAACACCGGGTGACGCGGGCCGGTTTATTTCCTGGGGGCCTCGACGTACTTGCCGCCGGAGAGACGGTAGACGGTCGTGGAGTAGGCCGGGGGCTGGCCCGGCCCCTCGTCGTAGGTGCGGCTCGTGATCCAGAACTCGACGCGTCCGGCCGGGTCGTAGCGCTTCTCGACCTGCCGGCCGGCGTTCTGGAAAATGGATCGGTAGTCATGATCCGCCCCCCGGGCGAGGACGTCGATGACCTCCAGGTGCCCCCCCTCCCAGGTCGTCACGATCTCGTCCTTCCCGTCGCCGTCCACGTCCTCCACGCTCAGGTTCTTGAACGAGTCCCCCTCCTGGACGGTGTGCGCCAGGGCGTATTTCCCCGGGCCCCTCTGCTCGTAGAACCGCAGCTCCGGCTTGCCCGCCGGCGTATCGATCACGACCGCGACGCTCGCGGCCTGCGGGTCGAGCGCGCGCACCAGGACGACGCGGTCGCCGCGCTTCAGGGTCGTCCGGAGCAGCGTGAGGACCGGATCGTCCGGGCTACGGGCGCAGGCGCCTGGCCCGAGCCCCCCCAGCAGCAGAGCGGCGACGAGGGCCGTGCGCCAGGCGGCGGATGGCGTGGGATTCATGTCCGGCCTCCGGGTCAGATTTTGATCTTGCCTTCGAGGACGGCGCGGCACAGGTCCATGGACGAGACCAGGCCCGTGACCCTGCCCCTCTTCAGAATCGGCACGCGGTGAATCCTGAGGCTCCACATGATCCGGCAGAGATCGATCACGAGCGTCTCTTCCTCGGCGGAGATGGCGGGGCTCGTCATGATGGTGCTGACCGGCATCTCCATCGGGTCGGGAGCCCTGTGCTCGGCCCAGAACGGCTTCTCCCCCCGGCGGAGCCGCGCCGGCGGCGCCTCCTGCAGGTGCCTGCCGCGCAGCATGGCGACGACCCGTTTCGAAGGTCTGCCGGCAGGGGCCGCAGCGCCCGCGGCGGAGAAGTCGCCGTCTTCCGGCAACGGGTGCCCCATGGCGCCGTAGATGATGTCCTCCTGCGTGACCACGCCGACCAGCCGGCCCTCCTCGTCCACCACGGGCGCTCCGTTGATGTTCTTCTCCTGCAGGAGATCGCACAGCGCCCCGACCTTCATGTCGGCCGGCACCGTGACCGGCGTCCGCGTCATGAGATCCTGGGCGCGCAGGACCCCGCCGCGCCCGAGGCCCACTCGGGAGGTGCGGGGGGCGCGCACCCGCCGGGGTCGCGGCCGGACGAGGGGTTCCCGACGTCGGGCGGTCCGGGACCTCGCCTTCGGGGAACTCCTGGGCCTGGTCATTCGCCATCCTTTCGGGAGGAGGCTTCCGCGTCCACCGACGCCAGAAGGCGCTCCAGGGCCGCCACGTCCGCGGCGACCTCGACCACCCGGTTCGCGAGGCGCGGCTCGACACCGGGCAGGCGCCCACCATGGTAATCGATCGTGGCCTGGCTGAACTTGCAGCCATGGGCGGTGGCGACGATGACGACACTCTCGTCGGGGCGGATGGTCCCCTGCTGCCGAGCCTTGAGGAACCCGGCCACGGCCGTCGCCGAGTTCGGGCAGATGTAGACTCCCGTGGCGTCGACCAGCGCCTTGGCGTCCATGATCTCCTGCTCGCTCGAGGAGATGAACGCGCCTCCCGACCGGCGCACGGCGCTCACCGCCTTGTCGTACGACACCGGATCGCCGATGCGGATGGCGGTCGCCACGGTGTCGGCCGCCTTCACGCGGACGTGCTCCCTGTACCCCTCGCGGTGCGCCCGCGCCAGGGGGGCCGCGGCGTCCGGCTGCGCTCCGAGGAGCCTCGGCACGCGGTCGATGACCCCGAGTGTCTTCAGATCGACGAGCCCCTTGCCGATGGCCGAGATGTTCCCGGCGTTGCCGACCGGGACGACGACCCAGTCGGGCGGCCGCCAGTCGAGATCCTGCAGCGTTTCGTAGGCGATCGTCTTCTGTCCCTCGATGCGTACGGGGTTGATCGAGTTCAGGAGATAGATCGGCCGGCTCCGGCAGATCTCGCGAAGCAGGCGGATGCACGTGTCGAAGTCCGCCGGCAGCGACACCGTCAGGCAGCCGGACGCGATCGGCTGCGACAGCTGCTCCACGCTGATCTTCCCCTTCGGCAGGACGACCACGCCGCGCATCCCGTCGACCTGCGCGGCGTAGGCCGCCATGGCGGCCGAGGTGTCGCCGGTCGAGGCGCACGCGACCTGCCGCACCCCAAGGTGACGCGCCCAGGACACCCCCGCGGTCATGCCGCGGTCCTTGAAGGACAATGTTGGATTCTCCCCTTCGTGCTTCAGGCGCACCTCGGAGGTGCCCGACACCTCCTCGAGACGCTTCGAGCGATACAGGTTGGTGTTCCCTTCCGGCTTGCTGACGATCATCTCCGCGGGAAGGTCCGGCAGCACGAGCTCGTGATAGCGCCAGACGCCGCTCCGGTGAACGCCGGTCCTCGCGCCCAGGCGCGAGTCGAACAGAAGGCGCCATCCGGCGCCGTCGTGGTCGTTCCTCAGGCGGTCGAAATCGTGCGTCACCTCAAGGATGTCGGAGCAGGCGTCACACTCGTAGCGGATCTCGTCCAGGGGATAGACGCGGCCGCAGCGGATGCAGCGCAGCCCGGAGTACGGCGGCCGGGTGGGGGCCATGGTCAGTCGAGCCGGCGCGCGCCGCGGTTGTCGGGCGGGCAGACGAAGTGCCGGCTCGGAAGTCCGTGGCGCTGGAAGGCGGCTTGCATCGCCAGGGCCACCCTCTCGGCCGCGTCCGGGGGCACCACGGCGAACAGGGCCGGCCCGGCGCCGGAGATCGAGCAGCCGTACGCCCCGGCCTCGAGCGCCGCGCGCTTCACCTCCGCGAATCCCGGGATCAGTCTCGATCGCACCGGCTCGACGACCCGGTCGACCACGGCGCGGCCGAAATCGCCGATCTTCCCCTGCGCCACGGCGGCGACCAGGGCCGCGGTGTTCGCCCAGTTGCAGGCGGCGTCCTTGAGCGCGATCATCTCCGGCAGGACCGAGCGGGCGAAGCGTGTCTCGATCTCCATCCCCGGCAGGACGACAACGAAGCGCATGGCGGAGGGCAGCTCCAGCCTGATGACGTCCAGGGGCTCGTGGCTCCTCACGATGGTGAACCCGCCGAGGAGCGAGGCCGCCAGGTTGTCGGCGTGCCGGCCGCCGCTCGCCAGGACCTCCCCCTCCAGGGCGGCCTCGAGGAGCATGTTGCTGCCGAGCGCCGAGCCGAACAGGAGGTGCGCGGCGACCGCGCCGCCCACGGCGCTCGCGGCGCTCGAGCCGAGACCGCTCCCCTGCGGCAGCCCCTTGTGGAGCTTCATCTCCATCCCGGCTTCCTTCGCCGCCTTTCCCTTGAGCTGCTTCAGGACCGTCTCGGCGGCGCGGCCGGCGCAGTTCTTGTCCGGATCGGTGGGGATGTGCTCCTTCTCGCCGGTCATCTCGATGATCCGCACGCCGGGCGTCTCGCTGCGGCGCGCCTCGATCGTGTCCCCCAGCCCCTCCAGCGCGACGCCCAGGGAGTCGAAGCCGGGCCCCAGGTTGGCGATCGAGGCCGGCGCGAACACCTTGACCCAGCCCGGCTGCAGCGGATCGGTCACAGGAGCCCCTTCGCCTTCAGGAGTTCGGCGTTCAGGATCGCGGCGCCGGCGCCGCCCCTGATCGTGTTGTGGACCAGGGCGACGTACTTCAGCCCGAGCACGGGGCAGGGCCGCACGCGCCCCACGCTGATCGTCATCCCCTTGCCCGCCATCCGGTCGTGTTTCGGCTGGGGGCGGTCCGGCTCGTCGCGCACCTCGATGGGGCGCTCCGGCAGGCTCGGCAGGCCGAGCGGCGCCAGGGGCGAGCGGAATTCACCCAGGACGCGCGTCGCCTCCTCGGCCGTCGTGCGCTGCTCCGTCTCGACCGAGACGGCGAGCGTGTGCCCGTCGGAGACGTGCACGCGATGGCAGTGGGCGCTGACACCGAAGGCCGCCGGCCCCTTCGGCGTTCCGAGGATCTTGAGCGTCTCGGACTCCATCTTCTCCTCTTCATTGCCGATGTACGGGATGATGTTGTCCAGGATGTCGAGCGAGGCGACCCCCGGGTACCCGGCTCCCGATATCGCCTGCAGCGTCGCCACCACCAGGCGCTTGATGCCGAAGGCGCGATGCAGCGGGGCGACCGACAACGCCAGGCCGATGGTCGAACAGTTCGGGTTCGTGACTATGAACCCGCCGCCGCGCCACCTGCGCTTCTGCGTCTCGACGAGGTCGAGGTGCTCGGCGTTGACCTCAGGGATCAGGAGCGGCACCTCGGGGTCCATGCGGTGGTTCCTGGAATTGCTGACGACCGCGCAGCCGGCGCGCGCGAACTCCTCTTCGATTCCGCCGGCGACCGAAGCGTCGAGACCCGAGAAGGCGAGGCGAGCGTCGATCCCCGGGCGGCAGGGCACGACCTCCATGGTGCGCGCCCACTCCGGAATCGGCTCCGGCAGGAACCAGCGGGCCGCCTTGCCGTACGCCTGCCCGGCCGAGCGCTCCGAGGCGGCCAGGCCCGCCACCCGGAACCAGGGATGCCCGTCGAGCAGCTGGACGAACCTCTGCCCGACCGCCCCGGTCGCGCCGAGGATCACGACCGGAATCCGCCTGTCAGCGCCCACATCCGCCTCCCGTCCTTGCCTGCCCTCTCACGCCGTCCCGACGATCGATCGCGCCACCGTAATGACGTCGGCGAACGCCCCGGCCGCCGTCACCTGCGGCCCCGCGCCTGGCCCCGACACGACCAGCGGATTCTGGGCGTACCGTCCCGTGCGGAACACGAAAGTATTCTCCGGACCGGACAGTCGGCCGAGCGCCGAGTCGGCCGGAACCTCCCTGAGCGACGCCGCGCAGCCGTCGTCGATGGTCGCGACGTAGCGCAGACGGGCCCCCTTCACCTCCGCCGCTTTCCACCTGCGCGCCATCCCGGCGTCGAGCGCCGCCGATTTCGCGATGAACCCGGACGCGTCGCCGCGCCTTTCGACGGCACAGAACGGCTCGAGCCGGACGTCCTTTGCCTCGAGCTCGCGCCCGGCCTCGCGCGCCAGGATCAGCCCCTTCCGGGCGACGTCCATCCCACCCAGGTCGTCCCGGGGGTCCGGTTCCGTGTACCCCAATTCAGAGGCGCGCGCAAGGACTTCCGAGAACTTTTCTCCCGCATCGAGCCCGGCGCACAGGTAATTGAGCGTGCCGGAAAAACACCCTTCGACCGACTCCAGCCGGTCGCCGCTGTCCAGGAGGTTCCGCAGCGTCCCGAGCACCGGGAGACCCGCTCCGACCGACACCTCGTACAGCCAGAAGCGCCGCTTCCTGCGCGCCGCCTCCTTGACGGCACGGTACTCCTGGAGCGGTCCCGCCAGCGGCTTCTTGTTGCAGGAGACCACGTGCAGGCCGGCCGACAGCGCCTCGAGGTACGGCGTCGTCATTCCCTCTTCGGCGGTCGCGTCGATGAGCACCGCCGGACCGGACAGGACCCCCAGCGCCTCTTTCAAGATGGTGCGTCCGTCGGTGCCGCCCGCCTCGACCCGTTTCTCCCAGCGGTCGAGATCGATGCCGTCCGGCTCGAACACCCCCGAGCGCCGGCCCGCGATCCCCGCGTACACCAGCTCGACGCCGAGCCGCTTCGCGAGCGCCGCGCGCTGCTCCCGGACCTGCCCGATGAGCGCCCGGCCGACCGTTCCCTTGCCGAGCTGGACGAGAGACAGCCTCACCGCCGTGCCTCAGCGGGCCCGGCCCGAGACCAGCCGGAGCGGAGGACGCCGGGGCCGCCGGGCGGCGGCGCGGCCGACGTTCAGCCGGTCGTGGATCGCCCGCACGCCGTGTTTCATGTCGCGCCCCTTGATGATGACGGTGATGTTGTACTCGGACGATCCCTGGGCGATCGCCACGACGTTCACGCCCGAATCTCCCAGGGCGCTGAACACCCGGCCGGCGATGCCGTGCTGTCCCTTCATCCCGGCGCCGACCACCGCGATGGCGCACATGTCACGCTCGACCGTGATGCGGGCCACCTGCTCGCCCAGAAGACCCCGGTCGCGGAAGTCCTTCTCCAGCGCCTTGAGGGTCTTGTCGAGGTCGTGCTGCATGATCGCGAACGAGATGTTGTACTCGGAGGACGACATCGAGATCATGTAGATGTTCGTTCCGGCGTTCGCCACGGGCGTCAGGAGCCTCAGGATCATCCCGGGCTGGCCGAAGATCCCGGTCCCCTCGACCGTGACCAGCGCCATTCCGTCGATGCTGCTGACCAGGAGCGGGGCGGCGCCGCGCGCGCCGGGGCGCGCCGTGATCAGGGTGCCCGGGGCGTCCGGCTTGAAGGTGTTCTTGATCCGGATCGGGATGCCATTGCGTCGCGCCGGCATCATGGTCTTCGGATGGATGACCTCCGCGCCGTAATGCGCCATCTCCGCCGCCTCCTGGTAGGAGATCCGCGCCACGACGCGGGCGCTCTTGACCAGATTCGGGTCGGCCGTGCACACGCCGTCCACTTCCTTCCAGATCCAGACCTCGTTCGCGCGCAGGGCCCCGCCCAGGATCGAGGCGGTGTAGTCGGAGCCGCTCCGCCCCAGGGTCGTCGTCGCGCCGCTGCGCGTGCGGCCGATGAAGCCGGTGACGACCGGGATCTCCCCTCTGCGCACGACCGGCAGGATCCCCTTTCGGAGCCCGCGGTTCGTCGCGTCGAAGTCGACGACGGCGGCGCCGTGGCTCTCGTCCGTGATGATGTGGTCGCGCGCGTCCGCGTACTGCGCCTTCAGGCCGATCGCGCGCAGGTGATCCGTGACCAGGAGGGCCGACAGCCTCTCGCCGAAGGAGGAGATGAGGTCGAGCGATCTCCGGCTCAGCTCGCGCAG
>Ga0137409_10006715_pt1 | contig 11905 bp, 8 predicted proteins | sample CZODoug1_16funga_FD_122059 | JGI IMG/M metagenome (GOLD analysis project Ga0137409, IMG submission 122059) | Vadose zone soil fungal communities from Angelo Coast Range Reserve, California, USA - CZODoug1_16fungal (Hybrid Assembly) | ecosystem: Environmental > Terrestrial > Soil > Vadose zone... | reverse complement strand
ATTCGCGGTGCAGAGCAAGACGCGTCGCGCGATCCAGCTCACCACGGGATACGCGATTGAGGGCACTCCCGCCATGGCGGTGCAGGGCCGCTACGTGGTGAACGCGGGCGATGGCATCCTGCAAACCGTGTCCGGCCTGGTGGACCGGGCGAGGAAGGAAAAATAGCCGAGCGTGTCGTCATCAGCGGCGCTTCGTCGGGCATCGGCGAAGCGCTCGCAAGGCACTACGCTTCACCGGCGCGCGTTCTCGGCCTGATCGCGCGACGCCCGGTCGCCACTTCCCTGCCGGGAACCATCGTTCCGTACCCGCTCGACGTTCGCGACGAAGCGGCACTGGTGGCCGTCTTCGAAATCGACGATGACGTCCGTCTTCGCGTCGGTCGTCTCGGAAACGGGCTTGCCTTCCGGAGTCACGGCCACCTGGAACGAGCCCATCTCGATGTCCGGGGGCTTCGGCCCCGTGGGCTCGATCGATGGGACGTCGGCGCGTGCGTCATGAGCACGCAGGCGTTTGCCGAGGGGGCGTCTGGTGTGTTCACCGCCTGGGAGACCAAAGGACAGATTTACATGGGCCGAATCGATCCCGACAGCGGTAACGTCTCGAGTGTCACTGCTGCGCCCGGCGACGATCGCACGCGAAAGCACCCCGCGCTCGCCGTCGGTGCCGATGGAAAAGTTCTTGTGGCGTGGACCGAAGGCACCGCGTGGAACAAAGGCGGGACAGGGGCCTGGCAGGTGTTCGGCGTTGACGGTCAGGTGATCGGATCCGCCGGCCATGCTGATGGCGTCCCGGTGTGGGGTTTAGTGGCGGCCTACGCGCGAACGGACGGCTTTACGATCGTGTACTAGCCGCAACCAGGTAGGCCAACTGATGGTCCGAGCCTCCGGCGAGGTAGCCGCCAACAAATTAGAGCCAGCGCCCGGACATTGGTGCGCCGGCAACAAGCAGCCGGCGCACTCCGCAGCTGCGATTCGCTATTTCGACGTTTTCGGCATCTCGATCTTCGAGACCCGAATCGTGTCGCCTTTCAGTTCCCCCGTCAGGTTCAAAAATCACAACCTTCATGGATGCTCCATTCCGAAAACCGTCACGATGATTTGTGCGAGGGTGGCTTTGCCGCAGCGCCAATTTGGATCGACAGCGCATTGGTCGTCTTCTCAGGCACGTCGACGACCACGCGATCGCCGACCTTGACGTCCGCGAGAAGTGCGGCCGTGGTCACGGCACTGAATGCTTCATCGGCATGGCCATGTTATGGCCCGCCATCGGCTGCGACATCCGCATGTTCCACATCCGTCCCATCGAGCCGGCAGGCGGTCGCAACCGGAAGAACAGGTGAAATGAGACCGGATGAGCCGAGTACAGCGATTGCAGCGCGTCCGGTACGCCATAGACACTGACGTCCGCTCCGACGCCGCCTTCGAATCCACGCCACGCGCCGATATCGCGAACGCCACCCACTGTGAATGCGAATACCGGGTTCTTCAGGTCCGCAGCCGGCCCCTCCACGACGGTATCGGTCTGGAGAAGGGACGTTTCGACCTGCACGGCTTCGAATCGGCCATACAGCGTATTCCCGTCGGCGTGCCGTGCTCCTTCGACGAACACGGCGCTTCGGTCGCCGTGCAGGGTGTTGTTTCGACCATAAGCCGCGGTGACAGAAGAAATGGCCATGCCATTCTTGCGCGTCCAAGACGTTGAGACCGTCGAGCGGACGATGGTACCGGGCTCGAGCTGCTCCGCGTCCTTGAGGCGACCACTGGACGCCTGGACCTCCCACTCGTCATTGGGCCGGTACCAGAGGCGTCCGGAGAACGAATCGAGCCGCCCAAATTCAAGATCCCACCGGTTCTCGTCGGGCTCACGGCCGTTGAACAGCGAGCCCTCGGCGACCCATGGGCCGTGATCGACGGCCGCGGTGACGACGCCAAACGCGATGTGGGTCGAATCGAACGTGTGGTGACCGAGCGGCGCGGTCGGATTGTCGGCAGCTGACGCCCGATGCATGAATGCCACCGGGCCGAGGGTCGGCTCGCCAACCGGCCCTCCCGCCACCGTGAATCCTGTTGACGCGGTAACCGGCATGCGCCAGACCGCCCCGAGCTGCATGAACAGATCGTGCGGATGCTGGCGATCGATGAGCGGCCGTGCGTTCAGCGCCTCACCAGCCTGGAAGATTTCACGATATCCGTCCTTGCCGACGGTCGCAGGATCGAGGCTCAGCATGCCGGTGAATGTCAGTCGGCCGGGTGAAAAGTCCCGGTTCGCCATGCCCATCCACCAATTGGGCACGACGAACTCGTTGCCGCCGCGCGGACCGCCCTGATGATTGAACTCGGCGAACACGATGCCATCCTGCATGAACTGCCAACCGCTGTTGGCGGGCATGTTCATCTGCATGTGATCGTGCGGTGTGTCCTGCGCGATCGCCGCAACTGAAACGACCGAGAAGGACACCGACCACAACGCCAGCACGATCTGGCGTCGATCCAAACCCATAAGAATCCCCTATCCATGACGCACACGTCGTCCGACGCGCATCAGCTCAGTGCGCAGCACGAGACTCGGCTGACGGGTGTCTAGATGCGGAGGGGCAGCGACCGTCCGTCGACGGCTGGAGAAGATCCTGGCGGAGCCTGTCGCAGAACACGCCGATCGGAACCGGCCGGTGTGAAAGGATTCGGAATAGCACCGACCGCGACCACGGAGCCGATCGCGCGTCCCACTGGCGCGGCGTTCTTCGCCGACGTCATTGCGGTGGCGTTATGGTCGTGACCACACGGCGTCGGCACCTGTCCTATGCGAGCCGCAGTGGACGTGGCGTGATGGCAACTCGGCGCGCTTGTCATCGCCTCCTGATGCGCCTCGCACGTCGCCGCGCACCGGTCCAACACGGCCGGGAACGCCGCGACCGCAAGCGCGACCGCGGCTGCCGTTGCCGTCTTCGTGACCCGGGACATAACGCGATTGTAACCTGTCAGCGAGTCTCGAACTGTTGAGCCGGCGTCAGCTTGGTCACGGGCCCTGGCGTGCGTCTCCCGCAGGTTCAACCCAGGTACCGCTCGTCCCGTCGGAGTGCCGCTGATGCGAATCAGCGCGCGACACGGCCCCGCCGTGTTCCAAGGCTGACTCGGGCTGCGTTGGTGCCCTGCGCTAGATTTCTCAGCGCGGAAGCTCGACGACGAACACGCTCCCGCGTGGCGTGCCGTCCTCGATTCGGACCGCACCGCCCTGCGCCTCGGCCGCGAGCCTACAGAACGCGAGCCCAAGTCCCGACGATTCGTAGCCGGTGGCGCTCCGCAGAGTCTCCGCGCTATACGGATCGAAGACCCGGGCCCGGTTGACCGGCCGGATTCCCGGGCCTTCATCGTGAACCGCGATGTAAGCCCTGTCCTGGGAACCCGAGATGACCACGCGCACCCGTCCGTCGATCGTCGTGTGCTTCATAGCGTTGCTCACGAGATTCTCGATGATGCGTCGTGTGAGCTCGGCGTCGCAGACGCACGCCGAATCGCCGCGGGTTTCAACCGCGATGTCGCGAGTCGGCTGCAAAATGCGGACGGCCGTGACGACGGAATGCGCCAGCGCCGACAGATCCGTGACGGATCGCTGCACTGGCATCCGCCCCGCCTCGAGCCGGCTGACATCAAGAAAGCTGTTGGTCATGCGACGCAGGGTCGTCGCGCCGTCGATCGCGGCGGCGACGTCCATGACGCCTTCACCGCGGATGTGCTCCTGCAGCACCTCGAGGTGCCCGATTAGGACCTGCATCGGAGATCGCATGTCGTGAACAAGCATCTGCACGGTACGCAAGCCCGGCCCCTCGACGCGAGGCCTGACGGTCACCAACGCCTGGAGCACCAGCGCGAGGCCGATGGCAAGGACTACGAAGACAAATCCGCTCAGCGGCGAGCCAGCGCCCGGCCGTGGCGTGAGCCACTCGAGCGAGGTGCCGACCGTGAGGATGATGGCGCCTAAGAAGCAGGCCGCCGCCGTGGCGAGGCCGCCGCGGACGCCGATCAGCGCGCTCGCCATGACGATGAAGAGGGCGTAGAACACGGCGACGGGTGCGTGGATGCCGCCGGTAATCCACGCGCGTTGCGTGACGATGACGCAGAGTCCGATGACGAGTGTCCAGCTGGCGAGCTGCGGGCGCCCGGCACGGCTGATTGTGTGCATGAGCGTCACGAGGGCACCGACTGCGACGATGGTGGCGACGCGCCGCGCGAGCGTCTGCGGCTCAACGAGCACCGCGATACCGAGCACTACGCTGACCACGGTGAAGAAGGGCCACGACACGATCCAGAGCGCGCGAGCGAGCTGCCGGAGATCGGGGCGCGACAGCTCCGGCGGACCGAACCAGCGGAAAACCGCTTGCGGAGTCAACACAGCCCAGGTCGCGCGACGCCGCGGGGGATTCGCGTCAGCAAGGTGGTTATCTCCATCGAGATATCCAAGTTAGGCTGAGGTCTCACCAACAGTATTCGAACACATTGTACGATGCGCCTGCAGGCGTTCGCTCGCCGTCTGTTCCAGCGCCTGAGCTGGCTGGCAAGCCCGTCAGCAGCCCTTCGCGGTCGTTTGGGTTGTCTGAGGCCGAGCGCGTCAGGCGCTGGTTGCAGACAACCGGGCAAGCGATCCGATAGGACTCGTATTTTTCATAGTTGATTCCTGTCATTCCGCTCACTAGTGTGTCGTCCTGGCAGTCCGGTTTCGTGTGCGACGATGGTTCGAATGAACCTCAAGCGGCGGCGCGCGGCCGGGCGGTCAGCAGTCGTCGTCGCGCTGTTGCTGTGCGGCCCCGATAGAACTCGCGCGCAGACCATGGCCGTGCTCGAGGGCCACGTGTTCGATGCGCTCGGCGCGGTGGTTCCGGACGCCGTCGTCAGCGTGCGCCAGTCAGCACGGTTCGCGGTGGCGGTGCGCAGCGACGTCGAGGGACGTTACGCGATCGTCGCAATCCCAGTCGGCACGTATGAAGTAAAGGCCGCCGCCGCCGGGTTTCGCTCCGAGATCATCGAAGTCCTGACGATAGAAGTCGGCCGCACGCTGGTTCGCGATTTCCACTTGGCGGTCGGCGACACGCATGAATCCGTCGTCGTTCGCGCGGAGCTTCCACTGCTCGATCGGGCGACGAGCGTGGTGGGCCACGTGGTTTCGGCGCGGATGATACAGGAGATTCCGCTAAACGGACGCCATTTCGTCGATCTCGGGCTGCTGGTGCCGGGGTCCGTCGCGCCCTCGCAGGCCGGATTCTCCAGCACGCCTCTTCGCGGGACCGGAGCGCTCGCGTTCAACACGACCGGCAATCGCGAGGAGGCGGTCGCGTACGTCGTCAACGGTGTGACCACGAACAATCTGACGTTTGGCTCGATTGGTTTCCCGCTGCCGATCGGAGCCATTCAGGAATTCAAGGTCGACAATTCAACGTTCAGCGCCGATTTCGGCCATGTGTCGGGCGCGATTGTCAACCTCGTCACGCGCTCGGGCAGCGACGAATTTCACGGCGACGTGTTCGAGTTCCTGCGCAACCAGGCCCTGGACGCCAGGAACTACTTCGAATTCACATCGGCGAAACCGCATCCGTTCGAGCGAAACAACTTTGGCGGATCGTTCGGCGGCCCGATCGTTCGCGGGCGCAGCTTCTTCTTCGCGACCTACGACGGCCTGCGGCAGCGCCAGGGCCTCGACGTGAACGGCTTGGTGCTCAGCGACGACCAGCGCGCGCGAACGACCGACCCTGTCGCTCGGCGATTGCTCGCCGTGATTCCGCGCGCGAATTTCTTCGATGCGGACGGCACGCCGAGATTCGTCGGCTCGGCCGGCGCCGTGGTCGACACCGATACCTGGGCAGGCGACGCTCGGCTCAATGCCGGCACGCGCGATCGGTTCGGCGTCCTCGTCGGATGGCTGCCGCTTTACGGCCTCGAACCGTCGTCGCAGGGCGCGAGCATTCCGGGGTTCGGTCAGACACGCAGGAGCACCAGATCGATCGTCACCGCCAGCGCCACGCACGTGTTCGGATCGGGGCTTCTCAACGAGGCGCGGTTCGGCGAGAGCGGCCAGGACGGGAGCAGTTACCCCGCCGCCATGCTCAATCCAGCGAACTTCGGCATCGGGAACGGCGTCAACCGCCCGATCGGGCTCCCGCAGATCGTCGTCGCCGGGGGACTGAACTTCGGCGGCCCTTCAATCCTGCCTCAGGGGCGCACCGACAAGCTGTACAGCGTCGGCGACACCGTCGCGTACGCGGGAGGGCACCACTCGCTCCGTTTCGGTGGCGAGTACCGGCGTTTCCTCAACGACAACTTCGCCGAGGGCACCGGCATGTTCAACTTCCCGAGCGTGGCCGCCTTCATGGCGGGCTCGGCGAATGCGTTCAGCATCACGTTAGGCGAACGGCGCAGCCGCATCGCGCAGAGCGCGGTTGCCGCGTTCGTTCAGGACCGGGTCACGCTTCGCGCGAACCTGACGGTCGACCTCGGCCTTCGCTACGAATGGCACGTGACGCCGACAGAGCGGGACAACCAGTTCGTCGTGTTCGATGTCGCGCGCGCGTCGCTGGTGCGAGTCGGCGTCGGTGTCCGGCAGATCTATCAGCAGAACAATGCGAACGTCGAACCGCGGCTTGGCCTGGCGTGGACGCCTGCGGCGAATGGGCGCACCGTCGTGCGCGCCGCGTACGGAGTGGCGGTCGATCAGCCGAGCACGACCGTGGTCCGCGACACCGCCGGCAACCCGCCGTTCGCGGTGCCGTTGACGGCGACTGGCTCGATTGCTATCTCTGATGCCCTCAGCACGACGCAGCCGATCGGGTTGGCCCCGGCGACGGTCGATCCCCATTTCCGCAACGCGTCGCTCCGATCGTGGAACGTCAACATGCAGCGACAACTCGCGCCGCAATTGGCCGCAACGGTCGGGTATTTCGGCTCGCGCGGGAGCAACCTGCGGCTCTCGCGGAATATCAATCAGCCGGTCGGCGGCGTGACGCCTTTTCCGGCAGTGTCGCCGGCCAGCCCGATTTTGCCTGGCGTCCCGCTCGGCGCCATCACGCAGGTCGAGAGCACCGGCTTTTCCGAGTACCACGCGCTCTGGTCCTCGGTCACCAAGCGGTTGTCCGGCGGGTTGGTGTTCGACGCGTCGTACACGTGGTCGAAATCGGAGGATACCAATTCCCTCAATTCCTTGGGCTTCGCCATCCAGGATGGTTACAACATTCCCGGCGAATTCGGGTTGTCGGACTTCGACGCCCGACATCGGCTCGTCGCCAGCCTCGTGTACGAGATTCCACCCAACGCGCACGCCGTGGCGCGTGGCTGGCAGCTCGCGGCGATCGTCCAGGCGCAGAGCGGCCAGCCCGTCAACGTCGTGACCAGCACCAGCACGCTCAACGGCGCACCGAACACCGTGCGTCCCGATCTGGTTGGACCGATTCGCATCAATGGCTCGGTGAACCAATGGTTCGATCCGACGGCTTTCGCGGCGGTCGATCGCTTCGGCACGCTCGGCCGCAATGCCGTGAGCGGTCCAGCCTTCGTCAACGCGGATTGCTCCGTCACGAAGATCGTGACGGAAGCGGAGCGGGTGCGCCTGCGGTTGCGGGTGGATGTCTTCAATGTACTGAACCACCCAAACGTTGGTCCACCGGGCAACGTCGTCGGCACGCCGATGTTCGGCAAGATCTCGAGAACGCGGCTGCCGACCGGCGAGGCGGGCTCGTCGCGTCAAATCCAGCTGGGCGTCAAGTTGTTGTTCTGAGGATGGCTCGTCGAACGGTGACGCGCCTGCTCTCCGCAATCGCGGTGTTCATGCTGCCGCAAGTGCGACCGACGACCCCGGCGTCTTCCGAGGGACGACCCGCGCCGACCGTGCTGACAATCCACTGGGGACCGGAGTCTTTTCCCGGAACACAGGTTGTGGACGCGGCCATTCGCGAGGCCGTGTCGCGCGCGGGGCCGGTCCGGTACTACGCGGAATACCTCAAAACTGAAGACTTTCCGCCTGAGACCGCGTCGCTCGCGCTGCGTGACTACATCCACCACAACTTCGAGGGCCGCCACATCGACGTCGTGATCGCTGACGCCGGTCCGGCGCTGCAGTTCACGCTCCGTTTCCGGGAGTTGTTTCCAGCCGCTCCGATCGTCTTCGTCTCCGGCCGGATACCCGATGTGATCATGAACCACGCGGCCATTCGCGTCACCGGCATCGTGAACGACGCCGCGTTCGCGGAGACGCTCGATCTGGCGCTGCGGCTGCATCCATTCGTGCGCCAGGTGTTCGTGGTGGCGCAGGCGCCGGTCTCCGAGGGGTACGACGAACGCGTGCGGGCCGCGCTGCGGCCGTTCTCACAGCGGACCGAGCTCACCTACATCCAGGAGCCGTCGGTGTCCCGTCTACTTGCCGCCGTCAAGGCGGTCCCGGCGCAGAGCCTGATTCTGTACACGCGGTACACGCCCGAGGAAGCCGACACAGCCGTCTATCCCGACCAGATTGCTCGCCTGATGGCCGACGTTTCTCCGGTACCGATCTATTGCGCGACGGATCTCTACATGGGTTCGGGAGTCGTCGGCGGCATGATCCGCGGCAGCTACGCCAGGGGGCGTCGTCTAGGAGAAATCGCGCGCCAGATTCTCGACGGCACGCCGCCGGAGCAGATTCCCGTTGGCTTTCAGCAAGTCGTGCCGACCTTCGATTGGCGGCAGGTGCGGCGCTGGGGAATCGATCCGTCCCGCCTTCCACCCGGATCGGACATCCTCTTCAAGACGCCAACGACGTGGGAATCGTACCGCCGCTACATCGTCGGGATCGTCGCCGTGATCGCAGGGCAGATACTGCTCATCGCGGCGCTCGCCGCCCAGCGCGCGAGACGGCGCCGCGCCGACGAGCGGATTCGCCACTTGGCAGGGCGACTGATCAACGCGGAGGAGGTGACGCGGGCGGCGCTGGCTCGAGAACTCCATGACGGCGTGTGCCAGGAGCTCGCGGCCGTCTCCATTGCCGTGAACGGCCTCAAGAACTCGTCGGGGCTCATTCAGGACGCGCACACGCAGCACGCGTTGTCGAAGCTCCATGACGAGACGCTCGGCATCGTCGAAGGGATTCGACGTCTGTCGCACGACCTGCACCCCGCCGCGCTGCACCTGCTCGGCCTCGCCGCGGCCTTGAAAGCGCACTGCAGCGAAGTGGCGAAGCGGAACGGCGTTCACGTCGGCTTCACGATCCAGAAGGACTTGCTGAGCGTTTCGCCCGACGTCGCGCTGACGTTGTTCAGGGTGGCCCAGGAGTCGCTGCGAAACGGGATCGAGCACGGCCAGGCACTCCGGCTCTCCGTCTCGCTCACCAGATCCGGCGACGATGTCGAGCTCACCGTCAGCGACGACGGTTGGGGATTCGATCTCGATGCGGCGCGTCGGGACGGCCGCGGCCTGGGACTTGTGAGCATGGAAGAGCGCGCCCGCTCAGTCGGTGGACAAGTACAGATCGTCACGGGACTCCACGGCGGGACCACGATTCGCGTTCGATGCCCGGCCGCCGCCCGTGAGGCTTTGGAGTGAACATGCCTCGTGCCAGCGTGCTGATCGCGGACGATCATCCAGTCGTGCTCGCAGCGCTCGTCAACCTGCTGAAGGACACGTTCGATGTCGCGGCCGCCGTCGCCGACGGCCACCGCCTCATCGAGGCGGCGACGCGATTTCGGCCCGACGTCGTGGTGACGGACATTTCGATGCCCGGGTTGAACGGGATGGAGGCCCTGGGCCGGCTCAAGGCGGCGCGCTGGGAGACCAAGGTCATTGTCCTGACCATGCACGTCGACGCCAACCTGGCGCTCGAAGCGATACTCGCCGGCGCGTCGGGGTTCGTGGTCAAGATGTTCGCCGGCGCGGAGCTCGTGACCGCCATCCACACCGTATTGGAAGGCGGCCTGTACCTGGCGGGCTCCGTTGCCGACGACGTCATCGCGGCCTTGTCGACCGACACACCGCGCGGAGTCTCAGAGAAGGCAGCGTGCTTGCAGGTACGTACTGGCGACGTGCATGGTTGCAAGTCCGGCCCGCCGCGTTTCTGGAAAGAGAGACAACGATGACCAGGTCAGCGCCGAAGCCACAACGGGCTGGGACGTGCGAGGGCAGGCTGCCAGTACCGCCCGTCGCGCCGAACCGCTGTCTCGCCAGCTCCGCCTGATATCGACCTCACCAGTGAAATGCGGAGAGCCTCCCTGCTGCTGGAGGCGCGCGTCGATCGCGCCGGACAAGTGACCGACATGACCGTGCTTCGCTCGGCACCACCTTTCGACGACGCGGCGCTGCGGGCGCCGCGGCAGTGGACGTTCCGCCCCGCACTTGCGCACGGGACTCCGGCACCACGCGTCGTCCTGATACTTTTTGGCATCGCCATTCCAGTCGTCTCGTAATGACGCGTGGCCGGAAGGCCGTCGGCCGCCTACGGCAAGCTGGCGCGCAGAGAGAACACGCGCTTGACATGGCTCGTGTCGTCGACGAGCGTCACGTCCGCGGTCATGAAGCGCGGCTGCGTCGCGCCGCATGCGAACCTCGGACGGAATGTGAACCGTCGCGTTCCGGCGAACGACGTCGGTCCGAACATGCCAACGAGACCCGCCTGCGGGAACGTGACGCTCGGACCGCCGAGATGCGATCCGTCGATCATGTGTAGCAAGACGAAGTCGATCGAAGAGGTCGACGGTCCGGCCGAGACAACGAACGTGACGTCGGTGACGAGCGTCGGCGATTCCTGACACGAGACGACGACGATCAGAGGTTCAAGGAACACCGACTGTCTCGCGTCGGTCGTCGATGGAACGGTGACGAGCCCCCCGGTCATCGCGGCGGGGCTGCTGCCGCACGCCGATAGCAGGATGGCCGCGCAGATGAGTCCGATTGCTTTCATGTCACACCTCGTCGATTTGTGAGCACGTAGACCAGCACACCAGCACGCGCCGCGCCACCGGCCGGTGAGAGGACAGCGGCGAAGCTAAGGTGTTGAGCCGGCATGGAGTTCATGCAGGTTTCGCGCGCGAGCGGGCGCCGCACGGGCGCGCCGCCGCGTCTCAGCTTGCTGGCGGCACTCACAATCCGCCGTGATCGGCGTCCACAGATCTCACGCGACCCGATGATCCTGAAGGCCCCGGCATCGCGCCATTCGAACGACGAAGGGGTTCGACGGGCGGCTGCCGAGGGTCCATCCTCTGGTTTCGTATCCGCAGGCGACGCAGTGCAGCGAGAGGCGGTGAGGCTCGAAATGGAAGATCAACTCATGACCCCGCACCAAACACACCACGCGATGCATCGCCCAAATCACCCATCGAATCGCTGCGAACACTGAGCTCCTGTGCCGCGTCGGGCTGCGACGTCCGACGAAACTGCAAACGCTGCTCCAGCCGATGACATGCGCTCGGCCCGGGCGCGCTCCGGCCGACGTCTTGCAATCACGCGAGGCACATCGTGTCGCGCGCCTCGGGGAGGGTTGCCATGACATGGACCGAGCAGTTGGCGTCTCCGTACTCGACCGAAACCGTCTGGAACGCCGGCCTGGCGGGCACCGGCGTCGCGAGCCACGGACGCTCGCTGACGGTGGGGCACGACGCGGAGTGGGCGCCTGAATACCTGCTGCTGCTCGCGGCCGAAAGCTGCCTCATGAGCACGCTGCTTGCGCTCGCGCGGCAAGCGCGCGTTGAAGTGCTCGGCTATGTGTCGAAGGGAGAGCTACAGATGCGATCGGAAAACGGCGACGCGCCGTCGATCCTTTTGACGCCGTGCATTGTCGTCGCGTCGGAGCACGACGCCGCGTGTGTGGGACGGCTGGCGGACGCCGTGCCCCGCGAGGCCGTCGTCGCCAGGTTGCTCGGCGAGCGTCTGCACGTGAGCCTCGACGTCCGCGTCGTACCAG
>Ga0137409_10006711_pt1 | contig 11908 bp, 11 predicted proteins | sample CZODoug1_16funga_FD_122059 | JGI IMG/M metagenome (GOLD analysis project Ga0137409, IMG submission 122059) | Vadose zone soil fungal communities from Angelo Coast Range Reserve, California, USA - CZODoug1_16fungal (Hybrid Assembly) | ecosystem: Environmental > Terrestrial > Soil > Vadose zone... | reverse complement strand
TCCAGGATACGGGCGACGACGAAGTCGACCAGATCCTCGACGCGCTTGGGCTTGTGGTAGAAGCCCGGGTTGGCCGGCAGAATCACGGCTCCGGCGCGCGAAAGCCTGAGCATGTTCTCGAGGTGCAGCGCGGAGAACGGCGTCTCGCGCGGAACCAGGACGAGCTTGCGGCCTTCCTTCAGCGTGACGTCCGCTGCGCGCTCGATGAGATTGTCCGAGAGGCCGGCGGCGACGGCGGCGAGCGTGCCGACCGTGCAGGGGCAGATGACCATCGCGTCGGGCGGGTTGGATCCCGAGGCGACGGGCGCGAACCAGTCCTCGCGCCCGAAGACACGCAATTGCCCGCGCTTGGCCGAGTAGCGCTCGCTGAACATGCGTTCGGCATCCGCGGCGCGCGGCGGCAGCACGATGCCCATCTCCTGCTTGGCGACGACGTGCGCCGCCAGCGAGTAGAGGAGGTAGACGCGCGCCTTGGCGCGGATCAGCGACTCGACCAGCCGCAGTCCGTAGGGCATTCCCGAAGCCCCGGTCAACGCGACGGTGACGGTAGGGCTCACGCGGGAGCCAGGTGCCGGTGGCGGACGAGCACCGGGGAGCGCGTGCGGAAGTAGGCGCCGAGGCGCTCGGCGAAGTACACCGAGCGGTGCCGGCCGCCGGTGCAACCGATGGCGACGGTGAGCGAGCTGCGGTTGTCCTGCCCGTAGGAAGGCAGCCAGGTTTCGACGAAGCGGCGGATGTCCTCGAGCATGCTCGCCACTTTCGGTTCTTTCTCCAGGAATTCGATGACGGGCCCGTCCAGGCCGCTCAGAGGACGGAGCTTCGAATCGTAGTACGGATTCGGGAGGCAGCGCACGTCGAAGAGCAAATCCGCGTCCAGGGGAACGCCCTGCTTGTAGCTGAACGACTCGAACAGCAGCATCACCGATTCGCTGCGGATCTCGAGCAGGTCCTTGATCCAGTTGCGCAGCTTGTTCGGCAGCAGCTCGGAGGTATCGACCCGGTGCCCGATCTCCCCGATCGGGGCGAGCAGCTCGCGCTCGCGCATGAGGCACTCTTCGAGGGTGCGCGTGCCGGTGGCGAGCGGGTGCCGCCTGCGCGTCTCGGAGAAGCGCCGCAGCAGCGTGTCATTCTTCGCCTCGAGAAACAGCACGCGCACGTCGACCCCCTGGCTCTTAAGCTTGGCCACGTAGCCCGGAACCTGGTCGAGGGTCTCGCCGGTGCGCGCGTCGATGCTCACCGCGACGCGCGTGTGCCCCGCGCGGCGCAGGAGCTCCGCCGATTCCTGAAGCAGCTGTCCCGGGAGGTTGTCCACGCAGTAGTAGCCGCTGTCCTCGAGCACGTTGAGGGCGATGCTCTTGCCGGATCCCGACAAGCCGCTGATCAGCACAAGCTGCATTTTCGATACCTTAACGGAACGGTGAAAGCGGCGCAAAACCCGCGTCAATCGTTCTTCTTGATCTCCGCCCTCTGCCTTTCCATGAATTCCGCGGTCGAGTGGATGCCGCGGAGCTGGAGAATGTAGTTGCGCACCGCCGCCTCGAGAAGGACGGCGAGGTTGCGGCCCGCGGCGACGGGAATCACGACCTTGCGGACCGGCACACCGAGAATCTCTTCAGAGAGCTCGTGCAGCGGAAGGCGCGCCGTCTCGGCCGCGCCCGGGCGATCGAGCTGGACGACCAGCCGCAGGTTCATCTTCGGGCGTACCGCCGTCTCGCCGAAAATGGTGCGGACGTCGAGGACGCCCAGGCCGCGCACCTCGAGGAAGTCCTTCAGCATCGGCGGGCAGCGGCACTCGAGGGTCGAGGCGGCGATGCGGGAGATCGCCACGACGTCGTCGGCTACCAGGCCGTGGCCGCGGCTGACGAGCTCCAGCGCGAGCTCGCTCTTGCCCACCCCGGAGTCGCCGGTGATCAGCACCCCCAGCCCGAGCACGTCCATGCACACGCCGTGGCGCTCGGTGGTCTCGGCGAGCGCCTTGCCGAGGTAGCGGCGCAGGCGGTCGATGAGCTGGGCGCCCGGCATGCCGGTCACCAGCACCGCGACTGCCGACGCCTCGGCTGCTTTCAGGAGGCGTACGTCCGTTGGTGCGCCGTCGGCGATGACGATCGCCGCGGGATGGACCGCGAAGAGGTTGCCCAGCATGCCGAACAGCTCCGCTTCCTCGAACGCCGCCAAGTGCGCGATCTCGTGGTTGCCGAGCACCTGTATCCGGTTGGGATGGATGAGGTTGAGGTGACCGACGAGCGCCGCGACCTCGGTGCTGTCACGATGCAGCAGCGTCGTGCCGCCCGCCTTCCCGCCGAGCCAGGCGAGTCCTAGCTTTTCTCGATTGTCCTCATACAGCTGCGCGACGTTGATCTGCAACATGCGGCTGCCAGGCGGTGATGTTCTGATGAATCGTGCCCGCGTCGGGATCGCTCGAGAGCTTTGCGCGGAAATCGCGGTCGCTGAGCATCTGAGCAAGCTCGGAGAGCACACGCAGGTGCTGCTCCGTCGCCTGCTCGGGCACGAGGAGCAGGAACACCAGGCTGACCGGCTTGCCGTCGGGGGCGTCGAACGGCACGGGCTGGGCAAGGCGAACGAAGGCGCCGACCGCTTCCTTCAGTCCCTTGATCCTGCCGTGGGGAATCGCCACGCCCTGGCCCAGCCCGGTGGAACCGAGGCGCTCCCGGGCGAACAGGCTGTCGAATACCAGGCTTCTCGCGACGCCCTGGTTGTTCTCGAACAGCAGCCCGGCCTGCTCGAACATGCGCTTCTTGCTGGTGACATCCAGGTCGAGAAGGATGTTCGACGGGGGCAAAAGCTTCGCGATCAGGTTCATTGAGGGCCCTGGGCTCGCAGGCTCGGGTGCGCCAAGCACCGTGCCTACGGCCGAAAAAGGCGTCGAATTCTACACCATCGCGCGCGCCGATGCGCGCGGCAGATGGGCGGTCAAAGCGACTTTCTCATGCTGACCGACGGAATCTGCAGCGACTCCCTGTACTTGGCGATGGTGCGGCGCGCGACCATGATGCCCTGCTGTCCCAGAATCTCGGAGATCTTGCTGTCCGACAAGGGGCGCTTGGCGTCTTCCGCGGCGACCAGCTGCTTGATCAGCGCGCGAATCGCAGTCGCCGAGCAGGCGCCCCCGGTCTCGGTCGCGACGTGGCTTCCGAAGAAATACTTGAGCTCGAAGATCCCGCGCGCGGTCAGCATGAATTTCTGGGTGGTCACGCGGGAAACGGTGGATTCGTGCAACCCCAGGGTGTTCGCGATCTCGCGAAGCACCAGGGGCCGCATGCCGACATCACCGTGCTCGAAGAAGTGGCGCTGCCGGTCGACGATCGCCTGCGAAACGCGCAGGATAGTCTCGAATCGCTGCTGGACGTTCTTGATGAGCCAGCGCGCTTCCTGAAGCTGATGCGAGAGCTGCCCGCCGGATTGCCCGCGGTTATTCTGCAGGATGTCCGCGTACATGCGGTTGATGCGCAGCTTCGGAAGCGCGTCGGGATTGAGACTCGCGACCCATACGCCCTTGACTTTCTTGACGACGACATCGGGCACGACGTAGCGCGTCTCGAGCGGCGTGAACGCCGCGCCGGGGCGCGGGTTGAGGCTCTGGATCAGCTTCTGCACCTGCCGCAGGTCCTCGTCTCCGCACTGCAGCGCTTTCTTGAGCCTGGCGAAATCGCGCGCAGCGAGCAGCGCGAGGTGCGAGCGCGCGAGCGTGAGCGCGGCGGCCCGCGCGGGCGTCGATTCCGGCATCGCGAGAAGTTGCAGCTCGAGGCACTCGGCACAGTTGCGTGCGCCCACGCCGGTAGGGTCGAGATTCTGCAGATGCTTCAGCGCGATCGGCAGCTCCTCGGGCTCGAGCTGGAGCTCCTCGGGAACGATCTGCTCGATCTCCTCCAGCGACTGCGTGAGATACCCGTCCTCGTCGAGCGCTTCGATCAGGAAAGCGACGAGCGCGCGGTCGCGCGGCTCGAGCTTGGTGAGGGTCAGCTGGCGGTGCAGGTGCTCGCGGAGGTTCGGCGTGTCCGCCGCTACCTGCGAATAATCGCTGTCGTCGCCATCGTCTCTCGTCCCGTTGTTCGCTCCGCCCTCGCCGCCGCTCCAGTCCAGCTCCGCCGAGTAGTTGTCGGACTGCGCCGGGCTCTCCGCTTCCGGCTGCTCCGCGGCGGCCTGGGTCGTCGGGGCGGCCTCGCCGTTCACGTGCGCCGGAACAGCGGGGACCGCGGCGTCGCCGTCTTCGCGCTCGAGCAGCGGGTTCTCCGCGAGAAACTTCTCCAGCTCCTGATTCAGCTCCATGGTCGAAAGCTGCAGCAGGCGTATGGACTGCTGCAGCTGCGGCGTCAGCGTCAGGTGCTGCGAAAGCTTGAGCTGTAGTGTTTGCTTCATCGAAATTGGGGACGCGAGAATCTCGTCGGGTTACAACCTGAAATTCTCACCGAGGTAGACGCGTCTTACGTTTTCATTATAGACGATCTCGTCGGGTTTTCCGAAGGCGAGCACCAGTCCTTCGTTGATTATGTACGCGTGGTCACAGATACCGAGCGTTTCCCGCACGTTGTGGTCCGTGATGAGGATGCCGATGCCTCGTTCCTTGAGAAAACGGATGATCTTCTGTATGTCGAGAACCGCGATCGGATCGACGCCGGCAAAGGGCTCGTCGAGCAGGATGAAGGCGGGACGGGTGGCGAGAGCGCGCGCGATCTCGACGCGCCGCCGCTCGCCGCCGGAGAGGGAGAGCGCGGTCGCTTGACGCAGATGGGCGATGTTGAGGTCACGCAGCAGCCCGGACAGGCGGGATTCGATCTCCTCTTCGGGAAGCTCCTGCAACTCGAGCACCGCGCGTATGTTCTCCTCCACGGTGAGCTTGCGAAACACCGACGCTTCCTGCGGCAGGTACGATACCCCCAAGCGCGCGCGCCGGTGCATCGCGAGGTGGCTGATGTCCTTGCCGTCGAGATGGATCGAACCGTCGTCGACGGCGATCAGACCGACGATCATGTAGAAGCAGGTTGTCTTTCCCGCGCCGTTGGGACCGAGGAGTCCGACGACTTCCCCGCTAGACACCTCAAGCGATACGTCCTTGACCACGACGCGCGAGCTGTAGCGCTTCTTGAGACCGTCGACGCGCAGTTGGCTCATCGGGCTCCGCGCTCGTCGGCAGACTACTTCTGCTGCCCGGCGTCGGGCGCGGGCGCCGCCGGCGAGGCTTTCTTGGGCACGATGGTCACCTGGACGCGCCCTTCGCGGTTCGCCGGCGAATCCTCGCCCCGCGACTTCACTGAAAATCGCTCGGTCCTCGCATCGTAGGAGATATAGTCGCCGCGAATGTCGTCGCCGCTGTCGCGCCGCAGGCGCGCGCCGTTGAAGAATTCGACACGGTCGGCCTTGTTGTCGTATTCGATCCGCGAGGCCTGGCCGTCGATGTACCCCGCGGTTCCGTCCTGCTTGTGCCGGAACGTCGCGGGATTCCCCGTCGCGACGCCGTACTGAAATCCCTCGGTGTCCTGGCGAACGATGATGCGGTCGGCGCGTATGACGAGCGACCCCTGCGTCAGCACCACCTTCCCGTCGAAAGTCGCGATCTTCTTCGCCTCGTCGGCCATCATGCTGTCCGATTCAATGTTGACCGGCTTGTCGCGGTCGGCCCGCTCGGCAAGCGCGGGCGCGCCCGCGAGCATCAACAGCGCGGCCATCAGCGGCGCTGCGCGGCGCCTAGTTCCTCGGCGGAACATCGAACGTGCCCCTCACTTGGGATTGCAGCGTGAACTGCTGCTTGTTCTTGTTGACGATCAGGCCGACGCCCGTCAGGGTCGACTTCCCGTCGGAAATCGTCACCGACTGGTTCGTCCGCAAGATTCCCTCGCCGGCGAGCACGTGAAGGTATTCCGTGCGTGCGCGCAGCTCGGGCTCGTCGGCGGTCGCCTCGCGCAGGACGAGCACGTTGCCGTACAAATAGGCTTCTTCCCCCTCGCGATTGATAGTTCCCCGATTCGCCGTCGCGACGAAATTTCCGCCGCCCTGGCCGATCTGGACGACGCGCGGGTACAGAACCTCGCCTGTACCGTCGTCGGCAAAGTGCTGCATTTTCGGTGCCGAGAAGGTGTACTGGAGCTTGCCCGACGCGTCCAGGCTCTGGACGGTGAAGTTCTCGACGATCGCGTCGGGCTCGTGCTCGGGAGGGCGCGGCTCGCCAGCGGCGTTGCCGCGCACCGCGTATTGTAGCCACAAGGTCAGCAGCCCCAGCAGCCCCATCAGGGCCAGCGGCAGCAGGTGCGTGGCACGCGTTTTCATGCGAGCTGGCGCGCGACGGCGCGGTCGAGGGTCTTTTGAGCGCGCATGATGAGCTCGCAGACCTCGCGCACCGCCCCGCGGCCGCCCGGCGCTCGCGTGACGAGGTGGGCGCGCTTCCTTACAGGCTCGGGCGCCTCGGGCACGCTCGCGGCGAAGCCGCAGCGTGAAAGCGCCGGGAGGTCGACGAGGTCGTCGCCCATGTACCCGGCGGCCTCCGCCGGAACGCGCGCGCGGGCGATCAGGCCTTCGAATGCCTTGCCCTTGTCGCCGGCACCCTGCTCGACGAGCGTCAGTCCCAGCTCGGCCGCGCGCGCGTCGACGGCGCGCGAGCGGCGCGCCGACAGGATCGCGATCTCGACGCCGCTTTCCTTGAGCATCTTGATCCCGTGGCCGTCCCTCGCGTTGAAGGCCTTGATCTCGGCGCCGGTCTCGCTGTAGTACAGGGTCCCGTCTGTGAGCACGCCGTCGACATCGAAGATCATCAATTTCAGGCGCCGCATCCGCTCCTGCAGGTCCTTGCGCATCAAATGACCTTGGCGTTGAGCAGGTCGTGGGTGTTGAGCGCGCCGACGAGCTCGCCGGCGTCCGACACCACGAGGAGCTGGTTGATCCTGTGCCGCTCCATCAGCTCGACCGCCTCGGCGGCGAGCTTGTTGGGAGCGATCGTGCGCGGAGCGCGCTTCATGATGTCGGCGACCTTGAGGGACCGGACGTCGGGATTTTGCTCGAGCGTCCTGCGCAGGTCGCCGTCGGTGTAGATGCCTGTGACTCTGCCACCCGGATCGACGACCGCCGCCATGCCCATGCCTTTCCTGGACATCTCCAGAAGAACGTCGAAGAAGGAGGCCGATTCGGGAACGCTCGGGACGGCTTCGCCGGTGCGCATCACGTCGGCGACATGGGTGAGCAGCCTTCGCCCGAGCGCGCCGCCCGGGTGTGCGCGCGCGAAATCCTGCTCGTCGAAGCCGCGCGCGTCGAGCAGGGCCACGGCCAGGGCGTCGCCGAGCGCGAGCGCCGCCGTGGTGCTCGCCGTCGGCGCGAGGTTGAGCGGACAGGCCTCCTGCGCGACCCGCGCGTCCAGATGCACGTCCGACTCCTTCGCGAGCGCGGAGTCCGGGTTGCCCGTCACCGAGATCAGCTTCGCCCCCTGGCGCTTGATCAGCGGGACGATGGTGAGCAGCTCGTCCGATTGCCCCGAATTGGAGAGCGCGAGCACTACGTCGTCGCGCGTGATCATGCCGAGATCGCCGTGGCTCGCCTCGGCGGCGTGCAGGAAGAACGCCGGGGTGCCGGTGCTCGCCAGGGTGGACGCGATCTTGCGCGCGATGTGACCGGACTTTCCCACGCCGCTCACGACGACCCGCCCGCGGCACGCGAGGATCAGGCCGATGGCGTCGAGGAAGCGCTCGTCCAAGCGCGCGCTCAGGGCGTTCACGGCGTCGGCCTCGATCGAGAGCACCGTGCGCGCGAGCTCGAGCGCGTGGGTCGACACTACCTTTTTCGATCGGTCGTTCATGAACGGAGATCGCGCTGGTCCACGCCTGCGGCACCCGATATGATAGGTCGGGGAAGTATATCAGACCGATTCCTCGAATTTCCTACTTGGACCCAAGAAAACAAGGACTTCCAAAATGGGCGGGACGCTCGAATCGGTGCTGATCCTGCTGGGGAGCGCGGTCATCGTGGTCGTGCTTTTCCGCTCGCTGCACCTGCCGCCGCTCCTCGGCTACCTCCTGGTGGGAATCGCCGTCGGGCCGTTCGCGCTCGCCTGGATTCCGGACACGGAGGAAGGGCGGAAGCTCGGGGAATTCGGCGTCGTGTTCCTGATGTTCTCGATCGGGCTCGAATTCAGCCTGCCTAAGCTGTTCCAGTTGCGCCGCGCGGTGTTCGGCCTCGGGCTCACGCAGGTTCTGCTCACGCTCGCCGGCGTGCTCGCGCTCGCCGCGGTCGCCGGGGCGCCGTGGCAGGCGGCGCTCGCACTCGGCGGCGCGATTGCCATGTCCTCGACCGCGATAGTGCTGCGGGTTCTCGCCGAGCGCATGCAGCTCGAGACGCCGCACGGGCGCGACATCCTCGGCGTGCTGCTGTTCCAGGATCTCGCGGTCGTCCCGCTCCTGATCCTGATCCCCGCAATCGCCGACGGCAGTGGCGAGCTCGCGCAGCGGCTCGCGGTGGCGCTCGCCAAGGGAGGCGCCGTCCTCTTCGCGGTCCTGTTTCTCGGCCAGAAGCTGATGCGCGTCTGGTTCCATGTCGTCGCGCGCCGCCGTTCTCACGAGCTGTTCATCCTCAACGTCCTGCTGATCACGCTGGGGCTCGCGTGGCTGACCGAGCGGGCCGGGCTGTCGCTCGCTCTGGGGGCGTTTCTCGCCGGCATGCTGATCGCGGAAACCGAGTACCGCCATCAGGTCGACGAGGATATCCGCCCGTTCCGGGAGGTCCTGCTGGGTCTGTTCTTCGTCACCATAGGCATGAGGCTCGACCTGGGCACCGTCGCCGCGAACCTGGCCGTGACGCTGGCGTTCACAGCCCTGCTCGTGATCTTCAAGTTCGCGCTCGTCGCCGGGCTCGCGCGGGCCTTCGGGGCCTCGCCCGGTGCGGCGCTGCGATCGGGGCTGGCGCTCGCCCAGGCCGGCGAGTTCAGCCTGGTGCTAATCGTGCAGGCGCAATCGCTCGCGCTTCTCGATCGCGACGTCACGCAACTCGTCGTCGCCGCGATGCTGCTGTCCATGTTTGCCGCGCCCTTCCTGATCCAGGCGAGCGACAAGCTCGCGCTGCGCTGGTCGAGCACCGAGTGGATGCTGCGCTCGATCGCCCTGCACCGCGTCGCGGCGCAGAGTCTGGCGACCGAGCGCCACGTGATCGTGTGCGGCTACGGCAGGACCGGACAGCGCCTGGCGCACCTGCTCGAGCAGGAGAAAATCGACATCATCGCGCTCGACACCGACCCGGAGCGGGTTCGAGGCGCGGGCGCGGCGGGAGAGCGGGTGGTGTACGGCGACGCCTCCCGCTACGAGACGCTGGTCGCGGCGGGCATCGCCCGTGCCAGCGCGCTCGTCATCACATTCGCCGACACCGAGCTCGCGTTCCGAATCCTGCACCACGTGCGCGCGCTCAATCCCGCTCTGCCGGTGATCGTGCGCACGATCGACGATGCGAATCTCGACCGGCTCATCGCCGCCGGCGCCTCCGAGGTCGTGCCCGAGACCTTCGAATCGAGCCTGATGCTGGCTTCGCATGCGCTGGTGCTGCTCGGCATCCCGCTGCGGCGCGTCGTGCGCAGGATCCGCGAGGTGCGCGAGGGGCGCTACAGCCTGATGCGCGGCTTTTTTCACGGGGGCAGCGACGAAGCCGAGGACTTCGACGAGAGTCAGGAGCCGCGGCTGCATTCCGTGACGCTCGCAGCGGGTTCCGCTGCCGCCGGCCGCAACCTGGAAGAGCTCGCCCTCGAGCAGATCGGGGTCGGGGTCACGGCCCTGCGGCGGCAGGACACGCGCATGATCGCCCCGGGTCCGCAGACCGCGCTCCAGGCAGGCGACGTGATCGTGCTTCGCGGAACCGCCGAGCAGCTCGCCGCGGCGGAGATGCGCCTGCTGCGCGGTTAGTTCTTCGGCTTTTTCGAAAGAGCGAGCAGCGCATCGATCGCGGCGGGATCCGCGGTGCGTGCCTGCTCGAGCATGGAGACCGTGGCGTCGCGCTCGCCAGGATAGGTGCGCAGCGCCCGCTCCAGCGCGTCGCGCGCTTTTTCCGCCTGACCGTCGAAAGCGAGGAGCACGGCCTGGCGCACGACGACGCCGTTGGCCGGCCAGTGGCGGACGACGCGCGCGTACAGGCTCGCCTTGTCGGCCAGCCCGTTTCGGTCGAGCGGCGCGCCGAGCGCGATCGCCGTTTCGGCCACCGGGGCCAGGAGGCCGCGCCCGAGGTCCCGCATGGTGGCGGCGTCCCGCTCGGCCTGGGCGGCTGGCGCCAGGGTCGTCGTCGTTCCGGTGATGCGTGCGCTCTCGAGGCGCACGTAGTCCCGGAGCAGGACCGCCAGGGCGGCCGAAAGCAGGATGCAGATCGCGGCGGCGCCGACGCGGGTTGCCAGCGACGTCGCGCGAGCGGGCGCGCGGACGCGCGAGCTCGCACCCACGAGCAGCGCGGCGACGCCCAGGAAGTGGGCGCTCCACAGCGGAAACTCCGTGAGCGAATGAATGAGCTCCACTCCCACCGCCGCCAGAATCCACCACATTGCGGGCAACGGATCGGCCCAGTAGCTTCGCGCGGCCTGCCACCCCCAGACGCCCAGCGCGGCAAAGGCCAGCGCCGCGCCCGCGGCTCCGGTTTCGGCGAGCAACTGCAGCAGCAGATCGTGTGCCGAGGTCCAGATCTCTCCTCTCGGAGACAGCGCCGGGTCGATCCCCAGGGCGAACGCGGCGCCCGCGAATTCGCCGATCCCGACGCCGGCGACCGGGGCGCCCGCAAAGACTCTCAATGCCAGCAGAGCGATCCCCAGGCGAGGCGATTCTCCGAGCTGCGCGCTCAGGCGATCGAACGAGCCTTCGCCCGGCGCGCCGATCTGAAGCGCGTGGTTGAGCCACGGCAGCGCGAAGTGAGCCAGCAGAGTCGCCGCGGCGGCACAGCACGCGGCGGCCCGGAGGCGCCGCGCCTCGGCGCAGTCGCGCACACGCACGGCGAGGAATCCCAGCGCGGCGTACCACACGGGGTAGAGCAGCGCGCCGCGCGAACCCGACAGGGCGCTGCCCGTCGCGAGCAGGATCAGCGCGGCGATCGCGTGCGCCGTCCGCAAGCGCGCTCGCAGCCACAGGAAGAGCAGCGCGCACTGGCCCAGCGCCAGATAGTTGGCGTAGAGGTTCCGCTGCGCGATGTTTCCATACGCGCCTTCAGCACGCAGCTCGGCGATCACGTCCTCGAGGAGATGGGGGCGCCCGTAGAACTGGATGATCCCCGCGGCCGCGTTGGCCAGCGCCCCCGCGAGGATGAACGCCGCGAGCGCGATGGCTACGCGCTCCAGCCCGGCCTCGGCGACGAGCTGTGCGCCGAGCCAGATCAATATGACCGCAAAGAGAACATAGAGCGCGGCGAGCGCGGAAGCCTGTGGGTAGGCGAGGGAGGCCGTCGCCGCGCGCGAGGCGAGAAGGAGGGCGAAAGCGGTCAGCCAGCGCGCGGCCGGCGGCGGAGCGACGGCCGGCGCGCTCCCCCTCGCGACCTGCGCCAGTACCGCGGCAACGCCCATGCCGGCGGCGAGCCATTCGGGAAGGAAGCTCAGGACCGGCGGCTGGTGATACGGAACCAGAAAGGGCAGGAGGCAAACGCCGCCCGCGAGCAGGAGGCCGATCGCCGCATCCGGGCGCGCCGTCATCTAAGGCGCTGAAAACGAAAAAGCCCGCTGTCGCGGGCTTTCCCTGTGGCCACGAACAGGCCGGCTAGAGAGCCTTGCAGACCAGGTATTGACTGACGCCCGTTTCGACGTAACCGGTGGCCGGGGCCGCAACCGTGGCGGGATTCGCCTGACTCTGCAGTTGCGCGCGCACCTGCCCGGTCTGCGGGCTGCCGTCGTCGATCTGCGTGTCGAGCGCGATCGCCACCTTGTCAGGCAGATTGGAGCTGCACACGATCAGGCTGGTGA